>Ga0247814_10000008_pt1 | contig 368908 bp, 339 predicted proteins | sample UWRJL179409R1_FD_179947 | JGI IMG/M metagenome (GOLD analysis project Ga0247814, IMG submission 179947) | Plant litter microbial communities from Arlington Agricultural Research Station in Wisconsin, United States - UWRJ-L179-409R-1 | ecosystem: Environmental > Terrestrial > Plant litter >...
CGATTATGTAAACATATATCAGCAAGAAAAACTAACATTGTAAACAACACCCAGTAAAACAAAATTAATTGTAAACAACAACCAGTAAAACACTTTCTAATTGTAAACTTATTCCAGTATAGGACATATAGGACAATTCGTATCATGTCCAATTATTCTTCGCATATTATTCGGATGTTCTTCGGAGTTTGTTCGGATCACCTTCGGACAGTAGCGACTAAAATACGATGAAGATACGATAAGTATCCATAACACATACGTTTAAAACTAGAAGCAGGTAAGAACGTAAAGTAACCAATTCACTTACAAAAAATAAGCCTATACTCATATTAACTAATAATTAAGAATTGCTTACCAGAAAAACCAGGAACATATTTAAGTAGAACTTGTTTTAATCTCATGAAATATCTTATCCTTATTCTTAGCATCTTTGTGAATTTCTATGCTAAAGCACAGTTTACAGACTCTACAAATTATCATTTAGTTTTATCTGCCGCGGGATCCATTAATAAAACCAATACTGATGTAGCCTACCTCCTTAACAACGCACTCAATTTTGGCATTAAAAGAAAAAGTATTGTGCTAAATACTTCAAATAGTTGGCTTTATGGTAAACAAAATAAAGATTTGAGTAATAATGATTTCTCTTCAACCCTAAATTTTAATCTATATAAGACCCTACCCCATTTTTACTATTGGGGCTTACTAAATTATAACACCAGCTATTCTTTAAAAATTAACCATCAATTGTTAGCTGGATTAGGAATTGCTTATAACATTGTTGACAAGGAAAATTTTTATGTTAATATCAGCAATGGGATTTTATATGATAAGAGTAACCTGTTAACGAATGAGATTTACCATACTTATCGTAATTCATTTCGTATTCAATATCATTTTTCTATTAAAGAACTCATTGTTTTTGATGGAAATAATTTTTTACAAAGTTCCTTTGATAGAAAAGAAGATTATATCATCAGATCGATTAATAGATTGGGCATTAAGTTGCGCAAATGGATTACGCTCAATACATCTCTTAATTATAATAAAATGAACATCACCAATAGAGAAAATTTAAATCTCACCTATGGTTTAACACTTGATAAATATTTTTAATTACAACCAATTGTTGTGACAAACCTTTTAAAATGAAAACAAAACCGCAAAGAAAAGGTTATTTATATATCGCTCTGTTAATATTTACCAAAAATATACAGTTATGAAAAATGTAATCACTCCAAAAAACAATCAGCATGTACAAGGTAGTACTATTGCTGATAGAGCCAACCACGATGTAAAGGTCGATAAAAAGCAAAATGGAATCACAAACGCTGGTGGTCAACGTTCAGATCAAACTTCTAACAAAGATAACGAGAGAAAAAGAGGCCAATAACCTAAATATAAAGCATCAGAAATGATGCTTTTTTATTTGGTTGCCAAATCTTTAATGTCTTTCACTTCCATAACCTTTCGCTCATTACTTAGTCCTGCAGTATAGATCATTGCTAAACCAATTTCTTTAAGCGTAACAAAACTATTTTTGTTAATTGCTCTAAGGATAGGAAATAACCAAGCAAAAAATTTATAGGGCTTGTGCGTGTTTCTTAATCCTGCTGTTGGCTTAATAATACCAGGCCTAAAGTTAAATACTTGCTTAAAAGGTAATTTCATTAAATCGTTTTCTGTTTTGCCTTTTACTCTCGCCCAATTTGTACCTCCTTCTTCCTTACTGTTGGTACCTGCTCCAGACACATAACAGAAAGTCATCCCGTTATTTAACCTATTTAAAGTTGTGGCAAAATTTACAGTCAAAGTATAAGTCATTCTATAGTAGCGATCTTTAGCAACACCGACAGACGAAATTCCTAAACAAAAATAACATGCATTATAGCCTACCAATTGATCCTCGATAGAGGAGAGGTCAAAAAAATCATCATGAATAATTTCTTTAAGTTTATGATGGGTATAACCACAAGGTTTTCTATTGATCACCAATATGGCCTCCACATCAGAATGATTTAAGCATTCGTATAACACACCTTCGCCAACCATACCTGTTACTCCAGTAATGATGGCTCTTATTTTTTGATCCATATGTATTTAATAGATAGCTAAAGTAACAATAAATAAAATTAAATATTTATCCCTTAATTACGGCTTGCTAAATTCGGCGTAGCTTTTTTTAATATATTGAACCATTTCATAACCCGTCATTTTCTTTAGATCTAAAATACTTGGGCGATATTTATTCATAAAATCTGCCAAATCATTTCCCTCTAGTTTCGTAAGTTCTTGTACTTTTTCTTTAGAAAATAATTGATCTACGTAATTCGCTTCTTCATCCTTTACTAAAAGAGATTTAAACTTAGCTGTTGATTTATTTTTCTTACCAAAAAGGCTAAATGCTGATAACACATTAAACTTAAGAATTGATGCTGTTGAATTTGGGTTGATGTTAGCAAAAGGAGAACGATAACTTGGGTCTACTTTAATGAGCATATCTGTAAAATCTGGAGGTTTGTAAGCAAAAACTGCAGCATACTCCTTCCTTAGTCTTAATGAATCATTTTTATAATTACGCTTGGTTTGTATAGCAACCTCCTTTAAGGTAAAAACACTTTGCTTTAGATAAATGCGAGCCGAATCAGTTAACATTTGGTTAGAAACTATTAACTCAATTGTCTCATATCCCAAAAGCCGAATTGCAATTTTTGATCCTATACTTGTATTTGCAACATTAAATTTTCCTGTCTGATCGGTTAAAATTGTTGTGGAAGCGCTAATTATCTGAGCATTTTGAATAGGTAATCTAGTTGTAGCATCTTTAACAAAACCTTTTAAATTTTGTGCCAATAGCTGCTGCGAAAAGAGTAAGCAAATAAACAGTAATAAAATTCTCATGTAATATAACTCTCCCCGAAAATAAGCTTTAACGCTATGGTAATTAAAACTTTAACAGAGATTAACATTTTTAGATGTTTATATTTGCTACAAATAGCAAGCAATGCCCGAATTTCTAGTCTTATGTTTTATGCTTATTCCGCAACTGGTAGCAGGTGTGTATGCTAAAAATATAGGTAAGAGTTTCTGGTTTTGGTTTTTTATATCTTTCCTTATTCCAATAATTTCGTTAATTGTATTGCTCTTTTTAGATAAAGACAAGGGAAAAGGAAGAACAAGTTATGAACTTGCAGACCATGTTAAGAAAAGTAAAGAAGGCTAAATTTTAATTATAAAAAAATGCTGCCCTAGAGCAGCATTTCAATAATTAAATGGTTAAACTAGTTTCTTGTTGTTGCAGTAGTTCCCCTTAAGTTATATTCTTTTGGCGGTTCTACGTTTAATAAATGTTTTACAAAATAATCCCAGCGTCTACGCATCATGTATGGGCCAAATTGTCCAAAACCATGGGCACTATTTGGGAAGAGCAATAGGTCAAAATCTTTATTCGCTTTAATTAATGCATCTGCAACCAGCATTGTATTAGATGGAGGTACGTTATTATCCATCATTCCATGAGCTAATAATAGCTTGCCTTTCAAATTTTTAGCATAAGTTTGGTTGGCTTGTGCTTCGTAGTCCACATTCTCTGCCAAGCCATTGTAACGTTCGCCCCAATCGTCCTCGTAATTACGGTTATCGTGGTTACCAGATTCGGCAATACCCACCTTAAAGAAATCCGGATAACGGAACATAGCCGCAGCCGTAGCAAAACCACCACCAGAATGCCCCCAGATACCTACTTTATTGGTGTCTATTGGATAAGTTTTAGCCAATTGTCTGATAGCAGTTATCTGATCTGGCAAAGTATTTTCTGCCATGTTGCCATAACTCATATCGTGGAAACTTTTAGAACGGAATGGGTTACTCGTACCTTCAATCATTACTACTATAAAGCCTAGCTCTGCCAATGCTTGATGATCTCCTCTAGAGGCATTAAATGACCAGCTTCCTACACTTCCACCCTGTGGACCTGGATAAATATAATCAACAACTGGATATTTTTTATTGGCATCCATTTGTGTTGGTGTAAATACCAAGCCGTAAATATCTGTTTTACCATCATTTGCTTTTACACTAACTGGAGTTGGCGCTTTCCAGCCTGTGGCTGACAATCTAGATACATCACCTTTTTCTAAATTGGCAATTAACTTGCCTGCCATACTTCTGTAAGTAGTTACACCTGGCACATTTGGTTGTGAATAGGTATCAATAATATAATTGTTAGATGGAGAGAAAGTTACTTGATGGTTACCCAACTCTGGTGTTAATAAAGTCAAACCTTTTCCATCAAATCCAATTTTGTAAAGGTAACCAAAATAAGGATTGCCCGCTTCACGACCATGGCCCATAAAATAAAGTACACGGTTCTTTTCATCTACTTTAAGCACTCTTGATACTAACCATTCTCCTTTAGTGATTTGATTTTTTAACTGCCCTGTCTTTGAATCGTACAGATACATGTGCCCCCAATTGTGACGCTCCGAATACCATAAAATTTCATTAGTATTTGGTAAATAACGCCAGTTAATTGCCCCACGACCAGATTCGAATTGTGTTTTAACCACTTCTTCAAAAACTTCTCTTACTGCACCAGTATTGGCATCGGCGATACGGAATTTTTCTTGTTTATGATCTCTAGAGGTCGACAAAAATGCCATCTCTGAACCATCAGCTTTCCAATCGATATCATCAAAAGTTCCACTACTTGCAATATCATCACTTAAGGTAGCCCTATGCGGATCTGCTGCAATGTTTAAGCTAACTATTTTTAGATTTTCAACATCAATGATTACTCTTCTTATCGTAGCAATTTCTTTATCACCTGGCAAAGGATATTTCCAAGCTCTTAAAGTTGGCGCACCTACGTTTGTGGTTACTAAATACATATCGCTTACATTTCTTTGGTCTTGTTGAAAAGTAGCTACCTTTTTCGAATCTGGCGACCAACGTACAATAGGTCTGTCGCTAGATTTCCAACCTGCATTATCTGTAGCATAACCGTAATTTTCAACGCCATCAAAAGTTAATTGGGTTTCCTTTTTTGTAGCTACATCTCTTACCCAAAGGTTCCATTCTTTAATAAATACTGCCTTTTTGCCATCTGGCGATGCAATATCATTTCCTCCACCAAAACCCCCTCTTCCACCTCGACCCTGAGCAGGAGCAGCTATATCGGCACTAGTAAAACCGGTGTCTGGTGTAACCTGATTGGTTTTCAAATCATATTTCCATCTCTTGCCTGTAACCGTAAAAGAAATAGATTTTTCATCTGGCGAATAACTAATTAACTGAAATGGCAACCTATTAGCTTCGTAAGCGCTTCCTGCTGCTGTAGATAGCGCAACTGCTAATTTATTATGATCAAAAGCTACTGCTCTGGTTTTTTTAATTGGGTCTACCAAAATAAACTCATTTCCTTTAGGACTGGAACTCAGGTACCAAAATTTATCGCCAGCCAGCCAAGTTGGGCGTACATTACCAGCATCTACATATTGTTCGGTATTGTAGCTCATAAAGCGTTCAGCACGCTCGTAATCTTTTGCCGTTAAGCTATTTTGAGCATTTGCAGTAAAAGAAACTGCAAGCACCGATAACGTGAGTAAATATTTATTCATATCATTAGTTTAGTGATACCAATATAAATACTTCTCCATGTGTTTGCTACATTTTATCTACTTGTAGCAAAGACTTTACTTTTGTTCTATTAAGTTAGCAATATCTTCTTTCATCAAATCTCCGATGGATTTAGAAAAACCTTCGTATCCTTTTACAATTTCACCTTTAGTATCAATTAAATAAAATGTTGGGTATCCATTTATCCGATAGATTTCCTTCGCATTTTTTGCACTTGTGAATGTTGGATAATACTGCTTAAATCTTTCGTTAAATTTCAAGATAGACTCACGATCATCAAAAGGATTAATACTCAATATCTGGAAATCAACATTATTATATTTTGCAGACAAATTATTTAGCGTTTCAATTGCCTCTATGCAATGCGGACAGCCGCTAATGGTAAAATTAAGTAAAACTACCTTGCCATTATATGCCGAAATTTCAGTAACTTTTCCTTTTAAGTCTACAATAGCTAGTGCCGGAGCAGAAACTCCCCTTTCCAATAATACCTTTGGTACTTTTGGCTTTTCTAAACTAAAATAAATAGGTAAAACTATTTGGGAAAGATCTGTTAAATCATTACGGTTTATCTTGAAGTTTGAGAAATGGTATTCGTTAAAAACTTTAAGATACATATCTGTTCCATCAATAAACCCTCCACTATCGTTTCTGTAAAAAGCTGGGAGATATGTTTTTTTATCAATTAGCAAACGATTAATGCTATATATTTTTTTATCCTTTACAATAGAATCAAGATCGGTGATCTTAAGTTGAAAATAAGATTTTCCCTTATAAACTGAATCTCTTAACTGAATTGCTTTTCTCCCGAGTTTCATATAGGTATTAAACTTGGCCATTAAATAGGATAAGGATTTATCATAATAATAGCTTTGCTTAGCTTGGTCACCAATTCGATAAGTACTATCTTTATAATTTAACTTAAATACTTTTTGACCATCAAAAATATCCTCTTCTACATTTCCTTTAAGCTTATAAGTAGGCTTGTTTTTTAGTGTTTCTACGGCATGCAATGTATCCAAAAATACATCATCACTAAACAGATCTTTGTTTTGTAAAGAAGAAGTATAACTGATGTTATGATATTTCTCGAAATTTTCAAGCACACGGTCAATTAGTTGCGCTTTAGATTGAGGCGTAAATAAGCACAAAGCAATTAGAAATGTGGCAAGGTGATGTAGTAGTGGACGAAGTGTTTTGTTAAGCATAAACAAATATAATATATTTACGAATGTTTCGTAGATAATTAACTTAATTTAACTATTTTATATAAACATCTTCATTGATAATTTGTGGCATTCTTAATCCATATAGTGCCGCAATAATATTTTCTGCAGCCATAACAGCCATTTGGTCTCGCGTTTCTTTTGTAGCAGAACCAATATGTGGCAGCACACAAACGTTACGCAAATTCAGTAATGGATTATCTTTTTGCATAGGTTCAGGATTGGTAACATCTAATCCAGCTCCCCAAATAACCTGATCTTGAAGTGCATTAATCAAATCTACCTCACTATGTAAGCCTCCTCTTGCCGTATTGATGAACAAGGCTGTTGATTTCATTTGTTTAAAGCTTTGGGCATTAAAAATATTTTTCGTTTCATCAGAAAGATTAGCGTGAACAGAAATCACATCACTTATAGTCAACAATTTCTCAAAGGATACATAAGTAGCATCTAGCAATTCTTCCGCTGCTTTGTTTTTACTCCGGTTATGGTATATAATTTTCATTCCATAGGCCGCTTTAGCTTTTTTAGCTAATTCTATCCCAATTCTTCCCAAACCAAAAACCCCTAGCGTTTTACCATATAATTCTATTCCTAAATTAGCGGTAGGTTCAAAAAAGCCCCACTCTCCTTTCTCTATTTTTTTATGCATGTTAAATGCATTTCTCGAAGCAGCAATCATCAATAAAAAAGCCACATCTGAAGTTGCTTTACTTAAAACGTCTGGAGTATTGCTTATTGGGATTTGGTATTGATTAGCTGCGGATAGGTCTACATTATCGTAACCAACGCTCATTAAGGCAATTGCTTTTAAATGTTTACAATGCTCAAAAAAGTAGGCATCTAACTTATTCGCACCTACACTAAACAAAGCATCATGGCTTGCACAAAGCTTAATTAAATCTTCTTGAGCTAGCTGCGCCTTATCTGTATAAACAGTTAAATCAAAACCGGCTTTTTCAAGTTCCTCTATGCCTTTTGATGGTATTTGTCTCGTAATTAAAACTTTCATGTGCTTAATTTTTAACAAGGTTGAGTTATATTTTTTTAGCAAATGCCACTACGTCTCGCTGCAGCATTTGCATAAGCTGGTTACTTCTTTAAAAATCGGTAGTTAACAGCGATTTTTCAACATTAAAAAGCGTGTTAAATTCATGGTTTAAAATAGTTGCAAACCTTATATTAGGCTTACTTTGCTTGATAGCCAAGCCATTCTTTTGCTTTAAAAAATAATCTATCAATAAACTATGATCAGGTTCTATCGTGTCTCTTACAAATTCCATACTAGAGATGGTAATACGATATCGATAATCTTTAACCTGAACAGCAACAACAGCATCTAATGGAAAGGTTAAATATCCGGTAGAATTAAATAAACTTATGTCGTCTTTAGACACATTAAATTTATGTCCATAGAGCAAGCCGAAAAATTCACTCTCGGTAGTATAAACGCCAGAATTAAATCTAAAACTCTTTAGAGTTCCCAACATGGTATTTATCTTGTTGTTTAATTCTTCTTGTTTTAGAGACGAGGTAAATACCTTTTGATAAATGATATTTTTATCCTTTAAATAGATTGATGTACTTGGTATGCTATCTTCATAGACATTAAGGACAATGATTTTGTCTTTCTTTTTTTGCGCAAAGCAAAATAGCGGAAAAAGCATCGCTAGCAATGTAAGTTTAGTGTTCATTTGTGTGTTTCTCTTGTGTGTATCAACAAATGAGCAAACTTAATGCCTTTAATGCTATGTTAGCATAATAACGTATCCTGTTTGATCTCCAGCTACATTAAATCTAACATACTACCCTATAAACCAATTTATTACAGAAAATCATATACGAGTGATTAACTGAAATATTACAACTGTTATAAATCTCATAAATTAACCAAATTAATTCGTGTTGTAAAAAAGGACATTTTGGTATAAGCCTTGGCATAAATTAAATACTTACACCAAGGCTCTTTTATTATTTTTTGGCTGGAATAATTGTTGTAGGCAAAGCCTGAGTGGTTTTACTCATTACAGAGGTGATGCTAGAGATTACACCTGCAATATCTGATAGATCTGCGGGTACAATCATCGTGTTATTGGTTTTAGCTAATTTGCCAAACTCATTTAAATATTGTTCGGCTACACGAAGGTTTACAGCATTCATACCACCTTCTGCATTAATAGATTTAGCAATTTCTGTAATCCCTTTTGCAGTTGCAATAGCTACCATTTCAATTTCTGATGCGGTACCGCTAGCCTCGTTAATTTTACGCATCTTTTCACCTTCAGATCTAGCAATCATTTCTTGCTTATCACCTTCTGCACGGTTAATTTTCGCCATTTTATCACCTTCAGATTCTGCAATCATTGCCCTCTTCTCCCTTTCTGCACGCATTTGTTTCTCCATGGCATCTCTAATGCTCTGTGGTGGCGAAATGTTTTTAACCTCGTAACGAGATACTTTAATTCCCCAAGGCTCACTCGCCTTATCTACTGCACTTACAATCGTTCCGTTAACAGTTTCGCGTTCCTCGAAAGTTTTATCCAATTCCATTCTACCAATAACACTTCTCATGGTAGTTTGCGAAATTTGAATTACTGCGAAGCGATAATTGTCAATTCCGTAAGAAGCTTTTTGAGGATCCATCACTTGCAAATACAAAATACCATCTACTTCTACTGCAATGTTATCTTTGGTAATACAGATTTGAGAGGCTACATCAATAGCTTGTTCTTTTAAATTTTGCTTGTAAGCAATCTTATCTATAAATGGAATCAGAATATGGAACCCAGCTTCTAACGAGCGGCTATACTTTCCTAAGCGTTCAACAATAAAGACAGAACGTTGTGGAACTACTTTAAAAGTAGATAGAAATGCAATTAAAACGAATAAAATTAAGACGATTAAAATAATGGTTGATGATGATATCATATGTGTATTTGTTTAACGATTAATAAAATGCTTCTTGTTTCAATAATTTGTACTTTTTGTCCGGCAGCAATATGGTCGTTAGATTTTGCATCCCAACTTGCCCCTTTAAACTCTACCTTGCCATTGTTTTCTGGACTAATATCGGTTTCGGCCAATGCAATTTTACCGATATATTCATCTTCCAATATTCTTGGCCCTTCTCTATACATACCAAGTTTCTCTTTTGCCCACTTTCTAAGCAAGACGACAGCAAGTAATGCACTAATTAAAAAGATAATCAGTTGTGCATTTATACCGATATCTAAAAACAAGGTAAGCAAAGCAACTAACCATGCGGCGATACCAAAAAAGAATAAAATAAATCCTGGTACAATAAATTCGAGTAGAAAGAATACAAACCCTACAATGAACCAAAGTACAGAAATGTTCATAAAATCATCCATAGCTTTAAATTTGATTTGTTGTAAAATACATTAAATCAAGCTTAAATGCAAGAGAAAACTAAAAATTAAGTTAATTGATTGGTGATTTTTTACAGATTTAACTTAAAAATAACCAGAAATTTCTCGCAAAAAAAAGATAAAACATTATATTTAGTAGATGGCTGATTTAATTCGTAAATCAAAGATTGCTTAAGAATAAATTTATACTTCAAAAGTTTCCAACTCTCTAAATCCTACACCTAATAACTGAAACTTAGCGCTTAACTCCTCACCTACTTCTCTATCCGATTTAATACGCAAAACTTTATCGCAATCATCTAAATCTATAGACCAATCTAATATTCCATTTACACTAGCAATGGCATCGCTTATTAGACGCAAGTCTTTTGTTGAATAAACTACAGTATATAAAATGATGATGTATCTAAGCATATTTATAATTGCCCTATTATTTGGGCAGGCAAATGTAAGAAAGATTTGCAAACAAACCAAGCGTTCGGTATCTTTGGAAATGGAAAATCCATATAGGAGAAAAAAAGAACCAGAATTTAATAAGCGGCTAATTTTAAATGCTGCTGCAGAAATTGGGGCAAATTCAGATTGGCATCAAGTTACCTTTCAGGCTATTGCAGATAAAACTGGTCTCAGTAAAGGTGGGATTATTCATCATTTTAGAAGTAAAGAAGAGCTGTTAGAAGAATTAATGAGACAAAGTTTAGCCGAACTTACCGATTGGATTTTAGCAGAAAAAAAGATTGTTGGCGCAAAAAATGCGAGTATGGCTTTTTTGCAATTTGTAATCAAAAAAAGTAGCGACTTACATTACAAAAGAACCATGAAGGTAATTATGCAGGTTATCCTTACCAATAATCAATATGTAAAAGCCTGGGACAATTGGTATACCGAACACATAAATGACGGCAACAGCCATGACAATGACATTAACCGATTAATTATTATGTTGGTTGCAGACGGACTGTGGTATGCAGACATATTTGGTCAATATCAAATTACAACTCTACAAAAAGAACAAATTGTTCAAAAATTAGCTAATTTATAATTGAGCTATAAATCCAATAAACATACACAATGAACCAAGATAACGATAATACATTACATCAAGAAAAAACATTTACGGATATAAATTACGCAGATAAAATACTTAGAAATAGAGAATTTGTGAAGTGCGAATTTATTAAATGCGATTTCTCTAAAAGCGATCTCAGTCAAAACGATTTTGTAGACTGCCACTTTGTGCAATGCAATTTCTCCATGACTATAGTTAATAAAACTGGTTTTAAAGATGTTACTTTTAGTGGCTGCAAAATACTGGGAGTTGATTTCTCTAAATGTAGTAAGTTTATGTTTTCTTTCTTTTTTGAGCATTGTCAAATCAATTATTCTACCTTTTATGGTACCAAACTTCGCAAAACAAAATTTACAGACTGCGCCCTAAAAGAAACAGATTTTGAAGAAGCTGATCTAACAGCGGCCATTTTCCATAACTGTGATCTGTCTGGAGCTACATTTGTTAGGTCGATTTTAGAAAAAACAGATTTCAGCACTGCAAAAAACTTCGGTATAGATCCAGAAATCAATAAAATGAAACAGGCTAAATTTTCAAACTCGGGCTTATCTGGCTTATTGTTAAAATATAATCTAGACCTTGATTACGATGCTTAAAGCATATTTCGTTTCGGTTTGATCAAATAAACGCCATGCTTAACTGGCTTTTTGATAGCGGAGAGGGCGGGATTAGCTTCACTGATCCCTTTATAGTAGTTTTTGACATATCAAAATGCGATCGCTACGCTCACCTGTCATTTTTTATTTGCTCTTCACGCTAAAGCTTTCAGCTTCGGTTCGATCAAAAAAAAACGCCAAACTTAATTGGCATTTTGATAGCGGAGAGGGCGGGATTCGAACCCGCGGTACCTTGCAGTACACACGCTTTCCAAGCGTGCTCGATCGACCACTCTGACACCTCTCCGTTGTAATTGCAAAAATATATTTTTATCCATAAAAAATGCTCCAAAATCTAATTTGGAGCATTTTCTATCTAATTAGGTATTAATTAATCAATAACGGTAATCTTAAGCATATTCGTTTTGCCTTTTACTTCCATCGGGATAGCAGCTGTATTGATAATTACATCCCCTTTTTTTATTAATTTTTTCTTTTTCAAGAATTCATTAACCTCAGTTATGGTATCATCAGTACTTTCAAACCTATCATAGTAAAAACCTCTTACACCCCAAACTAGGCTTAAAGTATTTAATAAAGTCTCATTACTTGTAAAAATAAATATTGGCGATTCTGGACGGTGACTGGCAATTTCGAAAGCAGTATAACCGCTCAATGTCATCGAAACTATACCTACTGCATTGGTTTGTTTAGAAAGGAAACATGCAGAATCGCACACTGCATCACTTAAGAAACTATCTGCTTTAGGTTTTAAGAACTTTTCTGGATGGAAAGGGTAATTGTTTTCTTCGATGTTATTGATGATTTTTTGCATTGTTTCGATAACGATCAATGGAAATTCTCCTACTGAAGTTTCTCCGCTTAGCATCACTGCATCAGCACCATCCAACACAGAGTTAGCCACATCATTAACCTCAGCACGTGTAGGACGAGGAGTAGTAATCATACTCTCTAACATTTGCGTAGCGATAATTACTGGTTTAGAGGCAGCTCTACATTTCTGTACAATCATTTTTTGCAACAATGGAACTTCTTCCATAGGCATCTCTACACCTAGATCGCCACGAGCAACCATAATTGCATCAGAAACTGCAATAATTTCATCTATATTGGCAATTGCCTCTGGTTTTTCAATTTTTGCAACAACTCTTGCAGATTTTCCTCTTGCTTTAATAATATCTTTAAGTTCAGTAATATCTTCAGCATTACGCACAAAAGATAAACCAATCCACTCTACATCATTTTCTAAAACAAACTCTAAATTTTTTCTGTCTTCAATAGTTAAAGAAGGAATAGAAACTTTGGTATTCGGAAGGTTTACACCTTTTCTTGAAGTTAAAATACCACCATGTACAATTTCGCAAACTACTTCATCTTTGTAATTAGTTTCAATTACTTTCATCTGCAGCTTTCCATCATCTAATAAGATAATTTCACCTGCTTTTACATCTTGAGGAAAGTTTTCGTAAGTAATATAGATACGCTCTTCGTTACCCACACATTCTTGTGTAGTAATTACAGTTCTAGCACCGTTAACCAAGTGTATGCCGCCATCTTTAACCGTACCGATTCTAATTTTAGGGCCTTGTAAATCGGCTAAGATCCCTACGTTGTACTTGTATTTTTTGTTAATGCTACGGATGGTATCCAATACTTCCTGATGATCAGCCTGAGAACCATGCGAAAAATTAAGGCGGCAAACATCTAGCCCTGCATTAAACATACTATACAAAACATCTGGTTTGGCTGATGCCGGACCTAAAGTGGCCACGATTTTAGTTCTTGAATGAAAAGGTTTCATTTATTATTATTTTATTTTGGGCAAAACAAAACACAGATTTTCATAGAAAAAATCAAATTTTTGCCCAGTTGTTTATTTTGTTTTCAGTTGTAATAAGATTCAAATATAGTGTATTTAATACACGAACAATATAAAATTTACATTACCAAATTTTCCTTCGACTTCAATTTTAGCGGATTTATTTGCGCAGCCACCTGTATATCAGGTAGTTTATTTAATCTTGTTAAAATAAAATTTAGATCTTCTTTATCTATATATTGATGAATTACTATAAAATAATCTACCTTATTCATTTCAGGAATCAAAAACCCTTCAGGATTTCGATTGTTAACTAAATAATACTCAATTTCACCTTGTTCTACAAAATAATAAAACTTAGAAAATGAAAGCGGATCATCATCAATATTATAGTAAACCTCATGATCATCAACCTTTTCGAAATCAAATTCTAAACTATTGTTGATCTTATGGCAGAGTATATAATCCTTTAAAGGAGCCGTTATAGCAATTAAAACAAAGTCGAGATCTAAAGAGAGTTTTAAATAAGTTTTGTTCAAAACAGAATTTTTTTTAGAAATACGAAATTATAAAACTAATTTTACATTAAGTTTGAAATAAAAACATTAAAATTGATTGAGAAATAAAAACATTTGAAAAGTGTTAGAATTTTATTTTTCTTTGCACAGAATTATTTAACCATTAAATTATAAAATTATGTCGGATATTGCTTCAAGAGTTAAGGCTATTATCGTAGAAAAACTAGGTGTTGATGAAAACGAAGTTACGCCAGAAGCGTCTTTCACAAATGACTTAGGTGCGGATTCTTTGGATACTGTAGAGTTGATTATGGAATTTGAAAAAGAATTCAATGTTGCCATTCCTGATGATCAGGCTGAAACAATCGGTACTGTTGGTCAAGCAATTGCTTATTTAGAAAAAAACGTTAAGTAGTAAATACGCTTTTCGTATAATACGTATAAATGGAATTGAAAAGAGTAGTAGTTACAGGTTTAGGTGCACTCACTCCAATTGGTAATACCACCCAAGAGTTTTGGGATGGTTTACTGAATGGTGTGAGTGGCGCTGGGCCAATTACTGGTTTTGATACTGAAAAGTTCAAGACCAAATTTGCATGCGAGCTTAAAAACTTTAATCCAGAAGATCATTTGGATAAAAAAGAAGCACGTAAATTGGACCCATTTGTTCAATATGCCTTAGTTTCTACAGCAGAAGCTGTAAAAGACGGAGGTTATGATTGGGAAAAAATCGACACCAACCGAGTTGGTGTAATTTGGGGTTCGGGTATTGGCGGATTTAAAACTTTCCAAGAGGAAATGAAAAATTTCTTTTTAGGCGATGGTACTCCTCGTATCAATCCTTTTTTTATTCCTAAAGTAATTATTGACATTGCTCCAGGTCATATTTCGATGAAGTATGGTTTACGTGGACCAAATTTTTCTACTGTTTCAGCATGTGCATCGGCTACCAATGCCATGATTGATGCTTTTAACTATATCCGTTTGGATATTGCTGATATCATTATTAGTGGTGGTTCTGAGGCGATCATTAACGAAGCAGGTATTGGCGGTTTCAACGCCATGCATGCACTTTCTACCAGAAATGATGATCCTAAGACTGCTTCACGTCCTTTTGATAAAGATCGTGAAGGTTTTGTTGCTGGCGAAGGCGCAGGAACTATTATTTTGGAAGAATTAGAACATGCTAAAGCACGTGGTGCTAAAATCTATGCAGAAATTGTAGGTGGCGGCATGAGTGCCGATGCCAATCACATCACAGCACCACACCCTCAAGGTTTAGGCGCTAGACTGGTAATGGCTAACGCATTAAGAGATGCTAAAATGACTACAGCTGATATTGATTATATCAATGTGCATGGAACATCTACGCCGCTTGGCGACGTAAGCGAAAGCAGAGCGATTGTAGATTTATTTGGAGAAGATGCCTATAAATTGAACATCAGTTCTACCAAATCGATGACGGGCCATTTATTGGGTGCTGCAGGCGCAATTGAAGCTATTGCTACAATTTTAGCAGTACAAAATGATATTGTACCTCCAACCATTAACCACTTTACAGATGATCCTGAATTTGATCCAAAATTAAATTTCACATTTAACAAGGCTCAAAAACGTGTAATTCGTGCTGCTCAAAGTAATACTTTTGGTTTTGGCGGCCATAACGCATCTGTTATTTTCAAAAAATACGAGGAGTAACTTAAAAAACTATCTTTGTTGATATTTGATTGTATATTTAATATATTATACTTTGTTAGTCCTTTATTTTTGTAGAAATTTTAATGCCAGTATTCGATCTATATAAACTTTATCTATCGCCAGACAAAGAGTTTGTAAAAAAACTGAAAAACATTTTGGGTTTCGTACCTGGAAATGTCACTTTGTATAAAATGGCATTCAGACATCGCTCTGTAGCTAAAGTTTTAAAAAATGGAAGTCGAAGTAGCAATGAGCGTTTAGAATTTCTTGGAGATGCTATTTTAGGCTCAGTTATAGCAGAATTATTATTTAAAAGTTATCCCTACAAAGAAGAAGGCTTTTTAACAGAAATGCGTTCTAAAATTGTAAATAGAGCAAACCTAAATCAGCTTGCCCGTAAAATGGGTTTCGATCAGTTGATGGTTTTCGACCAGAAAACGGTCAATGTTCAAACCAAACATCATTCTATGTTAGGCGATGCCTTTGAAGCCTTAATTGGAGCAGTTTATTTAGATAAAGGCTACAATTTCACAAAAAACCTATTGCTTAAACGTATCGTTAAACCTTACATTGATATCCATACTTTAGAAATGACAGAAACTAATTTCAAAAGTAAATTGATTGAATGGTGCCAACGTCATGGTAAGGATATTTCTTTCGACATGGTAGAAAATGGAGAAGGAGAAAGTGCTAAATTGTTCACTATTCACGCTGTCATCGATAGCGAAAATCATGGTATTGGCAGAGATTACAACAAGAAAAACGCAGAGAAATTAGCTGCAGAGAAAGCTTGTGAATCACTTGCTATTTAGCTAACAGTAGCCAATTCTCATTAAGTAGTTGTTCTCAGAACTGCAATCGTCAACTAAAAACTGATTATGGTTTCTTCAAAGTATCCGAATACTTTTTATAAGAATCATTGATCCATTTAATGGCGTCATAATTTGTCCAATTTTTTGCCCTTTCGTAATCTGGGCGATAATTAACCATAAAGTTTTCTAACTCTTTTCCCTCAAGCCCAGTATATTTATTAATACTAGTTTTATTAAAAAACTGATCAACATGAGACAGCTGAAGTTCGGTTACATACATGTTGTTGAACCTCCTAGCATTTTTAGGCGTGCGCCCAACCAACTCATATAGAGCTGTTAATGGTGTAAATATGTAAGATAAAAGTGGGGGTTTACCCGCATAAAAAGAACCTTTATTTCTATAATCCCTCTTAATCGCATCTAACTCTTGCTTTTTAGTTTGCCCATAAACCGTTACTTCATTTAATGTTGTAGCATCTCTTGCAATGTAAGTTATAACATCTTTTGTGTCTCTAATCACAACCTCTACCGGTTTAAATCCTCTTTTTGCGATAACCAGGGTATCTCCCACTACAGATCTAATTGTAAATAAGCCGATGTCATTACTACCAGCACTGTACTTATTTCTTTTATTGGTAATTTCTGCTAAAGCAATTCTATCTTTTGTGCCTTTTTCGAAAACAACACCATTAAGCATAAATTCTTGTTGTGCCTTTAGTGTTAAGCTCCAAATACAACATATTAAACAAGAAATAAAACCTATTTTAAATTTATTCATTTCTACTATTTATAAAGGCGATTTTAAATTCGCTGTATATTTTTTATAAGAATCAGCTATCCACTTTAAGCCATCGTAACTTGTCCAATTCTTTGCAATTTCATAATCTGGCCTGTAACTGATCAGAAAATCATCTAATGCTTTACCTTCTAGCCCCGTATTTTTATTGATAATTGTTTTATTAAAAAACTCATCAACATGCGATTGTTCTAGTTCTGTTGCATGATATTTTCTAAATCTACGGGCATCTCTGGGTGTTTTTCCAAAAAGCTCGTAAAAAAATGTTAGCGGACTACCACCAAACGGCGACAATAATGCCAAAGGAGGTTTGCCTGCATAAAATGTTCCTTTAGCTTTAAAATCCTTTTCCATATCATTAAGCGCTTGCTTTTTGCTTTGCCTGGTAATAGTTACTCCATCTAATAGGTTACCTCTATTTAACCGTAATATCAAATCCTTAGCAGAAGTAACTGCAACTTGCATATCTACAAAGCCTCTTTTTGTAATTAGCAAGGTATCTCCAACCACAGCTTTCATATAAAACAAGCCCAAATCGTTACTTCCAACGCTATAACCGCTACGTTTATTCGTTATTTCTGCAAGTGCGATCCTAACCTTTGTTCCATTCTCAAACAATACACCAGTAAGTTTAATTTCTTGAGCAAAAATTGGAACCACATTAACCACCAAAAACAACAACAAACCAGAAAAAAAGTATTGGAAAGTGCGCATTATGTAGTATACTAATTATTTTGTAAACTTAAGGATTGTTTGTAAATCAATTAAGTTAAAAAACGTTAATTAAATGAAAAAGGTTTTATCAATATTGTATTTAGTTTATGCAGGATTGATTTTTATTAGCCTGATGTTCATTATTTTACCCTTCGTACTTATAGCATCTGCAGTTTTATCCGCCAATGCTAGTAAAAGAATTATTTTGCATTTATTACGTTTTTGGGCCTGGGTATTTAGCCTAGCTTCATTCTTTTGGGTAAAGACAAAAAACAAAGAAATTATCGACAAAAAGCAACCGCATATTTATGTGAGTAACCATGGCTCTTATTTAGATGCTGTGGCTGTTTGCATTAGCTTGCCACAACACTTTAGTCCACTTGGCAAAGTTGAGATGACTAAAATTCCGATTTTCGGTTTAATTTATAAACGCATTGTCGTATTGTTAGATAGAAGCAGTAAGGAGAGTAGAGCGCAGTCAGTAGCTATCCTAAAAGCGGTAATTGCCCGAGGAGAGTCGATTCTTATTTTTCCAGAAGGGACCATGAATAAAACTGACCAACCTTTAAGTGAGTTTTATGATGGTGCTTTTAGGATTGCCATAGAAACACAGACTGATTTAATGCCTTTTGTAATGATCAATAACCGAGTTTTACTACCAAGGTCAAATCCATTAAAAGCTCATCCTGGATGGATAAAGACGGTTTTTATTACACCTGTAAATGTTAAGGGCTTAACGTTGGATGATTTACCGATGCTTAAACAAAAAGTTTTTGATTTAATGGAAAAGGAAATCCTGAAACATGGATAAACTTGCAGTGTGGCTTTCTTTTTGAAAAACAATGATGCTACACCACAGCTTCTGCAGTCCCTCTTTTCACCTCTGCCGATGAAACCTGTGAACTAAACAAGCATACAATTAAAAACAACTACAAACAATGCTTAAATCGCATACGTTTCAGTAGGGTTTATATTCTTTTGTACAGCTACCACTCCAAAAACTACTAGCTTAAAATATAAACCCGACTTAGCGAGATGCCAATACAAGCAGCACCAAATTTTGTAGTTAACACTTCACGTAAATGTTTTACTGATCAATTGGCAGAATCGAGGGCGGGACTGCGCTTGCCATAGGCAATTCCATTCGTTTTCAAAATTGATTAAAATTCTGAGGTTAAAACCCATGTAAAAGGCATATTGCATCATGTGTATCTTGCTCAAAGCTTTTGCCTTTTTTTCTTATCTTTGCGCATGATAAAATCAATGACTGGCTTTGGCTTGGCAGCTACTGATCATGAAAATGTGAAGTTTGCAGTAGAGATTAAATCTCTAAACTCTAAATTTTTGGAGTTAAACTTAAAATTACCAAGAGCCTATTCAGACAAAGAATTGCTATTGCGCAATACTTGCAGCAAGGAAATAGAACGCGGCAAGGTAAATATTGCGATTAATATAGAGCGTAGTGACGATAATCAAAAAGGAGCAACAATTAACACGGTTCTATTAACCCGTTATTATAAACAGCTAGAAGAAATTAATGCCTCTTTGGGTGCTCCAAATTCTGCCAATCTCTTACAAACAGTTTTAAATTTTCCAGAGGTAATTACCTATACTGAAGAAGAAGTAGGCGAAAATGATTGGGAGATTTTGCATCAAACTTTCTTAAAAGCATTAGCTAATTTCAATGAGTTTAGAGCAGATGAGGGCAATGTTTTAAGAGCCGACTTAGAGCTTCGTATCCAAAATATACTGAACTTTTTTGCAGAAATTGACAAACTTGTACCATTAAGAGTACCTCAAATTAAAGCCAGGCTTATGCAATTTCTAGAAGAAAATGTCGGAAAGATAAATGTAGACCAAAATCGTTTGGAACAAGAACTAATTTACTACATCGATAAATTGGATATTACTGAAGAAAAAACGCGTTTAAAAAGTCATTGCGATTACTTTATGGAAACACTTAAAAGTAAAGATGCTAATGGCAAGAAACTAGGTTTTATTTCCCAAGAAATTGGAAGAGAAATTAATACCATGGGTGCTAAAGCGAACGATGCGCAAATACAGCAGTTAGTTGTGGGCATGAAAGAAGAATTAGAAAAAATTAAAGAACAATTACTGAACGTATTATAAAAAGCTCAAAGCTTAAAGCTCAAAGACTAAAGCTTTGGACTTTTTGCTTTGGTCTTTAGGCTTAAAAATATGAAACAAGGCAAACTCATTATATTTTCTGCGCCATCAGGAGCTGGTAAAACCACAATTGTAAGGCATTTATTGGAGAAATTTCCACAATTAAGCTTTTCAATTTCTGCTACAACTCGAGAACTGAGAGGTAGCGAAACACATGAAAATGATTATTATTTTATCAGCAAAGAAGATTTTTTGCATAAAATAGCCCACCAAGAATTTGTTGAGTTTGAAGAGGTTTACAGTGGCACTTTTTATGGTACTTTACGTTCAGAAATTGAGCGAATTTGGAATGAAGGTAAACATGTAATTTTTGATATCGATGTAGAAGGCGGCTTACGTTTAAAACGTAAATATGAAGATGATGCTTTAGCGATATTTGTACAACCCCCGTCTTTAGAAGTATTAAAAGAACGTTTAACAGGCAGAGGAACGGATAGCCAAGAGAAGTTACAAGAACGTTTTATTAAAGCGGAGAAAGAATTAGAATATGCCGATAAATTTGATGTAGTACTTAAAAATTACGATTTAGATACCGCTTGTGCTGAAGCTGAACAATTAATTGGTGATTTTCTTTCAGTTGGCAATTAACAGTTTCGATATAGTTAGTAAATAAATCGTCATTTCGAAAGAGTGAAGCAATGAGAAATCTAATAGTTAAGTATTAATGTAAAGATCTATCCTATCGTCGAGATGACGGTATTTTTCAAATAAACTGAATTTAAAATGAAAACTGGTCTTTTTTTCGGTTCATTTAACCCCATCCATATCGGTCATTTAGTTATTGCAAACTATATGGCATCCTTCAGTGGTTTAAAAGAAGTTTGGTTGGTTGTATCGCCTCATAATCCTTTGAAACAACGCAGTGGTTTAGCCAATATGTACGACCGTTTAGAAATGGCTAAATTGGGCACAGAGCATTCTCCCCAGCTAAAAGTTAGTGATATTGAATTTAAACTGCCACAGCCATCTTACACTATAGATACCTTAGCCCATTTAAAAGAACGATATCCAGAAAAGGAATTCGTATTAATTATGGGAGCAGATAATCTGGTTTCTTTAAAAAAATGGAAAAACTACGAAATCCTGCTTAAAGATTATCACATCTATGTTTACCCTCGCCCCGGTGCCGATATAAAAGAATGGGAAAACCATCCATCCATAACTTTTACAGATACTCCACAGATGGAAATTTCTTCAACCTTTATTCGTAAGGCAATTAAAGACAAAAAAAATGTTCAATTCTTTACACCAGATAAGGTGTTGGAGTTTATTGAACAGAAGAATATGTATAGATAAATTATCCCTTATAAATCAGAAACACAGTCGGCTTCTTGTGCAAATCTATTCTTTCGCCTTTCCATGCACCAACTGTCATGGTTTTGATAAACTCATCTTCGCCATTAATATTACAAGCCACACAAAGCTGTGTGCTACCACCGCAGTTTTTGAGTACATCTTCAAACAAATGATTGTTTCTAAAAGGCGTTTCCATAAACAATTGAGTTTGTTTATTCTTTTCAGACAATACTTCTAATTCTTTAATTCTTTTAGCTCTATCTACTTTGTCTATTGGCAAATAACCATGAAAAGTAAAACTTTGCCCGCTAAAGCCAGACGACATTAAGGCTTGCAACATTGAGTTTGGCCCAACTAAGGGAACTACTTTTATACCTCGTTTATGTGCTTCGGCAACAATTTCGGCACCTGGATCTGCCACACCTGGGCAACCTGCTTCGCTCATTAAACCTACATCTATACCAGACATTAATTGAGAGAAATAAGGCACTAATGAATTACCACGTTTGTGTTTACCATAATCATGGATCAATAATTCACTTTGTGGTATTTTAATCCCAGCTTCTTTTAAAAATTTCCGAGCTGATTTTTCATTCTCTACAATATATGTTTTAAGCGCATTAATAGTATCAACCAAAAAAGGAGTAAAAGATTTATTGCTGGCGTTTTCTGCCAACGGAACAGGGATTAAAAATAAGGTGCCTCTTTGCATAGCTAAAATAATATTTGCAAAAATACATTTTTAACCCAACATCTAGGCTTATTTAATATTAGTTAAGGTTTTGCAAGATGGATAAGATGCCAAATTGTTTTGTTGCCCTATAAGCTATGTAGCAAATTTAGTTCTGCCCGACTTATTTTTTACACAGTATAAGAGTTGCTTTTAACACTGTTTTAAAACACTTAATTGTAAAGAAATACGTTAAAAACTAATCATAACACCATTTACTAAAAATTGTTTAGTCGTTTTATAAAAATGGTGTTCAAATTGATATACAAAAAGCGTTAGGTTAATTATAAATTTTAAAACACACAAAAAATGAAAAACATGATCAAATTGCCAGTAATTGTACTGGGGCTCATGCTCCTCTTTGCTGGAACTACACAAAAAGCAATGGCGCAAAATGAGGATGTTTCCTTACAATCGTTTTACGACGAATTGTCGCCTTACGGGCAATGGATTCAAGACCCTCAATACGGATACGTATGGCGCCCAGATGTTGACCAAGAAGAATTTAGGCCATATTATACCAATGGTAGATGGGCGATGACTGAGTATGGAAATACTTGGGTATCAAACTACGACTGGGGTTGGGCACCATTCCATTATGGTCGTTGGGTATATAACCGTTACAACAGTTGGGTTTGGATACCAGATACAGTTTGGGGACCAGCTTGGGTAAGTTGGAGAAGCGGTGGTGGCTATTACGGATGGGCTCCCCTAGGACCAACACTTAGCATCGGTATTAATATTGGCAGAGGCGGATACAGAGTGCCTGATATGTGCTGGAACTTTATTCCTTACAACAATATTTATTACAATAACTATCCTCGTTATAACTATGGAAGAAACAGGGTTTATATCCAAAACACGGTAATTATCAATAATACCTATGTTCGCAATAATAGAACCTATTATACTGGTCCTAGAGCTGATGATATTAGAAGTCGTACCAACCAAAATGTAACTGTTTATAATGTAAATAGAAGCAGCAGACCCGGTGCATCGAGAATTGATAACAATTCGGTTAACATCTATAACCCTCGCCCAAGTAGAGGATCAGTAAATAACAACAATGCTGCACCTAGAAATGCTGTACAAGGTAATATAAATAGAGGACCGGTTGCCGGAAGAGATGGTAATGTAAATGCAAACAACCGTCCTGAAAGAGGGAACAGAACTGATGATGTTTATCAAAGCAATAGAAGCGGAAATAATGATAGAGGAACCGCTAAGGGAAACATGTCAAGTCGTCCAGCTAGAGATGGAAATGTTGTAAACCCTGGTTCACCAAGTAGAAGTACAGAAAATCGTGGTAATGTAAATCCACAAAGAGAAACTACTAGACCTGATGTTTTTGATAGAAATCGTGACAACAATACTGCACAACCACAACGTGTTGAACGTGCTGCACCTACAAAAGGGCAAATGCCCCAGAGGGCAGAACGTAGCAGAGAATTGCCTCAGACTTTACCTCAGCAACAGAGAATGGATCGCCCTCAACAAGCACCTGAACAAAGGGTTGAGCGCCAACAGCAAGCACCACAGCAGAGAGTTGAACGTCAACAACAAGCGCCACAGCAACGCGTGGAAAGACCTCAACAACAAGCTCAGCCACAACGTGTAGAGCGTGCCCAACCACAAAGAACAGAACGCACACAATCTGCTCCACAACAAAGAAGTTCTGGAAGCTCAGAAAATAGAGGTTCTAGAGGTGGTGAAAGTGGTGGAAGACCTGGAAGAGGTTAGTAATTTTAAAAAATTGAGAAAAAGCTCAGTCATCACCGACTGGGCTTTTTTGCTTTTAGACCCATATGGTTTTAAAAACCTTGTGGCCTGAGTTCGATTATTATTATTTATCACAACTTTTAGCCTAAATAAACTACTGTCAAGCTCAGGCTCTTCGCGCAACTAAAACCTGCATTGTTTAGTCCCAAACTTATCAAACAGTAGGATATTAGTTTATCTATCTGGCATCCATCCTTCGTTCATCTTGCGTTTATCCTTCGTTTATCCTTCATTATTAAATGCTCAATGCGCCGTTATACTTGTGATGGAAGTAACTTGATATTAGGAAGACTGGAACTGATGGAATTGCAATCTCACTCATTTGGAACAAAAGTAAAATGCTGATTAACTAACTGATGGGCATAATAGGCGAACGTCGGGGAGGTCTCCCCAGGATGAAGTGATGCGATTAAGTATTTAAATAGACGTAATTATCGAATTCAGGTTACTAGGTATGGAAACGAAATACTTTATACTCTTTTAAATATTCTTACCTTTGCAAAACATGAAACAAAATACAGTCATTTTATTCCCTCTTCGCTTTTTATAAAGCTTTGCTGTACATCCCATTTTAATTACGTTTCTGTAATACATTATCAATAAAAATCCAATGGTTAATCCTGAAATAGAAAAAAGAAAAACGTTTGCAATTATTAGTCACCCCGATGCTGGTAAAACAACTTTAACAGAAAAATTTTTACTGTTTGGTGGCGCTATTAATACAGCAGGTGCGGTAAAACGTAACAAAGCAAACCAAAGCAATACGTCAGATTTTATGGAGATTGAGCGCCAACGTGGTATTTCGGTAGCAACTTCTGTAATGGGTTTTGAGTATAAAGATAAACGTATTAATATTTTAGATACGCCTGGTCACAAAGATTTCGCAGAAGATACCTATCGTACCTTATCTGCAGTTGATAGTGTGATTTTGGTGGTAGATTGTGTGAAAGGTGTAGAGGAACAAACTGAAAAATTGATGTCGGTTTGTAGAATGAGAAATACACCGGTTATCATTTTCGTGAATAAAATGGATAGAGAGGGTAAAGAGCCTTTCGATTTGTTAGATGAAATTGAGCAGAAATTAAACATTAGCCTTTGCCCGCTTTCGTGGCCAATTGGTCAGGGACATACTTTTAAAGGGGTATATAGCATTTATAACAACCATTTAAATTTATTTAATTCTGATAAGACCAAGGTTACAGATTCTGTAGTTGCGGTGAATGATTTGGATGATGAAGCATTGCTAGATTACCTAAAAGAAAGTGAAGTACAAGGTTTGAAAGATGATACCGAATTGGTTGATGGTGTTTACGGAAAGCTAGATAAAAGTTTATACACCGATGGTTTATTAGCACCAGTTTTTTTTGGTTCTGCAATTAACAACTTCGGGATTAAAGAGATTTTGGATACTTTCATAGAAATTGCGCCTAGTCCGAAATTACGTGAGGCTGAAGAAAGAGATGTATTGGTTGAGGAGAAAAATTTTAGTGGTTTTGTTTTTAAAATCCACGCCAATTTAGATCCAAAACACCGCGATAGAATTGCCTTTTTAAGAATTTGCTCAGGTAAGTTTGAGCGTAATAAATTCTATTACCATACTCGTCAAAATAAAAAGCTAAAATTTAGCAATCCGATGGATTTTATGGCCAACGAGAAAAGCATTGTTGAAGAAGCTTGGCCTGGTGATGTGGTTGGTTTGTATGATAGTGGCAACTTTAAAATTGGCGATACGCTTACTGAAGGCGAAAAGTTGCAGTTTAAGGGTATCCCGAGCTTCTCTCCTGCTATTTTTAAGGAAGTAGAGAATATGGATCCGATGCGAACCAAACAATTGGAGAAAGGTATTGAGCAATTAACCGACGAAGGTGTGGCACAATTATTTGTGATGCAGCCTGGAAATAGAAAAGTAATTGGTGCCGTAGGAGAATTACAGTTTGAGGTGATCAGTTTCCGTTTAGAGCATGAGTACGGCGCAAAGTGTAGGTTCCGTACCTTAACTTATAGCCGCTCGAGATGGGTAACTTCTACAGATAACAAAAAGCTGGAAGAGTTTGTAAAACGTAAACAGCAACATATTGGGGTTGATAAAGAAGGTCATCCGGTTTATTTAGCTGATAACGATTTTATGATTGATATGACGAAAAGGGATTATCCGGATATTGAGTTCCATACGACGAGTGAGTTCAAGTAACCCCAAACCCCTAAAGGGGCTTTTGTTCATTTGGATTTTGTTCATATTGTCTATTTGCACTAGCTAAACGTTTTTTGATTTTGTGAACTAACAAACGTGGCGCTAGTACTTTCACACATTCGCCGAAGCCTAAAATTTCCCGTTCCAATTCGTAATTTAAAACCACATCTATTCTAAAAGTTGTGGTTTTTTCGTTTTTGGCAAGGATAACTTGCGAATCGTGAAGTGGTTTGGTAATTACATAGGGTGCATGGTAGTTTTCAAATTCTAAAATTACCTTTTGAGCTCTGTCTTTTTCGCTCTTGGTTACACCAATTACATCTTCAAAATAACGGTCGAATTCAATACCTTGGTAAGCTTTAAATTCTTCGTTTGGCAACTCTTGAAACTCAACAATCCTATCTAAAGCTAGGGTAAGTAAAATTGTTCCTTTTTTTGCTTTGGCGACTAAAAACCATCTATTTCGGTATTCTTTTAATAGATAGGGATAATAAATCTGCTGCTGAGCTTCTTTAGCTTTAAAAGATTTGTAGGCGATCAGCAATGCTGTTTTACTTAAAATGGCTTGGTACAAAGGCGGAATATATGCTAATCCTTTTACCAGCTTATTGCCTTCTAACTGTATATTGTTTGCGCTTTGTTTAGTGCTTTTGTATAGGTTGTTTTCTAAACGAGCAATCATATCGCTCATTTCATCGAAATAGTTGAAGGCATTAAATTGCTTTAATACACCAACAATCTCTTTCATTTTATTAACATCGGCATTGTTGATTGGTGCTTTTGTAATGCTGAAACTCGCGTCTTCATAAGCGTAGAAACGTTTATCTTGCACTACAATTGGTGCATTATAACCTAGTTTATCGCTCCGCATCAATTGGATATCTGCCTGAATAGTACGTTTGCTTACGCCTGTTGTAATTCCCTCGAGCTCGTAAAGTGTTTTGGCAACTTTTTCAATAATATCATCTAGAGTCCATTTACGGAAACGGTTTCTTAAACAATCGTCTATGGTTTTATACCGAATGAGCGCTAATTTATTGATAGCCATGATTCAAAATTTAATAAGCTTTCTTAAAAAACTAAGAAATTAAATTGATTAAATATAATATTCTTTCATCTATCTACGCAATACAGATGCGCAATAGATTAAAAATAAGAAGCGATTAAAATTTTTATCACTCATTATCAATTACTTAAATATTAATTTAAAAATAATTTCTATTGCGCAAATCTGCTGCGCAGGTGGATAACAACTTTGTATTGTCGCTCAGCGATAAAGTTCTTTGATTACATATAGAAATAGATATAAAGAAATTCCGGTGTAAAAATCGGGATGGCAATACTAAAGTTTAAACCTATCCTAGTTGCGAGTTTCTAATGGCTCCAAAGTATGAGGGCCACTGCATCATCATATACTGATAGGAAGATGATAGTTTGTCTAATTTGTGTGTCGTGGGTTCGAATCCCACTTCCGAGCAATCGGAATAGCTCAGTTAGGTAGAGTAACAACCCAAAATGCAGGTTCGAATCCTGCTTCCAACCAAAAACTGGAATCGCATAAGGGTAGTGCAATGGACTTAGGATCCATCTAAAAAGAAGAGATACTTTAAATTTCTCAAACCAAATTAGCGTTGCGAAATGCATTCGGCTCAAAGATTTTTAGAAATCTGGAAAAGCAAATTTGCCTTTTGCTTTGTAAGTAAAACGAAAAAGGTGCTGATTTAAAAATCAAATCTTCCTGCAGGAGAAAGCCATATTCAAAAGAATATCGCCAATGCTAAAAGTAGATTTCATCTTAAAAACAACCAAAAGCAATTTACTTCCGCAGAAAACAAATGAATGTTTTCGCAATGCTTTTTAAAAGAATAAACAATTAAATAATAAATAACCTATCCCAATCAAGTCCTCCTTTTTAGGGGAGGATTTAGGAGGGGTTTTAAACATCAAAAACATGAGAAAAATTACAATTAACACCAATTATGTTGCATTGGTGTTTAAAAAAGGAGAATTAAAAAGAGTATTAACAGCAGGTAGTTACTGGTTGGGCTTTGGCGAAACTATCACTATGTATGACATGAGCAAAGATTATGATTTCTCAGTTGCTGAATTAGATACTTATTTATTAAATGCTGACTTTGCTAAATTAATTTATTTGGTAAGCGTAGCTGATAATGAGTTGGCCTTAGTTTATCAAAACAAAAATTTTAAAAACGTTTTAAGAGCAGGTAGATATGCCATCTGGAAAGGTTTGTCGGAATACAGCTTTGTTAAAGTTGACATCAGCAGAATTGAAATTGAGGATAACATCGATAGAAATTTGTTGGAGAAAGCCGCTTTGGTAAACTACATAAGGGCCTATAAAATTGAAGCTTACGAAACAGGTTTGTTATTTATTGATGGCAAATTTGAGAAAGTGTTATTGGCTGGAAACTATGTTTACTGGAAAAACAACATCACTATCCAAGTTTTGAAAACCGATATGAGGCAATTGAATATGGAGATTACCGGTCAAGAGATTTTAACAAAAGATAAAGCGCAATTGAGGATGAACTTTACGGTTCAATACAAAGTGGAGGATGTGGTTAAAGCGTTATTGGCCAATAAAGATTTCGAAAAGCAATTATACATTACCATACAATTGGCTTTGAGAGAAGCGGTAGGCTTATTAACTTTTGATGAATTGATGGAAAGCAAAGAAAAAATCGGAACATCGGTTTTGGAAAGCACCATTAACAAAGCAGAAGAGTTGGGTGTAAAATTGGTAAATGGTGGTGTAAAAGACATCATTTTATCTGGAGAGATTAAAGATATCATGAACCAAGTTTTAATTGCGGAGAAAAAAGCACAAGCCAACATGATTACCAGAAGAGAAGAAACTGCATCGACTAGAAGTTTGTTGAATACCGCCAAATTAATGGAAGATAATACCATGTTGTACAAATTGAAAGAGATGGAATACGTGGAGAAAATTGCAGAGAAAATCAATACCATCAGTTTATCTGGCAGCGGACAAATTGTTGACCAATTGAAACAAATTTTTGTGAAGTAAATGTGTTTTAAACAGGTAATTATTGTGAGGCACGAAGCAATCCTACAACTATCGTTAGAGTATGTATAATACCAACGCTTTAAGATTACTTCGTGCCTCGCAATGACGGAAATTTGAGAAAAATCACTCAAAATAAATTAAATTTAGAAACCCTCGGCTAGGTGAACGGTGCCTGCCGAGGTTTAGTTAGGAATAAAAATGAAAACAGAAATAACAGGTAAAACCCTAAAAGCATTAGGTTATACCGAAGGAAAAATATTAGGCTTGGCATTGGAAATTTTGAAGGATAACTTCGCCATTGAAGCTAATGAAGTTCAAAAACTATTAAAAAAGGTGAAAAATTATCCAGAAAGCTTTTTGGATGATGAAGTATTAAGTGTTTTAGCAACGGCATTAATTGAAGAAGCAAACCCAAAAGGCGATGGTACAATTGCATTAATGGAAAATGCCAAAAGCTATACTGTATTTGGTGAAGGTTATATTGAGGATGGTGCCAAAGACCAAATGAATATTGCTATGAAATTGCCAGTTACGGAAGCTGGGGCATTAATGCCTGATGCGCACCAAGGTTATGGTTTGCCAATTGGTGGCGTATTGGCTACACGTAATGCCATTATTCCTTATGGCGTTGGTGTTGATATTGGTTGCCGAATGGCCTTAAGTATTTTCGATATTCCTGAGAAATATTATTTTGGTAAGGATGCGATGTACAAACGAGAATTAATCGCTCATACAAAATTTGGCGCCGGACAAAACTATAAAGGCGATGAAAAAGCAGACCATGAAGTTTTGGAAAACAAAGACTTTAACGCTAGTCCTTTCTTAAAAAATTTACACGGCAAAGCTTGGGCGCAATTGGGTACTTCTGGTGGCGGTAATCACTTCGTAGAATGGGGAATTATAGATTTCGCAGAGCGAGATGAAGTTTTGAATATTGATAAAGGACGTTATGTGGCCTTGTTAACGCATTCTGGTTCTCGTGGATTTGGCGCGACCATAGCAGGCCATTATACCAAACTGGCAAAGGATATTTGTAAGTTACCTAGAGAAGCGGTAAATCTAGCTTATTTAGATATGAGCACAGCCGAAGGTCAAGAATATTGGATTGCCATGAATTTAGCTGGCGATTATGCTTCTGCTTGTCATGAGGTAATTCATAAGAGATTAACCAAAGCAATAGGTGCAAAGGTGTTAGCCAAGGTAGAAAACCATCATAATTTTGCTTGGAAAGAAACCTTAAATGGCGAAGAAGTGATTGTTCATAGGAAAGGTGCTACGCCAGCTGGCAAAGGTGTAATGGGAATTATTCCAGGAAGTATGACAGCCCCCGGATTTTTGGTTAGGGGAAAGGGCGAAACCAACTCCATTAATTCTGCATCTCATGGTGCAGGACGATTAATGAGCCGAACAAAAGCCATTCAATCCATTACCAAATCTGACATGAAAGCCATTTTAAAAGACCATAATGTAACTTTAATTGGTGCAGGCTTAGATGAAGCACCTATGGCTTATAAAGACATCAACAAGGTAATGGCAGCACAAACAGATTTAGTTGATGTGATTGCGAAGTTTGAGCCAAAAATGGTAAGAATGGCTGACGATGGAAGTAGGGAAGATTAACCCCAAACCCTCCGATGTAAAATCGGAGCAAGCTCTAAAGAAGCTTTAAACCTCGTAGGTTTCAAAAACCTACGAGGTTTTGTATTTTTAGCGATTCGAACACTTTCAAATTAGCAATGTTCTAAGTTATATAAACCTGATTGACGTGGAAAAAAATCCCGATTTTTCTATCGGGATGTTGGAACAGAAAGCAGGGCTGAAATAACCAATGAGTACTGTCTTTGCTTTTCAAAAAAATTGAAACAGGTATCAGGTTTAGTCTGAGATTTTATAAGTAGAGATAATCTAACAAGCTCAATATAATAAAATGGTCTAAATATTAGCGTTTAACAATTGTAATCGGGTAGCCAGATTTTTCTTCTTAGGCGTTATTTTACCCTTTTTATCTACTTTATTTATCACGTTAATTAAATTTACATACTTGGCAGGGTCTCCCTGAGATTCGAAAACTACAACTTCAGCGAAATTCTGCGCATCTACAATTTCTTCGTTGTGCTTTAACAAGTCATATTCTTTTCTATCTAGCGCAGTTAAAAAAGTGTCTTTATCTTCAACATAGTTGATGCGATGAATGAATTTACGTCTCGTCATCCATGCGTCGTTCTGCTCAGAAAAAGGTGTGACAACTTGCCCATTTCCAACGGTTAAAACCACACTTAAAAGGATAACCAACAGTTCGCCAAACCAAATTATCCAGAGCAAAAATCCAGAAACGGTTGAACTACTTTCGATACGGAAAGTACCAATTTCATTAAGGTATTGTATTTCTTCAAACAATACTCCTGGATGGCTGAATAGATAAAAGAAGTCGCCAATTAGTATTTTGATATCTTCTCCTGTGAGTTTAAAGGTAAATCCGTTTGCGCTGTATGACAGCACATCAAAAAGTACCCATTGATTATAAAAGGCAAGTAATCCGCAAAAAACAGCAATACCAATGGCTATTTTAAAATTTCTTATTTTACCTATTTTAATACCAAGATCTATAAAATAGGCTAAGAACATACCAAACATGAGTGCACAAATGGCATTGAACCAAATATTGGGAATTAGTCTAACCAATACGATGTAAACTACAGGCAAAATAAAAGATGCCAAAATGCCAAATAGAACTGTTTTTAAAACTCCAGATGGAGATGCTACGCCTGACGCAATGTATTTTTCGCCCATAAATTTAATTCGATATAATTTAATTAACACTTAAACAATAGGGATGTTTGTGCTTTTCAATATCAAAATTAAATTAATTGAGTTTTGCTAAAGCGACTTTAATTCTTGGCAACATATCCTTAATATCCTGTAAAGAACAACCACCAATTGATGCTCTAAACCAAGGCATATTTTCGTCATTTCCAAAAGCAGAAAAAGGAACCAGTGCCGTTTGTGCTTCTTTAATTAAATAGAAATTTACATCGGCACTATTTTTTAACAAATCTCCTGCTGGAGTTGTTTTGCCAATATAATCTATTTTTAGAGTGAGGTAAATTGCACCCATTGGGATAACGGAATCAACTGCAAAACCTTCGCTTTTTAGTTGTTGAAAACCATTATGTAATTCATCTAAACTGGCTTGAACTCGTGCTTTAAAGCTGGTTAAAAATTCATCAACCAATGTTTTATTTTTGAAATAATCTGCCACAGCAACCTGCTCTGCTTTTGGCGCCCAAGCACCGATATGCCCAAGCAAAGATTTCATTTTACTCACTACATTTTCCGGTCCGAATGCCCAGCCCACACGCACTCCTGTAGCAGCTAAACATTTAGAAATTCCATCAATGTAAATGGCATAATCCTTTAACTCTGGGCGTAAACTAACAGGGTTTACGTGTTCTTTATCAAAAGTTAGCAACGAATAAATCTGATCGTACATAATGTACAGCGGTTTTTCATCCACTTTGCGAGATTTGTTTTCTTCGATAACAATATCACAAATTTCTTCCAATTGCTCTTTGGTAAACATGGTTCCCGTTGGATTTAGCGGGGAACATAGAGCCAATAAAGTTGCGCCTTTCAGATGTGGTTTTAGCTGTGCTGCAGTTGGCATAAAATTATTTTCAACCGTGGTTTCTACCGCAATGCCATTTGCAGATGATAAGTGGCAATAGTGGTTGTTATTCCAAGACGGTGCTGGATATATGACCGTATCTCCTGGGTCTATCAACGCTAAATACGTGGCATAAATTAACGGACGAGAACCGCCAGCAACTAAAATTTCGTTTATTTTATAATCTAAATTGTAACGATCTTTCAGAATTTCAACTACCGTTTCACGTAGCGGCAAAATACCATCTGCTGGTGGATAATTGGTATGTCCATCATGATACGCCTGCACTATTGCTTTTTCTAAAGGCTCTGGAATTGGGAAAATGGATGAATCAAAATCACCAATGGTTAGGTTTGCAATTTGTGCACCCTTACGTTTCATGTCGTTAACTTCGTTTCCAATTTTAATGATTTCTGAGCCGATAAGTGTGTTTGCTAATACTGATACATTCATAATCTTTGGTTGTGTTTTATAAACTTCGTCATTGCGAGGCACGAAGCAACCTCTTTTTTGTATTTTTTATTTATTGAAAATCAAAGTTAGTAGCTTTTATCTGCTGTAGCCCTGTCCCAAAGGGACTAAACAGGAGCTATCCGTTTCTGCCGATGTAAAATCTGGATTCACTGCTATCAGGTTTAATAACTTCTTTCAGTTTTTCAAAACCGAGTTTCTATTTTAATGCTTTAAAATTGCTTCGTTCCTCGCAATGACGAATTGGCGAAATTAAAGTACATTACTTAACTAAATTCGCTATCGCTTTGTTTACTTTATCGAAATTAAATTGAGCTAAAACCTCATTCATCATTTCAGTAATTTCATCATTACAAAGATTGCCAATGCTTCCTTCGTGCGTATGTTTAACCGTTTTGTTCGGCTTAAAAGTTAAGTTGTCAATACTAGCACCAACAATTTTATAAGCTTCTCTAAATGGAGTTCCACTTAAAGCCAATTCATTTACAACATCAACACTAAATAGATAATCGTATTTTTTGTCATCTAAAATATGGTCTTTAACCGTAATGTTCTGCAACATAAAAGTTGTCATTTCTAAACATTCGTTTAATGAAGTAATTGCCGGAAAAAGATTTTCTTTTAGCAACTGCAAATCCCTGTGATAACCTGATGGCAAATTGGTTGTCATCATGGCAATTTCATTTGGCAAAGCCTGAATTTTATTACAACGAGAACGAATTAGCTCAAAAACATCTGGATTTTTTTTATGCGGCATAATGCTAGAACCCGTTGTTAATTCATCTGGAAAAGTAATAAAACCAAAATTTTGATTAATGAACAAACAAACATCCATCGCCATTTTGGCTAGTGTTGCTGCAACATTAGCCATCGCCTGACCTAAAATTCTTTCTGTTTTGCCTCTGCCCATTTGCGCATAAACAACGTTGTAATTTAGCTTTTCGAAGCCTAACAATTCCGTTGTCATTGTTCTGTTTAAGGGGAAAGAAGAACCATAACCAGCCGCAGAACCTAAAGGATTTTTGTTGCAAACTTTATAAGCTGCCAACATCATTTCCATATCATCTGCCAAGCTCTCTGCATAAGCGCCAAACCATAAACCGAATGATGATGGCATGGCAATTTGTAAGTGTGTATAACCTGGTAAAAGTTTGTCTTTATGCGTGTTGCTCAGCGAAATTAATTGGTTAAATATGGTTGAAGTATTTTCTACAATCTCTTGAATACAAGCTCTGAAATACAACTTCAAATCCACCAAAACTTGGTCGTTACGAGATCGACCGCTATGGATTTTTTTACCCGCTTCGCCAATGCGTTGTGTTAGCAACCATTCTACCTGAGAGTGCACATCTTCTACGCTATCGTCAATGGTAAATTTGCCATCTTCAATTTCTTTATAAATCACTTTTAAAGCGGTTTGAACTTCGGCCAATTCATCAGCTGTTAGCAAGTTGATACTCGCCAACATTTCTACGTGTGCCAAAGAACCTAAAACATCAAAAGCAGCCATTTGTAAATCCAATTCTCTGTCTTTGCCAACCGTAAAAGTTTCAATACTTTTATTTACTTCAATATTTTTTTGCCAGATTTTCATTGTTGGTAGATGCTATAAACTTAAGTACTTTAACTAGCTGCAAAAGTACAAATAATACGTAAGAATAGGGAATCGGCTGATTTTATAAAACAAACACAACACTGTTGCATATAATTATTTGTCGATGTATTTATTTCCCGTTTTAATGTTTTATTTTAGCACAACCAAATCCTTATATATGAAGAATTTAAAACTTATTTTATTTGTTTTCGCCCTCCCCTTTGCTGGCAAAACATCTGCGCAAGATAAGCCTGCGCTCACATGGAAAGATATCTCCAAATGGACTTATAACCGAGGGACTTCCTTATCTCCGGATGGCCAATGGACGGCTTGGTCCAGTGGACCTACCGAAGGGGATCTTAAGATGACGATCCGCAAAACCTTCGACACGCTTAAATATTCTTATCCGATTGGCGCAAGTGCAAGCCCTATTTCTTTTACTAAAGACTCAAAATTTGCAGCATTCAAAGTTTCTGCAAAAGATGCAGAAGCAAAAGTAGCTAGAAAGACCATGAAACCAGTTTATGATAAGTTGTTATTGGTTTCATTGGCAGACAACAAGCAAACTACTTTTGAAAAAGTAAGAAGCTTTAATTTTTCTGGCGAAAATTCATCATGGATCGCTATTCAATTCATGGCTCCAGAAACAGCAGCAAAAGGTCCAGATGCTCCAAAGGGAACTGATGTTTTGTTATACAACCTAGTAAACAAAAAGAGTTTTAACCTAGGTAATGTTGCCGAATTCTCTTTTAATAAAGCTGGCGATCAGTTAGCTTACATCGTAGATGCAAATGGTCAAAATGGCAATGGCATATTCTTAAGAGATATGAAAACAGGTTTAACAACTGCACTAGATAATGATAAAGCCACATATAAAAGTATCAATTGGAATGAAGATGGCAATGCTTTTGCGCTATTAAAATCTAATAAAAACGAAAAATTTAAAGATGATGTTTTTAGCATTATTGGAATTAGTAAGATAAATGGTGACCTAACAACTAAAGTGATCTACAATGGAATTGATGATACTACTTTTCCAAAAGGGATGGGCATTAACACCAATGCAAGCCCTTATTGGTCGGATGATCAATCAACCCTATTTTTCGGCATTAATACCTTAGCTAAAAAAGAAGATAAAAAGGCTGCAGATAGCTTATCGAGAACTAGAAAACCTGATGCAAAAGCAGATAGTCTTGCCAAAGTAGCAAAGATAGAACCTAAAAAAGAAGATATCGAAAAACCAGATATGATTATCTGGAATTGGCAAGATAAACGTTTGCAATCTGCTCAGCAGACCCAAGAGATGAGAGATAAGAATTTCAATTATACTAGCTCTTATCGCATCTCGGATAAAAAATTTACACAATTGGCAGACAGCAGCATGCGTTCGGTAATGGTTGCCCCAAAGCAATTATATGCTATCGGTTATGACAATTCTAATTATGAACTAGCTGGTAACTTAGATGGACAAAGTTATACAGATATTTATTTAATTGACCTCAAATCAGGGGCAAAAAAACGTTTATTCGAAAAAATGTATGCAACCAATGGTGGCCGCTTATCGATTGCACCGAATGGAAAAATTGCTAGTTATTATGTAGATGGCGTATTCTATAGTATAAATTTAGAAAATGGGCAGATCGCTAACTTAACAGGAAACATCAAGACTTCATTTGTGGATGAACTGGATGACCATAATGTATCTAAACCAGCTACTCAAAATCTAGGTTGGTCAACTGATTCTAAATATGCATTGATTATGGATAATTATGATCTATGGAGAATTTCCGCGGACGGCAAAAGTGTAGTTTCTTTATCAGACAATTGGAAAAGTACAAAAGCAAGTGTAGCAGGAAGATTAAGAATTTACCCTTACGAAAAAGGTACCGACTTAAGCAAAGACCAGTATTTTATGGTTTTTAATAGCAAATCAAAAGATATGGGCTTAGGCATTTTGCCTGCCGGAAAGTCTAAAATTAATGTGTTATTTACCGATGCGAATGCTTATGGGGCCTTAATTAAAGCAGAAAACGCCAAGGTATTTGCTTACACCAAAAGCAATTACTCACAATCTCCAGTTCATTTTGCTACTGCTAACACTGATTTAAGCGGAGCAAAACAGGTAACCACAAATACTCCAGATCAAACTAAATATGCATGGACATCTGGAGTTAAGTTAATTAATTATGTAAGTGCCAATGGCGATAGTTTACAAGCAGCTTTATACTTGCCGGCTAATTATGTTGCTGGAAAAGTTTATCCAACCATCACTTATATTTATGAGCGCTTAACCGATGGATTGAATAACTATTCGATGCCAAGTTTTCCAAGTGGTGGCTTCAACAAAGCAATGTATTTAAGCAATGGTTATGCTGTTTTAGAACCAGATATTAAATACAAATTGAACGACCCAGGAATGTCGGCTGTTGCTTGTGTAGTTCCTGCAGTTAAGGCAGCAATTGCTACTGGGGTTGTTGATGAAAAGAATGTGGCTATTCACGGTCACTCTTGGGGTGGTTATCAAACTTCATTCTTGATAACCCAAACAAATATTTTCAAAGCAGCAGCAGCTGGTGCACCATTAACCAATATGATTAGTATGTACAGCTTAATTTATTGGAATAGTGGTGGTACAAATCAAGCCATTTTTGAGGCCAGTCAAGGTCGTTTAACACCAGGTTATTGGGATAACTGGGATGCATTTGCTCGCAACTCTCCTGTTTATCACATCAAAAAGGTACAAACACCATTGCTACTTTTACATAACGATAAAGATGGTGCAGTAGATTATACACAAGGAATTGAATACTATAATGGTTTAAGGAGATTAAATAAGCCAGTAGTAATGATCACCTATAAAGGAGAAAATCATGGGATTGCTAAATTGCCCAACCGTAAGGATTACGCAGTGCGCATGATGGAGTATTTTGATTATATGCTAAAAGGAAAGCCTGCTCCAGAATGGTGGAGTAAGGGGGTTAACCGTTTAGATATGGAGAAACATTTGGAGACTAGAGCTTTTGATGGAGGTGAAGATAATTAAATAAAGAAGTGGGTATTCAAAAAGGAAAATCTAACGTCTGAGAATTGCCTGTAAAAAAATTTCTCCACCAGGTACCCGAATACAAAAGGGGCTGTTCGACCTTTTCGGACAGCCCCTTCTTTATTTAGATGCTTGCTATAAAAGGAGCTTGTTTAATATACGTTTGATCGTGCAATTGATTAATCAAAAAATAAGATAAATCTGTTGCACTTATCTTTTCTCCAGGACAATCTTTCAAATTAATATTTACCCCATAAGACTTGTCCGTTAGCTCAATTAAAGGTAGCCTTACCAAGGTCCAATCGATATTACTGTTTACCAAAGCTTCGTATTCTAACTGCTTATCAGCAGTTATTAATGGATAGTTTGCATACATCCATGCTGTTCCTTGTTTAACTATTTCATTTTTTTGATCAAAAGGAGTATCTACATTTAAGCCTGTAAGTAAAATATATCTTTTTATTCCATACTCATTCATTACTTCAGTTATGTTTTTTGAAACCTGACTAAAAACTGAATGTTCCCCTTTAGGCTGTCCAACGGCACTAATTATCGCACTACAATCTTCTAGTAAGATTCTAATAGCTGTAAGGTCTCTGGCATCACCCTTTATGACTTCAATTAGAGGGTTGATGATTTTAAAATTTTCGGGATGCCTAAGTAAGATTTTGATTTGAAATCCCTGCGCTAATAAATTTTTCACAAGGTATTTACCGGCTTTGCCAGTACCGCCAATAACGGCAATTTTATGATATTGTATCATTATTTTCTTTATAAATTTAGCAATATGGACTGTTTCGGTAATATCAGATTTGATTAACCGGAATACAAAAGCGATTGCAATTGTATCAATACAATATTTATAAAGAGATTTTAATAAACGAATATAGTGATTGAATTTGGTTTGACAAGTTCAATCACTTATTCTTTTGGCTATTTCCCGTTAATAACCGGCTTTAACATATTCACATAACCCTCTACACCTTCGGCAACTTCGCGAACGTATAAAAATTCATCAGCCATATGCGAGCGACCAGAAAAGCCTGGTCCACATTTTACTGATGGAATATCTAATAAAGCTTGGTCTGACGTAGTAGGTGAACCATAAGTAGTTTTACCCAAATTTACACCAGCTACTACCACTGGGTGGTTTTTATCAATTGATGATGGTTTCAAACGGATAGAGCGAGGTGTAACATCACAAGCTACATTTGCTCTGATAATTTCTAAAACCTCTTCATTGGTATAAGAATCCGTTACACGAACATCAACCGTAAAAGTACAGTTTGCAGGAACCACATTGTGTTGTGAACCAGCATTGATAATAGTAACCGTCATTTTCAGCGGGCCAAAAACTTCAGAAACTTTTGGAAATTGATAATTCCTAAACCATTCAATATCTTTTAGTGCTTTGTAAATTGCATTTTCTCCTTCTTCCCGAGCCGCGTGACCAGCTTTTCCACGTGAAATACAATCTAAAACCAATAAACCACGTTCGGCAATTGCCAAATTCATTTCAGTAGGTTCGCCCACAATTCCGAATTCTAATTCGCCTAAGTCTGGTAAAACCAACTCTAAACCATTATTGCCAGAAATCTCTTCTTCCGCCGTTGCGGCTAAACAAATGTTATATTTTAAGTTTTCTTGAGGATAGAAATATAAGAAAGTTCCAATCAACGAAACCAAACAACCGCCTGCGTCATTACTACCCAAACCAAACAATTTATCACCTTCAATTGCTGCGTCATAAGGGTCGCGAGTGTAACCAGAATTTGGCTTAACCGTATCGTGGTGTGAGTTTAAAAGAAGGGTAGGTTTTGAAGGGTCGAAGTGTTGGTTATAAGCCCAAACATTATTCATTTTGCGATAGGTTTTTACCCCTCGTTCTTCTAAAAATTGAGCGATTAAATTCGCCGTTCTATCTTCTTCTTTACTAAAAGATTGGATGCGGATTAATTGACGCAATAAATCCAAACTTTCTTTTTGTATGTTTTCTATCATAAGCCCCTCTCAACCCTCCCCAAAGGAGAGGGCTTTACAAAGTTTTCTATTATGTTATATTTTTCGCATTAGACCTTCAGCCTTCCAACCTTCTATCTCTTCGCTTTGGTCTTTCTCCTTTAAGCTTTTAGCTCTCTTTCGTATACAAATTCCCAGCTTTTAAAGCCGAAAGTTTAATACCTTTAATTAGCGATGAACTAAAGCCATTGTGCTCCATTTCATTTAAGCCAGCAATGGTACAACCTTTTGGCGAAGTTACTTTATCTATTTCTGATTCTGGATGCGTTCCGTGTAATAAAAGTAAGTCTGCAGCGCCTTTTGCAGTTTGCACCGCCATTTTTAAAGCTTCATCTGCATGAAATCCAATTTCCACTCCACCTTGTGATGCCGCCCTAATAGCTCTTAAAAAGAAAGCGATACCACAAGCGCAAAGTGCAGTTGCCGAAGTCATTAAATCTTCGTTAATCTTAACAACCGACCCAACTGTTTCAAACATTTTGGTCACATCTGCTAAATTCTCTGCAGAAGCATTATCACTTGCAATACAAGTCATCGACTGGCCAATGGCGATTGCTGTGTTTGGCATCGCCCTGATCACTTCTACATCATTGCCCAACTTCTCTTTAACCGCAGCACAACTTACACCAGAAATCACAGAAATCACCAAGTGTTTAGCCGGGTCTATAGCAGATGAAATTTCATCTAAAACTAAATTTAGTTGTTGAGGCAAAACCGCTAAAATTACCACATCCGCATTTGAAACAGTTGTTTTATTATCACTACTAATATTAAATCCCGCCACTTCAAATGGTTTTAAATGGTCTAAACTTCTCCGTGTTAAAGTAATTTGGGCTGCAGATCTGTAATCAGCTTTCACTAACCCTTTCGCTAAAGAAATTCCGATATTTCCAGAACCAATAATTGCTATTTTTTTCATTTGATTTAATATTTATTAGAAAAGCAGTTCAGCAAATCTATTAATGTTCAGTCCTGCTATTCCCTTTACTGCGTTGCACTTCGTGTTCGCTACTATCAGGTTTAGCTTGCAAGTGTAGTGGTTAATTTGTTCCTTTTCCGTTCAACAACCATAACTTTCGCCTTATTATTAACCACAAAGGCACTAAGTTCACAAAGATTCAATTCCTTGGTGTTCTTCTTGTCTTGGTGGTTCTATTTTAACATCTTCGTCCCAAAGCTTCCACTCTCCAGTTCTCCCAACTCATCGGCTTTGCCAATATAAACAGTGCTAACACCTTTGTTAATTGCCTTAAAAGCATTGTGCAATTTGGGTATCATTCCACCTGCAACAGTGCCATCCGCTTTTAAGCCCTCAAACTCACTCGATTTAATTTCACGAACAACTGTATCGTCATCATTAACGTCTTTTAGCACACCTTTTTTCTCGAAGCAATATACCAATCGAGTTTCATATAATGATGACATCGCCACCGCAACTGCCGAAGCGATTGTATCTGCATTGGTGTTTAGCAATTGTGTGTCTCCATCGTGGGTAATTGCACATAAAACCGGTGTTAAACCTGCTTGTAGCAAATTATTCAACATTGTTGAGGAAACCGAATCTTCATCTAAATCGCCAACAAAACCATAGTCGATATCTTTTACAGGGCGTTTTTTTGCTTTAATGATATTTCCATCTGCACCTGTTAAACCAATTGCGTTATTGCCTTTTGCCTGCAATTGCGCCACCATATTTTTATTGATCAATCCGGCGTAAACCATCGTTACAATACGTAAAGTTTCGATATCTGTAATCCGTCTCCCTTCAACCATTTTAGCTTCAATGCCTAAACTTTCGCCAAGTTCTGTTGCAATTTTCCCACCTCCATGAACTAAAATTTTATCTCCTGGCAAAGCAGTAAAGTCCAACAAAAATTGATGTAAATTCTGAGAATTGTCAATTACGTTTCCGCCTATTTTTATAATGGTTAATTGTTTCATTTTATTGAGCTTAAAGCTTAAAGCAAAATGCTGGAAGCTTTGGTCTTTCTGCTTTTTATAATTCTTCTAACATTGCTTTTAGCACCGCTTGTGCCGACCAAAGTCTGTTACCAGCTTCATGGATAACCAGTGAATTTGGCCCATCTAAAATCTCCGAAGACAACTCCAAATCGCGACGAACTGGCAAGCAATGCATCACTTTAGCATCATTCGTGAATTTTAATTTATCGTTATTCATCATCCAGCCATCTGGATAAGTTAAAACCTTACCATATTCTTTATAACTGCTCCAATTTTTAACGTAAACATAATCAGCTCCAGCTAAAGCTTCTTCTAAATTATATTCAATTTTAGCTCCCGGCGTAAAATCTTCAGCAAGTTCATAACCTTCTGGTTGTGCAATCGTAAAATCAATCATTCCTTCTGCTTGCGCCTTACACATCCATTCTGCGAATGAATTAGGCACTGCCTGAGGTAAGGCCTTTACGTGTGGGGCCCAAGCCAAAACAACTTTTGGTTTATCATTAGCACCAACTCTTAATGGATTCCAAGTTTCGTGAATGGTAATAATATCTGCAAAACTTTGCAAAGGGTGACGTGTTGCACTTTCTAAACTAACAACGGGAACAGCACAATATTTCACAAATTTATTGAAGAAATCTTCGCTGTAATCTTCTTCACGGTTACTCAGTTTAGGGAAAGAACGTAAACCTAAAATATCGCAATATTGCCCCATTACAGCAGCAGCCTCACGAATATGTTCAACGGTTGAACCATTCATTACCACACCATCTTGAGTTTCTAATGCCCAGCCTTCTTTGTCCAAGTTCATCACCATAACGTTCATACCCAAGTTTAAAGCTGCTTTTTGAGTGCTTAAACGAGTACGTAAACTAGGATTCATAAAAACCAAGCCTAAGGTTTTGTTTTTACCCAAATCTTGGTGTGCATAAGGATTTGCCTTTAACGCAAGTGCATCCTTCACAAATTGTTTGATGCTGGGAACATCGTTTACGGAAGTGAAAAGTTTCATTCTTTTAAAGCTTAAAGACTAAAGCTCAATGCTGAAAGCTTCCTGCCAATGCAAAAAGCACACCCAAACTATAGTCAATTATTTCTTAAACGTTTCAGCAAGCCAATCAGCATTGCTTTAACTTCATTAGTTTTATTATTTATCTCTTGATACTTATTGTCATTCAAGTATCTTAAATCTTTAGCAAGTAAACAAGCATATTCGGTCTCGTGGCAAGAACCTAATGCCATATCTAAAAACCTAGCAAAATCCATATCTGAATTTCTTCCAGCTCCTTCAGCAATGTTTAAGGGAACTGAATATGCAGCTCTTTTAACTTGGCTATGCAAATCATACTTCTCTGATGATGAAATAAAGGAAGGATATCTGAATAAACAAATAGCACCATTAAATGCGCTTTCTTCCAAACTTCAAATTTTTGATAATCTCTCATTTTCTTTCTAGCTTAACTTTGACACAAAGACAAAGCCTTTGAAATTGAAAATAGGGATTTCTCTAATCTAGTTCTTTACCATCAAATAAGCTAATTGCAATCCGCTTTTAGCTTTAAGCTTTTCGCTAATTAACTAAGTTACCAAATGCTGCCAAAAACTCGTCTGCATTTTCTTTTGTTAAATTCAAGGCAGGCAATAAACGAATAACGTTTGGCTTAGCCTCTCCAGTAAAAATGAAATGTTTAAACAACAAATCTTTTTTAACGTGAGCTAATTCTTCTGGCAATTCTATTCCAATCATTAAACCACGACCTCTAACTTCTTTTACATGCTCAAATTTATTTAATTCTTCCATTAAATAGCTGCCAATTTTTTCAGCATTTTGCATCAAATTATCTTTTTCCATCACTTCTAAAACTGCTAATGCCGCAGCGCAAGCCAAGTGATTGCCACCGAAAGTTGTTCCTAATTCGCCGTGCCAAGGTTTAAATTTTGGAGCAATTGAAATTCCAGCAACAGGGAATCCATTACCCATTCCTTTCGCCATGGTATAAACATCTGCTTCTACACCTGCGTAATCGTGTGAATAAAACAACCCTGTTCGGCCATAACCACATTGCACGCTATCTGCGATGTACACTGCATTATACTCATCACAAAGTGAACGGATTTTTTGTAAGAAACTTTTTGAAGCTTCTTTAATTCCGCCAACTCCCTGAATGCCTTCTATAATAACTGCCGAAATTTCATCACCCTGTGATTTGAAAGTCTCTTCTAAAGCAACTTCATTGTTAAAAGGTAAAAAGATTACGTTTTCAGTTTGATTAACTGGTGCAACAATTTTCGGATTATCTGTTACCGCAACAGCTAAAGAAGTACGTCCGTGGAATGCGCCAGAAAAAGCGATTACTTTTTTTCTTCCATTATAAAAAGATGCCAATTTTAAGGCGTTTTCATTGGCTTCGGCACCAGAATTGACTAAAAATAACTGAAAATCTTTTTTGCCAGAAACTTCGCCTAATTTCTCTGCTAATTGAGCCTGCAAAGGAATTTTCACAGAGTTAGAATAAAATCCAACTTTGTTTAATTGCTCGGTTAAGCGATTTACATAATGCGGATTGGTATGACCAATTGATATTACAGCGTGACCGCCATATAAATCTAAATATGTTTGATTGTTAGCATCCCAAACATTGCTGCCAGCTGCTTTTGTAATTTCTATATCGTTAAGTGGGTATACGTCGAATAAATTCATTTTAATAAGGTTAAAGGTTGAGGGTAGGAAGGTTGAGGGTCAAAGTCGTCTAGCCTTTTCCACCGCCTCTCAAAAATTTTATAAATGCGATTAACATCGCCTTAATTTCATTGATGCTTTTATTAACCATAGCATATAAATTTTCATTTATATAATTTAAATCTCTGATTAAAAAAAAAGCATACTCTACTTCTTTTGCGGAACCAAGTGCATTATCAAGATAACTTGTAAAATCTTTATCTGTATTCTTACCACTTCCTTCCACAATATTTAAGGGAATTGAATAGGTGGCCCGCCGGATTTGTTGCGTTAAAGCAACCTTTTCTCCACTAGGCACAATAGGCAAGATCTCCTTATAAACTTGTAAAGTAAATAGGTGTGCTTTCTTCCAAACGTCTAGTTTCTGATAATCTCTCATATCTTTAAAGTTTTATAGTACTGCATCCAAACCTTCCTGCCTTCAGCCTTCTTACCCTCTACCTTAAAAGAAGGCTGCTTTCAATTTCAGCCCTGCGGTTTCTTCCAAGCCAAACATTAAATTCATATTCTGAACTGCTTGTCCGCTTGCACCTTTTAATAGGTTGTCGATTGCACTAATAATAAATAGTTTATTACCGTGTTTTTCGATTTGAACCAATGCTTTGTTGGTATTTACAACCTGTTTTAAATCTATGTTTTTCCGACTTACGTGAGTAAATGTATGGGCACTATAATAATCTTTATAGATGGTTTGAGCTTCTTCCAAAGTCAAATCACTTTCTACATACATTGAAGCTAAAATTCCTCTTGTAAAAGCACCACGTTGTGGAATGAAATTTAAAGCGTCAACCCCTAAATACCCTGAAGGGGACTTTTTAGCGGCCTGCAATAAACTTTCTCCAATTTCATTTAAATGTTGATGCTCAAAAGCTTTATATATTGAAAGATTGTTGTTTCTCCAGCTAAAATGCGAAGTTGTAGATAAGCTTTGTCCGGCGCCAGTTGAGCCAGTGGTTGCATTAATGTGAACTTCGCTTTTAAGCAATCCTTTTGCAGCCAAAGGCAATAAGCCTAATTGAATACAAGTTGCAAAACAACCTGGATTAGCGATGTTTTTAGCCGACTTTATTTTGTCTCTATTTAATTCTGGAAGTCCATATACAAATTCTCGATTTGCGAGTTGGGAGTTTTGAGCTAACCTAAAATCTTGAGATAAATCGATGATTTTGATATTCTCATCAATTGAATTAGCTGCTAAAAATTTCTTCGCATCACCATGTCCAACACATAAAAAAAGAACTTCGATATCTTGACGGAGATCACTTGTAAATTTTAAATCGGTATCCCCAATTAAATCTGTATGCACATCAGAAATTAAATTTCCAGCGTTGCTTGTGCTGTTTACAAAAGCGATTTCCACATTTGGGTGGTTGACTAAAATACGCAACATTTCCCCTCCTGTGTAACCTGCGCCACCAATTATCCCTGCTTTAATTTTACTCATTTCTTAAATTATATCAATTTTGTAAAGAAAAAATTCGTCATCTGGCTCTTGTTTTTTAAAACCAATTGCTTCATATAAACTTTGCGCTGAAAAATTATCAACGGCTGTTTCCAATTGTACACAAGTAGAGCCTTGTGTTTTTGCAAAATTCATTGCAGTTTTAATCAGTTTTTCTCCAATTCCTTGCTTGCGATAATCGCTTTCAACAAACAAATCATTTAAAATCCAATTTTTAGTTAATCTAGCCGATGAATATTTTGGATAAAGTTGTGTAAAACCTACAGGTCTATTTTCATCTAATGCCACAAAAATTATAGATTCATTATTCTCTAAGCGAGCATCAATAAATCCTTTAGCCATTCCTAAATCAGAGAACTTTCCGTAAAAAATTCTGTATTGATTAAATAAACCAACTACTAAGTTAGCTTCATTTACTTCAATATGTTTAATTTCTATTTTACTCACAATCTGTTCTGTCATTTTGAGTTGATGGATAGGAGAAAAGTATAAATTCTAAATCTTGATTTGTTTCATTCGAGATTTTATGTTTGTTACCTGCTTTTATTTGCAGACCAGTATTTGCATTAACTAAAACGGTTTCGCCTTCAATTAAAAATGTTGCCTGTCCTTTTAATATGTAGAAAAACTGTTCTGCATAAGCATGAAAATGCAACTTTTCAGCAGTTTGAGCAGGCATTAATTCTTGCTTTATTGCTGCATCTGCTTTGCTTACAAAATTCCATCCGTCACAGTTATCTCCCCATTTGTAATGGCTTAAACAATTTTCTTTTGAAAGGATTTCCATCATATTTTATTTTTGTCCTTCTACTACGCTACCGATGTAAAATCGGCACAAGTCAGGATGACAACGTGAAAAAAGCTTCCCGCTTTAATCTTTTAGCTTTCGGCTTCTTCTCCGTTTACTTTATGCCAAATCATTACTTGGTTACCGAAAATTTTAGAGAAACCTTTCACATCATCTCCGCTCCAAGCATTATTCATTTCGCCGTAGCTGCCAAATTTATTGCTCATTAAATCGTGGTTAGATTCTATTCCGATAATTTGGAAACGATAAGGCAATAACTCTACAAATACTTTACCGCTTACCATTTTTTGGGTGTCGGTTAAAAAGGCTTCAATATTCCGCATAATTGGGTCGTGGAATTGACCTTCATGCAACCAGTTTCCGTAGAATGATGACAACTGTTCTTTCCAGCTTAATTGCCATTTAGTTAAAGTATGTTTTTCTAGAGTATGGTGTGCTTTGATAATAATAATAGGCGCTGCAGCTTCAAAACCCACACGACCTTTAATACCGATAATCGTATCGCCAACATGAATATCTCTACCAATACCAAAAGGTTGAGCAATGGCTTGTAATTTTTGGATCGCCACAACAGGATGTAATTTTTCTCCATCAATACCAACTAATTCTCCCTTCTCGAAAGTTAATTCAATTCTTTTAGCTTCCGTTTCAGAAACCTGAGTTGGCCAAGCACTTTCTGGTAGAGTTTCGTTAGAAGTTAAAGTTTCTTTTCCTCCTACAGATGTTCCCCATAAACCTTTATTAATAGAGTACCTTGCTTTTTCTGCGCTATACTCTACACCATGTTTGGCTAAATATTCTATTTCCGCTTCTCGGGATAATTTTAAATCTCTAATCGGTGTAATAATTTCAACACCTGGAATTAAAATGTTAAAAATCATATCAAAACGAACTTGGTCATTACCTGCTCCAGTACTTCCATGAGCTACGTAATCTGCGCCAATTTTTTTCACATAATTAGCAATGGCAGTTGCCTGACTTACACGTTCAGCACTTACAGAAAGTGGATAAGTTGCATTCTTTAATACGTTACCAAAAATCAAATATTTGATGCAACCATCATAATAACTTTCTGTTTCATCTACCACAGCGTGAGATGCCACACCTAAAGTATAAGCACGTCTTTCTATTTCTTGCAATTCTTCATCAGAAAATCCACCAGTATTCACAATTACTGAATGAACCTCTAAATTACGATCTTCTGCTAAGTGAATGCAGCAAAATGAGGTATCTAATCCTCCGCTAAACGCTAAAACAACTTTCTTTTTCATCTATTTATTAAATAAAAGGGTAAACAATACTAAAAGGGATTTTAATCCAGATTTTGGCTTAACAACCAATCTAGATTTGATACGCATGAAACGTTCATATAAGCCAGGCTTTTTTTGCAATTCTTCAGCAAAATTTTTGGCTGCTTCGTGTTTCTTTTCTGCTGGATCGTAAAGCATAGCAGTACACATACAGTTTTTGCGATCTTTCATCTTCAAGATCTCAAAGTTTATACAGCTTTGGCAGCCTTTCCAAAAATCTTCGTCTTGAGTTAACTCAGAATAAGTAACGGGTTCATAGCCTAAATCAGAATTGATTTTCATAACCGCCAATCCGGTAGTTAAACCAAATATTTTTGCTTTAGGGTATAAGGTTCTCGAAAGGTTAAAAATTTCTTCCTTAATAGCGTGTGCCAATCCTGCTTTTCTATATTTCGGACTAACGATTAGACCAGAATTCGCAACAAATTGACCATGGCTCCAAGTTTCGATATAGCAAAAGCCAGCCCAAGTGCCATCTTTGTGAAACGCAATTACCGCTTTGCCTTCTTGCATTTTACCAGCAATGTATTCTGGAGAGCGTTTGGCGATGCCCGTACCTCTTGCCTTCGCTGATTCGGCCATTTCGGTCACAATCTCTTCTGCAAACACATGATGCTCAGGGATAGCGACTTGTACTATAAATTCATTAATATTCATTCGTTTCTCTAACGAAAAATTAAGGTATTCTTGTTAATTGGGTTTTTAGAGAGGATCAATTCCTCGTTGGTATTAGTAAGATGTACTAAATACGCGGCGTATAATTTTGCCGACTTGTGGTGATATAAAATACGGGATGCAAGCGCTCAATAAACAAGCTATTAGCAGCAATATTTTTCGCTTCTAAAATAGAAAGTTTATGTAAATTATGTTTGTTCATTATTTTGCTTACTGTACTGTATTAAATTACTTGAGGCGCAAAGGTTTAAATAAAAAATGAGTTACGCAATAAGAATCGTATTTTTTTACATTTTTTAGTTTTTTCAGCTTCCTGTATATTGTTATAAATAAATTGATAGGTAGCAATCATTTTAAAAAATAACAGGTTTTTAACCCCTTCAACATAAAATTATAAAATGACAATCCTTATTTAGAATTATTCAAAATAATTTGGATACTAAAATATTCTGTTGTTAATTTGCGGCTGTTTAGATTTAATCCAAATAAGAATAAAATGCATATACGTTTACAAACCTTAACTATATTACTATTATCTCTCTTAAGTTTTTTAAGCTTTGGCCAACAAACCGCAAACATAAATGGTAAAATTACCACTTCAGATGGTCAGCCAGCTAGCTATATAAGCATTGGCTTAAAAAGCAGCAACCACTATACCTCTTCTGACGATAATGGGGCTTATAATTTATCTAGAATAAAGCCTGGAACATATGTTCTTGAAGTTAGAGGAGTAGGTATTAATCCTCAAGAGAAAACTGTTGTCTTGCTTGCTGGCGAAACGGCAAAGGTTAGTTTTATTTTAACAGAAAATAAGCAATCGCTACAAGAAGTTATCATTGCCTTAAAAAAGAACAAATATAAAGTGAGCTTGCCATCAGCTTCGCTTAGGTTGAACGAACCGTTGTTAGAAGCACCACAAAATATTCAAACGGTTAGCGATCAAGTTATCAAAGATCAACAGATTATTAGCATGAGCGATGGTTTAATAAGAAATGTTAGTGGTGCAACCAGGTTAGAACATTGGGGAGATATGTATACCAATATTACCATGCGTGGTTCTCAAATACAGGCCATGCGTAATGGATTTAATTTTGTGGCTTCTTATTGGGGACCACTTACAGAAGATATGAGCTTTGTTGATCATATCGAATTTGTAAAAGGACCAGCTGGTTTTATGTTAGGAAACGGCGACCCAAGTGGATTGTACAACGTGGTAACAAAAAAACCTACAGGTATTAATAGAGGCGAAGTTTCATTAACAGTTGGAAGTTTTGATTTATATAGAACAGCAATTGATTTTGATCATAAACTAACAAGCGATGGTAAATTATTATTTAGGTTAAACGCTGCTGCACAAAATAAGGGCTCATTTAGACCTTATGAAAAAAATGATCGATATACTTTTGCTCCTTCAATAAGTTATCAAATATCAAATAGAACCAAAGTAACAGCAGAATACGCTTTGCAAAATGCGAAAATGACTGAGGTGGGATCTTACTATATATTCAGCCCAAAAGGTTATGCTACCCTAGCCAGAGAATTTACTTTAACCCAGCCAGGTGTAGAACCTGCAAGAATTAACGACCATAGTGCATTTGTTAATTTTCAGCATAATTTTAATGACACTTGGAAAGCTACTGCTCAAGTTGCTTATTCCAAATACTTGCAATCAGGATCTAGTTCCTGGCCGTCATCTGTTTTTGGTGATGGTACAATGATCAGAAATGTAGGTATCTGGGATGCAGAAAGCACTATGAAATTAGCTCAATTTTTCATAAATGGTCAGGCTAAAACAGGAAACATACAGCATAGAATCTTAGCAGGGTTTGATGGGGGCAAGAAAAACTATATGGCAGATTGGGGTCAATCTCATGATTTAGATCTACCTAGTGCTCCGTTTGATGTAAATAACCCTAACTATGGCTTCCCAGCTAATGGTTATCCTAGTTTTGATAGAGAAACACCACTAGAGCAAAGAGCTATTGCGGCTGGTGGGTTAATGGGCCAAAAGTATTTAAGTGCCTACTTACAAGACGAGTTAGGGTTTTTCGACAATAAATTTAGATTAACACTTGCTGGTAGATATACTTATGTAAGTCAATCTGCTTGGGGTGGAGAACCAGATAAAGCTAAAAAATTCACTCCTCGTTTAGGTTTAAGTTACTCAGTTGACAAAAATACTGCTATTTACGTAGTTTATGATCAAGCTTTTACCCCACAAACTGGCTTTTTACGTAATGGCGAAAAGATTGATCCCATTACAGGGACTAACTATGAATTTGGCATAAAAAAGGATTGGTTTGACGGTAAATGGAATACCACTTTATCAGCTTATAAAATTCGCAAACAAAATGAACTAACAGGCGATCCTTACAATAAAGCCGGAGAAAATTTCAGTATTGTTGTTGGCGAAAAAAGAGCTCAAGGCATTGAATTTGATTTGAGGGGACAAATTACTCCTAGTTTAAAATTGATTGCCAATTACGCTTACACAGACGGCAAAGTTACCAAGGTAGCAGATGGTGTAACGAGTATGGTTGTTGGCCAAGTTGTACCTGGCTTCTCTAAACATGTTTCTAATGCATGGTTAAGTTACACGCTACAAAATGGATTATTAAAAGGGGCTGGATTTTCTGCCGGATTTACTCATTTAGCTGGCAGAGCAATGGGTACTTACAGCGGAGAAAATTCAGAACAAAACTTACCAAACTATTTTAAACTAGATGGTGGTTTGTTCTGGGAAAACAAAAGCTTAAAAATTACCGCCAATGCATTTAACATTTTAGATAAATATTTGTACAGTGGTGCTTACTATACCAACTATTGGAATGCACCAGATTATAACCAACCTGCATACTCTTGGCAAGCTGAAGCTCCAAGAAATTATAGATTAAGTATTGCTTACAAATTCTAAATATTCAAATTTTAATTAATGGGTTTAACAAAACCAAATAAGAAAAAAACCAATAGGTTTAAATATTGGACAGGAAGAATACACCTTTGGTTAGGTTTAATTTCTGGTCTATTCGTTTTTTTCTTAGGCATAACGGGTTGTATTTTAGCTTTCGAAAGAGAAATTGAAGATGCTGTACAAACCTATCGTTTTACAGAAGTACAGCAAAAGCCTCTATTGCCTCCTACGCAGTTAAAAGCAATTGCAGATAAAGCTTTGCCAAACAAGAAAGCGCATAGCGTTACCTACCAGCCAGGCAGAACAACGCAAGTGGTATACTATCATGATGAGCCTGCTTACTATTACATTGTTTTTGTAAATCAATATACTGGTAAGGTATTAAAGGTTAAAAACATGGATGATGATTTCTTTAGGATCATCATTATGGGGCATTATTATTTATGGCTACCTCCAGAAATTGGGCAGCCTATTTTAACAACCGCAACCATGATTTTTGTTTTTCTATTAATCTCTGGATTGATACTTTGGTGGCCAAAAAGTAAAGCTGCCAGAAAGCAAAGATTTACGGTTAAACTGAAATCGAAATGGCGCAGACTTAATTACGATTTGCATAATGTATTGGGCTTTTACATGACTTTTATTGTCATTTTTATTGCCTTATCTGGTATGGTTATGGGTTTTCAATGGTTTGCAAAATCTGTTTATTGGGTAAGTTCTAGTGGTAAGAGTTTAAATGTATTCGAAGAAACATATTCCGATACCACATCAACAACTAAACTCAGTTTAAATGCTGCAGCAGCAGATCAATTGTGGGCAAAATTTACAAAAGAAGATCCAACATTTGCAGGAAGTTTAGATGTACATATTCCAGAAGATGAAAAGGGCGCAATTGAGATTGCCAAAAACCCAGAGCCATCTACTTATTGGAAAGCTGACTATAACTATTTCGATCAACATACATTAAAAGAAATAGAAGTTAAACACATGTATGGTAAATTCTCAAATACATCTACAGCTGATAAAATTGCTCGGATGAATTACGACATCCACATTGGGGCTGTATTAGGATTACCGGGAAAAATAATGGCATTTTTTGCAAGTTTAATTGCAGCTAGTATGCCTGTTACAGGTGTAGTGATTTGGCTAGGTAGAAAAAAGAAAAAATCCATAAAAACAGCTGTGTAACCGGTGATAGCTATTATTTAAAATAATTTCACTCAAATAAAAAACAAATTATGAAAAAATTAAATTTACTATTTGCATTTTTAATCATTGCGATTGGAGCATCGGCGCAAAATAAACTAGATCAAGATCGTGAAGCCATTAAGTCTTTGGCAGGATTTTATAAAGTAACCTTCAATTATGCAGAGACTTTCTCACCAGAAGATGATTACAAATTTCACGAAAGACACCGCTCTTCTGCAAAAGAGATTGCAATTTTGGTAGAAGATTCGCCAAAGAAAATCGTTATCCAACACTTATTGGTAATGAGAGGTGATAGCATGATCATTAAACACTGGAGAGAAGATTGGACTTATGAAGATCAAACTATTTTAGCTTATGATAAAGATAACGCTTGGAAAAAAGTAACGCTTTCTGCTAATGATGTAAAAGGAAAATGGACGCAAAAAGTATTTCAGGTAGATGATAGTCCTCGTTACCAAGCTATTGGCACATGGGTGCACGTAGATGGCAGACATCAATGGCAAAGTAATACCGATTCTCCACTACCACGTAGAGAAAGTACAGAGCGTAACGATTATAATGTTTTAAATCGTGGCAACAATCTTTACTTAACTGCAAATGGTTGGATGTTTGAGCAAGACAATAAAAAAGTTATTCGTGCAGACGGAAAAGACAAACTTATTGCAATGGAAAAAGGTTTAGAAGAGTTTGTTAAAACTGATCCTAAATCTTTCGGTTATGCGCAAACTTGGTGGAAACAACAAGAAGGTTTCTGGAAAGATGCTCGTGCAAGTTGGGACGCAGCTTTTGCAGAAAACAACTATATTAAGTTAAATCTTAAAATAGACAACAAGTTATTATACGAGCAATTCTTTGCTTTAGGAGATCAATCAGTAAAAGAAAAATGGTCGTCAGAAAAAAACAAAGAAGCTATTAAAAAAGTAATCGACGCTTATTTAGTTAAAAAAGCGAGCTAATTTTTTAAATCATCCTTAAGAAAAGTAGTTTTGTTATCTTGCATAACAAAGCTATTTTTTTGCCCCATATTTTATGAAAAGGTGTTTGATTATTATATTTTTATTAGCTGGCCTTAACAGTTTTGGACAAGATTTAAAGTACGTTCGTAAAACTTTAAACACATTAACTTCCGAAGATTTTTGGGGAAGAGGTTACACCAAAAATGGAATGGACAAAGCCGCAGATTTTATCCTATCTGAATTTAAATCATTTGGTTTACAGCCTATGGATGGAGAAAAATTTAAACAGCCATTTCAATTTGCGGTAAATACTTTTCCAGGCAAAATGGATTTAAGTATAAATAATAAGAAACTAATCCCCGGCAAAGATTTTATAATACACCAGGCAAGCGTAGGAGTTAAAGCCACTACCATTTTAGAGCAAAAAGATAGCATTAATTTTTTAGCTGCATCAAGCAGGATTTTAGTTACTGTAGAAGATAAACTAACATGGTCAGTGGCTCAAAAAGTAAATGACTATACGCAGGTTTTCGTTAAAAAATCATCGCTCAATGAAGTCCCTAAAAATATAGACGTTGATATCGAAAATGCTTTCATTCCAGATTTTAGGGCATCAAACATTTGTGGAATAGTAAAAGGAACTTTAAAACCAGATTCTGTGATTGTTATTACTGCACATTATGATCATTTAGGCGGAATGGGAAAGGATACCTTTTTTCCTGGAGCAAATGACAATGGAAGTGGAATTTCATTTCTATTGAGTTTGGCAAAATATTATGCCAAAAACCCGCAGAAATATACCATCGCATTCATTTGTTTTGCAGGAGAAGAGGCAGGCATTTTAGGCTCAAAATATTTTACAGAAAACCCACTAATTCCGTTATCAAATATTAGGTTTTTGATAAATGTAGACATGGTTGGTACCGGAGAAACTGGAGCTACAGTAGTAAATGCCACGCAATATCCTAAAGAGTTTGAAGCTTTAAAGAAGATTAATGAAGAAGGTAAATTTTTAGTAAAAATCAATCCTCGTGGTAAGGCTGCTAATAGTGATCATTATTTTTTTACAGAGAAAGGAGTACCAGCTTTTTTTCTTTACACACAAGGTGGAATTGCAGCCTACCATGATGTTTTTGATAAAGCAGAAACATTGCCATTTACAGTTTACGAAAATCTATTTAAGCTGTTTGTAGGGTTTAATAAGTCTTTGATGAATTAATATAAATAATTCATTTACATTTTTCTTGTCATTCCATTGTAGCTATATTTTTAAGGTACAAACTTTTCAATTTTCTTGTTGTTAATTTGGAAAAACATAAAACATGTCATTACTTTTCTCTCCGCTCCAAATAAAAAATATCACTTTAAAAAATAGAATTGTAGTATCGCCAATGTGCGAATATTCTGCAACCGATGGTTTTGCAAACAACTGGCATTTGGTCCATTTAGGGAGCCGTGCAGTGGGTGGAGCCGCTTTGGTAATTATGGAAGCCACGGGCGTTGCTCCAGAAGCAAGAATTTCCGTTGGCGATTTAGGGATTTGGAAAGATGAACACATTGAAAAGTTAAAAGAAATTACGGACTTCATCCATCAAAATGGATCAATAGCAGGAATTCAATTAGCCCATGCTGGTAGAAAGGCTAGTTTTGATATCCCATGGGAAAATCCTTTCCAATTAGATAAAGAAAACGGTGGATGGGATACCGTTTCTGCAAGTGCAGCAATTTTTAATCCGACAGATAAAACACCAATTGCATTAGATATAGAAGGAATAGAAAAAGTAAAATCAGATTTCAAATCAGCAACGCTTAGAGCAATTAAAGCCGGTTTTAAAGTAGTAGAAATTCATGCTGCACATGGTTATTTGCAACATCAATTCTTATCGCCAATAAGTAATAAACGTACAGATAATTATGGCGGAAGTTTCGAAAATAGAATTCGTTTATTAATCGAAACTGTGGAAGTTGTACAAGAGGTCTGGCCAAAAGAAAATCCACTTTTTGTACGTATCTCTGCGACAGATTGGGCACAAGGCGGCTGGAATTTAGAAGAATCTATTCGTTTATCAGCTTTGCTCAAAGATATGGGTGTTGATGTGATCGATACCTCTAGCGGTGGTTTAACATTGACTCAAGAAATCCCTCTAAAACCAGGTTATCAGGTAGAATTTGCTGCAGCTATTAAAAAAGAAATAGGCGTAACAACAGGAGCTGTGGGTTTAATTACAACCGCACAACAAGCTGAAGCTATTTTGCAGAACAACGAAGCAGATTTGATTTTCTTAGCAAGAGAATTTTTAAGAGATCCATATTTCCCATTACATGCTGCATTTGAGCTGGGCGATGATGTGAAATGGCCATCACAATACGAAAGAGCAAAACCACGAAAACGCTAGTAAATAAAATTTAAAGCTTATCTTGCGCCAAAAACTATAAGCTTACAAAATTCGTTATAGCTTAAGAAAATTCCTAAAATGATAAAAAATATCGCTTCAATAAAGATCTCATTCTATCAAATCGGATACATTTTGATGCTTTCACTTTTGTTTACTTCTTGTAAAAAAGAGGAAACGAAAATAACCCCTCCTGTTAGTGGACCAGATCAGGTTTTCTATGCCCTATCCGATAATAGCTTGTATCGTTTTAATGCCTTGGATGTAAAATCACTATCCAATAAAATAACCATAACAGGCCTATCAACAACTACAGAGAAATTATTGGATATTGATTTTAGACCAGCAACGGGAGATATGTACGGCGTAAGTGATGCTAGCAAAATCTATATTATTGATGCATATGGCGCTGCAAGAGTAGTTGGTAATGCATTTATTCCAGGTATTGCCCAAAATGCAACGGCCAGCATAGATTTTGATCCTGTTTTAGATCAGATTAGGTTAATTTCGAGTACGGGACAAAATGTTAGAATAAACCCTGAAACGGGAATGTTAATTGCTACAGATACGCCAATTAGTGCAACTGTTGCAAATATTTCTGGGATAGCCTATACCAATAGCATCGCTGGTATAGATAATACCGTTTTATACAATATCAACTTAAAGGATAATAAGCTTTATAAACAACAACCTGCGAATAGCGGCACATTGGTTGCAGTTGGAGATTTAGGAAATAATTTAGGAAGAAGTGTAAGTTTAGATATCTCGCCTGATAATAAAAATGCGCTCGCTATTGGTATCGTTAGCGACACCACAAAACTCTTTTCTATCGACTTAAGCAAAGGCACAACCAGGTTATCTGGTAGATTTCCTAAAATAGCGATACAGGGTATTGCTATGCCCCTCAATCCAGTTGCTTATGCTATTGATGAGTTAAACAACTTATTAATTTTGAATACCTCAGCAACTAACGGAACAATTACTACAAAAAAAATAACAGGTTTACAAGCTGGAGAAACCATTTTAGGTATAGATATGAGGCCAATTGGAGGTCGTTTATACGCCTTAGGAAGTTCGAGCAGGTTATACACCATTAACTTATCTTCGGGAGTTTCTACGCAGGTAGGAACAGGGGTTCTCTCTACCTTATTAAATGGAACTTCATTTGGTTTTGATTTTAATCCTATAAATGATAGAATTAGAGTAATCAGCAATACTGGTCAAAACTTAGTGATTAATCCTGATGATGTAAGTATTGTAGTTGGCACCGGCCTTGCCAGCACCGCTACGGTTAGTGCGGCAGCTTATAGCAATAACTTCAAGGGCGCAAACACTACTAATTTATATGTTATTGATCATACTACAAATAGATTATATACCCAAGATTTAACAACTGCAGCATTGACCTCAATTGGCGATTTAAAGATTGCAGTTGAAAGCACAAACGGATTTGATATCATTAGCACAAAGACAAACAATGTTGGTTATGCTATATTTGGTGTTGCTGGCAAATATAATATGTATAGCGTCGATTTAACTTCTGGTATTGCTACTAGTAGAAGCGATGAGTTTACGAACAAAATAACCGCCTTTACTTTAGGGCTGAGATTTCCTTAGTTTTTAAATAAATTCAAACATTTTGTGCTTATTTTGTATTATTAAAACAAAAATATAATCATGTTCGATAAACTAATGGCTGCCCAAAAACAGGCAGAAGAAATAAAAAAAAGATTAGATACCGTATCGGTTTTCGGAGAAGTTGAAGGTGGAGCAATCCGCGTTACGGCTACTGCAAATAAAGCAGTTACTGCAATAGAAATTGACGAAGAATTTTATAAACAAGCCGATAAAGAAGAAATTGAAGAACTTTTGCTAACCGCAATTAACAAAGCTTTAGCGCAAGCAGATCAAGTAAGTGCTACAGAAATGCAAGCAGCAACACAAAGTATGCTCGGCGGACTTGGCGGTATGTTTGGCCAATAAGGCAAAAGGTAGAGGGCTGGAAGGAATAGGGTCTAACTTAATCTCAAATCGTAAATCTCAATACGCAAATAAAATGAAATATACCTATTACGGTCAGTCGAGTTTCTTGTTAGAAACTGATAACATAAAACTTTTATTCGATCCTTTTATTAGCCAAAATCCATTGGCTAAAAATATTGATATTACTAAAATTGAAGCTGATTATATTCTGATTAGCCATGGTCATGGAGATCATGTTGGTGATTTAGTTGCTTTAGCAAAACAAACAAAAGCTACGGTAGTTGCCATGCCAGAGGTTTGCGATTGGCTGGCAAAACAGGATGTAGAGAACGTTCATCCGATGAACTATGGTAAATTTACTTTCGATTTTGGTGTAGTTCGCATGGTTTGGGCCACGCATTCTGCAGGGTTGCCTGATGGCAGTTATGGCGGAAACCCTGCAGGCTTTGTATTGGAGCTAGATAGTAAACAAATTTACTTTGCTGGTGATACTGGATTAACTGTAGAAATGAAATTGCTTTCAGAACTATATAAATTAGATTATGCCATTTTACCAATTGGAGGCAATTATACTATGGATGTAGATGATGCTGTTATTGCAGCCAATTATGTTAATTGTGATAAAGTGATTGGCGTTCACTATGATACATTCCCTGTAATCGAAATAGATTCAAAAGTAGCTATCGAGCGCTTTAAAAGAGCACAAAAGCAGCTCCTGCTTCCAAAAGTGGGCGAAACAATAACATTATAAACAGAAAGAGGCCTCTAAATTAGAAGCCTCTTTTTGTTATAAACTAGTTATGACTTAGTTTTTCTTTGTTGCAGGCTTAGCTGCTGGTTTATTTGCTTTATAACGCATATCTGCTGTACCATCTTTTTTCTTCGGCCCAGCAACTTTAGCATTTTTATTCGCACTATATCTCATGTCTGCCGTACCATCTTTCTTGGTTGGGCCGGCAACTGGATCAGCTTTCTTTGTTTCTTTTTTAGCACTTTTTGTTACTGCGGTAGGTGCGGCTTTTTTTGGCGCCGGTGTAGTTTGTGCAAAAGTGGTACTTAATCCCAATAATGCAATTGCAAAAAATCCTATTAATTTTTTCATGGTGTTTATAGATGTTTAAATTACTTCATTAAGTTGAAGCTTGATTGAAGTTAGCTAAATTTATTTATTTCTCAATGAAAATTTCATTGGCAATACATATTTTCCATCTACATATTCTCCAAGTTGTTTGCCTGGTATCCATCTACCAGAAATTCGCAATAACCTTACTGCTTCTACCGATAAAAGATCGTTTGGACTTTCTACAACGCTAATATCAGCTATAGTTCCATCTTTTTTAACAGTAAAAGAAAGTTTAACTGTTCCTTCAACACCATTATGCGCTGCCTTTGCAGGATACTTAATTAGAGAACTAATGTCGTTATAAAATTTCTCCATGCCTCCTGGATAAGAAGGATATTGAAATAATTTATTTTCATTACTTCCTGCTCCATTACTATCAAAATATGTTTTTTCTTTCAGTACTCCAACTTCATTATAGATTTCTATTGCTGCTGGTTTACCATTTTTATAATAAGAATTCCATATACCGTATTTTTTGCCAACCACATACTTTCCAGTTCTTGCAACTAAACCAGTATCCCAATACATTTCGCTTAAACCATCAGTTTTATCCCAGCTATAGCTAACCTTTTCTAACAGTTTCCCGTTTTCATCATAATACTTCCATTCGCCATGTTTGTATCCTTTATCATACTGGCCTTCTTCCTTTACTTTCTGATTTTGATAAAAAATATAAGGTCCTTTTCTTACTTCTAACTTAGCATCTTCAAACGTAATACGCTCTTGTAAAACCTTTTTTCTATCATATAATGATAAAACCCATTCATTATTTTTATGCGCTACTTGTCTATCCCAGTTGGATCGGATTGGATCATTAAAATATCCCCTAGGGTTGCGAAAAATTGTTGTAGTATCTTGTTGTGCCCAGGTAAAAACACTGCTTAAAAGTAAAATATAGAATAGAATGACTTTTTTCATAGCTAACCATTTAGGATTTTATCAATTACCAAATCTTTATTTGAACGTTTTATAACCTAAAATGATATGACTAGCTCCATTATTAAATTAATGTGCTGCTAACCAATTCACACCTTCGCCAATTTCAATTTCAATTGGCACTTCAGTTTTAATAGCAGTTTTCATTCTATGGGTAATAATAGCTTTCATTTGTTCCACTTCCATCTTTAACACATCAAACACCAACTCATCATGCACCTGCATGGTCATTTTAGAGCCCAGATTTTGCTCTTTCATATCCTTGTGGATGTTGATCATGGCAATCTTGATTAAGTCTGCTGCAGAGCCTTGTATTGGCGCATTAATCGCATTTCGTTCTGCATAACCTCTAACTGTCATATTTGCAGAGTTGATATCTCTTAAATACCTTCTTCTCCCCATTATCGTTTCCACAAATCCATTTTCACGAGCAAAATTCATGGTATCACTCATGTATCTTTTAATCCCTGGATATTGCGTAAAATATTGTTCGATGATTTCTGCAGCTTCTTTACGTGGGATATTTAAGTTCTGTGATAAACCAAAAGCACTCTGACCGTAAATAATTCCGAAATTAACTGCTTTTGCATTTCTACGTTGTGTCGAATCAACTTCTTCAATAGAAATTCCATAAACTTTTGCTGCCGTTGCCGTATGGATGTCTATGCCTTTATTAAAAGCATCTAACATGTTTTCTTCCTTGCTAATTTCTGCAATAATGCGCAATTCTATTTGCGAATAATCGGCAGATAACAAAATGTGATCATCATCTCTGGCAATAAAAGCCTTTCTTACTTCCCTTCCTCTTTCGGTACGGATTGGAATATTTTGCAAATTCGGGTTGTTAGAACTTAATCGCCCAGTAGCGGCAACTGCCTGATTGTAACTGGTATGAACTCTACCCGTTTTCGGATTTACCATTAATGGCAAAGCATCAACATAGGTTGATTTCAATTTTTGCAACTGGCGGAAATCTAAAATATCCTGAACGATATCACTTTTTGATGCCAATAAAGTCAATACATCTTCGCCAGTTTGATATTGCCCAGTTTTTGTCTTTTTAGCTTTCGGGTCTAGCTTTAAATGGTCGAATAAAACTTCGCCTAATTGTTTTGGCGATGCTAGATTGAACTTTAGCCCAGCTTTTTCATAAACACTTTGTTCTGCTTTGGTAATCTCTGTTTGCAACTCGATTGAGTAAGCGTTTAAGGTCTCGATATCTATTTTAACCCCTTCTTTTTCAATATCAGCCAACACATAAATCAATGGGTTTTCTACTTCCTCGGCAAGTTTGATAGCATTTTTTTCCTTTAATAAAGGTTCAAAAACATTTGCCAATTGCAGCGTAACATCAGCGTCTTCCGCAGCATAATCTACTACATTTTCTACTGGTACATCTCTCATTGTACCTTGGTTCTTTCCTTTTGCACCAATTAATGTGGTGATAGAAATTGGCGTGTAGCCCAAATAATTCTCAGACAAAACATCCATATTGTGGCGAGTATCTGGATCTATTAAATAGTGAGCCAACATGGTATCGAAAAGTTTCCCTTTTACCTGGACATCGTACCACTTAAACACCAACATATCGTATTTAATATTTTGGCCAATTTTAGCGATGTTTTCATTTTCTAGGACTACCCTAAACTCATCTACAATAGCTTGCGCCTCTACCCTATCCTCTGGAACCGGAATGTAATAGCCCTCTCCAACTTTTATAGAGAATGATAAACCAACCAAATCAGCCAAATTAGCATCTGTGCCAGTTGTTTCCGTATCAAAAGAAATGCTTGGTTGGGCTAGCAATAAATCAATTAGTTCTTTTCTTTTCTCAGGTGTATCGATTAAAAAATATTCATGTGGCGTATTGCTAATGTTTTTTGCATCGATTGGCGTATCAAATAGCGATGGCTGTTCAGAAAAGTCTTTACGTTTTACTTCAACATTATTGCCAAATAAATCTTGTTGTGAGGTTCCACTTTTGGCATCATTAACGCTAAACTCTTCGCCAAAAACTCTTTTCCCGATGGTACGGAACTCTAGCTCTGCAAATAGTGGTTCTAATAATTCTCTGCTTGGCTCTTCTAAAATCAATTTAGCCTCATCAAACTCAACCGGAACATTCAAAATTATGGTTGCCAGCTTTTTCGAGATTAAACCTTGTTCAGCAAAATTCTCGACGTTTTCTCTTTGTTTTCCTTTTAACTCGTGGCTGTTGGCAATGATATTTTCCATACTGCCATATTGTTTGATTAACAGCTTCGCAGTTTTTTCGCCAATTCCCGGAATACCTGGAATGTTATCTACAGCATCGCCCCAAAGACCTAAAATATCAATTACCTGTAAAACATTCTCGATTTCCCATTTGGCCAGAACCTGTGGTACACCTAAAATTTCCATCTCATTTCCCATTCTTGCTGGTTTATAAATGAAAATATTTTCGGACACCAATTGTGCAAAATCTTTATCAGGAGTCATACAGTAAACCTGAAATCCTTGGCGTTCTGCCTCCTTTGCCATGGTGCCGATAATGTCATCCGCTTCGAAACCATCTTTGGTAATTACCGGAATATTAAAACCTTCAATTAGCTTAAAAACATATGGTAATGCTTTAGATAGATCTTCGGGCATAGCCTCACGATGTGCTTTATAAGCAATAAAATCTGTATGTCTTTCTGTGGGTGCATCGGTATCGAAAACTACTGCAATATGAGTAGGTTTTTCCTTTTTTAATACTTCCATCAGCGTGTTCGCAAATCCCATAACAGCAGACGTGTTTACACCAGCAGATGTAAAACGAGGGTTTTTACTCAATGCAAAATGCGCTCTGTAGATGAGCGCCATCCCATCTAAAAGGAAAAGTTTTTTCATAAAATGATGTCACCGATTAATTAAATTACACAGATGTAAGGCGGTGAACTTGTAAAGTTAATGGTTTGGTTAAATTATATAGAATTTATTAGTTGAATTATGGTTGCATTATAAAGTTTATGTTATGGAAATTAGCTTTACATTACATCATTATAAGAAACTAATTATGAAATATATCTTTACCTTTTTAATCTTGCTTCTATTTTCTAGTTCAAATGCTCAATTACCTACTACCGAACTATTAACTTATATGACATTTGAGAACTTGAGTAGCGAACCAAAGGATAATTTTGGCACTCAAGCAAACCCTATCCAATCTGGTGCTTTTAAATATATTAGCGATAGAAACAAAATGATTCTTAGGTCTATAAAATTAAAAAATAGTTATAGGTGGCCAAACGGCGATGTTATCGATTTTTCGAATAGAAAAAGCATAAACAATGGCAAAAATATTGTGGATTGCTATACTTTGGTAAGAAAAGGGACAACAGATACCATAAAATTGTATGTTGACCCCTATATTGAATCTACATCATACTATATCCCAAAGGGTTTAGTAAAGCTAAATAAAGAGTTACTAGCTAAAGAACTTTCACCTTATATAACAATGATTGAGGAAATTGAGCGTTCAACAGACCCTTACCTTCTTAAAGAACAATCAGCTCAAGTACTCCAGTATTTATCCCAAAGTATTGGTATTGGATTATTTAACGATAGTGATATGTTGTTAAAACCTATGACTGATGAAGGTGCAGATAAAGATGTTAAGAGTTTTCTTATGCGGGCATACATTTTTAATAAGTTTTACGCATTAGCTACATCGATTGATGATCCAAAAGATTATGCATTTAGTAAAATGAAGTCTAATTATCAAAAATTAAAAACATCACATCCAGAATTAAAATTTGGAGACCTTAATGAACTATTGAAGTAATAATTTTACCGTAAGAAAAGCTATTTTTTTCCGTTATTTGTTAAGATGAAAGCATTTAAAATTTTGTTTGTTTTGTTTTTTTTAAGCGCTAAGCTTTTTGCTCAGGATGCAGTTTTAATTAGCGAAGGTAATTTTGTGCGTGGTGTAATTAAAGGCACCAATTTCATTTCGGTTGCTATAGCAGAAGATAATCAATTAATTAAGGAATATCAAGCTAAAGACATTCAATCCTTTCTTTGGAATGGTGAAACTTATGTAAGTAAACCCATCATTGTTAAGAAAAAGGCAGAATCAAGATTTTTTAAGCTGATAGAAAGCGGAACTGTAAACCTATATTCTTACGGCGACAAAGCAAGTACTCCAGAAGTTGTGCAACCAAGGGTAAAAGTTAGACCATCAATTGGTATTGGCATGGGTAGTGGCGGTTTTGGTGGTGCTGGAGTTGGTGGCGGAATTACGATAGGTGGCGGAAGAAGAAATGATGACCAGACGGTTGGTGCACCAAAAGGAAAGGTGACTTATTTTATTGAGAAACCAGGCACTGGAGCTATGCAGGAAGTAAATTTGGACAATACCAATGCTGTAAAAACACTATTGCTCTTAAAACTAAATAACGACGAGGATTTGGCAGAAAGTATTAAAGCAACCGATGGTTTTGACCCTAAAAATTTGGCGGCTTACGTAAAGGCTTATAATGCTTCGGGGAAAAAGTAACCTCACCCCAACCCTCTCCTGAAGGAGAGGGAGTTTTTATATCGTCTTTTAAAACAATACCTTACTGACTTTCCGTCTTTCCGTCTTCCTGACTTGAAGATAACTCATCCCAAAACTCTACTGCTCTTCTGTAATGAGGGATAACGATTGAACCGCCCACCAAATTGGCAATCATAAAAACTTCATTTATCTCAGCCTGATTTACTCCTTCGTTGTAGCATTTTTCTAGATGGTATTTGATACAATCATCACAACGCAATACCATTGATGCTACCAAACCTAACATTTCTTTAGTTTTTACATCTAATGCACCATCTGCATAAGTAGTGGTATCTAAAGCAAAAAAACGTTTAATGTTGGTATTGGATGTTTCCATAATTCTATCGTTCATCTTTGTACGATAGTCGTTAAATTCTTCTACTAGCTTTCCCAATTTTTTAATGATTAAATGAATGAGTTTTGAATGATTGAATGTATAAATATGGAAGGCTACAACTCCTCTAGCGGATTCCAGAAAACACTTTTAAAATTTTTGATCTTATCATTTACAACAACTATCCCTTCCTGCTCCAGCAATTCTTGCATCAATTCTGGAGGGGAGAAATGAAATTTTCCAGTGAGCAAACCACTGCTATTAACCACCCTGTGCGCAGGCACTTTTGGATGAGCAATATTGGCATTACTCATCGCATAACCCACCATACGAGCAGAACCCCCCGCACCCAAAGCTTTGGCAATTGCACCATAAGAAGTAACTCTTCCCTTTGGTACCAAACGGGCAATTTCAAAAACCTGATCGTAAAATGAATCTTTCATTTAGTTAAATGAAAATTGAATGTAATTGATGTTTTTATCGTGCTTTAAATATATTCTTTCGTAATGTGTTTTAATAGACAAAACCTCGTCTGCAAATTCAGATTGGTATAAATGATTGGTATTTTTATGCGCAATTAAATTTAACTCTTCTACCTTTTCGCAAGTGTAATTGTATAAACCATCATTATCAGTCTTCAGATTAACCTTGCCACCATCTCTTAACAAAACTTTATATTTATCTAAAAACCCTGGGAAAGTTAACCGTTTCTTTTCTCTACTTTCTTGTGGTTGAGGGTCTGCAAAAGTGATCCAGATTTCATCGATTTCTCCTGGCGCAAAATATTCTAAGACATCTTCTATTTGGATGCGCAAAAATGCCAAGTTCTCGATACCTTCATCAACCCCTGTTCTGGCGCCACGCCAAATTCTATTGCCTTTTAAATCGACCCCTATAAAGTTCTTTTCTGGAAACAGTTTAGCTAATCCGACCGAATATTCACCTTTTCCGCAAGCCAATTCTAATACCACCGGATTATTATTTTTAAAATGGTCTGATGCCCATTTTCCTTTCATTACTTTACCCAAATGTAATTGATACACATTAGGGAAAGTGTCGATCTCTGCAAACTTTCTTAATTTATCTTTACCCAAAATTTTATGCTTAAAATGCAAAAGTAAGATTTAATTAGAACTTAAACATTATGATTATATCGAATTCAGACAATGAAAACCTACCGACTCAGTGTCTTTTTATCCACAAAATCCTCGAAAAAGAGAGTCCGGTAAGCATTTCCTATGGGTATTTCATGAGTATCAATATAAACAGTATTGTTATCGAAAGAGCTTATTTTATGCTTATTAATGATATATGATTTACTTGTTCTGATGAAAATGTGCTGTGGTAACTGCCCATGTATAGTTTTGATATTCATGGCCGTAATTATTTTTTGATCTGCAGTATGCAAAATCACATAATCTTTAAGCCCTTCTATATATAAAATATCATTAAACGAAACCTTGAAAACCCTTCTTTCTGCTTTAATAAAACAGTATTCTCCATCAATAGCATTCATATCTGCAATGGCATTTTTAGCATCAAAGAGCTCTTGATAAGCAAAAGCTTTGGCCACAGCTTTTTGAAATCGATCTGCTTTAATAGGTTTAAGCAAATAATCTAATGCGTCAATTTCATAACTATCTAATGCATATTGGCTATAGGCGGTTGTAAAAATAACCTGCGTTTGTTGCGCAATAGACCTTGCAAAAGTTAAACCATCTGTTCCGGGCATTTGTATGTCTAAAAAAACTAAATCTACTTCGCCATCCTGTAAATAGGCAGCTGCCGACATCGCATTATTAAATTCTGCTCTAAAGTTTAAACCTACAGTTTTTTCAATGAGCAGTTTAACTGCTTCTCTTGCCAATGGTTCATCATCCACTACAATACAGTTCATAAGTCTATGGCTAGTTTTACAGTATATAGTTCGTTCGATATTTCTGTACTGAGCACATACTTATCTTTAAAAAGTAGATCTAAACGCCTGTTTACATTAATTAAGCCTAAACCACCAACTTCATTTTTAGGCGATGGATTTTTTGGAATGGAATTGATACAGACAAAATTTAACCTTGCCCGGCTTACTTCAAAATAGATATTTACAAAAGAAGGTCCTTCCATATCTAAACTATGCTTAATTGCATTCTCTACAAATGTAATAAATAAGAATGGGGGAATTTGAATACCACTAATTGCCCCTTCTTTCGAAACCATATAATCAAAATGATCTCGTCTTATCTTCTCCAAATTTAAAAAATCACTTAAAAAACGAATATCTGATGTTAACAGTACATTACTTTGCGCACTATCATAGAGCTGATATCGTAACAGATCGCTTAATGTCATCAGCACTTGAGAAGCTTTTTCTGGATCTTTTTGGATCAATACATTAGCATTATTAAGCATATTAAACAAAAAATGCGGATTGATCTGTGTTTTAAGCTGCTCCAATTCAGACTGCATTCCTGTTTTAACCAGTTCACTGATCTTTTTAGAATCTTCTATCCAACGCTGAAAAAGCTTTATTGCTGTAGAGGCTGCAATAAATACTAAGCCGATAATTGTTGAAGGAATTGCTTTGGGAACGAATTTTATAACTTGATTTGATGCGGAATAATAATCTCGAAGGAAATCGCCAAATATGGAAATTGTTATAATAGATAAAATTATAAAAATAAGAATACCAAATAGGTATGGTGTAAAATGATTTTTTAATAAATACTGTGGCACCAGCCAATACATGTTAAGGTAAGAGAAGAACACCAAAAATAGAGAAAAGCCTATTTTAAAATAAGTGCTGTAGGGTTCGGCATAAAAAGGGCTATCATCTGCCGTACAAAAAACAAGTAACATTATCAACCATAAAACGATATGCCGATAAGTACTATATTTTTTCCCTACCAGAAACTCTAATCTGTAAGAGGTATCTTTAAAACAACTGATCTGATCCACCTATTATTATTTTTCACAAAAATAGACATTGTATAGACAACCATAATTTGTTTTATATCAAATGGAGTTTTAATTATACGAAAATGTAAATACGGACATAAGGATGATCAAAATCGGCATTAATAAGTATCACAAAATAATGATGTCCGATTATCTTATTCATTTTAAAATTTTTTTATACGCTAATATAAAATTATACAGAATAAAATTGAATTACACTGTAATTTATAGCCGCTTTTATCATCTTAATATAAAACTTAGGGCATTTGGTATAAATATAGAAATACAAACTCCGTTTAGTTCTACTTTTGGACCATCACAAATTTGAGCATAAAATTATTTGGTTATGATTGCAACTTTATCAAAAACAACAAGACAAACTGAGGTTGATGTTTTTAAAACTACCGTAAGGAGAAAAGAAGACGCAGCACAAATTGTAAATTTATTACAAGAATATTTTCCAAATCATCACATCAACTTCGATCTAGAAGATTGCGATAAGATCCTTAGAATTGAAGGTGTAGACAACAATCAGACCTTTATTAAAAATGCTTTATTGCAACAAGGATTTATCTGTGAAATTTTAGTTTAAATTTTACGTTGTATGCATAAGGTATTCAAGTTTAAACAGTAAACGGAATATCGTTTTTAAAATACGCTCATCATCACTATTCGTAATTTTTCTGTTCTTTATGGTTTTTAAACCTTTTAAGCTTCTCTTCCCTCTTTTTTTCTTTTTTTGCACCAATGTTTTTGCCCAACAAGCTTTTAAAATTTCTGGGCATGTAAAATCTGGCGAACAGCAAGTTGGGGTTGAGGGTGCTACCATAAAAATTGCAGAAACCAAGCAGAGCATTGCTACAGATAGTACCGGTTTTTACAAAATTGAACTAAAAGCAGGAACCTATACCTTTCTCATTTCTGCTGTAGGCCTAACCACCTCTAGAAACAGCGTTAAAATAATTGCAGATCAAACTTTAGATTTCAATTTAGCTGAAGATGAAAATAACCTCGACGAAGTAGTAATTGCTACAGCAAGGAATGAAAGAAGTTTAGCAAGCCCACAAATGGGTGCAGAAAGATTGAGTATGAAAACCGTCAAAAATATCCCCTTAATTTTTGGCGAACGTGATATTATGAAAGCCATACAGCTTTTACCCGGAATTAAATCTGCTGGAGAAGGTGGAAGTGGTATTTTTGTTCGTGGTGGATCTGCTGATCAGAACCTGATTTTGATGGACGATGTGCCTGTCTACAATGCATCGCACTTACTTGGTTTTTTCTCTACTTTTAATCCTGATGCCGTCGAAGATATTACGGTTTTTAAAACAGGGATGCCAGCACAATATGGAGGTAGGCTATCTTCTGTCTTAGACATCAGAATGCAGCAGGGAGATCCCAATAACTTTACTGCAAGTGGCGGTATCGGTTTAATTTCTTCTAAACTAACCTTACAGGGTCCAATAAAAAAAGAAAAATCGTCTTTTTTAATTTCTGGACGCAGAACTTATGTTGATGCTTTATTAAGGCTATCGCCTGATAGCAATATCAACCAAAACATCATGTATTTTTATGATGTAAATGCAAGGGCAGATTTTCAACTTAACCCCAATAACAAACTCATTTTAACTGGATATTTTGGCAGTGATAAATTAGGTTTATCAGATACTTTTGGGATTACTTGGGGAAATACGCTTGCTAGTGCGCAATTCAAACATATTTATTCCTCAAAATTAACCTCGGCAACCACAGGATCTTTTACCAGCTACCAAAATAAAGTAGCCATTAATACGGGCACCAACAATGTGCAAGTATACTCGCAAATTAAGGATTTTGCCTTAAAGCATGATTTTTATTGGCTATCTAGCGATAAAACCACTACCAAATTTGGCTTCAATTCTATTTACCATACCGTTACGCCCGGAGAAATTACCACAGATGGCGGCCCATCAAATTTTAACCCTGTTAATTACCAAAAAAGATTTTCGGTAGAAAACTCCATTTACGGGACCAACGATTGGCAGGCAACAGACAACTTTAATATCTCTATGGGGCTACGCCTTTCTGCATTTAGTATAGTAGGTAAAGGCGATTTTCTAAATGTTGATCCTAGTGGCAATATTACAGCTATACATACTTTCAAAAGTGGCGAATTGGTTAAAACCTATTTCAACCTCGAACCAACGTTAGCCTTAAGTTATTTGTTGAACACTACAAGTTCTGTTAAAGCATCTTATGTTAGAAATGCGCAAAACCTACACATGATATCTAACGCTACAGCCAGCCGGCCAACAGACAAATGGCTACCTAGCAGTCCTATGATTAAGCCCGAGGTTTCTGATCAGGTAGCTATTGGTTATTACCGCAACCTCTTTTCAAATCAATTTGAGCTTAACATAGAAAGCTATTATAAAACCATGCAAAACCAAATCGATTATAGAGATGGTGCAGATATTTTTAATGCAGATGCCATAGAGACTCAATTACTGTATGGCAAAGGTAGAGCTTACGGTTTAGAAGTTTTATTTAAGAAAAAAGCTGGCGATTTTACAGGTTGGATCAGTTATACGATAGCTAAAACCGAACGCCAAATTGATGGGATTAACTTAGGAAAATGGTACAATGCCCGTCAAGATAGAACACATGATATTGCTATTGTAGGTTCTTATGAATTGAGTAAAAAATGGAGCTTATCTGCTTCGTGGGTCTATTATACAGGTGATGCGATTACTTTCCCTAGTGGAAAATACAATATGGATGGACAGTCTTTCTTTTACTATAGCGATAGAAATGCCTATCGAATGCCTGATTATCATCGTTTAGATTTAGGCGCAAACCTACAATTGAAAAAGAAAAAGAACTATACCTCAGAACTTTCATTTAGCTTGTATAATGCTTATGGTCGCAAAAATGCTTATTCAATTACATTCCAAGAGGCAGAAAATGACCCTACTAGAACTGAAGCAGTAAGAACTACCCTATTTCAGTTATTGCCTTCTATTTCTTATAACTTTAAATTTTTATAGGTACTATGGAAAAGATCAGATCAATAATAGCTTTAGTTTTTATCAGTTTGCTTTTTGTTTCTTGCGAAGAGGTGATCAATTTAGATTTAGAAACCATTAATGAGAAATACGTAATCGAAGCCAACTTTACCAATGTAGCGGGTGGCGCAAAAGTGGCAATCAGCAAAACAAAAAGTTTTAATAGTACTGGAGATTTTATAGGGCAATCTGGAGCAATTGTAACTATAGAGGATAATAGCGGAGCAGTAACCAGGCTTACAGAAAGCAATAACAAAGGCATTTATATTCATCCAACATTAAAAGGAAATCCAGAATCAACCTATAAGCTAAAAGTGGATATTAATGGACAAAGTTTTACCTCGAGTTCAAAAATGCCTGCAGTAGTTAAATTAGATAGTGTTTATGCGCTAGAACTTAAATTGTTTGATGGCAATAGAAAATTTACCCATGTTCAATTTAGAGATCCTGTTGGCAAAGGAAATAACTATCGGTTTATAGAATACCGAAATGGCATTTACACAAAGGCGATTATGATAGAAAATGACGACTTTACTGATGGCAACTTAATTAACCAAATGTTAAGGCCAAGAGATTTTAACGACGAAACTAAATTAAAAATTGGCGATAAAATTAGAGTTGAGTTTTTAACTATCGAAGATGCCATTTATAAATATTGGTTTAGTGTAGATAGTGGCGCGCAAGGAGGAGGTGATAGTGCAGCACCGATTAATCCAGTAAGCAATATTAAAGGTGGCGCTATCGGGTATTTTAGCGCTCATACTTTTCAGAGTATGGAGTATGTTGTTAAATAATAATTTCATTGCTAGCTACTTAAGAAAGAAAATAGCCTATTAGTTAACTACAAACAAATGTCGAAACAGCAAAATTAAACCGCTAAAATTCAACACTTTAAAGAACAAATTAATTTCCCAATTCTACAACATTTACTCATTTTAAAAATTTTGCCGCAGAACATTCCCCAAATTTCCCCAATTTAAGATTAATCAAAAATTAACAGATTAACCTTAATAATTATATTTTGTTTTATAAATATGTGTTTTAACTTGTTTAAAGGGCGTTTTTCTTTGTAGTTATAAACTACAAAATTCTGGTGGCATAACGCTTGCAAATGTGATTGTAATTAAACGCTCTGATTACAATGAAATTTGCATCTTTAAAACTACTTATTTTAACACTTTCATTCTTCTGCTTAAATGCCCATGCACAAACCTTAGTTAAAGTATCAGGTACAGCTAAAATAGCTAAAACAGCCGAACCTATAAGTGGAGCAACCATTAAAATAGTTGAGTTGAATAGAAGTTTAGCTACCGACAGCGTGGGTAACTATACTACCCACATTAAACCTGGCGCTTATACTTTTACGGTTAGCGCAATCGGCATGTCGGCAATTAGCAAATCTGTTAAAGTTAATGCAAATCAAATTTTAGATTTTAGCCTAGAAGAAAATACAAATAACTTAAATGAAGTTGTGATCTCTTCTACAAAATCTGAAAGAACATTAACCAACACAGAAGTTGGGGTAGAAAGAATGAGCATGAGCACGGTTAAAAAATTACCAGCAATTTTCGGTGAGCGTGACATTATGAAAGCCATACAGCTTTTGCCTGGAATTAAATCTGCTGGCGAAGGTGGTAGTGGTTTATATGTTCGTGGTGGAGCAGCAGATCAAAACTTAATCTTAATGGATGAAGTTCCCATTTACAATGCATCGCATCTAATGGGTTTCTTTTCAACCTTTAATCCAGATGCAGTAAAAGACATTACCGTTTATAAAGCGGGTATGCCAGCACAATATGGTGGCCATTTATCTTCAGTGCTTGATGTAAAGATGAACCAAGGCGATGTGAGCAAGTTTACCGCAACTGGCGATGTAGGTTTAATCTCATCAAAACTAACTTTACAAGGTCCTATCCAAAACGAAAAATCTTCCTTCCTAATTTCTGGTAGAAGAACTTATGTTGATGCCTTATTGAAACTTTCTCCAGATAAATCCATCAGCCAAAATGCACTGTACTTTTACGATTTAAATGCAAAACTTGATTTCCAAATTAACGAACGCAACAAATTAACTTTATCTGGTTACTCTGGTAGCGATAAATTGGGTCTTGCTGATATGTTTGGTCTTACTTGGGGAAATACAATAGCAAGTGCACAATTGAAACACTCGTTTAATTCTAATTTTGTTTCATCAACAACTGCTTCGTTTAACAATTACAAAAACAAAATTGAGCTCAACACCAAAGCCAATAACCTGGGTTTCGAATCTCAAATTAGAGACATTGCTGTTAAACAAGATTTCTATTGGTCAGTAAATCAAAGCCATACGGTAAAGTTCGGCTTCAACAGCATTTATCACACTGTTTCTCCAGGAGAGTTAACTGTTAGCCAATCATCTAGCTATCATCCTATCAATTACCAAAAAAGAAATGCAATTGAAAATGCAGCATATGTATCTAACAACCTTCAAGTGAGTAATAAATTAAACATTACTGCTGGATTAAGAGTAGCTGGTTTTGGAGTTTTGGGCAATGGTAATTTAATTGATGTGGATGAAGCTGGAAATAGGAACAATGTTAACAGCCAAACAAATGAAGGCTTGATCAAAGCTTATATTAATCTTGAACCTAGGCTGGCCTTCAGCTATTTGTTAAATGCAAACAGCTCGGTAAAAGCATCATATGAAAGAAACGTGCAAAACATGCACATGATTTCTAACTCTACCTCTAGCAGACCAACCGACAAATGGATGGCAAGCAGCAATTTAATCAAACCAGAACTTGCAGATCAGCTATCTTTAGGTTACTATAGAAATATTGCCAATAAATTCGATTTATCTGTAGAAAGCTATTACAAAGGCATGCAAAACCAAATTGATTACAGAGATGGTGCAGACTTATTTAATGCAGATGCTATCGAATCCCAATTGTTATATGGCAAAGGAAGAGCTTATGGCTTGGAGATTTCTTTAAAGAAAAAAGCTGGAGATTTTACAGGTTGGATCAGCTATACTTTAGCTAAAACAGAAAGACAAATTAACGGCATTAATAGAGGTAACTGGTACAATGCGAGACAAGATAGAACGCATGATATTGTAATTGTAGGCATGTACCAACTTAACAAAAAAGTGAGCTTATCTGCAACATTTGTTTATTATACTGGCGATGCGATAACTTCTCCAACTGGAAAATACAATTTGGATGGACAATCTTTCTTTTACTATAGCGAAAGAAATGCAGACCGTATGCCCGATTACCACCGCTTAGACTTAGGGGCAAATGTTAACCTAAAAAAGAAAAAGAATTTTAGTTCTGATTTGTCATTTAGCTTATACAATGCCTATGGCAGAAAAAATGCTTATACCATTACTTTCCGCGAATCAGTTAATGACCCATCAAAAACAGAAGCTGTAAAAACAAGTTTATTCCAGTTTTTACCTTCAATCTCTTATAGTTTCAAATTTTTATAATCACTCCTTTTAATCACAATATTCCCTTAAATAGTATCATGAAAAATCTTAAATACACCTTCATATTTACCTTGTTAACCATGCTATTTTCTTCATGTGAGGAAGTAGAAACTGTAGAATTAAAATCTGCCGAAGAAAAATATGTAATAGAAGGCAATTTAAGCAATCTATTAGGGAGTGCGACTATTTCGATCTCAAGAACCAAAAATGCCGATGTATCTGGTAGTTTCAATGGCATTTCTGGAGCAGTTGTAACCATTACAGATGAAAGTGGCAAAGTTTCGAGATTAACAGAAAGCAATACAATTGGAATATATACTGATCCATTTTTAAAAGGAATACCAGAAACAAATTACAGGCTAAAAGTAGCAATCGATGGGCAAACCTTTACCGCTGTCTCTAAAATGCCGAGTAAATCTAAACTCGAAGCAGTGGGGCAATTAGAAGCATCTGCGCTTGATGGTAAAAGAAAATTTAGCACCGTAAAATTTAATGATCCTGCTGGCAAGGGCCATGCTTATCGTTTTATCGAGTACCGCAACGGGATATACAACAAAGTGATTTCTGTGATTAATGATGAGCTTTTTGATGGCAATTCTACCTTGCAGGTGTTACGCCCTAAAAGCTTTACGGAAGATACCAGATATAATGTTGGCGATCAAATAAAAATCGAATTTTTAAACATAGATGCACCAGTATTTAAATATTGGTTCAGTAGCGATAAAGGCATTCAGAGTATTGGAGAAAATACTACACCTATTAATCCAGCAAGTAATATCAATGGAGGTGCTTTAGGCTATTTTAGCGCCCATTCTCTTCAAAGTATGGAATATACCGTTAAATAAAATTAACTAATAAATTTAGAAGCAAAAAAAATCCTGCTAACAAATATTTGTTAGCAGGATTTTTTAGTTATTATAATCGATAGCTTACAGCATTTCTTTTTAGTTTTTAACTTGGATTTCTGTTCTTCTATTTAGCATTCTTCCCGCTTCTGTGGCGTTACTGCTAACGGGTTGTTTATCTCCATGACCAACGATTGTAAAATTAGCATCGCTCAAACCCGCGTTTACAAAATAAGACTTCACTGCATTGGCACGGTCTACAGATAACGACATGTTGTGGGCTTCAGATCCTTCTGCAGAAGAATGACCATTCAAGATGAACTTGGTATTTGGTGCTTTTTTCATTTCAGCGACTGCTTTATCCAAAATTGGTAAGGAGGCCGTTTTTAAGACGAAAGAGTTAAATTCAAATTGAATGTTAGCCAAATCAAAATTAGGTTTTTCAACTGGAGCTGGCTTCTCTGGTTCTCTTTCTTGTACTGGTTCTGCTTTCTTCTCTTCAACTGGTGCAGGTTTTGCAACTGGCACTGGGGCTGCTTTAACTGGCAACTTTTTAGCCTTGCAAGAATACATTGCCAAAGTAGACAATCCAATTAACGTACTTAGTAATAGTTTTTTTGTAACATTCATTTGTAATAGGGTTTAGTTTTAAATGTGTGTTTTTTCGGGCCTAAGATAAAAAATTATGCTTACAGCTGTAACGCATTTTTTGAAAAAATTGTCTACACTGTATAAACGCCAACGCTCCTAAATATTAAAAAACAAACAACAGAAAAAACTATTCCTCCTTAATTACTTTGGTCTCTAATTTATAGTCCGGGTTTCTAACCAATTTTACTTCAATCAGATATTTACCGGGTGCCAATTGCTTAATAGGCTTCCCATTTTCATGTTGATGAAGTAAACCTGTACTGAAATTTTCGGTATGTTGTACATCAGCATCAATTTTGGCATAAGCTTTATCAAACGTATAATAAGCGCTGGTTTCTCCTATGGCCAATTTGCCAAAATTATGAAAGTACATAGGCGGCACAGGTATGATACGAACATCTAAATAATTCAAATCACTTGTGTTTTTAACCCTGATCAAATATTGTTCTTTGGGAGCTTCATCTTTACTTTTAGAACAGCTGGTAAATGATACCACAACAAGAAATACCAGGAATGGCAATAGGTTTTTGATTTTCATAAACTAAAGCCATCAAAATCTAAGCCCTTAATTGCAAGCTCCTGTCACCTTGTAAAATTAAATCATTGACGATTAATTTTATACCACCCCATTTATACCTGCCCACTTTAAAGATGAACGATGAATACAAACTTTTAGGCCTTCTTCGCTACTGATCTTTTAGCAAAGAACTTAAAAACTAACAATGTTAAAACAGAAATAATAAGCAAACCTCCTATTGACCATATTAACATCTTTAACTGATACCTGTGATAAGAAATATATTTTGTTAGCATATAATCTGTAAGTGGCATTAACCTTTTATTGGCATCTAGAGGATGAGTACCATCTGCAGTATAAAAATCGGGCTTACCATTTACTTTGCCATACCAAACCTTGCCAATACTCTGCTGTGTTAAGGTATCTTGCTCATTAATTTTTTTCAATTGATGTAAGACTGCAGTGTCTAAAGGGATTTTGGCACTACTCGTCTTAACGTTACAAGCAACAGCTTCATATCTGCTGCCTGTCCAATACATACATTTTTCTTCCTTCGTTATTGTTTCTCGATCAATCTTATCCTGCATGAATAGAAAAGTACCCATTCCAAAAATGATTATAATAGCGGCCGAAAAAATGATTTTCTGAGTTATCCATACTTGTTTGCTAGGATCTATATTAGTTTTTCCAGTAGATTTATTATCATCGTCACTTATTGTATCTGTGGTTTCGGGTCTATGTTGGTCATCCACCAGCACTTCATTGGCTCTGGCTTCATCAGTATCAATCACTATAACGGTTGGGTTATCGTCTGATTTATCTTTTAGTTCTTGAGGCAGATTTAAAATTAAACTTTCAGCTTTATGTTCCTCGGTAGTTGAAGGACTGTTTGTTTTATTAGGGTCTTCTCCTTTACTACTAATAGAATCTGCATTTGGGTTTTCTTCACCAACTGGCTCATCTTCTCCTTTCTGGCCCTCTCGGATGGCTTGGTAATATCGAAAACTTGGCCTTGGTTTAAAATCTATCAACCATGCTAATAGATCACTATTTCTTTCATTCGTTCTAATGGAATCGTTATTGAGATGGTTCCACAATGCCCTAAAAGTACCCGGAGTAGCCTTGGCTATGGTTTTACGAAAATCAATTCCTATTTTATCAACATTAAAAAAAGTAGATAATATATCGTCATCTTCTGATGTATATCTCTTGTCATAAATTCTTAGGCACTCTTTTTTCAGTTTCGCCGTAGTCGGCTTTGACAGAATTAAAGAAGGCCCACCAGCCTCACACTTTTTTTTATAGGTAACTAATACTTTTTCTTGGTATTCGGAGAGCATTATTCTAGGGATTTACCTGTAAATATAAGTCGGAATTTTCGGAATTTTTACGGTTTTCCGGAATTCAAAAGGAATAATCATTGTAGAACGGGAATCATCGGAATTCCTTAACTAATAGCTTTTTACACTCCACATCTTTGCTTCACGAAATCAGAACAACCATTTACAACAAACAAAGTAAATGTACAAAACAGATTTCTAATCGAGTGGATATCGCGGTAGTTAATTATTGAAATGGGAAGCAGTACTTAGCTCCCGCGATTGAACCTCAAAACACTTCCCAAAAATTTCAGAAGGCCTTCTGATTTACACCGTAGCAAACTCCGCGTAAGGCGGAGAACTACATAGTTAATCATTTCTAAATTTTTAAAAAGATGTTTATTCCTTTATTTATAGCCATTTTATTAGGCTTAGTTAATCCAAATCATACCAATAGTAATTGTAGCGGTGGTGGCACCGTACAAGTAAATTCAACTACCCCAGGAACAGAAGACCCGGGAAATGGCGAAGGCGGCGATGATGGTGGTGGCACAGGAACCGATCCTGGTACTGATGGACCGGGTGATGGAACCGGTACTGGAGGTGGCACGGGTCAAAACCCACCAATTAAACCACCTAAACCTTAATTTTTTCATGAGGCTGCATCATAAATTGGTGATCAGCCTCTTTTTTTGTTCAATTTATTTGGTGCCAGATGTGCGATTTTCATGCAGAAAATTCTTGGATAGGCATTTCGATTAGTATATCCTTTTATTTAGGCAACTAGCAAACTTTATCAAACAATCTAGTCAAATAAGCAATTGTATCATTAGCTCCCAAAACATTTTCAATAGAGCAAATTTCTTGTCAGTTTATTTTCTTAATTTAGAGTAAAAAATAAATTTGAAATACTATAACACATTTTTACTCCTTCTTTCTCTTTTATGCAGTTGTTCGAAAATTGATATTGAAAAGAAAAAAACACGAAATAATGACTTTTATGATAAAGCTTTTGAATATTGGAAAAATGGCAAAGTAGACAGTGCCTTTCTGTATTTCAATAATGCGAAAAAAATATTCATAGAGCAAAAAGACAGTTTAAATATTGGGGTTTGTTTATTGAGCATGTCTATTATCCTTACAGAGGAAGGAGACTACTTGGGTGGACAAGAAACCTCAGTAAATGCAATTCAATATTTTGACCCGAAAGATAAAAGCCATTATACTTATATTAATTCTAATTATAATAACCTTGGCATTGCTAACTACAAGCTTAAAAATTATACAAATGCTTTGAGATTTTACGACAATGCACTCGATTTTGTGAGTAAGCCTAAAGAAAAGTTCTTAACATTAAATAACAAAGCTAAAACTTATGAGGAACTTAAAAATTATAGCCAAGCAATTAAAATTTATAATCAAGTTTTAGAAGGCAGCAACAATTCCCCTACAGAGTTTGCTATGTCATTAGCAAATCTGGCACTTACAAAGTGGAAGCAAAACTCTAATTATAATCCAGTAACCGAATATTTAAAATCTCTAAATATTCGACAAAGAGAAAAAGATTATTTAGGTATGAGCTTTTGTTATGCGAAGCTGGCCGATTATTATTCTTCAATTGGAAATACCAATTTAGCTTTGCAGTATTCAGAAGAAATGTTTAGGGTAAATCAAAAGATAAAGAGCCCTGATGACAAATTGGAAGCTTTGTATAAGTTAGTAAAATATGGTCCAATAGTAAAAACTAAATACTATTTTGGCATCTACGAAAAGCTAGATGATAGTTTACGCCAGAAGAGACTGTCTACTAGGAATGAATTTGCTCTTGTACGTTACGAAACTGAAAAACATAAATCAGACTCTCTAAAAGCTCAAGCAGAAAATGTAGAAAAACAAAAAAACATCCTCATCCAAAACATTGGGATTGGTATTTTGATAGTCTCCTTAATCACTGGCTATTTCTGGTACCGTAGGCGACAAAAAATAATGAAGCAGGAAAAAGAGCTTGAAGTTAAAAATACAGAATTAAGGTATGTAAAAAAGGTGCACGACCATGTTGCCAATCGGATTTATCAGGTAATAGATGAAATTGACAATCGTCCGCAGATGCATAAAGATGAGGTGGCAGAAAAGCTGGATGTCATTTACCACATTTCTAGGGACCTATCTTATGAAAATATTGGTACACTTTATCACCAACAATTTGAAAAGGAGCTTGCTAAAATGTTTGCTTCTTATCAATCTCCAAAAGTTACGATAAGTGTGATCGGAAATGAAGAAAAAATATGGCAGAATGTACAAAAAACTGTTAAAGCTGAAGTTTATGCCGTTTTACAAGAGCTCATGACCAATATGAGTAAACACAGTAGGGCAAGCCTTGTTCAATTAGAGTTTCAGACCAACAATCAACAGCTAACGATAGCATATACCGACAATGGAAAAGGAATAAAAGATTTCTCGCATGGAAATGGACTAAGCAATACGGAAAACCGTATTAAAAGTATTTCGGGTCTGATTACTTTTGACACCAAGCCCAATCAAGGGCTTAAAGTTAAAATCTCTTTTCCTATATAAAAACACCCATATGTTCAGAAAGATATTAATCGCCGAAGACCATGAAATGGCAAATCTCTCGCTCCGTAGTGTACTTAGCAACCTAACTATCACCGTTACCGATAAAGATTATGTATTTCAATGCGATGATGCGTTGACGAGGATACAAAAAGCACTTCGTGATGGAGAACCTTATGATTTACTGATTACCGATCTTTCTTTTGATGAGGATTACCCAAAACAAACCATAGCTGGAGGTAGAGAATTAATTAAGGCGGTAAAAGAAATTCAGCCAGACCTAAAGGTATTGATATTTTCTATTGAAAACCGAGCCTTAATTGCCAATGCGCTTTTTAAAGAATTGAACATAGATGCCTATGTGCCAAAGGCGCGTCACGATGCTAAAGATTTAAAATTAGCGATAGAAACTATTTACCAAAACAAAAAATATATCTCTGCTAACCTCAGGCAAAAGGAAGAAAATGTTCATCATTTTACTGATTACGATAAAATGATTGTTTCCTTACTTTCTAGCGGCAAAACTCAAAAAGAAATGCCCGATTTATTGAAACAAAGAAATATGGAACCCTCTGGTTTAAGTAGCATTGAAAAACGGCTAAACCTGATTAAAACATCTTTAAACATTAGCAACAACGGGCAACTCATTGCGCATTGCATTGCAAATAAGATTATCTAATCTGGTTATGTTGTTTCCTCTTCTAAAATTCAATTTTTCATGAATTAGACTTGCATTTGCAATAGCTTATACCAAGCGTTATATCAGCATTATTTACCATTCGTAAACGCTGCGACTATAGCAGGAAAATCAAACGTATTTAACTCGGATTTAACAGGGGGTATATAGGGATATTATCCGTGTTTTGTCCCTGTAAAGTCCCTGTTAAGCCCCTGTTTAGTCCCTGTTTATCATGGACACTTTGTGGTGGAGATACGAAGCAAATATGAAGGTGCTGGCTTAAGAACCAGCTTATGAAATACCGTTTTTTTGACCCTTTAGGTTAACGCCCAAAAACTTTCCTAAAAAAGGACGAAGACTAACAAAGGTGATTCGTATAAAGGAGGTAGCTCAAGTTAGGCCACAAGCTTAGTTTTTCCGCTATCAAACAACTACACGCTTATTATTAAATACGTAATTCTATAAGGGTTTCCCGTAAGGAATGCATTTTAGTGCAGTGTAGCTTTGAGGAGGAATAATCCTGTGATCATTATTAATTCTTTATGAGAAAAAATGCTACAATGCTAAGCTGCTTAATGGCAGTTTTATTAATGTCTTCTTGTTACACTGCTAAAATTGCGCATGGTTCTTTAACTACAGATTCTCCTGTGGTAAAGGTTAACAGCAAAAAAAATCACGCCCTTATTGAAGGTTTGTTACCGTTAGCTAATGGATATGAGGCGAAAAAATACATTGGCGAAAGAACCGACTATATAACTAAAAGTCAAATCACATTTGTAGATGGCTTTTTAAGGTTGCTTACTATTGGTCTTTACACGCCTTCTACCACAACGTTCTATGTGCCTTTAAGTGAGGTAAGTAAAAAATAAATGCCTTTACAGCGTGTTTCAAATCAACACGCTGTAATTAAACTCCCTAAAGTACTACATGTTTATCAGCAGAATGTTCTGCACCTACAATGAACAAATATATTCTGTTTTTGAGCTTACTCCCTTTAGTAGGTAAAGCACAACCTCATCCCAATAGCAATCGATCTATAATTTCCAGTATAGAAATTGGCACTACAATTTATAATACTAAAGTTTTTGAAGCTGCTGCACTTGTTGGGCTTAAAGATCATAATGAAAATAGCACGTTTGAAATTGGCTATGTTTACAAGCGCATTATCACAAACAACATTGGCCATAAGCTAAATTATCATGGCTTAAGAGCCGCCATTGAAGTAAATCTATATGGTGCATTTGGTGCCTTCGGAACTTACGATGTCATTAGAGGAGACCGTTGGCTATTTGATAACAATATCGAACAGAAACTAAAGCTACACCGTAAAATTTACGGAGAAGGTACGCTAGGCATATTCCTGGCCCCAAAGCAAAGTTTACTTAAATTTTATGTGGGTATCGCTCCTTTCCATTACGATGCTGCTAAAATAAAAACTGACCAAACACCTCATCAATCAGCCAGTATTAATTTAAAAGTAAAATACACCTTCAGTTTTCAGGGGACTAAAAATCAGTAGTTATATGCTATTGCAACCAGTTTATTCAATTGTTTTCAATAATTCTATGCGTTTACGGTTTCCCGTAAAGAAAAGATTTCACAGGCGCATACTTTTGAAGAGTTAAATAAATTAACATTTCTTTTAATTTAAATCTCAAAAATGGCTTGGAGCTTTCGCAAAAGAATAAAAATTATCCCAGGAGTTCATCTGAACTTTAGCAAGAGTGGAATTTCAACATCTATTGGAGTTAAAGGTGCTAGTGTAACTTTTAGTAAGTCCGGAACGTTTTTAAATACTAGTATTCCCTCATTTGGATTAAATAGTCGGCAAAAACTTTCAGTACCTAATACAAATCCTCAACTTCCAATATATAACACTGATATACCAATTGAACTTTCCAATGATAATATTTTCAGTGCTGATATTCATGAGATAACTAGTCAGGATATGCAGGGTGTAAAGGAAGCCATTCTTTTAGCTCAACAACAAAGGAAAGACTTAAAAGATGACCTGTTAAAAATTAGAACATCTTTAGGAACCTCAAAATTGAAACGAATTTTGAGTTATGTGTTTGTCTATGGATTGATAAAAAAAACTATACCTGAAAATTTAAAAATTGACATAGATGCCCAAAGGGAGGCAATAAACCAAACTAAAGAGCAAATAAACAATTGCTTTGTAAAATTAGACCTAGAATTTGAACCAGAAATTTTAGAGAAGTATAATAGGCTTTCAGAAGCATTTAGAAAACTTATCTCTTCCAACAAGATTTGGGACGTCACGAGTGCCCATTATCAAGATAGAATTGTTGCCAGATCTTCAGCAAGTACAATCGTGAATAAGCGAAGCGTAAAGTTCAGTTTTAAAACACTTCCTGACATTAAATCAGATTTTGAGGCATTCTATTTTCAAAATGCAAATGGTGCCGATTTATATTTCTATCCAAGTTTTATTGTCATGTTTTCAAACAATACAAAATTTGCAATAGTTGGCTTCGATGAAATTTATTTAAACCACGGTTACGTTCGCTTTACAGAAACTGGAATTGTCCCAAGAGATTCAAAAGTTATCGACAGGACATGGCTTAAAGTCAATAAAAATGGCACACCAGACAAACGATTTAAAGGAAATTACCAGATACCAATTGTAAAATATGGAGAGATCAGTTTATCTACAGACACTGGGTTAAATGAAGAATATGAATTTAGTAATTATGAATTTACTGAAGATTTTGGAACTGCTTTCAAAGAATACCAATCAACAATTAATAGGCTAAAACAACTCTAACTAAAAAATGGGAAAATTTATAATTACCAAAAGAAAAAACGACGAATACCAATTCAATCTTGAAGCTTCAAATGGCCAAGTTATACTCACCAGTGAAGGTTATACTACTAAAGCAAGCTGTAAAAATGGAATTGAATCTGTAAAAAACAATGCAGCATTAGATTCAAGGTACGACCGCAAGTTGGCAAAAAACGACAGCTATTATTTCAATCTTAAAGCAGCCAATGGAGAGGTTATAGGAACTAGTCAAATGTACAGCACTATTTACGGAAGAGAAAATGGAATTGACTCTGTAAAAAACAATGCTCCAAATGCAACCATTTTAGATGAAACAATTTAACTGAACGACATGGAACTCAAATTAAAACTGGAACAGCTACACCAAAGGGTGAATGGACTAAAAGACCAGATTGCAACTGAAGAAGCTACCAAAAATGCTTTTGTGATGCCCTTTATTCAGATTTTAGGGTATGACATTTTTAACCCTACCGAAGTTGTACCAGAGTACGTCTGCGATATCGGCACTAAAAAAGGAGAGAAAGTGGATTATGTGATCAGAAAAAACAATGAGCCTATCCTCATTTTCGAATGTAAACATTGGAAGGAAAATGCTGATGCACATAACTCTCAACTGCATCGCTATTACCATGTTTCTAAAGCAAGATTTGGTGTATTAACCAATGGAACGATCTACAATTTCTATGCTGATTTGGAAAAGCCCAATATTATGGATGAAAAACCTTTCTTAACCATAGACATTGAAGACCTGAAAGATAATGCCATTAAAATACTAGAAAGCTTTACTAAAAATGAATACAACCTCGAAACGATTTTAGATTCTGCTGAAGGCTTAAAATACATTAAAGCGATTAGAAAGGAGTTTGAAAAGGAGATTGAACAACCTTCTGATGAGCTAATTAAACTTTTGGTGAGCCGTTTTTTTGACAAACCATTAATTGCAAGTAGAATGGCAACATTTAAAGAATACACCAAAAAAGCACTCACTGTTTCCATTAATGAATCGATTAGTGACAGACTAAAATCTGCCTTGCACATTAATGAAATGCCAATCAATCAAACAGAGGTAAAAGCTACGCCAATTGATGACAATGCCGATTCGAAGATCTTTACCACCGAAGAGGAATTAGAAGCATTTCAAATTGTAAAAGCCATTTTACGAGAAAAGATCCCTTCAGAAAGAATAGCACCAAGGGATACGCAATCCTATTTCGGCGTTTTGTTAGACAATAACAATAGAAAACCAATCTGTCGTTTCCATTTCAATACCATCAATAAATACCTAGAAATATTCCATAATGGAAAGGATGCTGGAGAAAAAACACAGCTAAATAGCCTGGATGAGATTTATGGTTTTAGGGACAGGCTACATCAGACGTTAGCAAACTACAACTAGCAATGAGAACGCTCTTTTGCTTTTGTGCTATCTGTTGCTTCATTGCGATTTTTGGTCTCCCAATAAGTTATTACACATTTCTCAGGGTACTGATTACCATTGGTGCGATTTCAATGATATACCACCTCAGCCTCCCAAGATATAAAAATCATGGTTGGATTGCAGTATTCGCAATCATACTTGTTCTTTTCAACCCTATTTACCCTTTTTATTTCTATAAAAAAGCCATTTGGATCCCTCTAGATGTAATTACAGGTATACTCTTTTTAGTATTTGCTTTCGTCAATAAAAAAGAAATGATAAGAAAAGAGAAAACCGTTGAACCAATTAATACCAAAAAACCTTACACAAGGGATCGCATTATCATACCTAAAAATACAACATTAAAAGACAACTAATTATATGGAAATTATTCAAGTACCAGAAAATCTTAAAGCCCATTTCTTAAGACTTTATCAGATGGCAATTTGCGATGACAATTTTAGCAAGCTGGAGCTAAAAATGCTTTACAAATTCGCTGAAGAAAGAGGCGTAACACCTAAAGACTTGGATGAACTTCTGCTCAATCCTATTGATACAAAAAATACCTTGCCAGAGCTTATAGAAGAAAAAATAGATTACTTGTATGACCTTACTGTAATGATTTGGGCAGATGAGAAAATAGATGATGACGAACGATCGGCCTTAGAAAAATATATCAAACTCTTTGGTTTTGTAGAATCAAATATTACTGAAATTGCCAACTTCTTTTTGGAGTCCGTAAAACAAGGTAAGACTAAAAATGACATCATTACTGAACTTCAAAACTAACGTATTATGACTACTCAAATTCAAAACCTATTTCGACTAAAATCAATTATCGAATTGCCAAAAGATATAGATGATGCGAAAGAAATTTCAACTGAAGAAACAGAAGAAGTTAGGAGGCGCTCCTATCATGAAACTGGTTACAGAGATGGCTCCAGAAACAGTGGTGGTTCGCAAGCATTATCTATATGCTTAAATGCAATTTATGCCAAATTTCAAAATGAAGAAAAACTACTTGTAGATAAGCAGAGACAGATCAAGGAGCCTTACATGAATGAACAAAAAAACAAGGAAACTGAAATCAAAGCACTCGGAGTCGGTAAAGAGAATAAGGAAGAGCAAATCCTTAGGGTAGATGAGAATATCAGAGCAATAAAAGACAAGGTTGAATCTTTAAAGTTTGAAATTAATGACCTATCAAGAGAGCCAGAGAAATATCATATCGATGCGAAAAAGGGTGCTTCAACTAAGTTTTGGATAGGATTGATTATACTCATCCCGATCACCTTATATCTGTTTACCTTTTACATCTCCACTTCCTATTCAGCTTTCTTTAAAACGTTTGATCCTGATAGTAATTTAATGATGAATGTTTTAGATCCAAAAGCCTTTGAAATAGCCTGGGCGGATGGTGCTTTAGAAGGTGCTTTTGTAACCTTAATCCCTTTTGTCTTTTTAGGATTAGGTTTCCTAATTCATATGTTTAGTGAAACAAAAAGCATATCAAATTATCTAAAAATTGCAGTTTTAATATTCATTACGTTTGTTTTTGATGCTATTTTAGCTTATCAAATTGAAGAGAAAATTTATGAAATGAATAAAACCTTCGATTCTGCCCCTTTCGATCTATCTATTGCTTTTACGAAGATCCAGTTCTGGGGAATCATCTTTGCAGGTTTTATGGTGTATGTAATTTGGGGCTTAGTATTTGATTTTATCATGAAAGAAAATAAAGAGAAAGATAAGATCAAACATGAACAGCAAAGAAGACAAAAAGATATTCTTATTCATCAAGAGAGAATTTCAGATCTTGATAAACAGAAAGATATTTTGATTAAAGAACTCAATAGCATAAAGGAACTTATTGCCAAGGCACAAGGAAGAGTTGGAGAGTTACAAAGAATAATCGATGCCGTGATCATTCCAACCAAAGAGTATGCATTGTATGCTTCTGAATATGTACAAGGGTGGATTACATTTATAAGTGAAAAACTGTTCATCTCAAGAGGAGAAACTCAAAACTTATTGAAAGAATGTACGGATGTTTATGACAATCATTGTTTAACTGTTGGCGCTAAAGATGACAGCCAAAATTCTATTTATTTATCTGTAGTTTAAATTATTTATATGAAAACTAAAACTATACTCATATTAGCAATTCTTATCATTGGATCGAGTTTCAAAAATGCAGAAACTAGAAAAAATCAAGTAACCAAATCTCAAAACCTTAATATCAGTTTCTTGCTAGACCTTTCGGATCGAATAAATCCAAAGAAATATCCTAGTAATAACATGCAATACTACCAAAGAGATGTTGAATATATCAATTCAATTAAAAAGGCATTTATCAATCATATTAAGCAAAAGAAAATCATTCAATTGAAAGATCAGATGCAAGTATTCTTTGATCCCGCACCCCAAGACCCATCGATTAATAAACTGAGCCAACAACTAAAAGTGAGTTTCGATAAAAATACGAGTAAAGAGCAAATTAAAAATGTGGATAAAATATTTTCTGAAGTACCTTTAAAGGTTTATCAGTCTGCTATTAAAGATAACAAATATATCGGTTCAGATATATGGCGGTTCTTTAAAAACAAAGTTCAAGATTATTGTGTCAAAGATAATCATAGAAATATTTTGGTTATCATAACAGATGGATATATGTTTCATGAGGATAGCAAACTAATGGAAAAGAATAAGACTTCGTACCTGACGCCAGCACTTATTAAATCAAAAAAATTGACTGCAAGCAACTACAAAGAGCTTATAGACAATGGAAAGATGGGTTTTATTCCAGCTACTAGTGGTTTGCAAGATTTAGAAGTTGTTGTTTTAGGAATAAACCCTGCTAAAAACAATCCATACGAAGGAGAAGTAATTAATCAATACTGGTTAGCATGGTTAAAGAACATGGGCGTAAAAAAAACTTATATCAAATCAGCTGATCTACCTGCTGATCTTGATCCTGTTTTACAGAAAATCATTATCGGCAAATAGTCATCTTAATTGTTAAAGATTAATCTCCATTTACAACCATGAAATCCCTATTTATCCTCCTAATTTTAATTACCACTTTTTACAAAAGCCCAAGCAATGTTTACATTTGTGGCAGCGGCAAAGTAGACAAGTACCATTTAAAAGAAAATTGCAGAGGCCTAAGCAATTGCCAATATAAAGTGGTAAAAACGACCTTAGAAAAAGTTAAAAAGGATAAAAAGACACTGTGCAAATGGGAAGAATAGTCTTACTGATTTTATGTTTATTTATCCATCCTGTTTTTGCTCAGCGAAAAGTTGGGCAGCAGGCACCGCTTAACTTAAAGCACAAAACTTTTGTAGCTAAAGTTATTCGAATTTTAGACGGAGATACCATGGAGATCTTGTATCAAAACACACCTGTTAAAGTACGCTTGGCACATATCGATTGTCCGGAGAAAAGAGGTTCGCAACCTTTTGGTAACAATGCCAAAAAAGCCTTATCAGATTTATGTTTTGGTCAGCAGGTTACTATTTATGGTGAAAAATATGATCGAAATCAAAGGTTAATTGTGGTAGTGGTAAACACTAAAAAGCAAGTTGTAAATCAGGAGATGATTAAAAAAGGCATGGCTTGGCATTTTAAGCGTTATTCTAAAGATGAAACTTATGCCAATTCAGAACTTACTGCTCGGAAAAATAAAGTGGGTCTTTGGCAAGATAAAAATCCTATCGCCCCTTGGGAATGGAGAAAACCGAAAAAAAATTCAGCTAAATAAGCGCTCATTAATGCTCTAAAAAAGAAAGAGGGAACAGTTTTAACACCATTCCCTCTTATCTAAATTAACGCTCTCAATATATCAAACGACGAATTTATTTTTTATTGTATTTAAGAAGAATTTATTTTGTGTTGCTTAAATACTTGAATGAAACAGCTCCCCTATTCCATCCTTTCAAATGGTATTACCGTAACCAATAGTAGCTCAATAATTTAAGCCTTGCGAATTAGATTTAAAAAACCTTCCCGATAGGTATCCCCAATGGGTATTACCTGTTCACCAATATAGAGGACATGCCCCTCTATCATGCTAACCTTACTGGTAGAAACAATATAAGATTTATGTATCCTATAAAATGGTGGTTGTGGCAACTGTAGCTCCAACTCACGTAAGGTTTGGTAGGTGATGATCCGTTTGGTAGCGGTATATATAGATACGTAATTTTTAAGCCCTTCTATATAAAGTATATCACTATGATCAACCTTTAACAATTTATTTTTACCATCGCCTTTAATAAACAAGTGATCTGGGCGATTATTAATTACTACAGGCGCCACTTGCGCTACATTAAGCGCTGGTGTAGCCATTGGATTAAAAATATGAAACGCCTTCTGGGTAGCTCTTAAAAAGCGGTCGAAGGCAATGGGTTTTACCAGATAATCGACTACATCATATTCAAAACCATCTAATGCATACTCTGCATAAGCAGTAGTTAAGATGACCTTACATTGGCTACCACAAAGTTTTAGAAATTGGATACCTGTAAGCTCTGGCATTCGGATATCAAGAAAAACTAAATCGACATTACCCGTTTGAACACGACTTAGCCCATCAATAGCATTGTTTGTGGTTCCAACCAATTCTAGATAGGGCACTTTTGAAATGTAGTCTGCAATCATTTTAGTTGCATACACTTCATCATCAATAGCAAGGCAACGGATCATAACATGTTATATTTAGGCAGCTTAATAGCTAAACTTCAGTTCAACTTGATGTTCAAGTCTATGGTATAGGTTTCAGCATTTGCGACTATGCTAAGCTCATGCGCATTAGGATAGATCAACGCTAGTCTACGTTTAATATTAACCAATCCTATCCCACTAGCACTGTCTTTCTCGCCATGATTAATGCTATTACTGACCCTAAGTTGCAAATTATTTTCAATGATGTCAATCTGTATATCAATAGGCCTTTCTGCATGATCCAAAATACCATGTTTAAATGCATTTTCTACAAAGGGAATAAGTACAAGAGAGGCCACCTTTTTAGCTTCTATATTTCCATGTAAACTAAAATTCACAAAAAAGTTATCTTCAAAACGAAGTCTATAAATTTCGATATAATTATGAAGGTAATCTATTTCAAGTTTCAAATCAATTAAGCCATCAACACTATTGTAAAGCATGTAACGCATCAATTGAGAAAGTTTAATGATGCCATTAGCTAATACGTCCGATACGGGGTAGGCTAAAGAATACATATAGTTTAGCGTATTGTACAAGAAATGTGGATTGATCTGCGTTTTCAGGAATAACAACTCTGCCTGTATCTTATCCTTTTTTAGCTGTTCAGTCTCTTTTTCTTTTTTAAAAGTATCTAGCAATGCCCAAGCAATAAAACTGAACAAGATTGGCTGTAGCGCCCTCCACCAGTTATCAGCTAAATAATGAGATAGCTTTACTTCTGGATCATAGTTTCCATAACCTAAATACCAGAGGTACAAAACTTCCTCTATTAAATAGCGGCAAGCTACAAATAAACCCTCTGCTACGATTAGGCTTAACACCAATATCACAATCCGCTTCCGCTTCAGCAAAAATGGATAGACTATAAAAAAACAGAATGAAAATGCGATAAAAATTGCCAAAAGGTTAGACCAAACATAAGGCTGTACGCCTCTCCCGTTTGCTATATTATCAACATACAAGTAAACTGCAAGACAGGCCCATGCCAATAGATAGTAGATGAACAGCCTGTTTCTTTTCATAAAACAAATATATCTAACAGCAGCCATTCGTGTTATTTTTTTTATGCGAAAGGTCTATTTGACTATCCCAAACCGATAAAATCCATTTTTCACTCTTATTTAAATTTTGGATAGTGATTTAGAAGCTTGGGATAATAAAACTTGTCAAGTACTATGATCTGATGATGTTTGGCTATTATTTTTTAAACGCCCTTTTGGCAATAAACAACTCAGACAATGAAAAATCTCTTATGCTTACTACTCCTGCTAAAGTTTGGTGGCAGTTATGGCCAGACCAAGCAAATCCTAACAGACGAGGCTAAACTAAACAGCTGCATTGCTCAAAACACAAGTTACTTTAATTTTAATGGGGAGGAGGGCCCAATAGGCAAGGGTTGGGATCTGCTAACAAACCTATTTAAAGAAAACCAGTTTGTAGCTTGGGGAGAGTACCATAATTCCCCTTTGCTAGCTCAACTTACCAGCTATGCATTGGAAAGCGCTTCCAAAAGCGGATACCGTTCGTTCTGCGTAGAAACAAGCCCTTTTGTTGCAGCTGAGCTAATGCGGATTTCACAATCAGCAGCACCTGCAGATACCTTGTTGAAAATATTTAAAAACGGATATCCAGATATTGGCTCATTTCCTTTTTTTAAAAGTAAAGAAGACGCAAAAATGCTAACAACTGTCAAAAAGTTCAATTATACCATTTGGGGAATTGACCAAGAGTTTCAAATGAACTTTAGCTATGGTATGAACAAGGTTTACCATAGCCAGCCGAGCAAAATTAAACAACAATTCAAAAAGGTATATGATAGTTTACAAGCAAGGTGGTGGTATCCTGATACCAAACTTTTGGATAGCTTAAAAAGTAGAATTCGCCAAAAAAAATTGAAAGCAGTTCTTGACGACATTAAGATCTCAAAAGAGATTTACCGCAACAACGATAATGAAGCTAGAGCTGTTTTGATGAAGAAAAACTTTTTCAACTATTACAATCACTCTAAAAACAACAAGGTTTTCTTTAAATTGGGCAGTAACCATTTAGCGAAAGGCATTAACCTACTCACAAACGTTTACGATATTGGAAATGCAGTTTACGAATTATCCCAACGCAACCAAACCAAGTTTGCCAATGTGTATCTGATGGTAAGATATACCGCAGAAAAAGGAGTATTGGTTGATGATTTGAACACTACAGCAAATGAAAATCCTAAAGTTTTTTCTAAATTATATGATAAAGAAAAATGGGTGCTTGTAGATGTTAGAAAAATGAGAAATACACTAAATTACGACGAATCGTTAACAGTAGATACTTACAAACTCTTAGAAAAATATGATTATGTGCTGATTTCTCCAGAAATAATGAATTAAAGCTCATTTGCATATACCAATAAATTTGCTTTTTATTTCAAACAATTTAACGATTTTGGCAACTTATCAAAATAAATCAAAATTTGTAGTTTAATTTGAAATTCAATATTTATGTTCGTAACAATCAAATATAAACATCATGAAAAAACCTAAACTCGTGGTATACTTGGATATGTTGGCAAAGTTGGTTCATCTGTATTAACCGTTCCTCATTATTAGTAATTATTAAAACAAGATGAAGATATTTAAACAGACCTTAGGTATTATACTTGCATTTAGCTTAAATGCTTGTGCACAGAATACCCAGGTTGCTGATAATTCTGCCGTTCATAAGATGGACAGCGCAGAAATAAAAAAAAGGGCGCAATTACTCATTGACAGTGGGTTTGTATTTTTTTACAAACCTGGCCGCGAAATTGTCTTGGATACAGCGATCTCATATTTTAATAAAGCCATGGCTGTTGACGGTAATCGGTTCCTTGCTTACCAGCTCAAATCAGATGCGCTTGTTAAACAAGGGAAGACAAAGCTAGCAATTGAACCCTATTCAAGATGGATATATTCACACCCCGAGTCTATAGATGTAATCTTGAGACGCGGGCTTATGTTCTATAGACTTGGTTTTAAAGAAGAAGCAGACAAGGATTTTAACGCCGTTCGTGCCTCTATCGAAAATAAAAAAATACAGATTAGCCCAAGCTTATCGCCAGAAAACATAAAAATATTAGGTACTAATATCTTTAGTTACTACTTGATAGGCGAAGTTGATCTCGCAGCCTCATTATTAGACCAACTTGAAGATGCATTTCCAAACGAGGAAAAATTTAAAAACGCCTCCACCAAGTTAAGAAACGAGGACAGAGAAAAAGTCATTCGTGACATCACAAAGTTTTAGAAGCATAAGAATTTATTTATGTTCTTGCTGCTATAGGCTATAGAGGCGAGTGTGTATTTATGTTAATATTGATTAATACCTTATTAAACACTCTTAAAAAAAGAAAGAGGGAACAGTTTTAACACCATTCCCTCTTATCTAAATTAACGCTCTCATTATACAAAACGACTACTTGGCAGAAGTATTGTATGGAAGAAAAATTTATTTCGACATTTGTAGTAAAATTGCATTTCTTTTTAAAAGTCCCTACACTTCTATAGCTAGAATAGTTATTTTGCATCAGATTAGCTCATCTATTTATGAAATACCTGATTGCATTTGCAGCTTCCCTAATTTGTTTATCACCTGTACCTCAGCAAAAAGAAACTGGGAAAAAGATATTTCTTTTAATGGGGCAGAGTAATATGGCTGGTAGGGGTAATATAACCGCAGCATTCGAAAATCTAACAGATAGCAGGGTACTCATGCTCAACGCTAACAATGAATTTATAACCGCAAAACATCCTATCCATTTCGATAAGCCAAAAGCTGTTGGTGTTGGCCCAGGTTTAACATTTGGGATGAATATGGCAAAAGCTTATCCAAAAGACAGTATTTATCTTATACCATGTGCTGTTGGCGGTACTTCTATTAACAAATGGGAGCCCGAAGCATTTGATAAATCAACAAATACACATCCTTACGACGATGCAGTGCTCAGAATAAAAGAAGCAATGAAAAAAGGTAAGATTGATGGGGTGATTTGGTTACAGGGAGAATCTGATAGTAACCCGAAGGCAGCCGCTACCTACTTATCAAAATTAACTGCTCTAATAGCAAGGATAAGATATGAAACCAATAACCCTGAACTTCCATTTGTTGTGGGCGAGCTTGGTACTTTTCGCAAAGAATTTCAATTGATCAATAACGAACTCTACAAATTACCTGCGTTGGTTTCCTTTACGAAGGTGGTTACTTCCGAAAACTTAAGCCATAAAGGCGATACCACCCATTTCGATGCTCCTTCTGCAGCAATATATGGTGATCGATTTGCCAAGGCAATGTTAGAATTAATGAAAAAGTAACAAAAATCCCAAAGCGATCTATAAAAAAATTAGGTAAAAAACAGCCTAAAAACTCATTAAAAGAGCCATTTTGGTTTTTATTTTTAATCGTCGTATTGACGATTAAAAAATATTAACTAATTTATGCCCCACAAACCAAATTATAAAAACCTAAAACCATACATGATATGGATGGGCGCTTAAACTTTAAGCACGGCAGCTAAACCTGCTAGTATCCATTCGCTTCTATCTACACCAATAAGACCTCAAATATGAACCGATTTAAAACAACCCTATTCACACTCTCCCTATTTTTTTGTTGCGCTATTACTTTCGCCCAAAACTTAAGTGTTGCTAGTCCAGATGAGCAGCTAAATGTTAAATTATTTCTAGATCAAGGCAAGTTATTTTACACTGTAATATTAGATGGAAAAGAAATGCTAGAAAAATCTCCATTAGGCCTTCGCGGTAAACAAATGGATTTGGCTACAGATTTGAAGTTAGTAGATAGCAAAACACGTAAAATCGACGAAACTTATACTGAACCAAAGATCAAAACAAGTAAAGTAAGGTACCAAGCAAATGAGCTGATCTGTAGATTGGAAAACGATAAAAAGAATAAATTGGATGTGGTTTTTCGGGTAAGCAATAACAATATTGCATTTAGGTATCAAGTTCCTCAAACTGGCGAAAATGCCACATTTACTATAGAACAAGAATTGAGTGGCTATAAATTTCCAACAGCCACCACAACCTTTTTAACCCCCCAAGCTAGCCCAATGATTGGTTGGATGAAGACCAAACCAAGCTACGAGGAAGAATACACACCAGACCAAGCGATGGGAGTTCCATCAAAATATGGTGTAGGCTACACCTTCCCTGCGCTTTTTCATGTTGGCGATAAAGGTTGGATACTACTTTCAGAAACTGGTGTAAATTCCATGTACTGTGGGTCGAAATTAAGTGAGGGTACAAAAGAAGGCAATTATAAAATTGCTTTTTCAGAGGCTGGAGAAAATAACGGCATAGGTGCAGCAAATCCGACTTTATCTTTACCAGGTAATACGCCATGGCGAACCATTACTGTAGGTAATAATCTTAAACCAATTGTAGAAACCACTATCCCTTTTGATGTGGTAGAACCGCAATTTGAGGCTTCAAAAACCTATACTTTTGGCCGCTCTACTTGGAGCTGGTTGTTGTGGCAAGATGCCAGTATCAATTTCGAAGACCAGAAAAAATTTATTGACCTTTCTGCTGCTATGGGTTATGAATTTGTATTAATAGATGCTGGTTGGGATACCAATATTGGCCGTGATAAAATTGAACAATTGGTTAATTACGGAAAAAATAAAGGAGTAGGTATTTTACTCTGGTACAATTCTAACGGTTTTTGGAACAATGCGCCTCAGACTCCGAAAAACAAAATGAATATTGCACCCGCAAGAAAGCAAGAAATGGCCTGGATGCAGCGCATTGGCATCAAGGGCGTTAAAATAGATTTTTTTGGTGGCGATAAACAAGAAACCATCAAACTGTACGAAGATATTTTAACCGAAGCCAATACCTACGGTTTAGGTGTAATATTTCATGGTTGTACCTTACCCAGAGGCTGGGAAAGAATGTATCCTAACTTTGTGGGAAGTGAAGCGGTATTGGCATCAGAGAACTTGATTTTTAACCAAAGAGCTAACGACAATGAGGCTTTTAATGCCAGTTTACATCCATTTATCCGTAATGCAGTAGGTGCAATGGATTTTGGCCCTGTGCTGTTAAACAAACGTCACAATAGGAATAATGATGGGGGTACCATTAGAAAAACAACGGAAACCTTTCAAATGGCAACTTCAATCCTGTTCCAAACCCCAGTTCAAAATTTCGGTATTACGCCAAACAACCTTACAGATATGCCTGCACATGTAATCGACTTTATGAAAAATGTGCCAACTACTTGGGATAATACAGTTTTAGTTGATGGATATCCAGGCAAGTATTGCGTTCTGGCTAGGCAGCATGGAGATACCTGGTACATTGCAGCCATCAATGCCGAAAAAGCAGACAAAACAATTACCGTTTCTCTGCCAATGCTAACGGCAAGTGAATTATCTTTATATAGCGATTTGGACGATAAATCGCCTAAAAAAGAACAGCTTAAGTTAACTAAAAACAAACAGGTTAAACTGAAAATACTAGCTAATGGAGGTGCTATTATTGTAGGAAAGTAAGTCTAAATTTAATACTAATCACTTAGATCAAATTTACAAACAAGATTTAAATACATAAATATAACAGGATCAACAAATTCAACAATTTAGTACAACATACATGAACTATTTAAAAACTATTCTTTTTGCATTCGTACTCATTTTATCTAATAGTATTGCTTCTGCACAGAACTTAAGTGTTACTAGCCCAGATGAGAAATTAAACGTTAAACTATTTCTAGAACAAGGAAAACTATTTTACACCGTAGTATTGGACGGAAAAGAAATGCTAGAAAAATCTCCGCTAGGGCTTCGTGGTAAGCGAATGGATCTTTCTGCAAACCTTAAGGTTGTAGATACGAAAACACGTAAAATCGACGAAACTTATACCGAACCAAAGATCAAAATAAGTAAAGTAAGGTACCAAGCAAATGAACTGATCTGTAGATTGGAAAATGATAAAAAGAATAAACTAGATGTCGTTTTTCGGGTAAGCAATAACAATATTGCTTTCAGGTATCAAGTTCCTCAAACTGGCGAACCAGCAACTTTTAACATTGAAGAAGAATTAAGCGGATATAAATTTCCAACAGCTACTACTACCTTCTTAACACCCCAAGCATCACCAATGATCGGTTGGATGAAGACCAAACCAAGCTACGAGGAAGAATATACCCCGGATCAAGCTATGGGCATTCCATCAAAATATGGTGTAGGCTACACTTTTCCTGCACTTTTCCATGTGGGCGATAAAGGTTGGGTACTGCTTTCTGAAACTGGTGTAAACTCATTGTACTGTGGCTCAAAATTGAGCGAGGGTACAAAAGATGGGAATTATAAAATAGCCTTTCCAGAGGCTGGAGAGAATAATGGCATAGGCGCGGCAAATCCAACCATATCTTTACCAGGAAATACGCCTTGGCGTACCATTACGGTAGGCAGCAATCTTAAGCCAATTGTAGAAACCACTATCCCGTTTGATGTGGTAGAACCGCAATACGAACCTTCAAAAACTTATACTTTTGGTCGCTCTACTTGGAGCTGGTTATTATGGCAAGATGGAAGTATCAACTTTGAAGATCAGAAAAAGTTTGTTGACCTTTCTGCTGCTATGGGTTATGAATTTGTATTAGTAGACAACTGGTGGGATAACAATATCGGCAGAGAAAAAATTGAGCAATTAGTTGCTTATGGCAAGACAAAAAATGTAGGTATATGTTTGTGGTACAATTCTAACGGTTTTTGGAATGATGCCCCTCAAACACCAAAATACAAAATGAATACCGCTTCGGCAAGAAAGAAAGAGATGGCTTGGATGCAGCGTGCTGGCATTAAAGGTATTAAAGTAGATTTCTTTGGGGGTGATAAGCAGGAGACGATCAAATTGTACGAAGACATCCTATCTGATGCCAATAGCTATGGTTTAACGGTAATATTCCATGGCTGTACCTTGCCAAGAGGCTGGGAAAGAATGTACCCTAACTTTGTAGGGAGCGAAGCGGTATTGGCTTCAGAGAATCTCATTTTTACACAAAACGCCAACGACAATGAGGCTTTTAATGCCAGTTTACATCCATTTATCCGTAATGCAGTGGGCGCAATGGATTTTGGTCCTGTGCTGTTAAACAAACGCCACAACAAGAAAAATGACGGCGGTACCATCAGAAAAACAACAGAAACTTTTCAGTTGGCAACTTCAATCTTATTTCAAACGCCAGTACAGAATTTCGGCATTACCCCAAATAACCTTACAGATATGCCCGCACATGTAATCGACTTTATGAAAAATGTGCCAACCACTTGGGATAATACCACTTTAATTGATGGCTACCCAGGCAAATATTGCGTTTTGGCTAGGCAACATGGAGATACCTGGTACATTGCCGCCATCAATGCAGAAAAAACAGACAAAACAATTACCGTTTCCTTACCAATGCTAAGTGGAAGTGAGGTATCTTTATATAGTGATTTGGATGATAAATCACCTCAAAAAGGCCAGCTTAAGTTAACTAAAAACAAACAGATAAAACTTAAACTACTAGCTAACGGAGGTGCTGTTATTGTAGGGAAATAACCAGATAAAAATCGGTAGTAGATCAATAAACTAGCTATGAGGTATAAGCTTTTTTTAATACTTTTCTTGTATCCCATAATTTTATTGGCCCAGCCCAAACAGGCCAAATATTTATCTCTGCAAGATGGATTATCTAGCCAGCAGGCGATAGATATTGTTCATGATAAATATGGTTTTGTGTGGATTGCTACCGAAATGGGTCTCAATCGCTTTGCAAGCAATTCCTTTAAGCAATACTATAAATCAGAAAAAGCAGATGGCACATCAGTAAATAGCAATGAGATCAATACCCTTCTTTATGATGATGATCAGCTATACATAGGTACAAGAGCAAACGGATTAAATGTATATGATATGAAGACCAATAAGTTTTCCTATCATGTACATGATTCGAAAAACCCGAAATCTATTGCTACTAACGACATTACTGATATTATTAAATCGAAAAGTGGAAATTTATGGCTTGCCACCTACCACCAAGGGGTACAACGTTTTGATCCAGCACAAAAAACATTCGAGCACTTTAACAGAAAAAATATACCATCTTTGCCCGAAAACAGTATTTGGACCCTAGCAGAAGACAAAAAGGGAACGCTCTATATTGGTCATGTAAGTAAAGGCATATCCATTTTAGATGTCAAAAATCGCAGTACAGTAGTTATTAATGCGACCAATAGTAAGGGTATGCTACCTGATAATGAGGTTAAATCTCTATACTGTGATAGAAATGGCAACATTTGGATTGGTACAAGAAAAGGGTTGGCAATTTACAACCCTACAACTAAAAGCATTCGTAAGATTGGCCTCGCAGCCAAAAGCATTAATGGCGAGGAGCCTTTTGTATATACAATTAAGGAAATTGATGGTGCATTATGGGTAGGTGCTGCGTCGTCACAATTATTTATACTTAAAACAGCATATCATGCAGGCCAAGACCTTCCAGACATCACCAATATTACACCTTTTAACCTAAAACTAGGGAATACTTCCTCCATCCAAAATATAGATCGTGATCAGTTTGGGAATGTATGGATGGCTATCTACAGTAGTGGAATAGCATTTATGAGCCACATCAAACCTTTCTTCTCTATATTATCTACTCAAGAGTTGATGCCCGGACAAGGTAAGCCTGCAACGGTAACCAGTATACTTAACGACGCTGACAATAGCATATGGCTTACAACAGTAGGTGATGGTATATTACAGGTAGCGCCCAATGGAACAGTAGCTAAAAAAAATACAAGCAATAGTGGGCTCTCAGACAATTTTCTGCTTTCGGGCTTTCAAGATAGCCAAAATAATAAATGGTTTGGTTTAGAGCAAAAAGGCGAAGTATCCTTTTTCAATTCAAAAACTAAAACTTGGAAAATAATTGATTTTGGCCAAAAGATATCCGCAGTTAGGGCCATTGTAGAAGACAAACGGGGAAATATCTATTTTGCTGCAGAGGAGGGTATTTTCATTCATAACCTTACTGCTGGCACTTTTAAAAAGCTAATCACTATCAACCCAACACTTGGAGATTATGCTCCCCGTACATTGGTTAAAGATAGCAATGGAAACATCTGGGTGGGTACCTATGGCCAAGGTCTATATATTTTTGATCCCAATGGAAAACTTTTAAGAAGGATAACAAAAGGGCAAGGCATCAACAGCAATACCATTAACCACTTGATAATTGACCATAGCAACAACATCTGGATTGCCACAAATGAGGGACTTGCGTTACAAAGTATCAATAAAACAATAGGCGAAGTTGAAAATATCCCTCCTCCAGGAACAGATGCATGGTTAACTATAAATGCTATTGCCGAAGACCGTAATGGAAACATCTGGTGCTCTACTAGATCGGGACTACTGCGTTACTTACCAGAACAAAAACGCTTTTTAAGTTATGATCAGGCTTTTGGTTTACCTTTGGGTGGCTTTAGCATCAATAGTGTAGGTACAGATAGCAAAGGTTGGCTTTACTTCGGAATGCCCGCTGGAGTGGCATATTTTAATCCAACAGCTATTCCATTAAGCCTCCCAAAATCACCAATTAGAATAAGCCGTTTCACCGTATTTAATACTGGAGAAACACATGCCCAATCTGAAAAACACCCCAGTCTTACAGAAGAAATTAATCTAGAGCATAATGAAAATAGTTTTCGTGTAGAACTTGCCGTAATGGATTATGCCTTAAATGATATGGTAGAGTTTAGCTACCAGTTACATGGTTTAGATAAGAACTGGATATTTTTAGACAATGAGAAAAATCTTGATTTCAGAAATATTCCAGACGGAAATTACGAATTACGTATCCGAACTCGCCAAAAAAATGGAACTTGGTCTGAAGATTACAGAAAACTCTTCATCAATATTTCTCCTCCATTTTATCTAAATGGTTATGCATTAATTATTTACGCCCTAATAGCAATCTCAATTGTTATCGCATTATTGGTATTCCATATCAGAAAGGTATATGCTGAAGCTGAATTACGGGTTAAAAAGCAACAAATAGAGCAAGACAGGAAGCTGAATTTAGAAAGAATTAATTTCTACACCAATATTACACATGAGCTCCGAACACCCCTTACCCTTATTCTTGGTCCTTTAGAAGATTTGCTCCACGAGGATAAATTGGCATCCAAACATAAGGAATGGGTTCTTATGGTTCAAAAAAATGCCAATCGGCTTTTTGCTTTGGTTAACCAGTTACTCGAATTCAGAAAAGTAGAATCTCAGCACAAACCTTTGGTATTGGGCGAAGATTTTTTGGGCGAACTGGTACAGGAAACCGTACAAAAGTATGTAGAAGCAAACACGAAAACTAACCTAAACATCACCTATAACCCTGTAAAGGAAGATATCAAAACTACTTTTGATGCCGAAATTGTACAGCTTATCTTAGACAATCTTTTATCAAATGCTTATAAATACACCAAAAATGGCAATATAGAAATTACTTTAAGGTATGAACAAGATCGTTTAAGTACCATTGCACTTATCTGCGTAAAAGACAGCGGTGCTGGCATTGCTCCAGAACATTTAGATAAGATTTTTGACAGATATTACCAAGTTCCCAAATCTGTAAGTCAAGGCACTGGTGTTGGCTTATCGCTTGTTAAGGAGTTAGTTGCTATACACCATGGTAAGATTTCGGTTAAAAGTGAGCCTGGAGTTGGCAGTGAATTTTGTGTCCGTTTGTTAACGAATGCAGTACCAATGGTTGATAACGAGAAGGTATTGGCAAATTCAATAAATGAAATAACAACAGAATCTTTGCCATTATTGCTATTGGTAGAAGATGAAAAAGATCTTCGTGAATATTTGGCATCCGTATTATCCTCAAATTACGAAATCATTACAGCCAAAAACGGCAAATATGGTTTGGAGTTGGCAAATACTCGTATCCCGGATTTAATCTTAAGCGATATCATGATGCCTGATATGGATGGTTTTACAATGCTAGAAAAACTGAAACAAAACCGCGAAACCAGCCACATCCCCATCATTTTCTTAACCGCCAAAGATACAGAGACTGACAAGGAACGGGGCTATGAATTAGGTGTAGACTCCTACCTGACCAAACCTGTAAGCCCTAAACTACTTCATAAACGAATTGAAAATCTTTTGGCTAAACGAAAAGCAGTGTATGCCGAAGTTTTAGGACAACTTTCTACAGCGGATAAAGATGGTGAAGTGAGCCAACCTCAGGCAAACCCAGATTTATGGCGAGAAAATATATTTGTGCAAGAATTTGTTAGCCTTGTTGAGGAATGTATACAAGACGAAGTGCTTGACGTAGCAACATTAGCAGATAAAATGAACATGAGCCAATCTACGCTCTACAGAAAATTAAAAGCACTTACCGGAAAAAATATAAACCAACTGGTACGTAAAGTTAAAATCCAAAAAGCTGCAAAACTACTTCGTTCTGGACAATACAATGTTACCGAAGTAGCACTAATGGTAGGCATAAATAGTTCTATTTATTTCCGCCAATGTTTCAAAGAAGAATTTGGTCAATTGCCTTCAGAATATCAAAAAAACAATCTAAAAGGTTAAAAAACGTGATTTTGACGAAAAACCCAATGATAATTGACGGATTTGTATATGCCGCTGGATAGCATATTCTACTAAGTTTGGTTTCAGAAACCAATTATAAATCCGGTTACTCGATGAACAGGTGATCCCTAACAAAGGGATTTAACGTGATGATGAAAATGCACAATCGCAAATTCAGCTCACTGAATAATCATCAATAGCTACCGACACCAATGTCCATTGGGAAACAGGATTTACAAAAAGGAATCACAAGTTTTAATCAAAAACCAAATATGACATGAGAATCCTGAAAATTTTCTTTTTATGCTTAATGGTATGGGGAATTCCTACCTATTCATTTGCACAGCGTAAGATTTCCGGACAAGTATTTAACGAAAAAAATGAGCCACTGGTAGGTGTCTCTATTTTAGTTGAAGGCGAAGCTAGGGAATTTGCAACCACTGATGAACAAGGCCGTTTCCAACTCACTGTAAGCAAAGATGCTTTCTTTGTATCTTACATCGGCTACAAAAAGCAAACCATTACCATTGGCGACAAAACGCAGTTTAACATTACTTTAGTAGTTGATGATCAAGACCTAGATGAGGTTATTGTAGTAGGCTATGGTAAACAATCTAGACGGACCATTACAGGAGCCGTAAGTAACATCAAGGCAGAAGATCTGGTAAGAAGCTCTTCTACTACCGCAGCAGGTGCCCTTGCTGGTAAGGTACAAGGTGTTTCTGTACGTGCTAAAGATGCCAGACCAGGAAGAGGTGCGGCTATCGAAATCCGTAACATGGGTAATCCCTTATACGTAATTGACGGGGTAGCTTATGGGGGCCAAACTGGAACCGACTGGGTTGGTACCCAAAATGCATCTGGTGCAGATATATTCAACGCTTTAAACTTAGAAGATATTGAGAGTATTTCCATCCTTAAAGATGCAGCCGCAGCCGTTTACGGTTTCCGTGCTGCTAGAGGTGTTGTGTTGATCACCACTAAAAAAGGCTCTCGTGATGAAAAAGCAAAAATCAATATCAATGGTTATCAAGGCTGGCAAAACCTTACCCGCTTCCCTACCATGGCTAACGCTGCGCAATATACCAGAGGTTTAGTGGAGGTAGCACAGAATGAGAATCGTGATCCAAATTCGATATATACACGCTCAGAATTAGATAAATGGCAAGCAGGAACAGAACCTGGTTATAAAAGTTACGATTATGCAGACATGATTATTCGTAAAAATATTCCTCAGCATTCGCTAAATGCAAGTGTTACTGGTGGATCCAAAAACTCTAATTATTTCCTTTCGGTAGGTAATTTAGAGCAAGAGGCCATGATTAAAGATTTTAATTACAAACGTACCAATATACAGGCCAATATAGAATCTACTATTTTAGAAGGGCTTACCGTTGGTGCACAAATTTCTGGCCGACAAGAAAAAACACAAGATGTAGGTTTACCTGGTGGAGATGGCTATTTCTCTTCCATCTTAGCGATTTTCAAGAATAGACCAACAGTAGCTCCATATGCGAATGACAATCCTTTATATCCGCAGCAAACCAATGATTTCGCCTATAACCCTGCCTTATTTGATAGAGATATTGTAGGATATAAAGACAATAGTTTTTTAAGTGGTAACATCAATTTAAATACCACCTACAAAACTAAATTTGGCTTATCGGCAAAAGGAACTGTATCTTACAATTATACCAATAATAAGTTTGATGGTTTCCAATATACCTATGATGTTTATAGATATGAAAATAATCAATACGTACGTACAAATGGCGCCAACTCTGGTTGGAGATACAAAACTGATCGTTTAGCCATATCTCGCTTTGCACAGTTCCAAGTAGATTATGTTAAACAATTTGGCGACCATAACTTCTCTGTAATGGCAGGTTACGAGCGCTCTGATTGGGATAGAACTTTAACCTCAATAGGTTCAAATCCAACTAACAATTACATTCCATTAATTACAACAATTTCAGAATTAAGTGGTATTGGTGATGAATGGAGTTATGAAGCCAGAGCAGGTTATATTGGACGTTTCAACTACAATTATAAAGGTAAATACCTCCTTGAAGTTTTAGGGCGTTACGATGGTTCTTATTTATATTACAAAGGCAAAGAGTGGGGCCTATTCCCTGGTGCGAGTTTGGGCTGGCGTATATCTGATGAATCTTTCTTTAAACCACTTAAAGGGGTAATTAACGATATGAAATTCCGTGCCTCGATAGGACAAACCGGATTGGAAGACGGTGTAGGAATGCATGGTTATTTATCAGGATACTCTTGGAATTCTGGAAGCTCTATATTGAATGGTACTTTATACCCGGGCGTTCAACCGAGAGGTTTACCAGTTCGTAACTTATCTTGGGTTAAAAACACCAATTATAACGTGGGTGTAGACATGGCCATGTTTGACAACAAACTAACCTTAACGGCTGATGCATTTAAAATTATACGTACTGGCTATCCTGCTCAAAAATATGATGTTTTGCTGCCTAGCGAAATTGGATATGGACTTCCGAATGAAAACCTAAACAAGAATGGTTATTATGGTGCTGAGGGTATCATTACCTATAGCAGCAAAATTGGCGACCTTAATTATGTAGTTAGTGGAAATATGACCTTTTCTAGGTATAAAAGTTTAGAAACCTACAAACCTCGTTTTAGCAATTCATGGAATGAATATAGAAATTCAGTAGAAGACCGTTGGGGTGGCACTTGGTGGGGCTATCAAGTAGCTGGTCGTTTCCAGTCTGAAGAAGAGATCCGTAACCACCCAATCAATAATGATGGTAACAATAATAGAACTCAATTGCCTGGAGATTTAATTTACAAAGATGTGAATGGCGATGGGGTAATCAATGGTATGGATGAGCGACCTATTGGCTACCCAACAGGCTGGGCACCAATGATGAGCTTTGGTGGTCGTATTGGATTAAGCTGGAAAGGTATAGACTTAAACATTGATTTAGCTGGAGGTGCAGTACAATCTTGGTTCCAAGATTATGAATTAAGAAATGCATTTCACGGAGGTGGAAATTCGCCAGCTTACATGTTAGAAGATAGATGGCACCGTGCTGATCCTTACAATCCAAATAGTGAGTGGATTCCTGGCTACTACCCTGCACTAAGGAATGGCAATACTGGTCCGAATAGCAGAAATAGCGACTTCTGGTTAACTAACGTAAAATACCTGAGAGTGCGTAATATGGAATTGGCTTATTCACTGCCTAAAAGCTTTGCCGATAAAGTAAAAGCACAAAAAATTCGCTTCTATGTAAACGGATCTAACTTAATCTCTTTTGATAATGTGAAGAACTTCCAGATCGACCCAGAGATTGAGGCAGCTGCAGCAGTAGTATATCCTCAACAAAAAGTGTTTATGGCTGGTTTCAACATTACTTTTTAAGACATACATTATCGATTGACAGATTTGGAAGGAATAATCATTTGATTATTCCCAACAACCTTAAAATTTAACAAGATGAAAAAAATTTATATAGCTTTAGCTTTGTTAACATGCCTAGGCATGAACAGTTGTAAGCACAATGAGTGGTTTGAACGAGATTCAAAAACTACCATCCTTGATGAGCAACTATGGAACGACCCTAAATTAATGACCTCATTGGTAGCCAACTATTACAACAGGTTACCATCCTTACATGGCGTATTTAATACAGGTGGTATGACCGAACTTGATGATGCCATGTGGTCTGGCCACAGGGATCAGAACGGAAGGAACGATTTCCAATTCGGAAATGATTATGGAAGATATTGGGATTACGGTTTTATTAGGGACCTTAACCTTTCGTTAGAAAATATCGCAACACAGAGCACCAAACTTACCGCAACAGATAAGGCCTTATTTACTGCCGAAATTCGTTTTATCCGTGCCTTTGTTTATTTTGAAATGGTAAAACGTATGGGTGGTGTACCAATTGTAGAAAAACAATTGATCTATGATTTTAGTGGAGACCCAACACCTTTGCAAATCCCACGTGCTAAAGAGCATGAGGTATATGATTTTATCTATAAGGAGTTAGAAGCAATCAAAGGAGATTTAGCAGGCAATAATGCTAGTCAAACTAGGGCAAACAAATATGCGGTATTAGCATTAGAAAGTAGGGCCATGTTATATGCAGGATCTATTGCTAAATACAACAATTTAATGGCAAGTCCAATTACCACTCCTGGCGGCGAAGTTGGCATTCCTGCAGCAATGGCAACAGACTACTATAACAAATCATTAACCGCTTCAAAAGAGTTAATGACAGGTCCGTTTGTATTGTTCAGTGAAAATGCAGATAAAGGCGCTAACTTTTACGACATGCTGAACAAAAAGACGAAAGAAGTGATCTTTGCGAAAGACTTTGCAGTAACTTTAAAAGTACACCGTTTTGCTTATGATAACATTATCAGAAGTATGATGGAAGATAATGAATCATCTTCAACCATCTCCCCATCGCTAAGTTTCGTAGAGAGTTTTGATTATCTAGATGGTAGCAAAGGCACGCTACGTGATAAAGATGGATCTGGAAACTACATTGCTTATACTGGTTTAACGGATATTTTTGCAAACAAGGATGCACGTTTGTATGGCACAGTAGTTTATCCTGGTGCTGCATTTAAAGGTAATTCAGTAAAAATGCAAGCAGGTGTTGCAGTGTGGAACAATGGTACTTACCAATTAACTACTTCTGCGGTTCTTGGTGGTAATTATGCAGATGGTCAGTTATGGACCGGATTTGATGGCCCTAAGGATGACGCAGCGGATGTTAGTAACACTGGTTTCTACATCCGTAAGTTTGTAAGCGATGCACCAGCAGCAAGTACAAGAGGAACATCGGCAGCAAACTGGTGGCCATGGTTCCGTCTTGGAGAAGTTTATTTGAATGCTGCAGAAGCAGCTTTCGAACTAGGACGTCCAGAGGCATTGGGTTATGTGAATGCTTTACGTGCTCGTGCAGGATTTCCGGCTAACAGCCTTGCTGCATTAACTACAGATATTATCCGTAACGAGCGTCGTGTAGAGCTTGCCTTCGAAGATCACCGTTATTTCGATCTAAAAAGATGGCGTGTTGCTCATCTAGTTTGGGACGGTTCAGAAACTGACCCTAATGCAGTAGTGATGGGACTTTACCCTTATAGAGTAGTAAGAGCTGGACATCCAGATAACGGTAAATACATTTATGCCCGTATGAGACCAAGTCGTTTCAGACGTGCACGTTTCTTCCGTTTGGCAAATTATTATTCTTCTATTGATCAAAACGTATTGAACAATAACCCTAAAATTGTTAGAAATCCATTCCACTAATTTTATTGTATCATGAAAATCAAATTTTTAATCCCAATAATAGCAGTTGCCGGCATGTTGCTGTCAGCTTGCGAATATGATAACTTTACCCCACCAGAATCTACCTTATCTGGAAAAGTAGTTTACCAAGGAAAAGCAGTTAGTGTACGTAATAACGGACCAGTATTAGAGCTTTGGCAAGACGGCTATCCATTGCGCTCACCTATTGTTTTATCATTTAACCAAGATGGAACATTTGCTGCTAAATTATTTGATGGTAAGTATAAGTTAACCCGTAGAGGTGAGGCGCCGTGGCTCCAACAATCTACCGACACTATTGCAATAACGGTAAATGGCAACACTGCTATAGATGTGCCAGTTACACCGTACTTTAACCTTTCTAATGAAACTTATACGAAGTCTGGCAATACCATCACAGCACGTTTTGTAGTAGATAAAGTAGTGCCAACAGCAAATGTAGAGTTGGTACGCCTTTATTTAGGTAAGTCGATATTAACAGATCAGGTGCAACGTGAAGTTCGTGCAGAAGGGAATGTTGCTGGACTAGTATTTGGGGGCCAAAACACCATTGCTACCGACCTACCCGACAACCTGAAAAACTTGGATTATGTATTTGCCAGATTAGGTATTAAATCAACCGTCTCTGGAGAATACAACTATACACAAGTACAGAAAATTTCACTGAAGTAAGTATAAAAGAAGATACATCGTGCGAAAAAAAGTTCGTACAACGTTTTTTAGAAGATAAGCAATATAAGTCCATGATTAAAAATTACCGAGGTTTTTACCTCATTCTATTTATCGCTTTACAATTAGTTGCTAACCAAACTACCCTTGCTCAGGTTTATAAATCTGGGCCTACAGATAAGGATTTTGCAGGCTACCTATTTACCTATTTTAAAGGAAATGCAATAAAAGATGAGGCGGTTTGTTTTGCAATTAGTACCGATGGTTACAATTATCGGGCATTAAATAACAACGAACCTGTATTGGATTCGAAAATCATCAGTTCAACCGGAGGTGTGAGAGATCCTCACATCCTTCGTTCTGCTGATGGCCACTCTTTTTATATGGTGGTAACCGATATGACCTCTTCAAAAGGATGGGATTCTAATCGTGCAATGGTATTGATGAAATCTGATGACCTAGTTAACTGGAAACATACGGTGATCAATATTCAGCAGCGTTTTAAAGGACATGATAATTTAAAACGTGTTTGGGCACCACAAACTATTTTCGATCCTGCAAAAGGCAAATACATGGTCTATTTTTCTATGCAACATGCTGGCGGGCCAGATATCATTTATTATGCCTACGTTAATCAAGATTTTACCGACTTTGAAGCTGAACCAGCTGTACTTTTCAATCCAAAAAATGGTAAATCTTGTATAGATGGCGATATCATCAATAAAAATGGTCTATTTTATTTGTTCTACAAAACAGAAGGAAATGGAAATGGAATTAAACTTGCCATTACCGATTCATTAACCTCAGGAAAATGGATTGAGCAACCTGGTTACAAACAACAAACTAGAGATGCGGTAGAAGGTTCGAGTGTATTTAAACTGAACAATTCTGATAAGTATGTCCTAATGTACGACGTTTATGGAAAAGGTAAATACCAATTTTGCGAAAGTGTAGACCTAGATAGATTTAAGGTAATTGATCACGAGGTGAAAATGGATTTCCATCCACGCCATGGAACGATTATTCCCCTTTCTCGTAATGAGCTTAAAGCGCTTACTGCACGTTGGGGAGTACCTCAAGGAATGGAACTACAATTTAGAAAAAATCCAGTATTGGACGGTCATTATGCCGATCCAGATGTACTCTATTCTAATAAAACCAAAAAATACTACATCTATCCAACCAGTGATGGCTTTGATGGCTGGGGAGGTTCGTACTTCAAAACTTTCTCCTCTACAGACCTAAATAACTGGACTGATGAAGGTGTGATCTTAGATTTAAAGAAAGATGTACCTTGGGGACCTAGAAATGCTTGGGCACCAACCATAGCCGAAAAGAAGGTAGGAAAAGACTATAAATACTATTACTATTTTACCGCAGCACAGAAAATTGGTGTGGCAGTTGCTGATTTGCCTACTGGACCTTTTAAAGATTCAGGAAAACCATTAATAAATGCTAAACCAGAGGGTATCAAAAATGGCCAGGAAATAGACCCTGCTGTATTCACTGATCCTAAAACTGGAAAAAGTTATTTGTATTGGGGTAATGGCTACCTTGCTGTTGCCGAACTCAATAAGGATATGATCTCCATTAAACCAAATACCACCAAAGTTTTAAATACAGACAAAACTTTTAGAGAAGGTTGTTATGTGTTTTACAGAAACGGAATTTATTATTTCCTTTGGTCTGAAGACGATACCCGCAGCGAAAACTACCGAGTACGCTATGGCACATCCAATTCGCCAACAGGACAAATTACAATTGCTGAAAACAATTTAATTCTTCAAAAAGATCCTTCATTGGGTATTTACGGAACAGGCCATAATTCGGTATTGCAAATTCCAGGAAAAGATGAATGGTATGTAGTTTACCACAGGTTTAGTTATCCTAATGGAATCAAAATGGGCGATGCCGCTGGCTTTAACCGCGAAGTTGCCATGGACAGAATGTATTTTGATGCAGCAGGAAGTATTATTCCAATAAAGCCTACAAACTAGTGTCTTAAGCTAATTTGTAAAAAACAAAAGCCTTGATTATTGGATAGTCAGGGCTTTTGTTGTTTTTATGAGCTCAAAAACCGATTTCACACAGAGCAATTCCAAATATCTCCGCTACACAGACTTAAGCTTTTAGTATTTTAATATGCTCTAAAAAACAATTAATAGCTATCTGTTCAATTTTAGAAGATATATGAACACGTGATGATTTGACGTTCATTTCTTTTATTTATTCTTCTAACATGTTCATTTTTATAAAAAAAATGAACATGTTAAATATATGTGTCCAATTACTCTTGTATTTTGTTCATAAGTTCAATATTACAGAAAAACAGAATATATGGGTTCAGCACCTGTTTCTTGAATGCTTTTTTAGCATCGCCCTCCCCGCCACCACAATCCCAGCCCGGCATATTGGTTTCTTTCCATAAGAGCAGGCCGGTAGTATCCTTCCAATAATTGGCCTTAGAGCCACAGGATTTTTTTGCGAATGGCTGCTGCGCTGCAATTGTAAGGTCCACACAAAGCGAGCACATCATAAATAATTTCTATACAGGGTTCGGTTTATCATATTGGTTAATAATTGGGGTAAAAAAGCACAACCCTATATATAACATATAATTCAAGCTAAATCACTTGCTATAAATAAACGTTATATATACATTTAATAATTATTCCTAACCAAATGAAAAAATTATTTTACTTGTTTATCCTGATCAGTTTACCAGCTGCTGTGCATGCGCAAAGTGGGCGGTCGGTTTTGGATTTTGATCAAAACTGGACATTTAACCTGGGCGATGTAGCCAACGGCCAACATGTTGATTTTAAGGATGCCAACTGGCGAAAATTAAATTTACCTCATGACTGGGGCATAGAGGGCGAATTTAAAAAAGAAAACCCCACTACTGTGGAAGGCGGCGCTTTACCGGGCGGTATAGGCTGGTACCGTAAAACCTTTACCATCCCAAAAACTGATAAAGGCAAATTGATCTATATTGCTTTTGATGGTGTTTATCAAAAAAGCGATGTTTGGATTAACGGTCATCATTTGGGTTACAGACCAAACGGTTACATCAGTTTCAGATATGACCTTACGCAGTATTTAAATTATGACGATAAAAAAAATGTGATAAGTGTAAAGGTTGATAATTCTTTACAGCCAAATACACGCTGGTATTCTGGTTCGGGCATTTACCGCCATGTTTGGCTGATAAGCACCAACAAAATTGCCGTTAACCATTGGGGTACTTTTGTAACCACACCAAAGGTAAGCGCCAGCCATGCCGATGTGAACCTGAGCGTTAGCATCAAAAACGCTGCAGGCAACACCAAACTTGCCACTGTTGTGAGCAGTATATATGCCAATGGTAAAGTAGTAGCAAGCAAAACCCTTACGGGCGTTAGTTTAAAGGATACGGTTACTACTGTAAGCCAAAACTTTGGTGTTAATAACCCGGTATTATGGTCGGTTAACAAACCATTCCTGTATAAGGTGCAAACTAAAATACTGGTGAATAATGTGATGGTTGATCAGTACGAAACACCGTTGGGTATCCGTTATTTCAATTTTGATGCGGATAAAGGCTTCAGCCTGAACGGTGTTTACATGAAAATAAACGGCGTTTGCCAACACCATGACCTGGGCGCACTTGGCACAGCATTTAATGTGCATGCGCTGGAACGGCAGTTTAAAATATTAAAGGAAATGGGCGTAAATGCGATACGCACCTCTCACAACCCACCCGCACCACAGTTTTTAGACCTTGCAGACCGCATGGGTCTTATTATTATGGACGAAGCATTTGACGTATGGCAGGTTCATAAAAGGCCTCAGTTCGACTCTCATCTTTTTTTTAAGGAATGGCACAAACGCGACCTAACAGATCAGATACTGCGCGATAGGAACCACCCTTCGGTGATGATATGGAGTATTGGTAATGAAATACCGGAGCAAAGAGATACCAGCGCAACACGCATAGCCCGCGAGCTTGCCGGCATCATCCATGAACTAGATACCACCAGGCCAATCACTACAGGCAATAACGAACCCGGCCCTGGTAATAAGATTGTTGAATCGGGCGCTGTTGACCTGCTGGGCTACAATTACCATAACGATAAACTGGCCAGTTTCCAGAAGGATTACCCAGGTAAAAAATTCATTGGTACCGAAACTGCATCGGCGCTGGAAAGCAGGGGTGTCTACAACACTTCGCCCGACACCATTCAACGGTGGCCGGGAGGCATGGTAGTTGATGGCAAAAGGGTGGCAAGGCCCATGAATGCCGATCATACCGTTAACGCTTATGATAACATTTCGGCACCTTGGGGTCATACCCACGAGGAAACCTTGAAAATATATAAAAAACATGCTTTTCTTTCCGGTCAGTTCGTCTGGACCGGGTTTGATTATATCGGCGAACCATGGCCTTACCAATGGCCATCCCGCAGTTCATACTTCGGGATAGTAGATCTGGCTGGTTTCCCTAAGGATGTTTATTATTTATACCAAAGCGAATGGACCAATAAAACCGTGCTCCACTTATTACCGCACTGGAACTGGCAAGCCGGTAAAGTAGTGGATGTTTGGGCCTATTACAGTAATGCCGATGAGGTGGAACTGTTTTTGAACGGCAAATCTTTAGGTACAAAATCAAAACAGGGCGACAGTCTGCACATTGCATGGAAAGTAAACTATGAACCGGGTACCTTAAAGGCCGTATCGCGCAAAAATGGCAAAGTTGTGTTAACTAAAGAAGTTAAAACCGCGGGCGCACCAGCCAGGATAGAATTAAGTGCCGACAGGAGCAGCATACGTTCAAACGACCATGATCTTTCTTTTATTACGGTTAAAATTGTAGATAAGAATGGTATAATGGTGCCTAATGCTGATAATAATGTTAAATTCAAGCTATCAGGCGCCGATAGCTTCCTGGCAGGTGTGGATAATGGAAGCCAAACCAGCCACGAATCGTTCAAAGCTGATCATCGTAAAGCATTTAATGGTTTGGCCTTGGCAATTATTGGCGCTAAAAATAAACCGGGTACAGTAACAATAACAGCAACAGCCGATGGCTTAACTTCTGCATCGTTGCCAATTACTATTAAATAAAAAATTAGTTATGAAAATACTTTCTGCTTTCGCCTTTGACCGCTTGCCCCGCAATTGGGTTGGCCATTTAGGCTGCAATCTCGAAACAACTAAACTATTTTGAGTTGAAATTTGCTAAACCTAATGAGCTTGTTAATATTAGACTATTTTGTATTAGCGCATAAACGGTCTTAAATAAGGCCAAATTGATGCAGAATATTCGATATACTATGCGGAATATTTAGGTGTAAGTAATAGACCAATAAGTATGGTATCTACATTTGGCAACCCGGATGGGATTGTAAAAAAAGAATAGCACGTTAGAGATAAAAAACTGAACAAGTTCAGAATTATCTGACTTGTTCAGTGTAGTGGCCCCTAAGACACCGATTTCAAACTATTTTTTGGAAGATTTACAGCTGATTATTTAGATTTTGGGGCAAGAGGAGGGATTTTAAATATCTTGACGAGACGTATTTCAAACTTTTTTATTGGGTTGAAAGTTTATAACAATGGTTATCATATCTTTAATATCCTTCTTACTTTTAACGTAAGCCCAAAAGTTAGCAGGCATTGAGATTCTTTCATTTGGGTCCCAAATTGTAATTACTAGTTGGTCGTTATCGCCTTCTTTACGCAAACCTATATACGTCTTATAGCCATTATAGGTTTCAACTTTAAAATATGAAGAATTACGGGTATTCTGATCAGTTATATGAGCACCTGCCATACGACCAATGTCATAAAATACTGTGAAATTTGTCGTACTTAATTCACCCCGATCTGAATCTATTGTTCCGGTTCTCTTATTGCTAAAGTGTGAAGGGACCAATACAGTAGCTCTACCAAGATTTATAGGTTTAAGTCTGGCGTCAAATTCTGTCTTCCGGCTCGAATATTCTTTTAATACCTTTTTAAGGCTTGTTTCCATATTCTGTCCGTTAACGTATTGCGTGCATAATATTAGCGGAAAAAGTACTACTGTGAGTATCTTTTTAAATGTGAGTTTTTTGGACATTAGTTTTGGATTATTTCTAAGTTAAAAGTAGTCAATATAACCTATATGATATATAGATGCCACATAAGGGTAGATTCCATATATAAGAATAGCACTATGACTCTTGTATTTTTAGCAGAAAGTATGTGAAAGCTTAAATAGAGAAACAAAGAAATCCACGAATTTTACAGAAAATTTCGTGGATTTCGGGAGAGGGGTGTGGTGGCAACAACACCGATTTCAAACTTATTTTTGGAAGATTTACAGCTAATTATTGATATTCTGGGACGTGAAGAAGGATTCTAAATATCTCGGCGAGACAGATTTCAAACTTTTTGGAAGAAACAAAGCTCTATAACAAGCAATGTTTCTATCAATTTTTATTACGATCTAATTAAAGTTATTTATATAGAAAAACCATTCTATTATTCAAGAATATTTTTAGTTTTACTATCACTAATAAATCAAAATGCTGTATTTTAAAACGATAGACTTTCCTAACTATCTTACTCAATCTCAAGTTGAAGCTGCATTAAGAAAATCGGCTATTAAGAAAACATCTTTCTTAGATTTTAAAAGTTCTATTATTGATGTCAATAGAAATAAAGACTTTTTGGGTTTTGAAGGTAAAAGATCTTTGAGTTTTACCAGGACAAAAACGTCAGTTGAATTCCTGTTGCCAAAACTTATCACAAACCTGTCTAAGGAAGAGCTTACTACTGCTTACAGGATAAGGTTGGGAGTAGCCCCCTTTTGTATTTTCTTAGTAATAAGCTTCGCCATTCTGATAGTTTTAATCAGTTTGATAAACGGGATAAACAACCTCGAGGCAGCAGTTTTCTTTTTCACTGGGGCTATAATATTTTTATTATTACTTGCATTGGAACTTAAAATAACAAAGTCTAGGGTACTGAAAAGCATAAAAAAATGAAAGAATTTACAAGGCTATAGAAATTGTAAATCAAAATCATAGGCAATGTATTATTGTGTGTACGCCTTAAAGAGACGGATTTAAAACTCTTTTAATAACAATCTAAACTTATGAAAAAAGTTATTGTTATATAATTTGGTGATATGCACGGGCGTGAATACTAATTAAAGTATTACAATATGCGAAGCCAAAATACTTATGATACATTATGAGATCAACCTCCAAGTAAAAGATATCCAAATTCTAAGCGGATTTGCATATACACCATCAAAAAACCTTCTACAAGAGGTTAAAAAGAGTTACAAAATGAACTCAAAGCACTGGCTTTCTTTACAACCTTTTTGTTCTTATGTGGATATTAGTTATGGGAATGCTCTAGCAGTTTTAAATGCTTTCTATGAAAAATGAGTTACCTATAGTTCGATATTAAGATCGAACTACTTAAATCTATACGCAAAAGCCTTCAGATTTTTGTCTAAAGGCTTTTGCGTTGTGGCCTCGAGCAGAATCGAACTGCTATCTAAAGTTTAGGAAACTCCTATTCTATCCGTTGAACTACGAGGCCATTGATGTTGCCGCAAATATATAAAATTATCTTTCGAATTTTTCTGTTTTACCTCAATTGGATCATTGAATGGATACATTGCTTATAATGAACATCTTTATGGCGTTGCGAGGCGTTAACGATGGGAACGGCATCCTTTTTGGCTCTGTTCGCCAAAAATATAGTGGACAGCGTGTTAAAACGCCCAAATTACTACCTAAATATTTTATTTTGAAATCGAGAACTCAAGCCTCTAGATTTAAAGCTGCCTATTCTCTTTTTTAGCTTTGTTATCCAGACCAGAACCGATTGCCAAACCTATACCAATACCAATTGGAATACCCAAGGCAATATTTTTGAACATCAAACCAAAAGGTAAACCTATACCAATACCTAAGGGCATCCAAACTGTTAAATAATATCCTTTTGGAACCATATTATACTTCTTCATCAGCAGCTGTTTATAAGCAGAAAGGCTTTTCTGATATATCTTCTGGCTTTCCTTATCTGCTTTATCGCCTGTAGGGAGCGCATTGATGAGCTTATGGGTTGCTAGTTTAAATTCTTCCCAATCAAGTTCCTGATTGATTTTTTGCGGCATGATCTGAATAGCGTTCTTTATAAAATCGACACCATAATTTTTAAGGTGAGGCTCTACCAGTACAGCTGCTTTCTCATTAAGCTGCTGTAAACTTTCGTTGGTCCAGGTTTCTTGATTTTCCATTTTGCATCAGCAAGATAAAAAATAATGTTTAAAGCCCATTCAATTTATAAAAAAAGCTACTGATAACATCAGCAGCTTCAATTATGTTGCAATGGCTTAAACCATTTATCTAATTACACTTCCGTTATCAAATTTAACAGTTGGCGATACAAAGGTTAACTTTCCTTGAGAATCTTCTGCCATTAAAATCATGCCTTGTGATACGATACCTTTGATCTCTCTAGGCGCCAAGTTAACCAATAAGCTCACCTGTTGACCAATAATCTCTTCTGGCTTGTAATATTCCGCAATACCAGAAACTACCGTACGCTCGTCTAAACCAGTATTTACGGTTAATTTTAAAAGCTTCTTGGTTTTCTCTACTTTTTCAGCAGCTACAATTGTCGCTACGCGGATATCCATTGCACCGAACTGATCAAATTGAATGTTTTCTTTAGCTTCAACAACAGTTGCATTAGCTTGCGCATTTGCAGTTTTGCTATTGTTCAATTTATCAATCTGTGCTTGTACTTCTTCGTCCTCAATTTTTGCGAACAATAAAGTTGGTTCATTTAACTGATGTCCGCGTTTTAATAAGTCGATGTGACCAGCGTCTGCCCACATGTGTCCGCCATAATTTAGCATCTTCATTAGCTTATCGGCAGTAAAAGGCAAGAAAGGCTCAATCAAAATTTCAATATTAGCTGCAATCTGTAAACTGATATTTAAAATGGTTCTTACGCGATCTTCGTCAGTTTTAATTACTTTCCAAGGTTCTGTATCTGCCAAGTATTTATTACCTAAACGGGCAACATTCATTACTTCGCCTAAAGCCTCCCTAAAACGATAATTTTCTATCGAAGCGCTAATTTTAGCGGGATATGTTTTCAACTCTTCAATTACAGCCTCATCTTCTGCAGTAAGCGCCATTAACATAGGCACCTTACCCTCAAAATATTTATGGGTTAATACGGTAACTCTGTTAATGAAATTACCTAATACAGCCACCAATTCGTTATTATTACGAGCTTGGAAATCTTTCCAGGTAAAATCGTTGTCTTTGGTTTCTGGAGCTGTTGCAGTTAACACGTAACGCAATACATCCTGTTTATCGGGAAACTCTACCAAATATTCGTTTAACCAAACTGCCCAATTTTTAGAGGTAGATATTTTCTGTCCTTCTAAATTTAAAAACTCGTTAGCAGGCACATTATCTGCTAAGATATAGCTACCATGTGCCATTAGCATAGCTGGAAAAATTACGCAATGGAAAACGATATTATCTTTACCAATAAAGTGAACCAATTTGGTAGAATCGTCTTTCCAATATTCTTCCCAACCACATTTATCTGTTTCTACCTGATTGATATAGTATTCTTCTGCCTTTGGATTCCAAACATCTAATTTAGCATAGTTGCACAGTTCTTTTGTGGCTGAAATATAGCCTATTGGAGCATCAAACCATACGTATAAAACTTTACCATCAGCACCTTTAATCGGAACTTTTACGCCCCAATCTAAATCTCTTGTCATCGCCCTTGGCTGCAAACCGGCATTTAACCAGCTTTGGCATTGGCCATACACATTGGGACGCCATTCTTTATGGCTTTCTATATAAGTTCTTAATCTATCTTCGTATTTATCTAATGGTAAAAACCAGTTCTTGGTTTCTTTGCGTACAGGAGGCTCACCAGACAAGGTAGATTTTGGATTGATCAGATCAGTAGCATTTAAAGTGCTTCCGCAGTTTTCGCATTGATCGCCATAAGCATTTTCATTACCACATTTCGGGCAAGTACCCGTAATGTACCTATCTGCTAAAAAAGTTTGCGCTTTCTCATCATAGTATTGCTCAGTAATCTCTTCGGTAAACACGCCATCTTTATACAGCTTTTCGAAAAAATCTTCGGCTGTTTGGTGGTGGGTTAAAGATGAGGTACGATGATAGATATCGAAAGAAACACCAAACTCTTTAAAAGAATCACCAATAATTTTATGGTATTTATCTACAACTTCTTGCGGAGTGATGCCTTCTTTTTTCGCTTTAAGCGTAATGGGCACACCATTCTCATCAGATCCACAAATAAACTTTACATCTCTTTTGTTGCTACGTAAATAACGCACATAGGTATCTGCAGGCAAATAAACACCTGCTAAATGACCAATATGAACCGGACCATTGGTGTAAGGCAAAGCTGCCGTTACGGTATATCTTTTAATTTTACTATTATCCAAAACTATTTTTTTATTTTGCAAAGATATTGTTTTTACCTATGATTAAACAGCCACCCTACTTAAAAAAAGGCGATAAGATTGCGATCGTCTGTCCTGCTAAGAAATTACCCAAATCTATTGATACTGCAATTGCCATTTTAGAAGATTGGGGCTTGGAAGTATGTACAGGAGCAACAGTTAATGGCAGCTACCATCAATTTTCTGGCACTGACGAAGCAAGGGCAGCTGATTTACAGCAACACCTAGACGACCCAAGCATAAAAGCCATTATTGCAGGCAGAGGTGGTTATGGTACCATCAGAATTATAGATCAGCTAGATTTTACAACATTTAACCAACATCCAAAATGGTTAATTGGCTTTAGTGATATCACCATTTTATTGTCCCATGCTTTTGCTAATTTGAAGGTACAAAGCATACACGGGCAAATGCCTTATACTTTCGACACCAGCACACCTTCGGCATTACAAAGCTTAAAAAATGCATTGTTTGGAGAAGAAAATACTTATAATTATTCGAGCGATTTCTCTAATAAAGGTGGCCATACTGAAGGGATTTTAATTGGGGGAAATTTAACCCTTTTAATTGCAGTAGAGGGTTCGGCTTCTGAAATGGATTATGAGGATAAAATTCTGTTTTTGGAAGATGTTGGTGAACACGAATATGCCATTGATAGAATGATGCGTATACTGAAGCGAAAAGGTAAACTGAGCAAATTAAAAGGGCTAATTGTTGGCGCTTTTAATGAAGTACCCGAAGAAAGTATCCCTTTTGGGCAAACGCCTGAAGAAGTAATCTGGCAACTGGTAAAAGAATACGATTACCCGGTAGCTTTCAATTTCCCAACTGGTCACATTGATGACAATAGGGCAATGGTTTTGGGTAAAAATGTATCTTTACAAATAGACCAGCAAAACGTTCAATTCAAATTTAAATAACAATGGCAATTTTAGACAGCTTAGGTAAATACCGCAATACCGGACTACTAATTTTAAGAGTAGGTGTAGGCATAATGATGATGACACATGGTTTCCCAAAGTTAGCTGGTGGCCCAACAGGCTGGGCAAACTTAGGCGGTAGTATGAAGGTAATTGGTATTGATTTTTTACCTGTATTTTGGGGATTTATGGCTGCATTTGCTGAGGGAATTGGTGGTTTACTGTTGGTTTTAGGCTTGTTTTTTAGACCAATTAATGCAATGCTGGTTTTCACCATGATTATTGCCGCCTTAGTTCATTTTGGCAAAGGCGATGGTTTAAGTGGTGCATCCCACGCCATAGAATTAGGCTTTGTGTTTTTAGCTTTAGTTTTTATTGGTCCGGGTAAGTATAGTATAGATAAGAAGTAATATATACACCATATAAAAAAAGAAGAGGGTGTCCAAAAAGGAAAATCTAATGTCTGAGAATTGGCTGTAAGAAAAATTTCTCCACCAGATACCCGAATACAAACGGGGCTGTTCGACCTTTTCAGACAGCCCAGTTTAATAAGATTGTAATTATTTAACCTAAGACTAGATTTAAAGGGTTCTTATTATGCAATAGAACTAGACCCAGTATTTTTAGAACTTGTTTTGTCTATAGCTAAAGTTTTTAATTAAATCCTAACCATCTCTATAATTAATAAAGTTTCCTTTTAATTAAAAAAATTAGTTATATATTTATATATCAGCTAATTATGCAGTAAGCAAAATTAACTAAATTTTAAACCTAAATTACTTTATTATGAACGCAAAATTATTATTAGTTGGACTGTTAATCTCAGTTTCGACTTTTACAGCACAATCAACTCCAAGATTCGAATGCATACAGGCTAAAACGAACACAGAGCTTGTTGGATTTTTTTCAGTAGGTGGTCAAATTTTAGAAGCTTGGGGTAATTTTAATGGAACGATTACTGAACTATATATTGTGGATAATGCAGGGAACCGCATTGGACAAGCTCACAGTTGGACAGGTACGTATGTGGGTAATGATATAGACATATCTGTACAACTAACTTCTGGAGGAAGCTCATACCCTTACCAAGGAACATGTTGGATCTAAGCTTTAATATGTAGAGGTAGAAGTGCCTCTACACATTTTATATAACTCATACCATTGAATATTCTTGTTTATATTTACCTTTAGACATAAACAGTGTTCAAATAAGAGTTTCAGGGAACATTTTAAAAACTCTTAGTGATTATAAATTAAGAAAATTCGACGAGCTACTCATGATGAAATACAGACTAACTTTATAGTAGATAACGATACTAACAGGACAAGCTGGTTCAATTAGACTTTTAAGTAAATGAGAGTCAAATCTATTTGAAACCCCAGAAGCAATCTATTCCATTCCATCAAGACCATTTACTATAGTGAAGAGCAAGGTCTATATATTTCCTATCACACAAACATTACAGGCGTCGGAACATCCTAAAAATTTGTCCAAAAATCCCTTCTCGCTACTAAAACATATTTCTTCTCAATTTGCCGAACATCACATTGGACGGGCTCACCATAGACCTCATGCCGCATGATATAATAAGTTGACTTGAAGAACCAAACATCTGTATACGACTTAATAACTGCTAGACAGCATGTGACTATTTATAAGAGTTCTTTTAATCATTTCTTTAAGTTATTTTCAAAAATTTAAAATCTCGACTTTTGTTTGTAAAAAAAGGCTATATCATTAATCGAAATGACCCTTTGAGAGTCGCCTGTACGAAAATCTTCTCCATCAGGTAGGTACCCGAATAAATTACACAAAAAAGAGGCTGATCATGATTTATGATACAGCCTCCTCTTTTTATTTAAAATACCTAATAAGTCTCGCTATCAGGCGGGATGCCATAATCTATAAAAGCGGCTTCCTTTTTGTTGCTTTTTTTGTTGAAAAGTGATTTTACCATATTAAAAATGCCTGATAAATTCTCAGCATCTAAAGATTTACCAACTTTGCCCGAAACTAGCGCCCCTAAAGCCTTTGTGATTACTCCCGAACCTCTAAAAACGGTGTTGTTTAAAATTAATGGTAAAAGAACCGACATTACTTTACTACTAATGTTGGTTTTTTCATCAAGTTTTAGAAACCCGCTAGGCGTAGCAAATTTTTTAATCAAATTGCCCAAAGTAAATTGCTTAACATAGTTCTTTGTATCCAGTTTTAGCAGCTCACCTTTTACGGTATAATCCACTTTTAACCTTACTACTTCGCTATGCAGCTCTTCTAAAGTACGTATGTTACTATAGTTTCTTTTCATCGTCTTCGTCTTTATCGGCAACTTTATCGAAGTACTTTCTGATAAATAAATTTACCAAAACTTTTTCGATGTACTTATCTTTAGTTAATAAAACAATTATTGATAAGAATAAATAAATTACTGCTACACAACCAAACCCTTTGGTATGACTTCCTAAAACATCAGAAAGGTATAATGCTAAGGTAAAGGAGGCGAAAAGAAAGGATAATACAAAACAGATAATTACAGTAGTATTTGTAATTAAATCTGCCACTAACTTAGCGCCCTTCTCTACAAAAGAAAGCTTAGTATACTCAATTCTTGTATCGATGTATTCCTTGGCATCTAAAAGGATTGCCTCAATATCTTTTTCCTTATTTTCTTCCATTATCAATTATTGTAGTTAAATAGCTCAAACGTTTTCTACTTCATTAGAATATTCATCTTCAACATCACGAAGTTTACCTTTAATAGAATCTACTACTTTATCTTTAAGGCTACTTAAGTTATTAATTTCGTCTGCAGCTCTATCTTTAATAGAATCTCCAAAATCTTTTAATGACTGACCCAATTTATCTCTTGTTTCACTTCCCTTATCTGGTGCAAATAATAATCCCAATGCCGCACCTGCAGCTAAACCCGCTAACAATCCTATTAATACTTTTGAATTATCGTTCATGATACTTTGTTTTTTTATGTTTAACAATTTATGAGTTCAAATATAGCATTGCTGATGTTATGCCTTTGTTACTTCAATTATAACTATTCATGTTCTTGAATTGTTTTAATTCTTTCTAATCTTTCTGATGCCATTGAACTTGTTTCGTAAATTTTAATGAGCAAGAAAAAATAAGATAATAACAATGGCCCAAATACCAGCCCCAATATACCAAATAAAGGTATACCAATAACTACGCCAATTACGGTAATAATAGGATGAATATTTCCAACTTTTTTCGCAATCATAAATCGAAGTACATTATCTATATTGATAACTACCACAAAACCGAAGATTAACATAGCCCATCCAGCAAAATTATTACCCTCTGCCAATTGCAACAATGCGGCAGGCACAAATACTACTGGCGGCCCTAAAAGTGGAACTAGAGAGATGAATGTGGTTACTACACCCCAAAATAGCGGATCGTTATAACCCAGTACAGAAAATGCCAAACTAACTAGCGATCCTTGCACAATGGCAATAAAGCCCTGCCCAACAACATTTGCATAAGTGGTATTTCGCATTTCTTCTGCGAAGCGATAGGCATTTTGCTCTCTGAATGGAGCGTATTTAACTAATGCCTTTTCAAAAGCTGCTCGCTCTACCAACATAAAGTACAATAAAAAGTACATGAGCAATAAACCCAGCACGATATTAAATACACCTGAAATAAGCGATGGGAATAGTCCGGTTGCCCAAGCCCCAGCTTTCTTTAAGCCATCTTCTATCATTACATTGATATTATCTGGAAAAGAATATAAATGTCTAAACTTATTTAAAAGATTGGTAAAATAGATTTGATCGTTTTTTAACTCTGTAATCTTTTCAATTACCATGCTACTTAAAGCATAAAACGGCAAAACCAAAACTACTAGCGACAGGAATAGCAGTAATACAGCTGTTAATCGTCTATTCCAGTTTTTAACCTCGGTTAAATAAATATAGCCAGGCCTTAAGATGGTATATAAAACCAAAGTACTCAATAGAGATCCAAAAATCCCCATTAAAGAATAGGCAATTAAACAACCCAATGCTATGATAATAACAAGGTTGATATTGTTGCGTTGTTTGTAGGTAAATATAGACATGCGGAGCTTTAGATGTATATATCTTTAATAACAAAAGCTTCAAAAATGTTTTAGAAGCTTTCGTTTTATTTTAAATATTGTAGATGATGATTGGTTTTACTTATCCAAATCAATAGCCTTCATTTTATTGTAAAGCGTCTTTCTATCAATATTAAGAATTTTTGCCGCTTTGGTTTTATTAAAGTTAACTTCTCTCAACACATTTAAAATCGCATCGTACTCTGCTTCGAGTGCGGCATTTTTTAAATCTCTAGGTTTATTGGTAATCGCAGAGCGAACAATAGAATTCTCTACTGCATTTTCAATAGCTGTTGCTTTGGCATAAGTAGAAATTTCTAAAGGAAGTGCTTTCAACTGAATCTCTTCGTTCTCTGTCATCAAAGCTGCTCTCCTAACCACGTTTTTAAGTTCGCGAACGTTTCCCGGCCAGTTATAGGTTAAGAAACATTCCTCTACTTCTGCCGAAAAGCCTTGTACATTTCTATTCAATTCTTCATTAGCAAAACCCAAAAATGTAGAGGCAAACACCATAATATCTTTACCTCTTTGGTGTATAGGTGGTAAGTGGATAGAGAATTCGTTAAATCTGTGGTATAAATCTTCTCTAAATCTTCCTTTTTGAATAGAATCTCCAAGATTTTCGTTTGTTGCAACGATAATTCTTACGTCCAAATCAATTTCTTTGGTACTACCAATTCGTTTGATCTTTCTTTCTTGTACAGTTCTAAGTAAAGCTGCCTGAATGTCATAAGAAAGGTTACCTACTTCGTCTAAGAACAAGGTACCTCCGTTTGCCATTTCAAAATGACCAATTTTAGTGTATAATGCACCTGTAAACGAGCCTTTTTCGTGACCAAAAAATTCACTCCCCGCCAATTCCTTAGTTAACGAACCGCAATCCATTGCTACAAATGGTTTGTCTTTTCTTGGACTATTTAAATGGATTGTTTTAGCAACCGACTCTTTCCCTGTTCCGCTTTCTCCAGTTAAAATTACACTGTATGAAGTTGGTGCCACTAGCATAATTTGCTTCATTAAATCTCTTGAAGCAGCGCTTTGCCCAACAACAAACTCTCCAGTATCTATTTGAGCTTGTTTAGAAGATTTATCCTTCTTATTCTCTATTGCCGTATTTTCGGAAACATTTGCATTTAAGGCTATTTGAGTTTCTATGGCTTTATTAATGGTATTTAATATTTCATCAGGATATAAGGGCTTGGTGATGTAATCATAAGCGCCGAGCTTAATCAATTCTACAGCCAATTTAATATCAGAATATCCAGTGATGATAATTACGCCAGTGCTCGGATAACTTTCTTTAATCTTAATCAGCATCTCCTTGCCATCTGTATCTTCTAAACGATAATCGCAAAGTACAAGATCGAACTTTTGCTTAGAAAGATGGTCCATTGCGGAATTACCACTGGTTGCAGTTTCTACACTAAAAGCGTTACGAGTTAAAAATTTTGACAATAAAAGTCCGATGTTAACTTCATCATCAACAATTAAAATTTTCTTCATAAGATGTATTTGGCAATAAAATATTAGCTAAATATAACTAATTATTTAATTTGGGGCATATTTTCTACATTTATTTTAAGAAAAACTAGCAATAAGTTACACTTAATAAAGTTTTGGTTATTATTATTTCTTTTAAACTAAAAAGATGACTCAAAAAACCTAGGAAAAAAATGTAATTCATAAATTAAGATACCACGATTTTAAGAAAAAAACCAAAAGTATTTAGTTATTTACCTGTAAAAACGGCTTTTCTCTTCTCTAAAAATGCGGTTACCCCTTCTTTAAAATCTGCTGTTTGAAAGCAATTAGCGAATTCTTCAATTTCGATCTCAAAGCCGTTTGTTTTTTTATCCAGTGAAGAATTAATAGCCTTGATTGCGCTAGCCACCGCCAAAGGAGCACGTTGCTTAATCTTGTTTAAAATTTCTTCGGCCTTGCTAATTAATTCTGCTTGAGGAACAACGTCATTTACCAAGCCAATTCTAGCCGCTTTTTCTGCAGTAATCATATCTGCCGTGGTAATCATTTCTATTGCCCTGCCCTTTCCTACCAATTGCGTTAAACGTTGTGTGCCGCCATAACCTGGTATTAAACCTAAAGTTACTTCTGGCAAACCTAATTTTGCATTTTCGCTAGCAATGCGAATATGGCAAGCCATGGCTAACTCTAATCCTCCGCCAAGGGCGAAACCATTTATCGCAGCTACAACTGGTTTAGGGCAATCTGCTATCGCATCAAAAACCTTAGTTTGTCCAGACTTTGCTAACTCTTTTCCCTCTTCTAAATTATAATTCTGAAATTCTGAAATATCAGCACCTGCTACAAAAGCTTTTTCTCCGGCACCAGTAATTAAAACTCCCCTAACTTCATCGCTCTGCTTTGCAAAAGCAATAACATCTGCCAGTTCTGCTAAAACCTCTTTATTTAGTGCATTTAGTTTTTGTTCTCTGTTAATGGTGATATAAAGTATATCTTCTTTTACCTCTGATAGGATTTGATTATAAGTCATGGCTTAAAAATTTCTGTTTTCAGTTACCCAATTTGTAATGTATTCTACTATACTTACCATTGGCGTTCCAGGTGGAAATAATCCTCCTACACCTATTTCTTGCAACTTTTTAATATCTGCATCAGGAATGATACCTCCACCAGTTAACAAAACGTCTGTTAATTGTTTTTCTTTCATAATGGCAACAATTTTCGGAAAAACCGTCATGTGTGCACCAGAAAGAATGGATACGCCAATGGCATCAACGTCTTCTTGTAATGCAGTATTTACCACCATTTCTGGCGTTTGGCGTAAGCCAGTGTAAATTACTTCCATGCCGGCATCGCGTAGAGAGGTAGCAATTACTTTTGCACCACGATCGTGGCCATCCAAACCCACTTTTGCAACTAAAACCCGAATAGGTCTGTTCAATGTTCTGTTCATATTTGATACTCAAGTAGATTGTAAATGTAAATAATTTAGCGCTTTTTACCTAAATACAAAAACGTAAAATGAGATTTCAAAAGGCATAGCCTAAATGTAGCACCGAGCTAGGTATAGCGATTGTATAACGAAGGATAAACGAAGGATGAACGTAAGATGAATGTAAGATAAACGTAATCTCAATAAGAAATAGAAATAGGATGAAGCTATTTTAGTACCTTTAAATAAAAACTTATCCTATGGCAATTTCAAAAAACAACATCGTTACCGAAACTTTAAGTGGTAAAGTAGGCAACATCATTTTTAAAAATTATGGCAATAAAACAGTCATTAGTAAATATCCAGACATGTCTAATGTGGTTAAGACCGAAAAGCAAAAGGAAAATCAGCTACAGTTTAGGGCCGCACAAGCATATGCAAAAAGTATACTATCAGACCCTGAGAAAAAATTGGCTTTTACTAAAACGATACCAAAAGATAAAACTGTTTATCATGCAGCCATTTCAAAATATCTAAAAGAGAACAAAACACCTCAATAACCTATGCATATAGACCAAAACCTCGGGTTAATTTATTAACTTTGGGGTTCAAAATCTACAATTAATATGAGTGAAGAAAAATCATTAAACTTTATTGAAGAGCTAATAGAGAATGATTTAAGTAGTGGTAAAACGAAAGAATTGGTTACACGTTTTCCGCCAGAGCCTAACGGATACTTACACATTGGACATGCTAAAGCAATTTGCCTAAATTTTGGTTTAACCCAAAAATATGGCGGTTATACCAACTTACGTTTTGATGATACCAATCCGGTAACAGAAAAAACAGAATATGTAGATAGTCAACAGGCGGATATACAATGGTTAGGTTTTCAATGGAAAAACGAATTATATGCCTCTGATTATTTTGATCAGTTGCATGGTTTTGCCGTAAAACTAATTGAAGATGGCAAAGCTTATGTAGACCACAGCACAGCTGAAGAAATTGCAGCGCAAAAAGGAACTCCAACCGAACCAGGTAAACCGAGCGTTTACCGTGACCGCAGCATAGCTGAAAATTTGGAGTTATTTACTAGCATGAAAAGCGGAGCATTGCCTGATGGTGCGTGTACCTTACGTGCTAAAATTGATTTGGCAAGTTCTAATATGCTGATGCGTGATCCGATTATCTATCGCATTAAACATGCGCATCATCACCGTACCGGAGATACTTGGTGCATTTACCCCATGTATGATTTTGCACACGGACAAAGCGATAGTATTGAAAACATTACGCACTCCATTTGCACTTTAGAATATGTTTCGCACCGCGAATTATATGATTGGTTTATTGAACAATTAGGTATATTTCCTTCTAAACAATATGAATTTGCACGTTTAAATCTTACTTATACCGTAATGAGTAAACGCAAGCTGATGCAATTGGTTAACGATAATTTAGTAAGCGGTTGGGATGACCCTCGCATGCCAACAATTAGTGGTTTGCGTAGAAGAGGTTACACACCAGAAAGCATTAAAGAGTTTTGTGAACGTATCGGCATTGCCAAAAGAGAAAACTTGATAGAATTAAGTTTGTTGGAATTTTGCATTCGCGAAGATTTAAATAAAAGGGCAACTCGCGTAATGGCGGTTTTAGATCCTATCAAATTAATGATTACCAATTATACGAAAGGCGAAGAAATTTTAATTGGTGAGAACAATCCTGAAGCTGAGGATAAGGGTGGAACTCGTGAAATTCCGTTTAGCAACGAACTATGGATCGAGCGTGAAGATTTTATGGAAGAACCAGCAAAAAAATGGTTCAGATTGGCTCCTGGTGCAACCGTGAGATTAAAACATGCTTACATTGTTCAATGTACGGATTATAAAAAAGACGAAAACGGAAACGTAACTGAAATTCATTGTACTTACATTCCAGAGTCTAAAAGTGGTGAAGATACAAGTGGAGTTAATGTTAAAGGGACAATCCACTGGGTAAGTGCAGCACATGCACAAACCGCCGAAGTTCGTTTATACGATCGTTTGTTTTCTGTAGAATCTCCCGATAGTGAGGAGGGTGATTTCAAAGATTACCTCAATCCAGAAAGCATGCAAGTGATTACACAAGCATATATCGAGCCTTATTTGGCAAATGCAAGTCAAGGTGTAGGTTATCAATTTATACGTAAAGGATATTTCTGTGTTGATAAAGATTCTAAACCTGGGAATTTGATTTTCAATAGAACTGTTGGCTTAAAAGAAGCTTGGAAACCTAAGGCTTAATTAAATTCTCCTATATTACTTAATCCTTCCCAAAAATTGGGAGGGATTTCTTTTGCAATAAATACCCAATATAGGGTATTGTACTTTGCATTTGCTAAAGGTAAAATTGTAAGCTATCATTCACTTTTAAATTAAAGTGTTGGAGATAAATTTTACCACAATGTTTAAGCAATTTTCCGGTTTCTGCATCCTTCTATTGGCTTTAGGTTTTTTTAATAAATCCTATGCTCAAAAAACTTCCTTAACTATTCCAACAGGGCATTTAAGTACCCCAAAAAAAATAGCGGTTTCGCCTAATGGCAATTGGATGGCGAGTGTTGATGAAAAACACCTCATTATCTGGAATGCTTTTACTGGTGCGCAAATCCGTAATTACGATTTGAAACGAAACGTGGAGAGCATTAGTTGGTTTCCAGACAATAACAGGCTGGCGGTAATGACCAACAATTATCCTGTCGATAGTTTATTCAAGATTAACATCACCACTGGACTAAGAGAAGGGAAAACTACAGCTGTAAAAGAAGCTTACCGAATGAAAGTAAGTCAAGACGGAAAATACTTTTTAGTTAGCGAAATTGAAGGTAGAATTTTTGTAATCGATGCAGAAACGAATGCGGTTATCCAAAAAATATTGCCCGATAACAAAAAGTTAAACCTTACCGTATTTACCACACCAGACGAAAAGTATTGTGCTGCCTTAGATTTTAAAACTTTAAGTGTAACTACTTTCGAACCAGGTATTGGAGAGGCCACCAAAAAGAGTAAAGAGTTGTTTAAAACTAAATTTCCTTTTGGCGAATTGAGGAGACATTCTTTCTCTCCTGACTCCAAATATTTGGTTACACTAGTTGGCCCAGATTTTGGTATTGTTTGTTTTGATGTACAAACGGGAGCTGTAAAATGGTCTATAAAAAGCCCTACTTCTTTTGATGATTTTGGCTATACCGCCGATGGGAAAAATATCATCATTCTACATGAAGGGCTGATAGAAACCTACGCTTTAGCTACAGGAGCAAAGGTTGGTTTAACTACAAAGCTACCTGCAGGTTTAGGCACAGATATGATTGTAAGTGGTGGCATGGCGTACCTCTGGAACAGTTGGAACGAAGAATATAAAATTACTCGTTACAATGCCTCAACAGGATTAGCCGACATGGCTTTTACCAGCGACTTTCAGCAGGGAAATGATGCAAACCTTTCTGCTTCAGGAGCAATATTTGCCCAAGGTAACAGCAAATCTCCTTTAAGGATATGGAATTTTGAAGAAGGTAGGGTTATACAAAGTTTTCCTATAGCAACTAAATATCGAAATTTTGAACTAAGTCCAGATGGAAATACCGTAGCATTTGGTAAACTACAAGTGGCGGATACTAAAACAGGCGCACTGAAATACAATTTACCTTATGACGATTTCTATGAACCAGAGTTTATAAAAATGGCTAACAGCGAAAAGCGCATTGTAACCAAAGAGCCTAATGAAGGACCTTTGGATGGCATTTCGATGTTAAATATGTACAATACCGTTAGCAGAACCAAACTATGGAAAGCTAAAATACCCCCTGTTTCATCCATGGCATTTTCTCCTGATGAACAATTGTTAGCCATTGCTTTTTTAAATGGAAACATCACTTTTTATAATGCCGAAAATGGTGCTGTAGTTTTCAGCTTTAAACCATCGGAGAAAAAACCTGCATTTGGTATTAGTTTTATCAATTCATCTAGCATAGTGGTTTCGATTGACAATAAAATATTGCAATATGAGGCATCTACAGGTGTTTTGCAAAAAACAATTTACACAAATAACTCATCAATTAATGTATTCCAACTTGCAGATAATGGCAAAAAAGCGCTCATTAGAACATCGAATACAACTGCTCCAATTAGCGTTATTGATTTGGTTGAAGGAAGATTAATCAGCAATATTAAAGGTCATTTTGGGCAAACTTATTTTACTGGAATTATAAAAGGCGGGAAACAATTGGTTTCTACAGGTTCTGACGACAAAACCATTTTATGGGATGTGCAAACAGGGCAACAAATAGCCGAACTTTATGCTTTTAATAACGAATGGTTAGCTGTAACTCTTGAAGGCAGATTTGATGGTACCACCGCAGCAATAAATAAACTATATTATACGAAAGGCACAGAAGTATTGCCCTTGCAAAACCTATACGAACGGTATTTTACACCTCGATTATTAAATCGACTTTTGGCAGGAGAACAATTAGATGTAGTAATTAATATCGATGATTTGAAACCTGCGCCAACAGTTGCGATTGCTTACAAATCAGAAACTAGAAATCTGGTGGTAAGTGATGATATAGCCAGTTATTTGAACACTACCGGAAGCGCAGAAATAACGGTAACAGCAAAGGCTCCGTCAGATGTTGTTACAGACATTCGATTATTTCACAACGGAAAAATTATCACTTTAAATAATAGAAATTTAATTGTTACCGATGATAAACAGACAGAAAACTTAACACGCAGTTACCGCATCGCATTATTACCTGGTGAGAATTTATTTAAAGCAGTTGCGCTAAACTCGCAACGTACGGAAAGTAATGCAGCAATGTTAGCTGTAAGTTACAAGAAAGCGCAAGACGACCAAAAAGAAGAAATAACAAACAATACCATTTATGTAGCAAATGTAGCGGAGGTAGATCGCAACGCGACTTTACATTTGGTAGTGATTGGAATTAACAAATATCAAAACCAATCCTTATCCTTAAATTATGCATTAGCAGATGCCAACGCTTTTAAAAATGAGGTAGAAAAAGATGCAAAAACAGTATTAGCGAATGTGAAAACGTATTTTGTAAGTGATGAGCAAGCCAATAAAAAAGGGATTACAGATGCATTTAACGAGGTAAAAAAGAATGCGCTGCCACAGGATGTCTTTGTATTTTATTATGCTGGCCATGGCGTGATTGCTCCCCAAACTAAAGAGTTTTATTTAGTGCCAACAGATATTACAGATTTAAAAAATGAAGGTCAGTTGTTAATAGATAAGGGAATTTCTGCTTCTTTATTACAAAGCTTTGCAAGTGATATCCAAGCTCAAAAGCAAGTGTTCATATTGGATGCCTGCCAAAGCGCTGGCGCATTCGAACAGTTGATGACAGCAGATGCCAATCAGCAGAAAAACATGGCGCTATTAGCCCGTAGCACAGGTACACATTGGTTAGCAGCCAGCGGTGCGCAACAGTTCGCTAATGAATTCGCTGATTTGGGGCATGGGGCATTTACCTATGTGTTACTTCAAGCCTTAAAAGGCCAAGCGGCAAACAATAAAATGATTACCGTAAATGGACTAAAAAACTTTATGCAATTACAAGTACCAGCACTGATGAAAAAATATAGTGGTACTTCTCAATTGCCGGCCAGCTATGGTTTTGGCAGCGATTTCCCTGTTGAAGTGATTAAATAAGCATCAAAGTTTACATATACTTTTTATACAAATTATATAAAATCAGCTTATCGGGTTCAGTTAGCGTTTTGCTAATATCTGTTTGCACAAAGTGGATTTTAAAGGCTTCTATGGCACTTGGCAAATTCTTAACATTATATCCGATAATTCTTAAAGCGGTTGTAGTATCAAAATCTGCAGGTGGCATTAGTAGAACATCATCATACCATAAACCAAACCCCTTTTTTGCCAATATTTTCCAAGGGAAATTTTTAGGATCATTTTTTCTTCCTGGCGCATAATCTGCATGGCCAATAAAATTAGCGGTTGGTATGCTATATTTCTTTTTTAAGGTAGCCAATAAAGCACAAAGACTATTTATTTGAGCATCAGTCCATTTATCGGTTGTACCATTGTTATCCATTTCAATACCTATAGAGGCAGAATTCATATCAGTTTCATTTCCCCATTTCCCTGCTCCTGCATGTTGTGCTCTTAAATAATCATTTACCATTTGAACTACTTTCCCATCCCTACTAACTACGTAGTGAGAACTAACAGCTGTTCTAGCAATTGTAAATGTCTTAATGGTTTGAGCCAGCGAATCTTGTGCGGTATGGTGTATGATTACAAAGTTTGGCTTTCTAATGCCCATATTTACCGTACCTACAAAATATTGCTCATTGTTTAGCGAGTCTATCTTTTGCCCTTCTGGTGGCGTTGCTTTTATGGTATTTGCAAAGCCTTTGGCCATGTTTTTATAAACTTTATGCGTAGCAGCATATTTGCTTGTACTGCAACTCCCAAAAATGAATGAGACTATTAAAACTATAGCAATTTTAAAGGTTGGTTTGTTAAAATTCATGGTTATATTTTAGGCGGATGGCAATGGGTAAAAATGATTAAAAATACACTTCTTATATTTTTTGCTAATTTAGTGCATTGTAATTAGATGAAAAACAATTTCGTAAATAAATGAGAAATTTGAGCAAAGCAAGTGTTTTATTTCTAGGATTTGCGCTTACAGCAAGTTTATTGGCCTGTAACAATCCGGAAAAAACCACTAAAAGTGAAGAGAAAAATGATAAAGATAGTTTGCAAGCCTACGTTGATCAACGTTTAGCTATCTACGAGAAAGTAAAGTTAACTACCAACTTAAACGAACTAACAGCTAGCGAACGTAAGGTATTGCCTTTGTTGATCCGGGCAGCACAAATTATGGATGAGCTGTTCTGGAAACAGGTTTATCCGCAGCGAGATAGTTTAATAAATGCTGTTAAAGATGAAAAAACCAAACAATTTATACAGATCAATTATGGCCCTTGGGATCGTTTAAATGGCGATAAACCTTTTGTAAATGGAATCGGTCCAAAACCTGATGGAGGAACATTTTATCCGCTAGGCATGACCAAAGAAGAATTAGATAAATCTGATGTTAAAGATAAATTAGGCTTGTATTCGGTAATTAGAACTGAAAAAGATAAATTAATCTCTGTTCCATACCATGTAATTTATGCTACTGAACTACAAAAAGCGAGCAGCCTTTTAAAACAAGCAGCCTTATTAACGGATGATGCTGGATTTAAAAAATACCTAAACCTAAGGGCTGATGCTTTGGTAACAGATAATTATACTGCTAGCGATTATGCATGGTTAGATATGAAAACCAATGGATTGGATATTATTATTGGTCCTATTGAAAATTATGAGGATAAATTATTTAATGCTCGCGCATCTTTCGAATCTTATGTTCTGGTAAAAGATAAAGTATGGAGCAAACGTTTAGCTAAATATGTTACCATGTTACCAGAGTTGCAAAAAGGATTGCCTGTTGCTGCTGCTTATAAAAAAGAAGTACCTGGTACTGATTCAGAATTAAACGCGTATGATGTTGTTTATTATGCCGGAGATTGTAACTCTGGTTCTAAAACCATTGCCGTTAATTTACCTAATGATGAGGCTATTCAACAGAAAAAAGGTACACGTCGTTCTCAATTAAAAAATGCAATGCAAGCTAAGTTTGATAAGATCTTAGTGCCAATTTCAAAAGAACTGATTGATAAGGACCAACAACAATACATCAAGTTTGATGCTTTTTTTGCCAACGTTATGTTTCATGAAGTGGCACATGGTTTAGGCATAAAAAATACCATCACAGGTAAAGGAACAGTCCGTAATGCTTTACAAGAACAATATTCGTGGTTAGAGGAAGGTAAAGCAGATATTTTAGGCTTATACATGGTTACTGGAATGCTTAAAAAAGGTGAACTAACTGGTGATATTAAAGATTTTTACACTACGTACATGGCTGGCATTTTACGCTCTGTTCGTTTTGGCGCTTCTAGTGCACATGGTAAAGCAAACATGCAATGTTTCAATTACTTTAAAGATCAAGGTGCATTTGAACGTACTGCTAATGGAACATATCGTGTAAACTTCGAAAAATTTGCAACTGCCATGAATGGATTAAGCAATGTAATTCTTACCCTGCAAGGAAATGGAGATAAAGCAGCTGTCGAAAAAAGCCAAAAGGCAATGGGCATAATTAAACCAGAACTACAAGCAGATTTAGATAGATTAAGTAAAAAAGGTATTCCTGTTGACATTGTTTTTGAACAAGGATTTGACGTTTTGGGAATGAAATAAAAAAATTAAAAATATTTTATCTGTACTTAAAAGCCTGTATAATTGATTTATACAGGCTTTTTTATGCGAAATAAATCTGTTTTAGGCAAAAAACACAAAATTTCTTGTAACCTTTTCTATAACCTTATCGTCTATACGATACAAACTAAACAATTAGGCTTCCGGCCGATTTAAAAAAAATAAAAATTTGCGATGGAAAAAATTTGCGTGAGAACGCATTGGAATTTTTATGCCCTATTTTTTAAACCTTAACAAACCATACAAATGAAAACTCTTTACTTATTATCGCTTACTTTCTTCTGCCTATTTATAAGTAGTGCTGTTCTAGCTCAAGAAAATACTAGCCAAGGCACAATTAACGGATCCGTTATTGATGAGCAGAAAAAACCGGTAGAATATGCCACGGTTAGTTTATATAAAGTTGCAGATTCTGCTTTGGTAAGAACTGCAATGACAGATTTGGACGGAAAATTTCAGTTTATAAATGTTGCCATAGGTTCTTATTTCATAAAAACAAGCATGATGGGATTTGCTCAAAACAAGTCTAATTCATTTAGCTTAACAGCAAATAACTTAAACCATAATTTGGCAGTAATTACATTAAAAGCTGATAACAAAACATTAAATGCGGTTGGTATTACGGTAACCAAGCCCTTAATAGAGCGTAAAACCGATAAATTAGTAATGAATGTAGAGAACAGCAGCATCGCAATTGGCTCTACCGCATTAGAAGTTTTACAAAGAGCACCAGGTGTAACGGTAGACCAAAACGATAACATTTCAATGCAAGGCAAACAAGGTGTTTTGGTTTTGTTAGATGGGAAATCCACTTATATGAGCAATGCTGATGTTGCCAATTTATTGAGGAATATGCAAAGTTCTCAGATAGAAACTATTGAATTAATTACTAATCCTTCTTCTAAATACGATGCATCTGGTAATTCAGGAATTATCAATATCAGAACCAAGAAAAGTAAAAATGGCGGCACAAATGGTAGCTTAACGGGTACTGCAGCACAAGGAAAAAACTTTAGAGGTAATGCTGGCATCAACCTAAATCACCGTACAGCCAAGTTGAATATTTTTGGTAACTACAACTACGGTCATTATGGCAATACCAACAACCTAGACATCAACCGAATTTCTAATGGCACGCCAGATACCTACTTTATGCAAACTGGCGAAACGAATAGAAAAAGGGATAACAATAACTTTAAAGCCGGAATAGATTATTTTATTGACAACAAAAACACTATAGGTTTATTGGTTAATGGTTATTTAAATGATGGTTTTGAAACTTCAAAAAACAATACCTTGATTGGCAAATCTTTTATGCAAAAAGACTCGTCTTTAGTAGCTAACAATACACAGAAGGATAATTACGAAAACCTCTCTTACAACCTTAACTACAAATCTATATTGGATAGTGCAGGTTCAGAAATATCGGCAGATTTAGATTATTCGAGATATAATGGCAAAGACATTTCAAACTACGAAAATGATTATTTATTTGCTAATGGAACTAGAATTAGGCCGTTGAATATCATTAGAAATACTACGCCAACTCAAATTGACATTAAAGCTTTTAAAGTAGATTATAATGTTGCTTTAAGTAAAACTATAAAATTAGAGGCTGGATTGAAAAGCAGTTGGGTAAAAACTGACAACGATTTAAGAGCTGAAGAATTGATCAACAATGTTTGGCAAAATGATATACGCAGAAGCAACCAATTTATTTACGATGAAAACGTAAATGCAGCTTATACCAACATCAACAAAGAATTCAAAAACACAAGTGTGCAATTAGGTCTTAGGGTTGAGCAAACCAATTCTACAGGTAACTTAATTACTAATAATGATGTGGTAGAGAGAAGCTATTTCGATTTCTTTCCAACACTGTTTCTACAACAAAAATTATCAGAAAATAACCAAATTGGGTTTTCTTACAGTAGAAGAATAGATAGGCCTAGCTACGATGCTTTAAATCCATTTGTTTATTATTTAGACCAATATACCTACAATAAGGGAAATCCTTTCTTAAAGCCGCAATACACTAACAATTTCGAGGTTTCTTACACCTTTATGCAGAAATATCTCCTGTCTCTAAATTATAGTAGAGTAAATGATGTAATTACGCAAGTATTACTTCCTGATGAAAGTCAAAAAGCATTATATCAAACTAATGCCAATCTTGCTAAAAATATCAGTTATGGCGCCAATTTAAATGTACCTATTAAACCAGCAAAATGGTGGGATATGAATAATAACCTAAATGTATTTCACCTAAGTTTTGAGGCGCCAGATTTGGGTGGGAAGGAGCTAAAAACCGGCAAAACATCCTTCCAGTTTAAAATGCAAAACAGCTTTATAATTGTAAAAGGCTTAACTGCAGAATTGAGTGGAAGTTATGAATCGCCAATTGATTATGGAACGCTGAGTATCGGTAGCAGATATTTTGTAGATATGGGAATTAGCAAATCGTTACTTAACAAAAAAGCCAGCTTAAAATTAGCAATGAGCGATGTCTTTAACACTAACGAATCTAATATTACTAGTGCTTACCCAGGCTTAAGCTATGATTTATATCAGAAAAACGACACACAAATTGGAAGGATTAGCTTTACGTATCGTTTCGGTAAAAATGAAATTAAACCAGCACGACGTAGATCTGTAGGTACAGAAGCAGAACAAGGAAGGATGAAGAATTAATTCATCGATAACTGTCGGAGGTTTTAAAGGCTCCGACAGTTATTTAACTATTTACCGATATAGCTGGTTACAATCTCCTCCAAAGTTTGGATATCAAAAGGTTTAGCTAAATAACTATCTGCACCTGCTTTTTTTGCCAAAGTACTCACATCGTTATTTGCAGAGAAATAAATAACCGGAATATGCTTTAGGTCTGGATGATTTTTTAGCTCTTGGGTAGCTTCAATACCGCCAATATCTGGTAACCAATTATCCATAAAAATAAGATCTGGCATATAACCAGAAACTTGATCAACAATATCATTTGAAGTTGCAGAGGTTTTAATTTCGTAACCTGCATCCTCTAAAATTAATGTACACAGCTCTAAAATGTCAGTGTTATCATCAAAAATAAATACTTTTTTATTCATCTTATTGAGCGCTTTTTAATTTAGTGAGTTAATGTAATCTGCCATTTCTTCAATTCGTAAAACATGATCGACATTTGCTTTTAACATTGCTTGTCTGGGCATATAGTCTACTTGTGCAGTATCAGGATCTTGTACTACAGTTTCTCCACCATAATTTTTTACCGTAATTAATCCATTTACACCATCTGCATTTGAGCCTGATAGTAATATACAAACCAATTTATCCAAATATACTTCTGCCGCAGACTGAAAAGTAACATCTATCGAGGGCCTCGAATAATTGACCTTTTCAGAGTAATCGAAAGAAAATGTAAAGTCTTTCTCAATTAGCAGGTGATAATCGGAGGGCACAATATATATAGTTTTGGGCAGAATCTGTTCTTTTTCGTCAATATCTTTAACTTTCAGTTTTGTTTTAGATGCTAACAAATCAGAAAGTAATGAATCTGTACCTTGCTTGCGGTGTACCACAATAATAATTGGGAAACTGATGTTCACATCTATAAGTGGAAGTACTTTCAAAAGCACATCCAAACTCCCTGCAGAGCCTCCTATAACTAATGCTTTACAATTTTTCATCAATATTGGTTTGTCGGTAATAATAACCCCGTCCGTATTAAATAGTTTTTCGTACCAATAGCCTATTCGCTAATTTTTCTCCAGATTTTATCTGTATCTAATCTTTTATATCGTTTACTAATGGGAGAAAAGTCGGTTGTTTCCTTTGTTCCCAAAGCTAAATATCCTAAATTTTCTAAACTATTATCAAATAATTGCAGCACTTTAAATTGCAAATCCCTATCAAAATAAATCAGTACGTTTCTACACAATATCAATTGAAACTCATTAAAAGAGTGATCAGAAACGAGATTGTGTGTAGAGAATATCATTTTTGCCCTTAAATCTGCACCAAATTTGACCAAAGAATAATTTGCGCTGTAGTAGGAAGAAAAGTCTTTACTTCCGCCAGATGCGATATAATTTTCTGAATACTGCTTCATCTGACTAATTGGAAACATCCCTTGGGCAGCCTTTTCTAATACTGTTGGATTAATGTCTGTAGCATAGATTAATGATTTATGCAATAAATTAAGCTCTTGCAGTAAAATTGCCATTGAGTAAGCTTCTTCACCTGTGGAGCAACCTGCCAACCATATCCTAATAAAAGGATAAGTACCTAATTTTGGCAACACATTTTCTCTTAAAGATTTATAAAACGCAGGGTCGCGGAACATTTCGGTAACATTAACCGTAATCTGTTCTACAAACCTTTTAAAGTACACGCCATCATTAGCAATTTTATATCTAAATTCAGCAAAACTTACCTGTTTATCCAATCCATAAAGGCGTAATAATCTTCTTTTTAAAGACGCTCTAGAATATCCAGTAAAATCGTATCCATACTGTTCTAAAACATCTCCTATTAAGACTTCTACTTGTTCGTCACTTATTGCTGGTATTTCTGGCACTAGATATAACTATTTAACTGTTTCATCAATTCGTCTACATTTACAGGTTTAGAAATATAACCAGCAGCACCTGCTTCTAGGCAACGTTCACGATCACCAACCATAGCTTGCGCTGTAACTGCTATTACTGGAATATTTTTCATTTCCGAATCCTCTTTCATTTTTTTCATAGCTTGATAGCCGTCCATATCGGGCATCATCATGTCCATCAAAACAACTGCTATATCTTTATCTTCAGCTAAAATATCGAAGCCTTGTTTTGCACTGTTTGCAGATAAACAAGTGAATTTTTTTGCTCTTAATACTGCTGATAATGCAAAAATATTTCTGCTATCGTCGTCTATAATTAATATTTTTTTTGTTTTAACTTCCATAAATCTTTAAAACAATCTTTTAAACTTTATCATACAACCAAACCCTTAACAACGAAACCAATTGATCAACATCTACAGGTTTAGAGATATAATCTGAGGCACCCGCTGCAATACATTTTTCTCTATCGCCCATCATTGCCTTTGCGGTTACCGCCAAAATTGGCAAGTACCTGTAAGCTGGCATGGTTCTAATTTCTCTGGTAGTTTCGTAGCCATCTAATTCTGGCATCATCATATCCATTAGAACTACATCTACTTTAGGGTTTTCGCTTAATACTTTTAAAGCTTCTTTACCATCTATTGCGGGTAAAATCTTCATTTGGTGTTGCTCTAATGCTTTTGTAAGAGAAAAAATATTACGCACATCATCATCAGCTATTAATACCACTTTATCTTTTAGCACATCACTTAAACCACCCAAATTTTCTCTTAATAATGGCTTCTCCTGCTTCTCCTTTTCTTCTACCAAATGGAGGAACAAACCCGCTTCGTCTAATATACGTTGGTACGAATGCGCAGTTTTTACAACAATAGAATCTGCGTATTGTTTAATTCTACTCTCCTCCCCTTTTGATAAATTTTTTCCTGTAAAGATGATGATTGGCAAGTTCTCTAAACCATCACTTTTTTTAATCGTTTCTAAAGTTTCATAAGCATTTTTATCAGGTACGCCCATATCTAGAATTACACAATCAACCTCCTTCTTTTGCAGTGCATCAATACTTTCGTTTACATTACTTACTACTAATGTTTGTATGTTAGAATTACTTAAAAAGTAACTTAATGCTTTTGCATGTTGCTCATTTTCTTCAACAATCAATACCTTTTTAGGCGATCTTTTTAAAGCATCTTCTAGCTTTTCAAAAATCTGTTTCATGTGTTCTAAGGCAACTGGTTTATTTATAAAATCTACAGCTCCTTTAAGCAAGCTTTCTCTTTTTACTGAGAGTGAAGACATGATGTGTACAGGAATTGGTCTGGTATTTGGGTTGGCTTTTAATTCTTCCATTACCTGCCAACCATCTTTTACAGGTAATTGAATATCCAATAAAATAGCCAAAGGATTGTATTGACTTGCCATTTCTACACCTACATCGCCACGCACTGCAACTATACCTTTGTAATTTCTCTTTCTAGTGAAATTTAATAAGGTTTTAGCGAAAGCGGTATCATCTTCTATAATAAGGATTACTTTATCATCTTTATTAATATTTCCCCTGTCATCCTCAATATCTCCTGGAATATGGGTTACGGTAAATCTTTCTGCCGGTGGCTGAAATAGCTCTACATATCTATTTTTCTCTACCGTTTCTTGATTGGCCAATTGCTCTTCTAAAAAAGCTTCATTATCTGCATAATTAATCGGGATGGTTAAAGTAAATTCACTTCCCACATTTTCTTCACTTTCTAAGTGAATATCGCCACCTAATAATTTAGCTAATTCTCTACTAATCGATAAACCCAAGCCTGTACCACCGAATTTACGTCTGGTAGAACCATCTGCTTGTTGAAAAGCTTCGAATACTACATCTATTTTATTCTTTGGAATTCCAATACCTGTATCTTTTACTTTAAAGACTAGTGTTTTGTAGGTATAATCTGCGGTTACGGCTAAGCTAACTTTTCCGTTAGCAGTAAACTTAAAGGCGTTAGATAAAAGATTTTTGAGAATTTGTTCTACCCTCATTTTATCGGTAGTGATATGACTTGGCAAGCCTTCGCCAAGCTCAATCTCCATTGTTAATTTTTTATCATTAGCTATAGGATTAAACAAAGACTGCATATCGGTAATTACCTCTTCTAAGTTAACTTCGGCTACTTCAAGGCTCATTTTACCTGCCTCAATTTTCGAGAGGTCCAAGATCTCGTCAATTAAGCTTAAAAGCCCTTGTCCAGAACTTTGTATAACCGATGCATATTCTGTGTATTCTTTATCTAGATCTTCATTATCAGCCATTAATCTAGACAATAGCAGAATAGAGTTTAAAGGTGTACGTAGCTCATGAGACATGTTAGCCAAAAACTCTGATTTGTATTTGGTACTCTGCTCTAGTTGTTCTGCTTTTTGTTGTATATCTAAGTTTCGCTCTTGGATAAGTTGATTCTTTTCTTCGAGTAAACTTGTTCTTTCTTCCAGCTCTTGGTTACTCTGTAGCAGTTCTTCTTGCTGCACCCTTAGTTCTTCCTCAGAAGCTTGGATTTTTTGCGTTTGGGCTTCCAATTCTGCATTTAAACCTTCCAACTCACTATGTTGTGCTTGTAGTTCTTCGGCTTGAGCTTGTGTTTCTTCTAAAAATTCTTGTAATTTTTTGCGGTTTTGCGCTACATGTATGGCAATACCAATGTTGTTGGATATATTGTTTAAGAAATCTAATTTTCTTGGCGTATAGGCATTAAGAGAACCTAATTCGATTACACCAACCATAAAACCATCTCTATGTAGTGGAAAAGCAACCACATTTTTAGGTTTAGTTTGTCCAGTAGCAAAGCTGATGGTAAACTCACCATCTGGAACTTCTTCTAACAAAATCATCTGATCAGACTGTAAACATTGTCCGATTAAACCTTCTCCAATGGCAATTTTATCGTTCTTCTCTGCTAAGGCATATCCACCTGTTAAATACAAGTTTTTGTCTTCCTCTAAAAGATAAAGCGCCCCAACGTGACTTTTAGTATGCTGTACAATATGTACTAACATATCATTTGCCAAGGTTTTTATCTCTTTTTCCCCAACCATTTGGTCGTTAAGTTTGGCAATACCAGATTGTAACCATTCTTTATCTTCTAATAAACCAAAAGAATATTGCAACGACTCTGCCATGGAATTTAGCGAAACAGCCAGATTACCCAATCCATCTTTAGAGACGTCATCCAATCTAACCTTATAATCTCCACTAGAAATTTGGCGAGCTATACCTTGTATAACTTCAATTCTTTTAGCGGTTTCTGCATTTAGGATTTCTAGTTTTCGTTGCAGTTCTACACGCACATCAAAATCTGAAGCTACTTTTCTATAGAAGAAAATGGTAATTAATAGCGAAAGTATCGCTGCAAGAATAATTAACAAAGGTGTATAACCTGCAAGCGTATTCATGTCTGAGGTACGGACGCCCAAAAGCCGTTTTTCTTCAGTCTGCATATCTTTAATGATCTGCCTTGTCTTATCCATGTAAATTTTACCATCTAATAATGTTGTTTCCAATACAGCAACATTTTTCATCTTCATATCGATGGTATTCTCTATTATGGTTAGCCTATTATCTAAAATATCTTTTAATTCTACTAGTTTTCTTTGTTGATATGGGTTATCCGCTGTTTCTATGCTAATTTTTTTATACAAAACATTTACTTTTTCTCTTGCTCCTAAAAAAGGCTCTAAAAAAGTTTTGTTATTTGTTAAAAGATAGCCTCTTTGTCCAGTTTCTGCATCCTTTAATGTAGAAATGGTATTGTCTAGGGCATTAATTACTTCATTGCTATGGGCAACAAGATCTCCACTTTTAATCAAATTTCTGATGCTGATGTAGGAGGCAAGAGAGCTAATTATCAAGATAATTAATGACAGCCCCAAGCCAATGCGAAGGTTGCTTTTTAGAGATAATTTCATTTAGGGATATATTTGATCATTAAACTTCTGTTTGTAAATTGGTAGGCATCAGGAAGTAAAATTCTGAGCCCTCACCATAAGTGCTGTTTACCCCAACATTGCCTCCATGTCTTTTGATAATTTCTGAAGAAATGTACAATCCTATACCTAGGCCTTGAAAGCGTTGAGAGGTTTCCTCTACCCTATAAAATTTATCAAAAACATGATGCAGTTGCTCTGGAAGCATTCCAATTCCGTAATCTTTTACGGCTATGTATAACTGTTGGTCTTTAACATTAATAGTTAATTGTATTTGATTTGTGCCGGGAGAATATTTAATGGCATTGGTTAAAAAGTTAACAATAACTTGCTCTATTCGCATTTCATCGCCATGGATCATGCATCCAGCCATCCCATTTTTAACAATTTTAAATTCTGGGTTAGATTGGTGCATCACTTCAATTACATTATCTACAAGCGTATCTACACAGAAGTCTTGTTTACTAAACTTCATTTTACCACTTTCTATTTTAGAAATGTCTAACAAGTCTGCAATAAGGCTATTCAATTTCTCTAGCTGCATTTGCGCTTTACCCAAATGTTTTTTTACAGTTGCTGTATCACCTTTATTTATGCTTCTTTCTAACAGCTGCACATAACCTTTTACACTGGTTAGTGGTGTTTTCAACTCGTGGCTGGCAATGCTGATAAATTCATCCTTTTTACGTTCGGCTTCTTTACGAAATTCGATTTCTTCGAGCAGGGTTTTCTGCATTTCGTTGAGCTTTCTATTTTGATCGTAAATTCTATAAAATGTTTGCACTTTAAGAAGCAGAATATTCATATCTACAGGTTTAGTGATATAGTCTAAACCACCAGAAGAATAACCTTTAGCAATAAATTTAAATTCAGTATTGGCTGCAGATAAGAAAATAATTGCAGTTTCTTTAGCTTTGCTATATCCAGAAATTGCTTCGGCTACCTCAAAACCATCCATACCGGGCATTTGCACATCCAGTATAATGAGTACGTAAGAATTTTTTAATACCTTTTTTAAAGCCTCTTCGCCAGAAGAAGCGGTATCTACCTCAAAATTATGTTTTTCGAGCACCTTTTTTAAAGAAATCAGGTTCTCTGGAGTATCATCAACGATAAGGATCATTCCCAAAAGTAGTTAAAGCTTGGCAACATTTATTCTTTTTTTATAACCGATATGAGGTAGCAAAACAGCTATAAAAAGTGAAAACAAACAATTTTAGGAAATTGTTTTAAAAAAAATCAATTGTTTTTCAATTAAATGATAAAGCCCCAATTTAAGAATGAAAATCTTAAACTAGGGCTTCAATAGCTTTATGAATTATTATAATTTTCTGGCGTTGAAGGTATCGCCTTGTTTAAAATCTCCTGTTTCGAAGCCTTTTTTAAACCAATACATTCTCTGTGCGGATGTTCCATGAGTAAAAGCATCAGGAACCACCTCTCCTTGCGCTTGTTTTTGCAATTTATCATCTCCAATGGCGTTAGCGGCAGTTAAAGCTTCATCAATATCACCCGCATCCAATCTAAAATCTTTAAGGTTTTGTGCATGATGCGCCCAAAGACCTGCATAGAAATCGGCTTGCAGTTCTAACATTACTGATAATCGGTTATATTCTACTTCGCTTAACCTGCCTCTTGCTTGTTGCATTTTGTCTGAAGTACCTACCAAATTTTGTACATGGTGACCAACTTCATGTGCAAGCACATACGCTTGAGCAAAATCTCCTGCAGCCCCAAATCTATTTTTCAACTCATCGTAAAACGAAAGGTCAATATACACTTGGTTATCACCAGGGCAATAAAAAGGACCTACTGCAGCGCTTGCGCCTCCACAAGCAGATTGCACTGAGTTTTCAAAAAGAACCAGCGTAGGATGTTCATATTTCAACCCTAACTCAGCAAATTGCTGATCCCAGACCTGTTCAGTTGATTCCAATACGCCGGCAATAATCTTTTTCTTCTCATCATTTATTGGGGCACTATTTTTGGTCTGCGATTGTTCGGCTGGTAAAAGATTAACCACTCCAGAAAGATCTTTGCCAAAAAGTAAACCAACAATTACAATAATAACCCCAATACCGCCGCCAAGTGCTACACGACCACCGCCGCCGCCTCTTCTATCATCAACATTATTACTTCCTTTACCGAACCACTGCATAATTTTTAATTTAGATTTTAGAAATGGGAGGACAATTCTTATACCAATCTAATCAATATTTTTAGTTGAAGGCTAATATTCCTTTTTCTATTCTGTTTTGTGTTTCTAATTTCCCTAATAATTTTGCAATATCAAATACACCAGGACCAAATTTACCACCAACAAGCATAATTCTTAAAGGCAACATTAACTCTCCTGGCTTAAATCCTTTAGTTTCAGCTAGTGCTTTAAATTGCTCTTCTAATTTTTGGGCATCAACATCATCGCTGATCAATTGACCAAATTCTTGAAAAAATGCCGCTTTTTCTATACTCCATTTTGGTTTTACTGCAGCCGAGTCATATTCGCTTGGTGAGGCAAAAAAGTAAGCACTTTGGGCAACAAAATCTCCCAACAAATTACATCTATCTTTAATGGTATCTATAACTTTTAAAAGGAAATCGGCATCTGTTACTTCCATACCATTTTCTTTCAGTACATTTTTAACTGCTAATTGTAAATCTCTTGCTGACGATTGTTTAATCCACTCATGGTTATACCATTTTGCCTTTTCGAAATCGAACTTCGCACCCGCTTTACTAATGCGTTCAATCGAAAACAATTCAATCAGCTCTGCTAATGTAAAGATTTCTTTATCGGTCCCATCATTCCAGCCTAACATAGCCAAAAGATTAATAAATGCTTCATGCATAAAGCCTAATTCCTTAAATCCTTGAGTTACATCTCCAGTTCTTGGATCTGTCCAATTCATTGCGTAAACTGGAAAACCCAATCTATCACCATCTCGTTTACTTAGCTTTCCGTTGCCATCTGGTTTAAGAATTAACGGTAGATGTGCCCATTGTGGCATCGATTCTTCCCATCCTAAATATTTCCACAATAAGATATGAATTGGAGCAGACGGTAACCATTCCTCGCCTCTAAAAGCATGACTAATTTCCATTGCTTTATCATCAGCCACAACTGCCAAATGGTAAGTTGGCATCCCATCAGCCTTTAATAAAACTTTATCATCAACTAAATTGGTATCAAAACTCACAATACCTCTTATCATATCTGCAAAAGTTACCGTCTCATTTTCTGGTATCTTAATGCGCACCACATAAGGCGTATTTTCCGCTAATAACCGATCAACCTCCTCGGCCGATAAGGTTAATGAGTTTTTCATTTCCATACGGCTTGCTTGTCCGTATAAGAAATTAGGATAGATAATTCGCTTAGCGTTTAATTCTTCTGGAGTATCAAATGCATAATAAGCATGGCCATCGGCAATAAGTTGCTCAGCATACTGCTTATAGCTTGCTTTTCTTTCGCTTTGGCGATAGGGGCCAAAAGCCCCTGGGTTTTGTGGACTTTCGTCTGGTAAAATACCACACCAATTTAGACAGTCCACAATATATTCTTCGGCGCCTTCTACAAAACGGGTCTGATCGGTGTCTTCAACACGCAATACAAAAGTACCATTGTGCTTTTTAGCATATAAATAGTTGAATAATGCGGTTCGAACACCTCCTAAGTGCAAGCCTCCGGTTGGGCTTGGCGCAAATCTTACTCTAATTTTCTTTTCCATTACATTACAAATATATGATTTCAGTGGAAGATGTAAGATGAAAAACGGAAAACGTAAACTGAGGCTAGACTAAATTTGAGTTTTGTTATGATACATTTCCATCTTACTTTTACATTTTTTCGTAATTTGCCATCGCCTGTTATGAACCCATACCAAAAAAAACGTCGTTGGAAATTATTTTTACTTGTGTTTGCTGCCGTTATTGGTAGTGCTTCGGTATTTTATTCTGATTTCTTTGTTAAAAAAATGGAGCGTGAAGAAGCGGCCCAATTTCAACTTCGGGTTAAGGTGTTGGAACAACAAATGAAGATGTATGACAATGAACAATTGACAGATGTTTTCGAAACGATTAGAAAAAACAATACCATAGGTGTTATTATTACGGATAAAAGCGGCTCTATTTCTCTATATGATGGTTTAGACACGACCAAAACCTTCTATAGCACAGAAGACACAAAAGAGTATGATTCTCTATATTATGTAAGGCAATTGGCCAAAATGAAGGAACAGCATAAGCCAGCCAACATGACGGGAAGCGAGGGACAACCATTAATTGCGTATTACAAGGATTCCTTCATTTTAACCCAGCTAAGATTTTTTCCTTATATACAATTAGGAGTTGTGGGTTTATTTATTTTAGCGGCTTACGTTGCTTTTAGCTCGGCTCGCCGGGCAGAACAAGATCAGGTTTGGGTGGGTATGGCCAAAGAAACCGCACATCAACTGGGTACACCAATTTCTTCGCTTATGGCTTGGGTTGAGTTAATGAAATCTAAATTCGATGCCGAAGATGATCCTCTGATTGCAGAAATGGAGAATGATATTCATCGCCTTGAAATTATTACCGATCGTTTTTCTAAAATTGGTTCTAAACCGATACTAGAAGATCATGTAGTTTTTGTGGTCATTCAAAATTTTGTGGATTATTTTAAGGTTAGGACATCAGACAAGATCAACTTTGTAATTACTGGAGATAACCAAGTTCGGGCTCTATTGAGCATTCCATTATTTGATTGGGTAATTGAAAATCTGTTAAAAAATGCGGCTAATGCCATAGAAAATGAGGGTACTATCAGTGTAAATATTATTGAAAACTTGGCAAAAGAAGAAGTATTTATCGATGTAAGCGATACTGGCAGAGGCATTCCTCGTTCTAAATTCGATACTGTTTTTCAACCTGGATACACCACCAGAAAACGTGGTTGGGGTTTAGGTTTATCGCTAACTAAAAGGATGGTTGAAAACTACCATAGCGGGCAAATCTTTGTTAAAGACTCAGAAATGGGAAAAGGCACTACCTTTAGAATTATATTAAAAAGTAGCTTAACTTATGAACCGACCACAAATACAGGAGCACCCAGAATGGGGTAATCAATACATTAAATTAGTTAAGGGAGAAATTATCCCCATCCTTAACCAACAAACAGTAGACTTCCCAAACTTTATCAATAATTTGATAGAAAAAGCAGATTATGCTTATGCGCCAGGAAAATGGACCATTAAAGAGATGGTTGGACATATTATAGATACTGAGCGGATATTAGTTTACAGATTATTATGTTTTGCACGACAAGAAAAAGCATCATTACCTGCTTTTGAAGAAGATGATTATGTAGCTAATGCACATTTTGAAGACCGCAGCTTATTTAGCTTAACGGAAGAATTTATTTTGTTAAGAAAATCGAATATGTATTTAATTAATTCTTTAAAAGAAGATGAATTGAATACGATTGGCGTAGCAAATGGCAAACAAATGAGTGTTAGGGCACTTGTATTCGTTTTGGCAGGACACATTATTCATCATTGTAATATCATTAAAGAACGTTATTTATGATTTGGTTTAAGGAATTTACTCCCACAATGTTAAATGATAGACCTAAAAATCATATCGGTGCATTATTAGGTATCGAGTTTACCGAAATTGGAGAAGATTATATTGTGGCAACGATGCCTGTTGATGAAAGAACCCATCAACCAGCTGGCATTTTACATGGTGGTGCATCGGTAGTTTTGGCCGAAACGCTAGGCAGCATTGCCTCTTACATGTGTATAGATCCCGCAAAATACATTGCTGTTGGGCTAGAAGTTAATGCTAACCATTTACGTCCGGTTAGCTCTGGCTTGGTAAAAGGAATATGTAAACCATTACACATCGGTGGAAAAACCCAAATATGGGAGATCAAAATGTATAATGATAAGGGAAAAATGAATTGCGTGAGCAGATTAACAGTAGCTATTTTACCTAAACCTTTATAATTTTACAAAAAGATATAGAATCAAAAAGTCTGGACGTTAATCAAACTCCAGACTTTTTGCTATGAAATGTTTCTATTATCCCTGTTTATCTAACCATTTTTTCTCAATAATGTAAGAAACGATTAAGCCCATTCCACCAAATATACCTAGGCAACCAAAATAAACTGCCACAGCCTGTCCTTCTTCTCCTCTAGTTAAATCACTTCCAAAAACTCCCCTAACAGTAAATAACGCTACCAATAGCCCAATACCTAAACCGACCAATAATAGCCCAAATTTTAAACTTAAAAAGGGTTGTGGGGTCACTTTTTTACGAACGCCAGGATCTATCCCACGTTCTATCATTGCCATTTTTTCTTTGTTAGAAAAATATCTTATCCCGAATATCATTGCAAACGTGCAAATGAAAAATGTAATTGGTACTAATATTTCACCCATGATTATATTTTTTATTTTTAAACATTTAATTTATTTAGAACCGCGTTCTGAATACTATGACGACAGCAAAAATTTTTAGGTTACACCTCAATCCAAAAATATTTAATCATTCTGCTTAACTTTGTTTAAAGCCCCAGCATTTTGCAAAACATCATTAATAAAATTCAGCTTATTTACCCACTGCAGTTAACCGAACTACAGCTTTTAACTAATGCGATGGATCGAGTGATGTTTCCAAAAAACCATCTAATTATTAATGCGCAAAAAGTAGAGCGTTATTTATATATTATAGAAAAAGGCATCGCTAGAGCATATAGCAATACTGATAAAGAACAAACTACCTTTTGGTTTGGTGAAGAAACAGATTTCATCTTATCCTTTAATAGTTACATTAATCAACAGCCCGGATATGAAAATATAGAGCTTTTGGAGGATAGCATTTTACATCGCATCTCGAACAATACTTTACAAAACTTATATCAGAACCATGTTGGACTGGCCAATTGGGGAAGAAAATTAGCAGAATTAGAACTGATCAAAACTGAAGAAAGATTAATTAACAAACAGTTTAAAACCGCAACAGAAAGATATCAGCAACTCATTAGAGAAACTCCATCTCTTATAAAAAGGGTACAATTAGGGCATATTGCCTCTTATTTAGGCGTTACACAAGTTACCTTAAGTAGAATTAGAGCAGAGCTAAAATAAAGTATTTTTTAACATTTGTTAAATTTTGATCTAGCTATTTCCCTCATTTTTGCAGAAAAAAATTATGAGCTGGATTTATCTTATTATTGCCGGAATACTAGAAATTGGTTTCACTACCTGTTTAAAACTATCAAACAACTTTAGTAACCTAAAATGGGGCGCCGGTTTTCTAATATGCGCTGTTATGAGTTTTGTTTTCTTAAACAAAGCCACACAAACCCTACCTTTAGGCACAGCTTATGCCGTTTGGACTGGAATTGGGGCAGTAGGCACGGTATTGATTGGTATTATTTTCTTTAAAGAACCCTTCAGTTTTTGGAGGATGTTTTTTATCACTACCTTAATTATCTCTATTTTAGGTTTAAAACTTTTTGCAGAAGGTAAAGCTTAATATTTTGTATCTTGCTGTAACCTGCCAATGATAACTTGCGTCTTACCATTATCATATGCAACAAAAGGAAACGGATTTAGCTTTAATTACAGCAGTACTGGCTGGCAATACCGCAGTTTATGCAGAATTAGTTAAACGTAACCAGCGCTTTGTATTTACTTTGGCTATGCGTTTCGCAAAAAATAGAGAAGATGCAGAAGAAATTGCTCAAGATTGCTTTGTAAAAGCTTATCGAGCATTGGGCACATTTAAGCAAACTTCTAAATTTTCTACCTGGCTGTATACGATTACCTATACCACCGCAATGACTTTTCTACGCAAAAAAAGATTGGATACTCGATCTATAAATGATGATGAAAATGTATTACAAATTGCCAATAACAGTACTGATTTTGATGCAAATTTGGTAGAAAAAAAATCAAGCCATGCTTATTTAAACCAAGCAATAGATTTATTGTTACCTGATGATGCAGCTATTATTACCCTTTTTTATAAAGGCGAACAAAGTTTAGAAGAAATAGGAATAGCCTTAAGTATGGAACCTAATACAGTAAAGGTGAAACTGCACCGAGCAAGGCACCGTTTAAAAGATAAATTACAATATTTGTTAAAAGATGAAGTTAAGGAATTGATATGAACAAGATAGAAGAACAACTTTGGAACTACATCGATGGGAATTGTACCGCCACCGAAAAAACAGAAATTGAAGCAAAAATTTCTAGTAATTTGCAGTATAGCACAATGTACAATGAGTTAATGGCTGTTCATAATGAACTTAACCTTTTGGGGTTCGAAGAACCTTCTATGTCTTTTACCAGAAACGTAATGGAACATGTTAATCTAGAACTAAAACCGGTGGCCTTAAAAACGAAAGTGGATAATAGAATTATTTATAGTATTGGCGCTTTTTTCGGTATAGCTATACTTGGCATATTTATTTATGCAATTTCAATCACCAAAATGGATTTCGATTTCAAAATGCCAACTATAGATTTTCACTTAGATAAATTGGTAACTTCTACATCGATTCAAGTATTTTTAATGATAGACATTGCCTTGGTATTGGTCTACCTAGATAGTTTTTTAAGAAAAGGAAGAATAAACGCACAAAAAAAGGGAAGTTAAAATTCCCTTTTTGATATCAGTAACTGTATTATTATTTTTTAAATAAGATAGGCAAGGTAACCTGAGTAGTATCCCAACCAATCACTAAGTTTGCGCCTTCAGGTAATTCGGTAAAAGTCATAGAAAAAGCTTCTAAAACATTCGATAATTTACCCACCTTTACATCAACTCTTACTACATCTTTACTATCATCGTAATTAAATGCACCCCATCTATCTGTTTGTTTATTTACAATTATGGTCCACTTTTCTTTATTAGGTATAGCAAATAAAGCATATTTACCTGCTTTAATTTTTTTCTCTCCAATGGTTACGGTTTTACTAAAATAGATTTCGGTATTCTCATTAGCACCCAATCTCCAAACTTTACCAAACTGTTCTAATACGCCAAAAATTTCTCTTCCTTTTTTCATCGGACGAGAGTACAATACCTTAATAATTGGCATTGAAGAATCCTCTTTTTTAACTTTAACAGCATTTAATGGATAGTATAAAGCGTCCATTGGGCTAGAATCTACCGCTGCAAATTTTGCTGCTGGCACATTCTGAGCAGTTGCTGTAAGCGCAAAAATTGCCAATAGTAGGCATAAGCTTAATTTTTTCATCAAAAAAAGTTTTACTATTAAAACCTAGTAGTGACGGCCTTTTACAATATTATTTAAGAATAAACCTGCGAAGATTAAGCCTAAAATACCTCCCAAAAGAACCCAACCAAAACTAGGATTTACTGCAATAACCGCTAACATGCCTGTTAAAAGGCCTACAACATACCAAACCCACTCAAAGCTGTTTTTATTTTCTTGTGTACTCATTTTTGTATAAGATTTGCGGCAAAGGTAAATATTATTTTAAAAATATGAGGGCATTTAATCTCCCTATTTCAATAAATCATTGATCTTGACCAGTGCGTAGCCCTCTTTATGTAAGTAATCAATCAATTCTGGCAGTCGATGATAAAATTTATCCGTTCTTTTGGGAGATGTGACACTCGGTAAATTTAACTATAAATCGACCCAATTATCACCCAATTGTAAAACCGTACCAAATAAATTTGGAAATTAATCAATCGATTGATTAATTTTGAGGCGTGAAAAAAGAAGTAGAAAAAACAGACAAGAAAACAGAAATCCTTGTAGCTGCGAGAAAATTGTTTGCAGAGTTTGGATTTGAGGGAACATCAACCAGGCAAATTGCAAAAGAATCTGGTGCCAACATGGCCATGATCAATTATTATTTCGGTAGTAAAGAAGGTGTTTTTCTCGAAATAATGGAAGATAAGATTTCTGGATTTAAAACTCAGCTCAATCAGATCAATGACGAACAAATACCAGCAAAGGAAAAATTATTGAAGGTAGTTGATCAATACGCAACCAGAATATTTTCGAACATCGGCTTCCATAAAATGATGCACAGAGAACTTTCATTAACACAAAGGCCAGAAATGTTTAGTCAGATCAGAGATGCCATGACCAGAAATAGGACAGTAATAGAAAATATTATTGAAAAGGGCATTGCTGATGGCAGCTTTAGAAAAGTTGATGTAAGAATGAGCATTGCCACAATTATGGGAACCATTAGTCTCCTTGCAAATCAACCTACCAAAGTAGAAGACAATATAGATATGAATAACGACAAAGAAAGAGAAGTTTTAAGAAAAAGAATGGTAGCCCATTTACAAGACTTCATAATTACCCATTTAGCAAAACCACGAAATGATAACAAATAAATTTAACCTCTTAATTGCCGTTTTATTGCTTCCTGCAGTTTTACATGCACAATCTGTTAAACAACTCCGTTTACCCGAAGCAATAGATTTAGGCATTACCAATAGCAAAAACTTAAAATTAACGCAAAATAAAATTGATGAATCTATTGCCAGATTAGCCGTTGTTAAAGACAATGCGCTACCTTCTGCAACGGCTAACTTTTTATACAATCATGCAGAGATCCCTACCAATACTTTAACTATTGGTGGTGGCAACCCAATTCATTTACCAAGCAGAGCTGATGCTTTTGTAGGTACTGCAGCTGTACAGGAAGTATTGTATGCTGGGGGAAAATATAAATATGCGCAAGAATCTACAAAACTGTTAAGTGATGTAGCAAGATTAGATGCAGACAAAAACAAGGAGGAAGTTAGCTACGCGATAATTAACACCTACTTTTCTTTGTTTAAAGTAATGCAAAGCAAAAAGGTAGTAGCTCAAAACTTAGAATCTATTGCGAGCCAGTTAAAACAAGCTCAGCGCTTTTTTGAACAGGGTATTGTTACCAAAAATGATGTATTAAGATTTCAATTGCAACAAGCAAATGTTTCTTTAACTGATTTAGAAATTGAGAACAATCGCAAAATCATTAATTACAATTTAGATATCCTTTTAGGTTTACCAGAAGATACTGAAATAGCTATTACAGAGAGTGATTTGCCTTTACAATCTATACAACCATTAAATACTTATATCAGCACTGCGTTTGCCAATCGCCAGGAGCTACAGCAATTAGATTTACAAAATAAGGTTGCCGATTTCAATATTAAATCGATTAAAGCAAATAAATTGCCTACAGTTGGTGTTGGCGCTAACCTGTATTATATTAATCCAAGCGGTAGTTTTATCCCTCCTTCAGAACAATTTATTATGCCCATGACTATCGGTGCAACAGTTTCTTGGAATGCTGCATCGCTATGGACAAATAAGAATAAAGTTTCAGAAGCGAGGATACAACAAAAAGAAATCGGTTTGCAAAAAGACATTTTAACTGATAATGTAAAAACAGAACTGAATAGAAACTATCAGAACTATAAATTGGCCGTTCAAAAAATAAATGTCTTAGAAACATCTATCGCCCAAGCAACAGAAAACGACCGATTATTAGCCTCCAAATACAAAAACAACATTGCATCTGTAACTGATAGGATTGATGCAGAAACCTTATTGTACCAAGCTAAAATTAATTTAGAGCTGGCAAAGGCCGATGCAAAATTAGCTTACTATACCTTACTAAAATCTACAGGAAAAATTTCTCTATAAAAACCAACAAATCAAAAATAATGACAACAGAAACTAAAAAGAAGAACAAGGTTCTTCCTATCATACTAGGCGTACTTATAGTGATAGGTGCTGTATTTGGCATAACTGAATATAGATACGCTACCAAACATATTGATACCGACGATGCGCAAATAGACGGAGATATCAGTCCTGTTGTAGCCCGTGTAGGTGGTTACGTAAAAGACATTAATTTCGAAGAAAACACCAAAGTAAATCAAGACCAAGTTCTGGTAACTTTAGATGATCGTGATTATAAAATTAAATTAGAACAAGCACAAGCAAGTCAGGTTGGCGCAAATGCAGGTGTTGGTGTTTCTCAGTCACAAATTGTGGCTACAACAGCCAATACAAGCACTGCAAAAGCAAATATAGAGGCGGCAAAATCGAACGTTGAAGCGGCAAATGTTAAATTAAATTTAGCACAGAAAGACTTTAACCGTTATGCAAACTTGATAAAAGATGGCGCAATAACACAACAAGCTTTCGATCAGGCAAAGGCTAATAGAGAATCTGCAGAGGCAGCTAAAGCAGCAGCAGAGGCAGCGTACCATGCCGCACAAGATCAATATAATGCTGCGGTAAAACAAGTGGGCACTACACAATCACAACTTGGCGTAAGCAGTTCTGGTGTAACCCAGCGTCAATCTGATGTAGATTTTGCAAAACTTCAATTATCCTATACTGAAATTAAAGCTCCTGCAACGGGCATTGTTTCTAAAAAGAATGTTCAAAAAGGTCAATTGGTACAAGCCGGGCAATCATTATTCGCTATTGTTAATGAGAACAGCTTATTTGTTACCGCTAACTTTAAAGAAACCCAATTAGAAAAATTACGTGCTGGATTAAGGGTAAAAATTACGGTAGATGCATTCGAAGATCAGCCAATTGATGGTATAGTGTATAATTTCGCTCCAATTACGGGTGCAAAAGGGTCGCTATTGCCTCCAGATAATGCCACTGGTAACTTTGTTAAAGTGGTACAACGTGTGCCAGTTAAAATCAAAATCGAATCAAAAGACAAAGAAATTTTAGAAAAGTTACGCCCAGGAATGAGTGTTAAAGTTTCGGTTTCTGTAAATAACTAACCATGGCCGAAGTAGGTTTCAAAAAATGGATCATTACATTTACGGTAATCACAGCTTCGCTTTTGGAGCTGATTGATACCACCATTGTAAATGTAGCCATCCCTCAAATACAAGGTAACTTAGGCGCCACCCTCGAGGATATCGCTTGGTTATCTACAGGTTACGCCGTAGCGAATGTGATCATCTTACCCATGTCGGGTTGGCTAGGAAGTCGTTTCGGGCGTAAAAATTATTTCTTAACCTCTATCATCGTTTTCACCCTAGTTTCTTTTTTATGCGGTAACGCCACTTCATTGAACGAATTGATCTTATTTAGGATTTTACAAGGTGTTGCAGGCGGGGGATTGATTTCAACAGCACAGGCTATTTTAATAGAAACTTGGCCGCGAGAAGATGTAGGTATTGCTACTGCTTTATTTGGTCTAGGTGCGGTAGTAGGCCCAACTGTTGGGCCAACAATTGGTGGCTATATCTTAGAAATAGCCGATTGGCCATGGATCTTTTATGTAAACATCCCCGTCGGGATACTCGCCGCCTATTGTACCATCACTTTTATTCGAGAGACCCCAAAAGACGGGCAGGGTAAACCTGTAGATTGGTATGGGATAGGCTTGTTAGCCATTGCAGTTGGTAGTTTACAGACGGTACTAGAAAAAGGAGAAAGCGAAGACTGGTTTGCAACTCCTTATATCGTAGTATTGGCTGCAACCTCTGTTTTTGGATTATTGCTATTTATTTGGAGGGAATTAAGCACCGATCATCCTATTGTTAACCTTAAAATAATGAAAAAAAGAAGCTTCTCTATTGGGATGTTTACTTCTTTCATTTTAGGTTTTGGTTTATATGGTTCTGTGTTTGTTTTCCCTGTTTTTGCACAAAATCTGTTAGGCTTTACCCCTCTACAAACAGGAAAGCTATTTATTGCTGGCGGTATTTGTACCATTACTATGATGCCATTCATAGGTATCATGTTAAAAAAGGGTGTGCCAGCCCAATTTATGGCTACCGGCGGAATGTTTTTATTTTTTGTTTTCTGTTGGATGCTCAGCAAATCTACCTTAGCTTCTGGAACAGACGATTTCTTTTGGCCCCTGGTAATTAGAGGTTTTGGAATGGCTTTGTTGTTTGTTCCGCTTACTACTTTGGCCATGCAAGACTTAAAAGGCCCAGAGATTGGGCAAGGCTCTGGTTTAAATAACATGAGTAGACAATTGGGAGGTTCTTTCGGAATTGCTGCTTTAACTACCTTAATCCATGTTCGTGCAGGCTTCCACCGAAGTAATCTATTAACTAATATCAATGATTATAATCCTTCCTTTACACAAAAGCTAAATGGCTTGATCAATAATTTTATGACAAAAGGCGCCTCCTTTATTGATGCAAAACTAATGGCCATGAAAGCCATAGAAGGAACTGTAATTAAGCAAACCATGTTGCTTACTTACAATGATGCCTATTGGGTGGCCGGCTTGGTAATGTTATGTTCTATTCCACTACTGTACCTGCAGAAATTCAAAAAGAACACAAATATTCCTGTCGACGCCCACTAACATAAAAAAGTCCCGACTTGCGCCGGGACTTTTTTTCCCAAAAAATTAACAATTTGTTACAAAATTTCCTTTAAAGAAATTTTGCGGATACTTTTAAAAGATTTGTTTAACCTTTATAAGATACAAGGTAGGAACTTTTTACAAAAGTTCAAAATTTACAGCTCATCTAATTACTATTCCTTTTTGTATTATTTTTGTTGATAAGGTTCATTTTTCTTACCTTTTCGGCATGCAATCACATCAACCCACTAGCCAACGCGAATTTATATTCAATAATGAAGTAATTTCTCGTTTCGAATTATACAATAGTTTGTTTCTAACACTCCCTTTTTATAAAGTAAAAGATACCGGTACTTTATTGCCACTATTTATTAAAAGCTGCGAAGAAGGAGTAAAAAATCACGAAACTCCTGCAAAACTTATCGAAGATTTTTTTGGGAAATACACACAAAATACCGACCCTCAAAACATTATTGATTTACTTTTCAGGTTTATCCAATACATAGAGCGCCAAGTTGTGTTATTTGATGCTGTGGAAGATGCTTCATTCAACAAACTGAATATTACGGATGAACAAAGTTCTTTAAGAGCACTATTTTTAAAGGCAAATGATGATAAAAATCTGCACGCAAAAGTAGATCAGTTGATTGAAGATTTTTCTTTGCGATTGGTACTAACTGCCCATCCTACTCAATTTTATCCAGGAAGTGTATTGGCCATCATTAATGATTTAACGAGCGCCATCAAAATTAATGATATTACCAGCATTAACCAGTTGCTACAGCAGCTGGGTAAGACTCCTTTTTTCAATAAAAAATCACCAACTCCTGTTGATGAAGCATTAAATTTAGCTTGGTACCTTGAAAATGTGTTTTATTTCGCTGCTGCAAATATCCAATCTGGCTTAAACCAACTATTAAGCGAATACCATATCGACCCTAAAAAAATCATTGAGTTGGGCTTTTGGCCAGGAGGTGATAGAGATGGCAATCCAAATGTTAATCCAGAAACTACCTTAGAGGTTTCTAAAATGTTGCGCCAAATCTTATTTAGGTGTTATTACAGAGATTTCAGGAACATCAAACGCCGCATCACTTTTAGAGGAGTAGAAGAGCACATTGCTATTTTACAAGATGTATTATATAAAAATGCATTTAATAGCCATTTAGAACCAGAAGATATTTCGGCATTTTTAATAGAAAATTTAGAGAAAATACAGACCACCTTAATTAAAGAGCATGATGGTCTTTTTGTCGATTTGGTAAGTAATTTGATAAGAAAAGTAGAATTATACCGAAGTCATTTTGCTTCGCTAGATATTAGACAAGATAGCCGTATTTTGAGAGATGTACATGCTTATTGTCGCAAGCAAAAACCAATTAATGCTTTATTTAGCGAAGATTATGACAGTTTACCAGAGGCAGAAAAAATAAAGGCGCTATCTTTTAGAAATGCAAAAATTATTTATAGTGATGAGCAAGATAGTTTAATTGAAGATACACTGCAAACAATTACCCAAATTAAAGAGATGCAGCAAAGCAATGGAGAAATGGCCTGCCATCGCTTTATTATTAGCAATTGCCAACAAGCCAGCGACATTTTACAATTGATAGAGCTGTTTTTATGGAATGGTTGGGAGCCAAATGAGCTAACTATAGATTTTGTTCCACTTTTTGAAACGGTTAATGATTTATCTGGAGCAGCAGAAATAATGGAAACCTTATATACGCATCCATTTTATCAAAAACATTTAGCTAGCCGAGGCGGAAAACAGGATATTATGCTTGGTTTCTCTGATAGTACCAAAGACGGCGGTTATTTAATGGCCAACTGGTCTATCTTTAAAGCAAAAGTTGGTTTAACAGCCACTGCAGAAAAACACAATATTAAATTGGCATTTTTTGATGGCCGTGGAGGACCTCCTTCTCGTGGTGGAGGTAAAACTCATCGTTTTTATGCATCAATGGGTAAAGAAATTGCCAATAAAAATATTCAGTTAACCATACAAGGGCAAACTATTAGCTCGCAGTATGGATCTATTGATAGTGCAGCATTTAATATAGAACAATTAATTAATGCAGGTATTTCATCAGGTGTTAAAGAAAAACATAATGTTTTATTAGACAAAGCCAATTACGATACCTTAGAAATTATGGCTAGCGATAGCTATCAATCTTTCTTAGCTTTAAGAAAACATCCATTATTTTTATCTTACCTGGAAACTTTATCTCCTTTAAGTTTATTATCGAAAATAACCATTAGTAGCCGTCCCGTTAAAAGAAACTCTGGAGAAGCGCTTAAACTAGAGGACTTGAGAGCGATTAGCTTTGTAACTTCTTGGAGCCAGCTGAAACAGAACATCCCCGGTTTTTATGGTATTGGCACTGCTTTAAAAAATCAAGAAAAGGCAGGCAATTGGGAGCAGGTAGAGGAGACTTATAATCAATCTGGCTATTTCAAAACCATTATAGATAACTGTATGATGTCTATGAGCAAGTCTGATTTTTCAATTACGGAATACCTAGCAAACGACAAAAAGTTTGGGGAATTCTGGAAAACACTTCATGATGAGTTTGAACTTTCGAAAACCATGCTGTTAAAATTAGCTGGTCACGAAAGCTTAATGGAAAATTATCCGGTCGAAAAACGTTCTATTGCGGTACGCGAAAAAATTATTCTGCCGTTGGTATTGATACAGCATTTTGCCCTAGAAAAACTGCAACATGAGCTAACAGACGATAAACGCCAAGCTTATGAAAAACTAGCTATACGTACTGTATATGGTATTGTTAATGCCGGAAGGAATTTAGCTTAAGACAGATATATTTAAAATATTTGTGATCCATAGCATAGCGAAGGATGCCCTTGGTTTGGGTCAAGGGCATTGTGTCAGTCTGAGCCTGTCGAAGACCTCTCTTAATAGTAGAAAAATAGGAAATCTGTCCTTCGACAGGATCAGGATGACATCTCTTTATTGTCCTTTAACCTAAGTACATTGAGGTTTCGGTATGCTCAAATGACGAAACCAAAAATTTAGCTGATTAATTAATATGAAATGGAATTAAATTGGGTTTATAAAACTTTTGAAGAGCTCACCACCAACGAACTATACACCATATTAGAACTGCGTAGCGAAGTATTTATAGTAGAGCAAAATTGTGTTTACCAAGATGTAGATGGAAAGGACAAAAAATCTTTCCATTTGATGGCTTGGAATGGAGATGAATTGGTAGCGTATACAAGAATAGTTCCGCCAGGAATTTCATTTAGCGAGGCGAGTATTGGAAGGGTAATTACCTCTCCTCGTTATAGAGGTTTAGGCATAGGGATAACCTTGCTCGAAAAAAGCATCCATCATACCTTAGAAAGCTATCAAACCAATAAAATTAGAATTGGTGCACAACTATATCTTAAAAAATTTTACGAAGGTTTTGGCTTTATTGCCCAAGGAGAAGAATTTTTAGAAGATGGCATTCCTCATATCGAGATGTTATTGGAAAAGTAGGCAACTCATTTCTTATCATACATCAACAACGCTTAACTAGCCTAGTTGTAACTTTGTACAAATAAAACGATAAGATTATGAAACGATTATTTTTATTCATTCTGGCAACAAGCATTAGTATTGCTTCTTTTGCCCAAACTAAGTGGACTATAGATCCAATGCACTCTTTTGTTAACTTCTCTGTTAAACATTCGGGTATATCATTTGTGGATGGCTCTTTCAAAAAATTTGATGGAACAATTACCGCTGCTAATGCTGATTTAACTGATGCAAAAATCAATTTCACGGTTGATGTTGCAAGTATCAATACTAGTGTAGAGATGCGTGACAATCATTTAAAAACAGATGATTTTTTTAATGCGGAGAAATATCCTAAAATGACTTTTGTGAGTACTTCTTTTAAGAGACAAGCAGCAAAATCACCTAAGCAAATTTCTAATACCTACTTTTTAAAAGGTAATCTAACCATCAGAGACGTAACCAAAGAGGTGACCTTTCTTGTTACATACGGCGGTACCGCTAAAGATCAACAAGGAAATACCAAAGCTGGTTTCAAAGCTACAACTACGGTTAATCGCTTAGATTATAACATTAAATATGATCCAACTGGAATGGGTGTTGGCAAAGACATTAACATCACGTTAAACCTACAGTTTGCTCAAGCAAAATAAATTATGCCGTCGTACTGAGCCTGTTAAATGTAAATCTCGATAGGCTCTGCACGGCAAAACCAATAGCAATGAAGACCCTAAATCAATTCAAAAATTTCACATCAGGTTTAGCGCCAACAGCGCTAATGCCGGTTCTATTTATAGGCCATGGTTCTCCTATGAATGGGATTGAAATGAATGAGTTTAGTTCAAATTGGACTGCTATTGCAAAGACTATCCCTACCCCACAAGCAGTTCTTGTAATCTCCGCGCATTGGTTTACCAAAGGAACAAAAATTACAGCAATGGATTTTCCACCAACCATCCATGATTTTCGAGGGTTTCCCCAATCACTTTTTGATGTACAATATCCTGCTCCAGGCAACCCCATATTGGCAAAAGAAACAGCTAATCTAGTAAAATCTACCTCCATAATTTTAGATCACGATTGGGGATTAGATCATGGTGCGTGGACGGTAATTAGGCACATGTATCCTGAAGCAAATACCCCAGTTTTGCAGCTAAGTATAGATTATAGCAAGGATGGCCAATACCACTACAATCTAGCAAAGGAATTATTAGCACTTCGCAAAAAAGGGGTATTAATTATGGGCAGTGGCAATATGGTTCATAATTTAAGAATGATCAATTGGGAAATGATGAATGGAGGTGGTTACGATTGGGCGCTTGAGGCTAATGATAAGTTTAAAAGTGCCATTCTTAATAAAAACCATCAACCACTAATTAATTACCAAAATATGGGGAGCGAGGTGATGTTGGGCATCCCTACGCCAGAACATTATTTGCCTTTGCTGTACACCTTAGGTTTACAAAATGACCGCGAAGAAGCTGCTTTATTTAACGACAAAGCAGTTGGCGGTTCATTAACCATGACTTCGGTACAGATTGGGTAGTTTTAAAAGTTTGTAATTCCGAGGCCTTAGGAATCCCATATAATGGATATAAGTTTAAGATTCTTCGCTTCGCCCTAAATTGCTAAAATCTTCAAAATTATATAAATCTTATCTTTTATTGTGTAACATAAGGCGTGTTCACTTGTTATAATTTTGTCAATCAATTTCATCACAATGACACATACTTATCAAGTAACGGGAATGACCTGTTCTGGGTGCGAAAATAAAGTTAAAAGTAGTTTATTGATTGTTCCAGAAGTTACTGCTGTAGCTGTTTCTAAAGAAACCAATTCGGCAACAATTAGCATGGAAAAACATATAGGCATCAACGCTTTACAGGAAGCCCTTGGTGGCAATACCTCTAAATACCAGATATCTACTCAATCTCACAACGAAACGCTAGAAGAAACGAGATCTTTTTTTGAAACCTACAAACCAGTTCTCTTACTATTTACCTATGTTGGTGTTATTTCTATCTTCGCCAGCTGGCAAAACAACAGCATTAACTGGATGCTTTTTATGCGTTTTTTTATGGCTGGGTTTTTCCTCTCTTTTTCATTTTTTAAATTAATTAACCTAAAAGGATTTGCCGAAAGTTATGCCATGTATGATGTTTTGGCTAAAAAAATTCCTTCATGGGGCTACATCTATGCATTTATCGAATTAGCCTTAGGGCTTGCTTTTGTACTTAACTTTAATCCCTTATTAACCAATTGGATTACGCTGATTGTAATGACAGTTAGCATAGTCGGTGTATTACAAAGTGTTTTAAACAAAAAGAAAATTCAATGTGCATGTTTAGGCGCTGTATTTAACCTACCCATGAGCACATTAACCATAATTGAAGACTTATTGATGATTGCCATGAGCACCATCATGCTAATTTTAATGTAATATGAAGAAATTATTGATCACCATATCCGCAACTGCGGTATTATTTGTTGCTTGTAACCAAACAGAACAAAAACATAGTGAAAACCATCTTACTGAGATGAAACATGATAGCACAAAAAATGTGATGATGCAAGCTATGGATGAAAGCATGGTTGCCATGCACCAAGCAAAAATGACTGGCAATGCCGATTACGATTTTGCATCAATGATGATTCCACACCACGAAGGAGCTATTGTTATGGCTGAAGCGGTAATAAAAAATGGAAAATCTTCATCATTGATAAACTTTTCTAAAAAGGTAATTATTGTTCAAAAAAAGGAAATATCACTTCTTAAAGAATTTTTGAAAACCGCTAATCAGCACCCTTCAAAAGATGCATCAGCATTTAAAAAAGCACTAGACGCCTCCATGGGGCCAATGATGGAAGGCATGGACAAGATTAAATTAACAAACAATGTCGATAAAGATTTTGTAGTCTTAATGATCCCCCATCATCAAAGTGCTGTAGATATGGCCAAAGCTTATCTGCCTTATTCCGCCAATAGCAATATCAGGGCAATTGCCGAGCAAATTTTAGCAGCACAAAAAGAAGAAATCAATTGGCTGAAAACCCAATAGCACTATTTTTTCTGTTGGTAAGGGAACTCCGACTTCATCTTTTTACCTTCTATTTCTCCTTCAATCCAAGCGAAGATCTGGTCTTTCCCTTTGTTTTGATAAACAATCTTTTGTGGAAAATCGTGTGTTTTATTTTGAAAAATAAAGGTGTTGTTTTGCGCAAAAAATAGCTTAAAACTCGTTGTTCCTGTATTATTTTCTTCTAAGCCAGTTACACAATAATGGAAAACACCATCAATTTTTTTAATCACCACTGTTTCCGTTAAAACACTATCACCATTTAGGCTGTGGCGATAACTTTTACCATTTAACTTATCTTTAATTTTAACCCAACTTTCTGTGGTTTTCCTCTTCAGTGTTTTCATCTCCCAACTCCCTAAAAGAAAACAAAACTGTTTGAGATCAGGTATTTGAGCATTGGAGGAAAACTGAATTAATCCGAGCAATAATAAGATCAGGTATTTTTTCATCTCAAAGTTGATTGAATATGAGCTAAATGATGTTTGCCATGCCAGGCATAATTTCCTATTAAATAGCCTAAAGTAAATTCCTCATTTGCTGCCGGATGGTAATATGTTCTTTCAAAATCGCCAAAGGTTAGTTTTTTTAAGAGTGCAACTAATCGCTCATGTATTGCTTTTAATATGGCTAAAGAAAGTTGTATATTTCCAGACTTAGCATCAGCTAATTCTGCCCAAGCTACCTCGTCGTAAGGTCTTACTGTGGGCCTTTGTTCTGTTAAAGTTAAACGAACCCTCGTATAGGCATTAATATGGCTGTCGGATAGATGGTGTATCAGTTGTCTCACTGTCCAGCCATCTGGGCGATATTGGCCTTCGAGCTGTTCTTCATTTAAAGCCGAAAATATAGCTGTTAATTCCTGCGGCAGCGTAGTTAACTGCTCAATCCACTCTTCGATCTGGGCTTCAGTTATCATTTTAGGCGGATCGTACTTTCCTATGGGATATTTTAATTTTTCTATCTCTGATATCATTACATTATTTTCTTTAACATTTTCAGTACCCATTCTTTACCAATATAAGGTGGATAAACCATCTTATTAAAATCTATGCTTCGTTGAAACATAATTGCCCTTTCATGAGAGAAGTTTTTAAAGCCGTAAAAACCATGACTACTGCCCATTCCGCTGCCATTTACACCACCAAAAGGCAGTTTAGGATTTGAAATATGAATTAAAACATCATTTACACAGGTACCTCCAGCACTAGTATTTTTGATGATATCTTTAATATTCTTGCTATTTTTACTAAAAATATAAAGCGCCAAAGGCTTACTCTTTGCATTGATTTGATCAATTGCTTCATTCAAATTCGTGTAGGTTAGAATTGGTAAAATAGGTCCAAATATTTCCTCTTCCATTACTTTACTACCTTCTGCAATTTTACTTAATAAAACAGGATTAATGGTTTGGTTTTGCTCATCAAAAGTTCCTCCGAAATCTATTCTCGCCCCTTGCTCCACCGCTTCATCAACTAATTCTTTTAGTCTTAAAAAGTGTTTTGAGCTAATAATTTTTCCATAAGATTTTGGCTCAATATTACCTGGTGTTCTAAAAAACATTTTTGTAGCCGCACTTTTATAAAGGCTAATAAATTCATCAAGCTGTTGCTCGTGTACAAAAATATAATCTGGTGCAATACAAGTCTGACCGCTATTCACTAATTTGCCCCAAGCTATTTTTTCTGCAGCCTTTGCTAAATCAACATCTTTGTCTATAATAGTTGGCGATTTACCTCCAAGCTCTAATGTAACCGATGTTAAGTTCTTTGCCGCAGCTTCCATCACCACTTTTCCTATGGCAGTACTTCCTGTAAAAAAGATATGGTCAAATGGTAATTTTAAAAGTGCTGTTGATAAATCGGCATCGCCTTCAAAACACGCCACTTCTTTTTGGTCAAAGGCCTCATTTATTATTTTAGATACAACTTTACTTGTTGCGGGGCTCAACTCCGATGGTTTTACAATAATCGCATTACCTGCTGCAATTGCCGAAATCAGTGGGCTCATTATTAGCTGAAAAGGATAATTCCAAGGAGCAATAATCAAACAAACTCCTTTGGGCTCGTAATAAATCCTATTTTTTGCAAAAGGATTGCTCCATGTTTTACCAATTCGTTTAGGTTGCATCCAACTTTTTAAGTTCGATATGGCAAAGTCTATTTCTCCATAAACAAAAATCAATTCGGTTACCGCAGCTTCGAAGTTGCTCTTGCGCAAATCACTTTGTAAAGCCTTAAAAATTTCCGTTTCATTTGTAGCTATTACTTCTTTCAATCGATTTAATCTCGATATCCTTTGTACGGCGTTTTCTTTCCTTAGTATATACTTGTAATCTTGCTGAGCCGAAAAAACCAATTCAATTTTCTTTTCCATGGTATGGAGAAATAATAGATTTGTGAATTGTTAAATATAGTTAAAACAGCATAAAATTTACTAAAAACACATCTGTTTACTACATATTGCGTATATAAAGGCATAAATTTATAGCATGAAAAAGCAATTATTTTTTGTTGTAGTATTGATGGCCTTTTTTGGACAATTACAGGCACAAACATTAAAGACAGATGTTTTGGTAATTGGCAATGGCAATACGGCGGTTGCTGCTGGCTTACAAGCTGCTATTTCTGGGGTAAAAACCACAATTCTATTACAAGCCGATGGCTTCGACATTTCTGCAATTGATAATGGATTAAGTTCTGGAATACAAGCTACTTTTTTACAGAAAACACGCAATGCTAAGCAAATCAAAGACAGCTTGCAAACTCCCATTTTTAATGCTCAAACCGCAAATGAGGTTTTAAAAGCTTGGACAGATAGTTTAAAGAACCTTAGCATTATTAGAAATGTAACTTGGGTAAAAGCAGAACGTTCTGGAAAAAATTGGTCGTTTAAATTAAGTAATGGAAGTACCCTAAAACCTAAGGTGTTAATTAATCCAGGAGATGAAAAATTAAACAATGCATTAAAAATATCCACTACAAAAAACGGATGGACAGTATTAGATTACAGCAATACGATTTACAGAACTAGTGTTGCTGGTGGCCCAAATGCAACTCTGTTCTCCATGTATCAATTTTTTGTTCCGGCACAAGAAAATTTAATTTGGATTAGCGACACTAAAAATATGTTATTGGGGCAAGCTGGCGGCGCAACCGCTGCCTATGCTGCTTTTTTCAACACCAAAACTTCTTTGTCTAAACCTAAAACCATACAAGGAGAATTGATCAATTATAAATTAAATCTTATTCCTTTTTCAGACATTAAAAACACCGATTCTAATTGGAAAGCAATACAGTTTGTGGGTGTTACCGGTGTTTTAAAAGCAGAAATAAATGAAGTTATGGCTAACTTTTATCCTAATAAATTGGTAAGTACCACAGAAGTTAAACAACCTATTAAAGACTACTTTTATAAAGCTCAAATCTGGTTTGATGATTATACCAATCTGCAAATGACCATTGGCTCTACTATAGATATGGTTTGCTATGTAGGTAATAAAGCCTTGATTAGCACCAAAAAAGAAATCGAAAAAAAGTGGAAAACTACTTATCAATTTAAAACAGAATTAGATTTAAACAGGTCAATTAATCGAAGAGAGTTTGCCGTCTTAGTGCAGGACTATATGCCACCATTTAATGTAAATATTGATAAAGACGGAAAAGTAGTAAGGTAAAATTCTTATCCGCCCATCCTCATAATGGAGTGTCGACAAAGTTTATTACATGAAGCTTTAATTTCATTTTGTTTATTTCAGCCTTAAAACGTTCATTCCTCAATTACCGTAGCACTAAATAACTTAATGTTAAACTTTTCTAATTGGTGTGTTTTTTTGGCTATTTAAACCCTCCACCTTAAAGCCTCCACCTTATGCCCAAATAACTGTAACATTTATAAAATCTTGTATTGCTTTAGATTATGTAATTGCTTTTTTATATAAATTGCACCCATAACCTAAACAAAAATGAAGAAACTTTACCTTTTTAACTTGTTTTTTCTGCTCTTGTTATGCAATACTTTTGCACAAAACCAGCAGGATTATAGCAACAATGCTCGTTTAACCGAAAGAGTTAAAGCGTTAGCACAAAAATACCCACAATGGGTAAAATCTAAATCGTTAACACAAACGGTTGGTGGCAAAGATATCTGGATGCTTACACTAGGCTCTGGAAAGACAGAAGATAAACCAGCAATTGCAGTTGTTGGTGGTGTAGAAGGCAAACATCTTTTAGGGGTAGAAATGGCCATTGGTTTTGCAGAAAAATTAATGGCATCATCTACAACAGACAGCATTAAAAACTTATTGAACAAACAAACATTTTATGTTTTCCCCAACATGAGCCCTGACGCTACTGAGCAATATTTTGCAAAAGTAAAAGCTGAGCATAGTGGAAACGCCACCAAAACTGACGATGACCGTGATGGAAAACTAAATGAAGATGACTTTGATGATTTGGACGGAAACGGCAAAATAACTTGGATGCGCATTCTGGATCAAACAGGAAAATATAAATTAAATTCCGACGATCCTCGCTCCTTATTATTAGCCGATGCTACCAAAGGTGAAGCAGGAAAGTATATCCTATTACAAGAAGGAATAGATAATGATAAAGACGGAGAGTTTAATGAAGATGGTGATGGCGGCGTTAATTTCAACAAAAACTCAAGTTTTAACTATAAGAATTTTATTCCTGGAGCAGGAGAATATGCTGTTTCTGAGAAAGAAAACCGTGCGCTATTCGACTTTTTATTCGATGCCTTTAACGTGTACGCTGTAGTAACCTTTGGTCCAGTAAATAATTTATCGAGCCCAGTAACCTTTAACCCTGCGGGTATTTCTAAAAGAATTATTACAGGCTGGTTTGAAGCAGATGCAAAATCTAATGCTTTGGTTTCTGAACGCTATAACAAGATTACAAAAACTAAAGATGCACCAAAAACTCAAGCAGAAAGTGGAGACTTCTCTCAATGGGCCTATTTTCACTATGGTCGTTTAAGTTTTAGTACACCAGGCTGGTGGGTACCTAAAGTAGCTCCAGATTCAGCTAAAAAGGAGAAAAAATTTACCAATGAAGATGTAACAGCCTCTTATTTGAGATGGGCTTCTAGCCAGGGCATTACCAATACATTTACCCCATGGAAAGCGGTAAATCACCCTGATTTTCCTGGCAAAACAGTTGAAGTTGGAGGTCTAGATCCATTTGTATTAAATAATCCTCCGTATAAAATGGTTGATGGAATTGTTAGTAAACACACGGATTTTGTAGTTGGTTTAGCTGCAATGGCACCACAAATCGATTTTATTAACGTGAAAACCGAAAAAGTAGCCGATGGCTTAACCCGTGTAACGATAAGTTTAATTAACAATGGAGAGCTACCAACCTATACCAAAATTGGAGATAGAAGTTATTTCTTAAAAAAGATTGTAGTAAAGGTGAAAACCAACAACAATCAAACCGTAGTAAGTGGACGAAAAAGTCAAACTATGGAAAGCATTCAAGGTAAAGAAAATAAAGAGCTTACTTGGTTAATTAAAGGCACAGGTAAGGTTATCATAGATGCTGGAAGCCCAACTACAGGAAGTAAATCAATCGAGGTATCACTATAAATCAGAAAAGACAATGAGAATTAAACATACTATTCTTCTGGCTGCAATGATTTTGTGTGCCGGGATTTTAAAAGCTCAAAAACCAGAAAACTTTTTGGCTGCTGTGGGCTCTCCACCGAATCCGAAAGTTCAAGTAAGCTGGAACAGATATAACGACTACGCGGCAATTACTGAAATTTGCAAAAAATTAGCTGCAGCGCATCCAAACTTGGTTAAAATCGAATCAATGGGTAAATCTTTTCAAGGAAAAGACCTTTGGGTAATGACGATAACCGATACAAAAGTTGGCAATGCAGATAAAAAACCTGCCATGTATATCGATGGAAATATACACTCTAATGAAATACAAGGGAGTGAATTTGCGCTGTATACCGCATGGTATTTGGTAGAAATGCATGCTGCTGGTAACAAATCAATCCAATCTTTGCTAGCAGATAAAACTTTTTACATCGCTCCTACTATTAACCCAGATGCGAGAGATCATTTTATACACCAGGCAAATACTGCCCATTCTCCTAGAACCGGCTTAATCCCTATTGATAACGACCGAGATGGCGCTACTAACGAGGATGGTTTCGATGACTTAGATGGCGATGGTCACATTGTGATGATGCGCCGTAAAAGTGCAACCGGTCGTTATAAAGTAGACCCAACAGATCCAAGAAGGATGATCATGATTGGTAATGATGAAAAAGGGGAATATGAACTTTTAGGAAGTGAAGGAATTGACAATGATGGTGATGGATTTGTAAATGAAGATGGAGAAGGTGCTTACGATCCAAACCGTGATTGGGGATGGAACTGGCAACCAAATTATATTCAAAGTGGAGCTTATAAATATCCTTTCTCTATCCCAGAAAATAGGGCGATTGTTGATTTTGTGATGAGACATCCAAACATTGCCGCAGCACAATCCTACCACAATAATGGCGGAATGATTTTAAGAGGTCCTGGCGCTTTAGAAGATTTAGATACCTATAACGCACAAGATGTTAGAGTTTACGATGCTTTAGGTAAAAAGGGAGAAGAAATGCTTCCAGGATACCGATATTTAGTAGTTTATAAAGATCTCTACTCTGTTTTTGGTGGAGAATTAGATTGGTTTTATGGCGGTAGAGGAATTTATACTTTCTCTAACGAATTATGGACCGGCTATTCAATGTACAACAAAACTGATGGCGAAGATAGCCAAGGCCAACTGTACACTTTCGATAAGGATCTATTAATGAAAGATGCATTTGTAGATTGGCATCCATTCAAACATCCGACCTATGGAGATATAGAAATTGGTGGCTTTAAGAAGACCTATACCCGTTTGCACCCTGGATTTTTATTAGAAAGCGATGCACATCGCAACATGGCTTTTAGTGTTTATCATGCTTATAATACGCCTAAATTAAACGTTGGCGAAATAGAAGTAAAAGAAATTGGTGGTTTAACACAGGTAACAGCTGTAGTAACTAACGATAGAATGATCCCAACACACTCTAGCCAAGATGTGAAGAACAATATTGAAATACCTGATATCATTTCTTTAAGTGGTGGAACTGTGGTTGCAGGTATGATTGTAAACAACCGAGATATGAATATTACAACTGAGCAAAAACTAGATCCTACAAACATTAAGGTAAATAATATTGCAGGCAACTCGTTTGTAACTGTTCGTTGGCTGGTTAAAGGTGGCAGTAAATTCACCGTAAGTGTAAGCAGTAAAAAAGGTGGTTTAGCCAGTAAAACAAATTAATTTTTAAAAACCGTCATTTCGAGTGAGCAAAGCGACGAGAAATCTATTAAGCTTGAATAGATTTCTCCCTTTTATCGAAATGACGATTAAATAATAAATAAATGAAAAAATATCTATTTTTATTTCTACTCTCAGCCGCAGCGGCACAAGCGCAACAAGTAGCACCACTAACAGTTCAGAAAATTATGCGTGACCCAAAATGGATGGGCGTTGCACCCACAAATTACCGTTGGTCTGACGACAGCAAAACCGTTTTCTTTACCTGGAACCCAGAAAATAAAGAGAAGGATCCTTTGTATAAAGTTAGTGTATTAAACAACAAGCCAGAAGTAACTACAGAAACAATACCTGCAACAACTAATTATGCCTACAACAAAGACAGGTCTTTAGGCTTAGTTGAAAAAGGCGGAGACATTTATTTGTATAATTTCAAGTCTAAAAAAGAAACGCGATTAACTAATACGGTTGATCGTGAAATTGGTGCTCGCTTTTTGTACAATAATGATGTTGTTTTTCAACGTGGAGATAATCTTTTTCAAGTAAGTTTAACTACCAGCGAGCTTAAACAACTAACCAACTTTGTTAAGGGTAAAAGACCTAGTTTAGGCGGGCCAACTGTTCCTGGGGCGCCACAAAGAACAGTTCCAACTGTTCAGGATAATTGGTTAAGAACTGACCAAACTGCCTTATTCGATATCATTAAAAAAAGAAATACGCAAGGTGGTAGAGGCGGTGCTGCTGGTGGTGCCAGAAGATTCGGCATGGGAGGCGGAGATTTGCCAGGCCAAGGCATTAAGCCGATTTATTTAGATGATAAATTTTTATCGAGTTTGGTTGTTAGTCCTGACGGTAGATTTGTAAGTTATCGATTAACTACACCTATTACTACAAATCACAATACTATTGTGCCTAATTATGTTACGGCTTCTGGTTATACCGAAGATATTCCGGGCCGTACCAAAGTTGGCGAAAACCTAACCGTTTCAGAAACCTTCCTGTATGATGGGCAAAAAGATAGTGTTTACACTGTTAAAACTAGTCAAATTCCAGGAATTAAAGATTTACCAGACTATGTAAAGGATTACCCAAAACAGTTGGAAGAACGCACCAAGAAAAACGAAGACCGTAATGTTAGTGTTAGTGCGCCAATTTGGAATACGGATGGTACTACAGCAATTATTACTGCAGATGCACAGGATAATAAAGATTTATGGATCTTAAAATTAGATGCTGCTACTGGTAACGTAACCATAATTGATCGCCAAAGAGACGAAGCTTGGATTGGTGGGCCGGGTGTGGGCCGCGGCATAGATTGGATAGACAATAACCGCTTCTATTACCAAAGCGAAGCCACAGGTTATTCTCATTTGTATACCTATAACGTAAGCAATGGAGAGAAAAAACAACTTACTTCTGGCAAATGGGAAGTACAAAGAGCACAACTTTCTAAGGATAAAACTACATTCTACATCAGTGGCAACGCAGCACATCCAGGTATTACGCATTTTTATAAAATCAGTGTAAATGGTGGCGAATTGGTTCAAATAACCTCGATGAAAGGCGGTAACGAAATCACCCTATCTCCAGACGAGAAATGGTTGGCTATTAACTATTCTTACATGGATAAACCTTGGGAATTGTATATCCAAGCCAACAAGCCAGGTGCAAAAGCGGTTCAGATTACCAAATCTACCACTGCAGAATTCGATAGCTACAAATGGCGTCAACCAGATTTGGTTTCGTTTAAAAACCGTTACGGTTCGGATGTTTATGCTAGAGTTTACCCAGCAACTAATCCACACCCTAATAAACCTGCTGTAGTTTTTGTACATGGTGCGGGATACCTTCAAAATGTACATTACTGGTGGAGCCAATATTTTAGAGAATATATGTTCAATAATATGTTAGCAGATAATGGCTACACAGTTATTGACGTCGACTATACAGCAAGTTCTGGATACGGTAGAGATCACCGTACAGGCATTTATAGGAACATGGGCGGCAAAGACTTAACCGACCAGGCAGATGGCGTTAAAATGCTTGTAGAGAAGTATGGCGTTAACCCTAAACATGTTGGTTTATATGGCGGCTCGTATGGCGGCTTTATTACCTTAATGGGCTTGTTTAAGGAGCCCGAAGTTTTTTCATCTGGCGCTGCGCTACGTTCGGTTACCGATTGGGCACATTACAATCATGGCTATACTGCAAATATTTTAAACGAACCATTTAATGATCCAATTGCTTACCAAAGAAGCTCTCCTATTTATTATGCAGACAAACTTAAAGGAGATTTGGTAATGTTACATGGTATGGTAGATGTAAATGTACACTTCCAAGATATTGTTAGATTAACCCAACGTTTTATTGAATTGGGGAAAGATAATTGGGAGTTGGCAGTTTATCCTGTAGAAGATCATGGCTTTGTAGAGCCAAGTAGCTGGACAGACGAATACAAACGTATATTTAAATTATTTGAAACCACGTTGAAGAAATAGGTTTGACTTTAAATTGAGCCGCAGATTCGCAGATTAAAATAAATAATCTGCGAATCTGCGGCTTTTTTATTTGGGCGTGCCACCAAGCTGCGCAAGGGTCAGGCTATCCGCTCCAATCTTTTTGTACCTTCGCTGCGCTACGGCTAAAAACAAAAAGGATTTCCGCTACTATCCTTAACACTTTTTAACTATTCGTCACTGCTAATCCTATTTTTCATTCCTGAATATTCGAGAGGGCGATCTCATCCTTAAATACCATTATAGAACTTCATCAAGGAGATCGCTTCGCAAAGCTCGCAAGGACGCAAATAATTTACTATTCGCATATACCAAGAATTACTGTATTTGTTGCTTAAACCTGACAGCAGCGAAAATCCTTTTGTCAGTCCCCTTCAAGGGATTAGGAGTAAAAGATTGCAGCGAATGGCAGGACTTTATTAGCCAAAAGCAATGCCATCCATTTACAAATTTTTTAAAATAGACAAAAACTAATAATCTATCACAACATATAGTTTTTATCTATATAGCTATCAACATTAAGTATCTATTATAACCTAAACTCCATTGTTTTCGAGCTAATTTCGCCGTATCTTTGCGGCATAAAATTTAAAAACAATTATGGCAATAGTAGGTAAAAAATTCCCGAGTGTTAGTATTGATGCAATGTCTGAAATGGGCGATGATTTGAAAATCAATATATTTGAAGAAGCAACTAGTAAAAACAAAAAAGTATTGTTGTTCTGGTATCCAAAAGATTTCACTTTTGTTTGCCCTACAGAATTACATGCTTTCCAAGCAGCTTTACCTGATTTCGAAAAAAGAAATACAATTGTAATTGGCGCATCATGCGATACTAACGAAGTTCACTTTGCATGGTTAAATACTGCAAAAGATAACGGTGGTATCGAAGGCGTAACTTATCCGCTTTTAGCAGATACACACAGACATTTGTCTAATATCTTAGGCATTTTAGACCAAGATGTAGAATATAACGAAGCTGGAGAAGAAGTATTCTCAGGTTCTAACGTATCATACAGAGCTACTTACTTAATTGATGAAACTGGTAAAGTTTTCCACGAAAGTGTTAACGATATGCCATTAGGCAGAAACGTGAAAGAATATTTACGCCTAATTGATGCTTATGCTCACGTTCAGAAACATGGTGAGGTTTGCCCTGCAAACTGGGAAGAAGGAAAAGAAGCAATGAACGCCAACAGAACAGGTGTTGCAGAATATTTAAGCGCTAATTAATAAAATTATGTTTTTAGAATTAACAGAAGATAACCTTCAACAACATTTAACAGACAACACTAAAGTGATGGTACAATATGCAGCATCGTGGTGTGGAAACTGCAGAATTATGAAGCCTAAATTTAAAAAAATGGCGGCAGAAAATGAGAGTGTTGCTTTTTTGATTGTTGATGCTGAAAAATACCCTAATTCTAGAAAGTTTGCCAACGTTGACAATTTACCAACTTTTGCAGCTTTTGAAAATGGTGCTTTGGTTGATCAGGTTCAAACCAACAAAGTTGAAGGATTAACCGAATTATTTACAAAAATAAACTAATGAAAATTCCAGTTATTAGGCAGCTATTTCAAAATAGCACTCCAGAAAATTTGGAAGCCACACTAGAGGTTTTAGAAGCTTTTTGTGAATTTAGGGGCGTAAACGAAACAGAAATTGATGTAGCTGGCGAAATGATTACCAATATTTGTGGAGCACTTGAGGTGCACCAAATGGTAAAAGATGGAGCGGCAGAAAAAGATGCATTAAATGCTTTCGGCCAAAGGGTAATGGGCTCAATTGATAGATAACATCCAATTAAAAGCTGATCTTAAGAAAAAAACGTCATTTCGAACGAGGAACGAGGAGAAATCTTTTTAGAAAGATTTATAAATCGCTAAGCTTCGTTTCAAAAGGACGACAGTTTTTTGAGATTAGCTTTTTTGTTTAAAAGAAAATCCAGTTATATTGTATCTAACGTTTTTCTGCCCTTCTGTTGCATTAATTTATATTGAGAAGGGGTTTGTTGACTAACTTTCTTAAACTGCGCCGACAAATGAGCTACACTACTGTAATTTAAAAGATAGGCGATCTCACTTAGAGATTGCTCGCCATAGGTTAACAACTCTTTAACTCTTTCTATCTTTTGCTGGATAAAGTACTTTTCTATGGTCTGACTTTCCTGCTCTGAAAAAACCGTACTTAATGCCGCGTATTCTTGATGTAACTTTTCGCTTAAATAAGTAGATAAATTAACTTTCAAGTTTTCTATGGGATAATGAACAAGCTCAATAATAGCTATTTTGATTTGTTCGTTAAGTTGTTTTCTTTTATCGCTCAACAATTCAAAACCAAACTTAGCTAACGATAGCGATACCCTATTTAACTTTTCTTTATCGATTTCTTTTCCGACCTCAACTTCTCCCAACTGCACATCAACGGGATTAAGGCCAAGTTTTTCTAACTCAGCCTTAACTGCCATTTTACAACGGTCGCATACCATATTTTTGATATACAACTTCATTCTATTTTTTTGCGATTGTTTCTGTAACCTCACCACAATCGTACATCATACTACCATAAAATGGGTTTTGTACGGCTTCCACTTCATTTAACCAACTCTTTTTAGCCATTGGGCAATATTGTACATAAATAGATTCATTATTTAGGTTGAATGATTTTGCCAATTTTACCATTGCCGAAGAAAGCGGCCAAAAACTATTACGCTGAACTTTAATTGCTTTTTCTGTTGAAATTGCAACCGCTGCTTTTTTAATAACTTCCGCTTCTGTTTTCCATAATGTTTGTTGGCTCTCGCTTAAAGTTTTAACCGGAAAACCATCAATATTAGTTATTAGGGTTTTTACACTTTCACTAGCTAAACTAGCATTATCTTTTGCTAGTGCATTTTTAGCTTCAAAATATGCTTTTAATGTGTTGTTAAATTCTCTTTTAGCTACTACACTTTGTGCACTTGCAAAGGTGATTAGGCCTATGGTTAAAACTGCGATAATTACGATTACTTTTTTCATGATTTTTTATTTAATGCGTTAAAAAAATTAAATTCTACTCTTGCCAAATACATGTTTTTTAAATACCTGTTTGGCATATTTCCTGTTGCTTGGAATCGATAGCCTAAATCTATCCTAGTTTTACTGTTTAAGATCAACTGAACTGCTGGTGCAATATCAAAATAAGAGTTTCCATTGGCGGGATTTGTTTTGCCTAGCAACTCTACATACAAATTTAAATTAGGCTGATTGTAGTTTTTATACACAAATGGTAACAACAAATAGCCCGAAGACAAACTGTAATTGATCATTTCATCGGGTTGCATAGCCATTACTTTAGGTGCTCCATGCAACATCATCATCGGATCAATATCAAGCCGAGTATCATTTTTATTAAACGTACTGCTATATCCCACAGTTGCTGATAAAGCCAATTTGTGGATCAATTGTGTTGCTACTATTCCCCCCTGCCAACCAGAATTATCCCCTTCTAAGTTAATGTCGTTTGATGGAAATTTCCTTTTGCTAGTGCTAATTCTAGCATAGGCTGCTGCACGAAAATGGCTCTGTGCATTGTCTAACGAAAGAAATCTATATTTTGCATACAAACTTCCCCCTTCTAGCCGATACTTTCCGTCCATATCAGATAAAAAACCCTGCACATGGAACATGATATTCTTATTTAGCCCTACCATTACCTCTGGTATAGTTCTGCTACTAAAACCAGGATTGTTCATGCCCTCATTTGTTAAACGTAGCGCAATAGATTTTGAAGGCATATTGCTGGCAGGCTCACTAAATACATATAGTTCTTGTGCAGCAGCACTGAGCTTTGCACCGACCAAAAGCAAGGCAACTACGATGAATTTTCTCATCATTCTTAAATGCTTAAGTGATAAATCCTTGTTTTTTTACCGTTTATGATACCTGTTCCTGTTGGATAAGAATCAAATTTTATTGATGCGGATTTTTGCTTATAAACAGCATTGGAAATAAAGGTTTTATCAATTACATTAACCTTAACCGGTCCATTTAAAACTTTATTTTTTACGTTATCGAAACGATAAACGTTAGCGCCCACAACAGCTTGGCCATTTTCATCAACCTTAACCTGATTAAAATTAATAGTCGCTTCTAATTTACCAACAGAGAAACCAGCGTCTTTAACCTTTTTATTTAATTGGTCGAAGTTTACCTTTTTATTGTCTTTAAAGGTGAGCACAAACATATTTTTATTTAGATCTGGCGTAACATTGCCAACATAATTTAGGCTACGAAGAGAAGTTTCTGTAGCTTGAGAACACATAGAACAGGTTAAACCTGTTACTTGCATAGCCACATTCGTTACTTCTTGAGCAGATACTTTATTAATTGCAAAAAGCATCAAAAAACTGAATATAATTTTAATCGTTTTCATGATTTGAAATTTAAAAATGAGTAATGCATTATCTCCCATTTGGGAAATAAAAATCTAATTTGTTGATAGCATTATGCTAAAAACTAACTCATTTATCCTAATTTCTGAAAACACAATTAAACACATGTATGGCTACACGTGTAGATTTTGGAGGCGCTTTATTACTTATCCTGCCAAATACAGATGGTAATAATCGCTTTACAATTTCACTAGTTCTTGGATGAAGAAAAGTGTCGATACTGAAGAGTTTGGGAAGCTTAAAAGAGCTTTCCGTTTGATGACTGTCTTTTACTTTAACATCTACCTTGGTGTTTTTACAACAGCCATCATCTTTCTTCTCAACCGGTTCTGCTTTGCATAATTTGCAAGCTGTCTTATTGCTATAAAGAGAAATAGAAGCTAGTTTACCGCCACAAAAATGCATGCTCAAAGCCACACCAATTACACTTAACATGTAAAACGTGCAAAGACCAATCGCTAATTTTTGCTTAAACCTCATTAATACAAAGCTATATATAAATTTTAACATTGCCATTTATTGTAATGTTAAAGATTAGTAAAATGATTTTTAAACTGATTATTCGTCACCCTGAATTTATTTCAGGGTCTATATAAAAACAGGGGAGAATAGATCCAATAGCTATCAATCAGCTTTAATCTCATCTGTATTCAAACTAATGAAATCCGTATAATCTCTTGGTTTTTTTAAATACCTTAGCTTATCGATTAAATAATAAAATGAGCAATAGAAAGAAAATAAAAGAATATGATAAATATTTAAAAAAACTCATTGAAAAGCAAGATTTTGTAAAAATAAAAATGTCACTTTTAGGAGAACAAGAAGATAAATCAGGCTTTATCTTAGCTATGTCCAAAGACTTTATATTATTGCAAGTGGCGAACGAGTTTGCTTTGGATGGTTATGCAATTATTACAAAGTATGACTTTGAAAGCATTAGATGCAATAAATATGATAAAACAAAAAAGAAGATACTGGCCGCAGAAGGTGAATTAAAAAACAAATACGGAATTGAAAAGCCTATAAATATTGAAAGCTGGTCTACAGTATTAAGTGATTTAAAAAACCAAGATTTTCATGTGATAATAAGAAATATAAGAAAAGATTATCTTGAATTTAATATCGGGCCTATTAAAAAAGCAACAAACAAAAAAGTTAAAATTAATAATTATGATCCAACTGGCAAATTAGATGAAAAGCTTACTTCAATAAATCTGGAAGACATTCGAATTATTCAATTTGGAGATAATTACTCCACTATATTTAGAAAATACTTAAAATAAATTTTTAAAATGAAAAAACTGCTACTCCTTGTTTTAACCTTTTCTTTTCTTAGCGTTTACGCCGCCAAACCCAAAAGTAAATATGTAAAAATTAGCACCTCAAAAGGCGAAGTGATTATTAGATTGTATAATGAAACTCCTCTACATCGTGATAACTTTATAAAACTCGCTAAAAATGGTTATTACAATGGCACATTATTTCACAGAGTGATTAAAGCTTTTATGATCCAAGGAGGAGATCCTGATTCTAGAAATGCGAAACCTGATTCTGCTCTAGGAAATGGCGGCCCCAAATACACTATCCCAGCAGAATTTAACGATAGCCTATTTCATAAAAAAGGTGTTTTAGCTGCAGCAAGAGAAGGAGACGCGCAAAATCCTACAAAAGCATCGAGCGGCTCTCAATTTTATATAGTACAAGGAAAAATTTGGACAGATTCTACCCTAAATGATGTGGAGACGAAAAGGATGAAATTTAAAATTCCAGAATGGCAGCGTCAGGTTTATAAAACTATTGGCGGCACCCCGCATTTAGATAGAAATTACACGGTTTATGGCGAAGTAGTTAGAGGCTTGCCCATGGTTGATGCTGTTGCAGACGAACCCACAAACAAGGCAAACAGACCAAATAACGATGTTAAAATGGAGATTAGTATCTTAAAGAATAGAGAGGTAAGAAGATTAGAAAAAGAATTGGCTGTAACCTCAAAACAAAAAAATAAGTAAATGAAAATTATATCATACAATGTTAACGGTATTAGAGCTGCCGCAACCAAAGGTCTTTTCAACTGGCTACAAGCTACAGATGCAGACATGATCTGTTTACAGGAAGTGAAGGCCTTAGCTGTACAAATCCCTGAAATTATTGCCTTGATAGAACAATTAGGCTATCACCATTATTGGTTTCCTGCTGAAAAAAAAGGCTATAGTGGCGTAGCGATTTTAACAAAAATTAAACCCAATAATATCGCCTATGGCTGTGGCGAACCCTGGATTGATGCTGAAGGAAGAATGCTAAGAGCTGACTTCGACACCTTTTCTTTGATGAGTGTTTATTTGCCATCGGGTTCTAGTGGCGATGAAAGACAAATCAAAAAGTATGAATTTATGCGGTTTTTTGATGTTTACATTGATGAGATAAAAAAAGAGCATCCAAACTTAATTATATCAGGAGATTACAACATCTGCCATCAGGCGATAGATATTCATAATCCAAAATCTAATGCCAACTCATCAGGTTTTTTACCCGAAGAACGCGAATGGATGGAACTATTTATGAACAATGGTTTTATTGATAGTTTTAGGCATTTTAACAAAGATCCACATCATTATACTTGGTGGAGTTACAGAGCAGGCTCCAGAGGAAAGAACTTGGGTTGGCGTATCGATTATCATTTAGTAAGCAGACCAATGGAAGCCAGACTAACTAATGTTCGGATTTTACCAGATGCATTGCATTCTGACCATTGCCCAGTTTTGTTGGAATTACAATAAAGTAAACAGAAGTTTTCTTGACGTTTTAACTCAATACGCATTGCGCAAATCTCAATACTAAAAAATGCTAATCACAAACATCAAATGCCTTGTAGGCGTACATCCAAAAGAAAAATTAAGCCTTCGCGGTAGCGAAATGGCTAATTTACCGGTATTGGAAAATGCTTGGCTATGGTTAGAAAATGGATTGATCAAGGATTTCGGCATAATGAGCGAAATCCCTTCTTCCATTTTACATCTTACATCTTCCATTAATGCTGAAGGCAAATTTGTTTTCCCTTCTTGGTGCGATAGCCATACACATATTGTTTTTGCAGCCGCACGTGAAGAGGAGTTTGTAATGAAAATTGAGGGTAAAAGTTATGAAGAAATCGCAGCAGCAGGTGGGGGTATTTTAAATTCTGCCAAAAAGTTAGCATTAGCTACAGAAGATGAGCTTTTCGAAAGTGCTAGCCTTCGTCTTAACGACATGATTAAACAGGGCACAGGAGCTGTAGAAATTAAAAGTGGTTATGGCTTAACTGTAGCCAGCGAACTGAAAATGCTGAGGGTAATTAAACGACTGAGATCATCTTCACCTATTCCAATAAAGGCTACTTTTTTAGCGGCCCATGCTTATCCTAAAGCCTATCAAAATAACCATCAGGGTTACATCAATTTAATCATTGAGGAGATGCTACCTGTAATTGCCGCAGAAAACCTAGCAGATTACATTGATGTTTTTTGCGAAAAAGGTTTTTTTTCTGTTGAAGAAACTGATGAGATTTTATTCGCAGCTGCTAAGTATGGCTTAAAACCAAAAATACATGCCAATCAGCTTTCTATCTCTGGAGGAGTACAAATTGGGGTAAAACACACCGCAATTTCTGTAGATCACTTAGAAGAAACGGATCAGGCTGTTTTAGATAGCCTAGCCAACAGCAATACCATTGCCACACTTTTACCATCATGCTCATTTTACCTTGGTATTCCTTTTGCAAATGCTCGCGGATTAATTAATGCTAATGCAATAGTTGCATTAGCTACAGATTATAACCCTGGTTCTACACCATCAGGCAACATGAACTTTGTTGTTTCATTGGGTTGTATTAAATTAAAGATGAAACCCGAAGAAGCCATAAATGCGGCTACTTTAAATGGAGCCGCCGCTATGGTACTCAGCGATCAATTGGGGAGTATTGCTATTGGGAAAAAAGCTAATTTATTTATCACCAGTGAAATGCCATCACTTGCATATTTACCATATAGTTTCGGTCAATCGCAGGTAGAAACTGTTATATTAAATGGAGAGATATATAATGGATAGTTTTAAAATCTATACACAAAGTGATGTACTATCTCTAGTTAACCATAGAAATGGAGAACAAAAACTAGGCGAGCGAGTTCAAATTGCAGCTTCGTTTGAGGCACTAGAAAAATCTACTGCCAAATTTGTATTATTGGGTATCCCAGAAGATATTGGCGTGAGGGCAAATTATGGAATAGCTGGCACAAAAACGGCATGGGACGCTACCTTAAAAGCCTTTCTAAACATTCAAGGCAATACTTTTTTAAGTGGGGAAGAGGTTTTAGTACTCGGGCACTTTGAAATCGAAGAACCACCATTAAATGCAACCATCCAAGAGTTAAGAAATCGGGTTTCAGCCATAGATGAATTAGTGTATCCAATCATACAGCAAATAATTCTAGCTAAAAAAACACCCATAATTATTGGCGGTGGGCATAACAATGCCGCTCCAATTATCTGGGGAACATCACTAGCCTGCAATCAAAAAATAAATGTGGTAAATATAGATGCTCATGCAGACCTTAGGGACACATCTGAAGGAAGACACAGCGGAAATGGTTTTAGTTATGCGCTAGAAAAAGACTATTTAGGCGATTATAGAATATTTGGATTGCATCAAAACTACATGAACAAAAACCTGCTACATCAGATGCAGAGCAATACTAATTTAAAGGCAATCTGTATTGAAGAGCTGCTACAACAGGATAAAAACGTAATTACCCATTGGTTCGAAATGGTAGCAGATCTGCCCTATCCATGTGGGTTAGAAATTGATTTAGATAGCATTGCGAATGTACTTTCTAGTGCCGCTACACCTTCTGGTTTCAGCTTAAACGATATTAGAAAAATTATGCTTTCTAATAGTAAAAAATTTTGTTACCTACACATTTGTGAAGGTGCGATAACACTAGCAGACGGAAGAGAAGATTTAACAACAGGCAAAACTACTGCTTATTTAATTAGTGATTTTATCAAAGCTCTTCTGCCTAGTATTTATCGTTAGATTTAGGTTTTTGCTAACCCTAAAATCAAAGTAATCATTTAAAAATAGAATTATCAATACAATATTAATAGTCACTATTTTTTCAATTTTATCCTTATATTTAATAGTAATTAATTAAAGGAAATGAAAAGACTGACTTGCTGCATTTTAATTCTACTTAATTTCTCCACAAGCAGCTTTTGCCAAAATATTGATACCGCTATAGCAAAAGTATTCTATACACTAAAGCATCAGCAAAACATTAACAATAAAGATCGGTTTTATAATGAAAACATGATACTGCTTGTTGGCAAAAAAACCTCACTTTTTAAGAGCTACGAGCGAATGATACAATCTGAAAATGTTGCCAAGAACATAGAGGAACAAATCAAAAACTGGACAGGACCTAGAGCACCTAGAACAATCCTTCCTAATAATTTAAGTGCTTTTTCTACACAAGAAGTCCTTCAATCTCCCCAAAATAAAACAATCAAAACTAGTGAATACTTGTGGCTAAATTACTGTTATGAGGAACCCTTAGTTTCGATAAATTGGAAGTTGCTGCCAGAACGTAAACAATTAAATGGTATTGATTGTCAGAAGGCAACAGCGGTTTATAGAGGTAGAGAATGGATTGTATGGTTCGCTCCAGAAATTCCTCTTGAGACAGGACCTTGGAAGTTATATGGACTACCGGGATTAATAATTGAAGCTCATGACAAGAATAATGAAGTTCAGTTTTTATTTGCTGGCTTAGAAAACTTAAACAATAAACAAACGGATGCTGTGTTGGTAAGATTACCTTTAAAAGTGGTAAGCACTACATTAAATGATATTAACAAGCTAAAGGAAGTTATGTATAAAGATCCCTCAGGTTTTACAAACACTCAGATGAAAATGGCCAGGGGTATTATTGACCCAAAGGAGTTTGCAGGTTTCGGATATAGGAAAATAAGCAACCCTATCGATCTAACAGAGGTAAAGTAAGGTTAAAGCTCTTCCGCCTCGTATCTATCGGCAGCCTTAAGCATTAATGCCATCTCTGCCTTTTGAGCGTCCGTAAGTGGTTCTTCTTGCTCCTGTAACTCAAAAACAGTAATCATTGTTTCTTCGTAATGTTTTGCAGAAGTTATTTTGAATTCTTTTTCCATTTTTTAGATTTGAGAAGTGAGTATTGAGATAGGAGACAAAACGACCTAAACAAAGGTATAGACTTGATTTGGTGTAATACATTTGTCTAGTCTAACATCATTCAAATGTACATCAATAATTTCTTCAACCGCATCAAAAAAAGATAATCCTACTTTTTGAATATTGATGTTTTCGAGAAAACGATCGTAAAAACCTTTGCCATAGCCAACTCTATACCCCTTTTCATCAAACGCCAATAAAGGAATAATAACGACATCTGGCACCCCAATAAATGGTTTTGCTTTTTGCGGTTCTGGAATATGATAATGATTATTTATAAGATCTTGTTTGCCTTGATAAGAATAATGGCTCAGTAAACTTGTAGCAAAATCTGCCTTTGGCACCACAATTTGTATTTGAGGATGATGCAACTGTAGCCAATCTATAATAAGAAAAGTGTCTGGCTCTTTGCGAGCAACTATTGGAAGGAATATATGAAGACTTTTTACAACCGATAAATCAAGCGTTTTAAACTGCGCTAATAGCTTTTCATTCAACTCAACGGCCTGTTGGTCGGTCAAAGAATTTCGTTGGGCTAAAGCTTGCTTTCTTAGCGCTGATTTAAGCATAATAACCAAATTTACAAAAGAAGCCACAGATTCGCTGATTATTTAATCAGTAAATCTGCGGCTTAACACTTTTGACATTCTGAATGCAGTGAAGAATCTAATTCGACAAATAGCTTGCCTCACAAGCTCGGAATGACAGAATTCCTCAAATCCTATTGTTATTTTACTCTCTCTACATATTCACCAGTACGAGTATCAATTTTAACTCTATCTCCTTGGTTAACAAACATTGGCACTTTAATTTCTACTTCATTTTCAACCGTTGCTGCTTTTAGTGCATTGGTAGAAGTATCTCCTTTTACAGCTGGCTCAGAATAAACAACTTCCATCTCTACAAAGTTAGGAATACTTGCTTGAATTGGTTCTTCGCTCTCCATAGCTACAATAATGCTCATACCTTCTTTTAGGAATCTGATAGATGTACCAAAAAGTGATTTTGGCACATTAAATTGCTCGTAAGAAGTATTGTCCATTACTACTAAATAATCACCATCTTCATATAAATATTGGTAATCATTAGTTTCTACGCGACAAATTTCCACTACCTCATCTGTATTCATACGTGCTTCTACAAGTCTAGAAGTTTTGATGTTACGAAATTTACCTGTATAAAATGCACCACCTTTACCTGGTGTACGGTGATTCCATTCTTCCACAGTAACCAATTCGTTATTAAAACGAAGAATGTTACCTACTTTTATTTCTGATGCTTTTGCCATGATATTTTTAAAAAATCACTAATTATTTTGGTCTTTTTATAAAGGCGCAAGGTAAAAAAATTTTTAAAAAAAGCTATAAAAAAAGATAGCTTCGGGAACCACTCCGAAGCTACAATCAACCTAAACCTAAAACTAAACTATGAAATTCTTATATTAATCTTTTCTATGTGCTACCTATTATCTTTTTAAGGATAAAATTTCAGCATTTTATTTACAAAATACAGGCTGATAATATTCCCTGATTTCGTGCCGCAAAGGTGCGAACTATTTTTGAATAAAACAATAGTAATTTTAAAATATTTTTTAGAGGTGGTTTTAAACAGAAATAGGCTAGTTTCTGACAAAATTATTACTTTCAAGACCTAATATAAATACTCTTTCAGTTGAAAGATTAACACCTAAGTTGTATACTAATTACACTACTGATTATCATTTCACAAGTGAACTTTGTACTTATCAATAATTGCTTGTAATCTATCCCAACTAAAAATGATGTCGTATTTACTAGCTAAAGCTGCCAAGTCATCTGGTTTTGGTTTAGCATTATTTTCAAATAGCTTCGCTAAATCCATCATATATTCTTCATGCCCACCAGGCAAATAAATATCTATAAATTTCGCTGTTTGTTTACTCGAATTCCAAAATGTATGAACAATTCCTCTTGGTCTTAAGTGCCAATCACCAGCGTTTACTTCAAATACCTCATCGCCTACCATAATATTCACTGTTCCTTCTAACACATAACAAACTTCATCTATTTCTTTGTGCATATGCGGTGGAGCGCCTAAAAACCCTGGTTTCATCGTAACTTCGTCACAAGCCATATGCCCTCTGGTATCTCTCTTGTTTAGCTTAAAAACCAAATCCATTCCTCCAACAACGCCAGCTTTGCCCATCCCCCTTTTAATATGGATTGTTTTTGGAGGATCGTCAAAATAATCTGATTTTAATTTTGTTTTGGAAGCCCTAGCAATTTCCGGAATAACAGCCGAGCCTAACATGGTTAGGCTTACCATTTTCATTAATTCTCTTCTACTATAATTTGACCCACTCATTTCAAAGCTATTAGTTTAATCTAAAATACAATTTTAAGATCAAAGAAATGAGAATGAGTGTGTTAATTATTTATAATCAGAAATTTTTAATCTATTCTCGCAAAAAGCATATTCGTGTTCTTGGTTAGAGCCAACCAAAACCATTTTTCCTTGCGCAAATTTTTCGATAAGCTCTAGATACCAATCTATTCCCTGTGCATCAAGATTTGATGTGGGTTCATCTAGCATTAAAATTGGTGTATTGGTACAACAGGCAAGTACTAGTTTGGTACGCTGTTTCATCCCTGATGAGAAATGTTTTAAAGCCTTGTCTTGAGATTTTTCTAAACCCAACAACGAAAGCACTGCTGCAGCATCTAAACCATTTGCATAAGGCTTAAATTGAAAATGAAACGCTATAGTTTCTTGTAAGGTAAATTCTTCAACCAAGTCCAAATAAGGTGCTGCAAAGCTGATGTATTGATAAACATCTTCCACTTTTACCTCTTTTGAGTTGTAATATGTAATTGTACCCTCAGAAGGAACTAAACTACTTAAAAGAACACTCAAAAAAGTAGATTTTCCAGAACCATTTGGCCCTAAAACAGCATATTTCTCACCTTGTTTAAATTCGTAGCTAATATTCTTAAATATCCACTCTTTATTAAACCTTCTGCCAACGTTATTTAAGGAGATGTTCATTCTTTGAGAATTGAGATGTGAGAATTGAGATATGAGACTTAGCTTTACCTTACACCCTCATCCTTAAAACCTTCAGCCTTTATTTTACCTTTCTTTACTACCAGTTCCAAAACCTCTCATCACACCGCGGTTAGAGTTGCGGATAAAATCGACAATCTCATCACGGATTTCTGTGGGCTGGAATTCTGCCTCAATAATATCTAGTGCTTTAGTAACGTTATTGTTCTTTACAAAAAGCACACGGTAAATTTCCTGAATTTCGTTGATTTTCTCTGGAGAAAACCCTCTTCTACGCAAACCTACAGAGTTAATACCTACATAAGATAATGGTTCTCTAGCTGCTTTTACATATGGTGGAACATCTTTACGAACCAAAGAGCCTCCCGTTACAAATGAATGTGAGCCAACTTTTACGAACTGATGTATAGCAACCAATCCTGCTAACACTACATAATCACCTATGGTTATGTGCCCTGCTAAAGTGGTGCTGTTAGAGAAGATACAGAAATCTCCCACTTCACAATCGTGAGCAATGTGAGAATAAGCCTGAATTAAGCAGTTTTTACCGATTACAGTCTTCCATTTATCTTTGGTACCACGATTAATGGTTACGCATTCGCGGATAGTAGTATTATCACCTATTTCTGCGGTGGTAACTTCACCGGCAAACTTCAAATCTTGTGGCACACCAGAAATTACCGATCCAGGAAAAACCCTACAATTTTTACCAATTCTAGCGCCATCCATGATTACAACATTAGAACCAATCCACGTTCCTTCGCCAATTTCTACGTCTTTGTGAATTACAGCGAATGGCTCAACAACAACGTTATCGGCAATTTTTGCTTGGGGATGTATGTATGCTAAGGGTTGTATCATTATGCTGTTTCGCTATCTTTTACTTTTGAAATTTGTGCCATCATCTCGGCCTCTACTACTATTTTCTCGCCAACCATGCCAATGCCTTTCATTTGGGCAATACCACGTCTTATTGGCTCCATTAAATCACATCTAAAGATTAAGGTATCGCCAGGTAAAACCTGTGCCCTAAATCTAACATTATCTATCTTTAAAAAGTAAGTTAAATAATTTTGCGGATCTGGAACGGTACTTAATACTAAAATACCTCCAACTTGTGCCATTGCTTCAATTTGTATTACACCTGGCAATACAGGCGCTCCCGGAAAGTGACCTCTAAAGAAGTCCTCATTCATGGTAACATTTTTTACCCCAACTACGTGTGTTTTAGACAATTCTAGTACCTTATCTACAAACAAAAAAGGCTGTCTGTGGGGTAAAATATCCATTATTTGCATTACATCATATAGTGGTTTTGCATTGGCATCATAAACCTTTTGTATTTTTTTGCCTTTTTCTTTTTTGATTGCCGCTTTAATTTTCTTAGCAAAGGCAACATTTGCTGCATGGCCAGGTCTTGCTGCCATAATATGGCCTTTTAAGTGCACTCCTACTAAAGCTAAATCTCCAATCATATCTAACAATTTATGACGTGCAGGCTCATTTTGGTAACGCAACTCCATATTGTTTAAAATCCCTTGTGGCGCAACTTCAATTGCACTTCTTTTAAAGATTTTGGCCAAGTGATCTAATTCATCCTTAGTTACTTCTTTATCTACAATTACAATGGCATTATTTAAATCACCACCTTTAATAAGGTTATTTTGCAACTGATATTCTAATTCGTGTAAAAAACAGAAAGTACGGCAAGAAGCAATTTCTTTTTTAAATTCTGCAATACTAGATATGCCTGCATGCTGACTTCCCAATACTGGAGAGTTATAGTCAATCATACAAGTAAAGCGATAATCATCTAGCGGCATTGCTACGATTTCTACTTTTCTATCAACTTCTGTATAGGTAATGTTATGCGGAATGGTAAAATATTCTCTATCTGTATCTTGTGGTATAATTCCCACTTCTTCTAATGCTTCGATAAACTGAATGGAACTTCCATCCATAATTGGCGTTTCAGGACCGTCTAACTTCATTAGCACATTATCCAAATCCATCCCAACTAAAGAAGCCATTACATGTTCAACAGTACTTACACTAGCGCCATTTTGTGTAATGGTTGTACCTCTAGCAGTATCAGTTACATTATCGCAATCTGCATCAATAATCGGTTGCCCAGGTAAATCTATTCTTTGAAACTTAAACCCGTGGTTATCTGGTGCCGGACAAAAAGTTAAGGTAACATTTGCTCCTGTATGTAAACCAACTCCTTTTACAGATATTTCGCTCTTAATGGTTTTCTGTTTAACGTTCATTCTTTATTTTTGTATTGTACTACTTTGTTCTATTATAGCTGTAAGCGCTACAATCTTTGCTTCTAGTTCTCTAATTCGCTTATCAACCTCTGGTAACTTCTTAAATATAACGGTAGATCGCATCCATTCTTTTAATGGTTGTGCCGGACTCCCATGCCATTGTTTGTTTTCTTCTGTATTAAAGTTAATGCCCGCTTGGGCTCCAATTTGGGTGCCTTTGCCCAAGTTTAAATGGCCTGCTATACCAACTTGTCCACCAATTACTGAATTATCTCCAAGTTTTGTACTTCCAGAAATTCCGCTTTGGGCAGCTACTACTGCATGGGCCCCAACATCCACATTGTGTGCAATTTGAATCAGATTATCCAGTTTTGCTCCTTTGCGAATAAAAGTTGAACCCATTGTAGCTCTATCTATCGTGGTATTTGCACCAATTTCTACATCATCTTCTATAATAACGTTTCCAATCTGCGCAATCTTATTATAAGTGCCATCTGGTTGTGGTGCAAAACCAAATCCATCGCTACCAATAACAGCATTAGAGTGAATGGTAATCCTATCTCCAAGTTTTGATCGATTATAGATTTTTACCCCCGCATAAATAGCACAATCGTTGCCAATTTTAGTATCTGCACCAACATAAGTCTGGGCATAAAGTCTGGTATTGTCTCCAATTTCTACATTTTCATCGATGTAAGAAAAAGCACCAATAAATACATTTTTCCCGATTTTAGCACTTGGGTGTACAAAAGAAGGCTGCTCTATCCCGGCAGGTCTTCTATCTTGATTGAGGGCCTCATTATATTTTTCTAACAGTACAGAGAAAGAACTATAGGGATCTTTAACTTTAATCAAAGTTGCACTAACAGGTTGAGATGGCACAAAATCTGCAGAAACAATAACTACAGAGGCCTTAGTGGTATAAAGATAACTTTCGTATTTTGGATTGGATAAAAAACATAGCGAGCCAGCATCCCCACTTTCTATTTTAGAAAGCTCTCCAACCTCAACAGTTGCATCACCTTCTATAACACCTTCTAAAAATTCGCTTATCTGCTTGGCAGTAAATTGCATGTTACAAAGTTAAATGTTAAATTGATATGAACAAATAAACAACTCTTGTTAATTTTAAGTTATGCGTGCAAGAATAGGACAAAAACGCCTTTTTAAATTTAAAATTTTGTTAAAAAATGCTAAATGTCTCTTGTGTAACAAAGAATATGCTTTTTTACTGTCTTATCTAAAGATTCTAAGTTAGACAAATCTGATGCTTTTGCAATATCTACCAAGTCATTATTCTTCATCAAAATATTGATATTGCTATTTCCAGCATTATACGCCCTATTTCTAATGGTATCTGTAAAAACAAAATAAGAGATATCATCTTCTTGAAGGTTCAAGGCAACCCCGGTTTGAACAGCCAACCTTTCTATCCTATCAAGAGCAGGGGCTTCATTACTTATTTCTACCTTATAAAGCGTTCTCGAATTAAGCATTTGGCATAACTTGGACAAAATTGGGTCATCGTGGCTTTCCCATACTTTAATCGAAGCATAAATATCTTGGTCATCTAACTTCGAAAATTGGAGTAGGTGGTTTTCATCTGCAAAAAAATTAAGCTCGGTTATGTCATTTTGCAAAAAGTGTTGTAATGCTGGCGTGGCGAATAAGGTGGCTCCATTTGAGGCAAGTTCTTTCGCCCGTTCTAAAATCTTAACCAATAATTGTTCTCCTGCAATTACCGTTTTATGCAAATAAACTTGCCAATACATCAATCTGCGGGCAATTAAAAACTTCTCTATAGAATAGATCCCCTTTTCTTCAATTACCAATTGATCATCAATCAGGTTGAACATTTTAATAATTCTATCGAAACTGATTACCCCTTCGCTAACCCCTGTAAAGAAACTATCTCGATTTAAATAATCCATTCTATCTAGATCTACTTGTCCAGAAATTAATTGGCAAAAGAAATTACGGTGATAATTGCCTTTAAACACATTTATAGCTTGTGTCAATTTACCATCAAACTCTGCATTCAAACGATCCATCATTAGCATCGATATATCTTCATGTTTAATACCATTGACCAGCGTATGCTCCAAAGCGTGAGAGAAAGGGCCATGACCGATGTCGTGTAGCAAAATAGCGATGGTTGCAGCTTCCTCTTCTTCAGCCGATATCTGATGCCCCTTGTTTTTTAACACTTCTATGGCTAAGCTCATTAAGTGCATAGCTCCGATTGCATGATGAAAACGGGTATGAAGCGCCCCAGGATAAACTAAATGCGTCATCCCCAACTGTTTAATATATCTTAACCTCTGAAAATAAGGATGAGAAATTAGATCGTAGACTAGTGCAGATGGAATGGTTATGAACCCGTAAACAGGATCGTTTATGATTTTCTTTTTGTTCAATTCCTAAAAATAAATTATACGGTACAAAAATTGCTATTTTTATCGATAGTAGAAAGAATTGCTATTTTTAAAATCTTTAATTTACATAAAAAATATATATAATGCAGGACACCAAAATTTTATGGGCCGACGATGAGATTAACTTATTAAAACCACATATATTATTATTGAACGAAAAAGGCTACGCTGTTACCACTTTTACAAATGGCAACGATGCGCTAGAAGCTTTCGGTAAAGAACATTTTGATCTTGTTTTTTTAGATGAAAACATGCCTGGCTTAAGTGGTTTAGAAACCCTAACTGCCATTAAAAATCTTCGTTCTGATGTGCCTGTGGTACTGATTACAAAAAGTGAAGAAGAAAACTTAATGGAAGATGCCATTGGGTCTAAAATAGATGACTATTTAATCAAACCTGTTAACCCGAAACAGGTGCTGTTAACCATCAAAAAAATAATAGATAACAAACGCTTAGTTAGCGAAAAAACCTCATCGGCTTACCAACAAGATTTTAGAAGGCTAGGCATGACATTGAATGACAAATTAAGTTATGAAGAATGGGTTGAAGTTTATAAAAAATTGGTTTTCTGGGAGCTTGAGTTAGAGAAATTGGATGACCCTCAAATGCATGAAATTCTAACCATGCAAAAGTCTGAGGCAAATGCACAATTCTCGAAGTTTATTGAAGATCATTACCTAGATTGGTTAAATGGCAAAGCTACTGGCACGGTCCCATTGTTATCAAACGAATTACTTAAAAAGAAAGCTTTTCCTTTAATCAATTCTACCACTCCGGTATTTTTTATTTTAATTGATAATCTACGCTATGATCAGTGGAAAATCATCAATCCATTAATTAGTGAGTATTTTAGGCTTGATGAAGAAGACACTTATTCAAGTATCTTGCCTACTGCTACACAATATGCACGTAATTCTATATTCTCTGGTTTAATGCCATTAGAAATGGAAAAACGCTTTCCTTCGCTTTGGCAAAATGACGACGATGAAGGTGGAAAAAACTTACATGAAGAAACATTTTTAGGCGAACAAATAAAGCGAAGCTTGCGTAAAGACTGTAAATTCAGTTACCATAAAATTTTAACTTTCGATCAGGGTAAAGAATTAACAGAAAAGGTAAACAACCTAATGGATAATGAGTTTAACGCCATTGTTTACAACTTTGTTGATATGTTATCTCATGCCAGAACAGATATGCAGATGATCCGTGAGCTGGCGAATGATGATGCGGCCTATCGTTCGTTAACTTTATCTTGGTTTGAACACTCTCCACTATTGGATTTATTAAAGAAGATTTCTCAAAAGAGAGTTAAGGTAATTATTACAACAGACCACGGTACCATTAGGGTTAAACATGCAAGTAAAGTAATTGGAGATAGAAATACAAATACCAATTTACGCTATAAACAGGGTAGAAACTTAAATTATAATGCAAAAGAAGTTTTCTTGGTTAAAAACCCACATGAAGCGCAATTACCTAAAATAAATATTAGTTCTAACTATATCTTTGCAAAAGAAGACCGCTACTTTGTTTACCAAAATAATTACAACCAGTTTGTAAATTATTACAACGAGACGTTTCAGCATGGTGGTATTTCACTAGAAGAAATGATTATCCCAATTGCTACATATAGTTCTAAGTAAAACCACTTACGTCTTTTTCGAACAAGTAACAAGGAGAAATCTTTAAGTTAGATTTCTCCCTTCGGTTCGAAATGACGATATTAAAAAACAATGAAATCTGTATCAATTAATAGTATAACTGAATTAACCCTTGTTGCTAGGCAATTATTAACTTTTGCCAATGGCGATAATTTTTTCATCTTCGAAGGGGAAATGGGTGCTGGAAAAACTACTTTTATTAAAGCTTTTTGCGAGGCAATAGGAATTAAAGATGTTGTGAGTAGTCCGACTTTTTCTATTGTAAATGAATATGAAAGTGAGACCGGCCCCGTTTATCATTTTGATTTTTACCGCTTAAAAAGCACACAAGAAGCATATGACATTGGTTACGAAGAGTATTTTTACAGTGGCAACTATTGTTTGGTAGAGTGGCCAACAAAAGTGGAAGACTTGCTGCCTGAAAAATACATCAAAGTAGAAATTGAAATTACTGGCAACGAGCAGAGGAAGTTTACTTTCAATAAGGTTGATAGTCAATAGACAATTGCCTGAATGCTTAAACCTAAATGGCCATCAACTATTAGCCATTGTCCATCAATCTTCTTCCCCCTTTCAAAAAAATTCTGTATCTTCAAACACCTAAAAACATTACGCTAAATAATATCATGGCTACAGGATTTCGAGAAGGCATGGCAGCAATTGCCCAAAGAGGATTATTGCAAACCCAAGAGAAAATGCTAGAAACCAACAACAAAAGCAATAGTTTATATATTGGCATCCCGAAAGAGATTTCTTTTCAAGAGTGCCGAATTGCATTAACGCCACTTTCTGTTGCCTTGCTGGTTAATAATGGTCATAAAGTAATTATTGAATCTGGTGCTGGTGTTGGCGCTAATTTTACAGATAAAGACTATAGCGAACAGGGTGCTCAAATTTCTTTTAGCAAAAAAGATGTTTACGGGGCCGACATCATTGTAAAAATTGCTCCTCCAACTTTAGAAGAAATCGGTTTAATGCACAAAGGGCAGACTTTAATTTCTGCATTGCAAATTGGCACTTTAAAAGAGGCAAACCTGAAAGCTATTCTGCACAAAAAAATTAATGCCTTATGTTTTGAGAACCTTAGGGATGAAGGAAATGTATTGAGCGTGGTACGTGCTATGGGCGAAATTGTAGGTTCTGCCTCTATTTTTATTGCTGCAGAATACCTAAGTAGTGCTTTTGGAGGTAAAGGTTTAATGTTAGGTGGTTTTACAGGTGTTCCACCAACAGAGATTGTTATTTTAGGAGCAGGTACTGTTGGAGAATATGCCGCCAGAACAGCGCTTTCTTTAGGTGCCGAAGTAAAAGTTTTTGATAGTTCTATTTACAGGTTAAGGCGTTTGCAAAACAATTTAGGAAGTAGGGTTTTTACTTCTGTAATGCAACCAATTGTTTTAGCTAAGGCTGTAACTACTTGCGATGTAGTAATTGGAGCCATACGATCTGAACATGGCCGTAGCCCTTGCCTGGTAATGGAAGAAACTGTAGCTAAAATGAAACCGCATTCTGTTGTGGTTGATGTAAGCATTGATCAAGGAGGCTGTTTCGAAACTTCTGAAGTCACAAACCATAAAGATCCTGTTTTCCGCAAACATGATGTAATTCATTATTGCGTACCAAATATTGCATCTAGAGTGCCGCGTACTGCTTCTTATGCATTAACTAATATATTCGCTCCAATTCTAGTAGATATAGGCGATATGGGCGGCTTAATGAACATGGTATGGAAAAGACCTGGCATTAGAGAGGCGCTTTATTCGTATCAAGGTCATTTAACTAATAAAGACTTGGCCAATATGTATAACCTTCCTTTTAAAGACTTGGAATTGTTGGTGGTCTCTAATCAATAAACTGATGGTGAAAAATATTATCTGCTTTTTTTTACTAACGTTTAGCTTAACTTCTTGTGCGCAAAAGAATAGTCAAAATCCATATGGTTTAAGCATAATTAATGATTTTAAAAGTTATAAAACCGATTTAAAAGTTAACCCCAACAACGAACTTATAGAGATTAAAAAGGCAATTCCTTCTGTAGTATTAGATATTCGCTATGCTACAAAAAACAACTTTATGAAGGAAGTAATGTATAACCAGCCTAAAGCATTTGCCCGAAAACCGGTAGTTGAACAGTTGAAGAAAATACAAGCTATCCTAAACAAAAAAGGTTATGGTTTAAAAATATTTGATGCTTACCGACCGTATGCAATTACCGTAGCCTTTTGGGAAAGAGCAAGCGACAAAAATTTCGTTGCCAATCCTGCTAAAGGATCTAAACACAACCGTGGCTGTGCGGTAGATTTAACGATCATCGATTTAAAAACAGGGAAAGATGTGCAGATGCCAACACCTTATGATAGTTTTGAAGCAGCTGCAGCACCACATTACAATAAACTTCCTGCACAAGTAATTAAAAATAGAGATTTTCTAATCGATACCATGCAAGCTAATGGTTTTAAAGTTATTTATAACGAATGGTGGCATTTTGATTTCAATGGTTGGCAAAATTATAACCTGATGGATATTCCTTTTGAGAAATTGTAAGTTTTTGTTTAGTTGTGCAGACTTGTATTTCTAGCCCTGGGTGCAGCGATTACCCTGCAGCAAGTTGCATCTTCTGCAACGAAGCGAAGCCTGCCTACCGAAGGGAGGCGTATAAGCAAAACACGGGAATGGCTTTGTTTATAGCAGTATTACTGCGCTTCTTATCCTAACATTTAGGGTCTGATTTTGTATCGACAATTGGTTTGTAAACGAACCACAAATAAACCAATGCTATAAGTGTTATTGCGGAACAGGTATAAAAAATATTAGGAATAGCTGTTACATCATTAATAAACATACTTCCTGCTAACAATGCCCCAGCACCAATGCCAACTTCTAAAAAGATATACATGGTTGCTACTGCTTTTCCTCGTTGAGTAGGCTTACTTAAATCTATTGTCCATGCAGTAACTGTTGGCGATAACATTCCTGATGCTATCCCATAAATAGCTGATGCTGCCATTAACCAAAAAGATGATGTTGCAACGGCAATAGCAAGCAAGGAACTGATGAGCATCATCAAAGAAATTTTAATGATCAATATTCTTCCATATTTGTCGGAAACTTTACCTGCTACAAAGCGAATAAGCAACGATGACAATGTAAAGACCATAAAAAACAAACCTTTATTACTTGTTCCTAGGTGAGCGCTCCAATCTGATATTACCGTTAAAATAACACCATAGCTGATATAGCTTAGTAAAGTGATCAGCGCTGCTGGAATAACTTGCCATTCGATGATGTCTTCTTTTTTAACCTTCAAATGGCTAAAGTTAAATCTTTGTTTATTAGGCAAGGTTTCTTTCATATTAGCTAAAATAACAATAGAAAGTAACGCGAAAAGAGACGAACAATAGAAAAGGATGTCTATAGTAAAATGAGCAGTGATTGCACTACCAATAGCTGGGCCGATAGCCAAGCCTGTACTAAAACAAACCCCATGAACGCCCATTGCTTCTCCCCATTTGTGTGACGGAACCAAATCGGCAACATAGGCCGATGTGGCGGTAGGTTTAAATCCTGTAGAAAACCCGTGGATTAGCCTTAAAAATAGAAAGCCTGCAACACTTGTTAATATGGGATACAAGAAGCCACAAACAAAACAAACTAAAGAGCCTACAGCCATCACAGGAACACGACCAATAGTATCTGTTAACTTGCCACTGAAAGGCCGAGATATACCCGCCGTTAAAGTAAAAAGCGCAATGATTAATCCTTTATATTCTGCGCCACCCAAACCAGTTAAATAAGCTGGTAACTCTGGTATCAGCATATTAAAACTTGCCGAGAACAGAAACGAGCTTAAGCAAACCAGACCAAATTGAAGCGTATAAATACCTTCGGTTTGTTTAACCATTAAGTTTACTCTTTTGAATGATGCGCTAGCCCAAATCGATCAACCTTTACCTCTGCTTTATCTCCTTTTATGGTAACTGCAAAAATATAGTCGTAATCATCATCAGTAAGTTCTTTAACAGGTTTTTTAGCGCCAAAAGCCTCCACAATCTCTTGAACTGTATTAGAATGCCCAATGATTAATATCTTTTTACCTTTAGCATTCTCTATCAACTGCTTAGCTAAAGCAGCTTGGTCTGCTGGGTTATATGTTTTGATGGAAATTCCAATTTTATCTGCCAATGGATAACCTGTTAACCTTGTTCTTTTGTAGTTGGTAGAGAAGATAGAATCTATCCTTTGACCGCCTAGGTATTTTGCCAAAGCTTCTGCCCTTTGCTTTCCTTGTGGAGATAGATCAGGGTCTTTGTCTTTCGGATCATCGGTTAGTTTTTCTGCATGTCTTACCACCCAAATTTTAACTGTTTTTTGTGCATTAACTGTTTGTTGCCCTAGCAAAGCTATAAGGCATATCAATATTAATTTTTTCATTTTATGTTTTATAATGCATTTATCAACCTTTCAATTTCAGCATCGGTATGCCAACTGCTTAAAACAATTCTGTTAATTTTTGGACCATCCTTGTCGGGATAGGCAAAAGATGAAACTAAAATCTGTTGATGTACTAAGCGCTCGCTAAGTTCAGCATTTTTAGATAAATACACTGGGAAATCTTTAATAAAATGCCACTCTTTATTTCCTTTGAGCTTTTTATTTAGCAGAAGCATATTATTTCTAAGTTTAACCAGTTCATCTGTGTAGATTTGGTTGGCATTCATAAATGCAAAAAGACCAGCCGCAGCCGGAGGGGAAGCGCCCAGAAAAGTGTCTGTCTGTTTTAAGGTGGCGATCATCTTTTCTGATCCCAAAACCAATCCAGCATCAACACCTAGCGCCTTCGCCATAGAAGCTACTACTAAAATCTCTATATTTTTTGGTTTTGGTATTGAAAAAAATGCGCCTAAACCTTTGTTATTTATTCCAATACCATGAGAGTCGTCCACAATTAAAACAACTTCTTTTTTTTCATCAATGTGTTCAACAAAGCTAAAATCGAATTTTTCAGGCATCAAGTTATTCATAGAATTACTAATGATTACCCAATTATCTTGTTTGCTTTCGTTAATCCTTGTCATCACGTCTCTAGTCCATTCGGAAAAAGCTCTTTTTTCAGCTGGTTTCTGATCAATCCACAATGCAGGGTGCGAAACTGGCGAATAAATAACTTCTCCGAATTCAGCCATTTTTTTAACGCTTAGCTGAGCAGCTAAATAACCACTAGAAGTAATTAATGCTGCTGCTGCGCCAAATTTATTCGCTGCAAATTTTTCTGCATCACTATAAATTCCTAATTGTACATTATTATTTCTGCTGGTTCCATTATTTAAACCATAAGCCTTTATTCCCTTCACATAAAGATCTAAAAAAGCACCATTATTAGGAATTCCTAGATATGCCGTACCACCAAAATATAAATAATCAGTACCATTATGCTTAATAGATGAACCTAAAGCTTGGTGAAGCGCATTAAAACTTTGATCTTGTTGCATTAGTAAGCTCTACCTAACTGATCATTTGCAGCTTTTATTAATGAATTAGCCGTATTTGAATCGTGTGAAAATTCCCAAAACATAATACCATTTGCTCTGTCTTTTGCTAATTGAGCCTTCTGCTTTACTAAACTGGTGCCATTAAAACCATACTCTACTCCATTTACAGTTGCTAAATTTAAAGTTACATCAGCACCAGCAGCTTCGATATCTCTATAAGCTAAGGAGGAAGTGGTGCTTCTCCCATATAAAGGAATCCCTACAATTGCTTTAACTTTTGGTAAGTTTTTCTCAATCAGATAAACGTCTAAACTTTTCACGCTCATTTTATAAGATGCGTGATTAAGTGGTTCTGCAGTATCATAGTTTGGTCCATCATACTGCATGATGTTGAAAAAGTCTACATATGGAAAAACCTCTGGTTTAATACCATCCTTAATTCCACCAGCATATACGCCTGGTGTTACCGCAGCACTTAAAAATTTATTGTTTTTATGTAGGGCCTCAGAAAGTTCTTTCATTAGCAATATAAAATTATCTGCCGAACCGTTTGTAGTGCTGGGATATTCCCAATCCATATCAACACCATCTAAATTGTTATTTCTTGCAAAGGTTACAATGTTATTTACAAAAGTGGTTCTTGCGGTTGCCGAAGCTGCAATAGTTACAAAAATGCTACTGGTGCCAGAAATTGAAATCCCAAATTTTACATTATTAGCTTTTGCTTTCTGTTGTACTGCAAAAAATCTTGGTTGCTGTGAGAGTCCCATTAATGATCCATCCCCAATTGGGTTTGGGTTTAAAAATGCATAGAATAAATGCGTGATCATCTTATATTTAAAATCGGCCACAGTAGATGGATCTTTGTAGCTAGGCATATAGGCTACAATCTTAAAACTGTTATCCGCAACATAAGGCGGAGTAACTATTGGTGGAGTTTGATCTACTGGTGTAGCATCGTCTTTTTTACAAGCACCAAAGCAAATCAAAATTAATGATGACAGGTAGAGTAGCTCTTTTAATTTCATAGTACGAGCTGTTTTTTAAAAAATTCGAACTGTTGTTTGATAGATTTTTTCCAATAGGCATTGTTATGTGCCCCTGGCTGAGAAATATAGGTAGCGTTGAGTTTTAATAAATCGCACTTCTGTTTCAACTCGTTATTAGCAACATAGAAAAAATCATCTGCGCCGCAATCAAAAAGAAATGGCTTTTTATTGCCTTTCAGAATCTCTATGTTATCGTAAACTGAATATTTTTTCCAGAGCTCATTATCTGCTGGCGGATTTCCAAGCAATTCTCCAACTCCAAATTTACCAAAACTATCTGATAGCTTAACACCACCACTTGTACTTCCTGCGCTGGTAAAAAGATCTGGTTTTTTTAAGAAAAGATATAGCGCTCCATGTCCTCCCATGCTCAAGCCACTAATAAAAACATTCTTCGTATCGACATTATATTTCTTTTGGATGTCGGGATATAATTCATCAAAAAAGAAAGTTTCAAACTGCCAATCTTTTTTAACAGGACTATTTAAATACCAGCTGCTAAATAATCCATCAGGGCACACTATTATAAAATTATACTCGTCAGCATACTTTTGAGCATCCATTATTTTATCCCATTGTTTATAATTTCCACTGTAACCATGCAATAAAAACAATATAGGAAGTGGTTCTTTTTGTTTGCTTTTTTTTGGCACAAACACCCAGGTAGTATCTGGTTTTGGCAAGTTTTTACTCTGATAAACAATTTGTTCCTGTGCAATCACAGAAAAACTTACAAACAAAAAAAAGGTGAATAGGTATTTTCTCATTGTTCAATTACTATAGTGTTTGGCCCTGAAATTTTTGATATATGACAAGCACAGCTTCCGCCAGAGATAACAAAATCGGCTGTAAAAGCAGCAGCTGTTGTTGTTAATATGACGGTTAACTTATCTCCCTTTTCAGAAAAATCTGCTTTCTCGCCATCTGTAGCAATGGTGTAACTAACCACATCATTAAAAGGGTTTGTTTGGCTTTTAATATTTGAATATTGTTTTTTTGTTCTAGCATTAATTGCATCTACTTTTAGAGCCACGGCAGGTTTGCCAGTTTGATCTTGTGTCTGTATATTTATCATTCTAAATTCTTGAGTACAGGCTCCTTGTTGGCAATTTGTACCTGGCTTATCACAAGCCAGCAAAAACGCAAGCAAAAAAATAAGTATATATAGTTTTGATTTCATTTTCTTAAAAATTATCATGTATATAGGTCATTACTCTTACCATTTCTTTCCTTACATCAGCGGTGGGTATAACAAAGTTATTATTCATAAACGAAAAGATAAAGACTTTACCTTTTTTTGTAAGCACATAACCACTCTGGTTGTGGTTATTAGATAAACTTCCAGTTTTACCAAATACAAACGGACTATCTGTTTTAGGATAAGCATTTTTTAATGTTCCGGTTTTACCGCCAGCAGGCAATAACTCAAATAATCGTTTTTGATCATTAACTTCGTTATAAATAAGCTCTAAAAGCGAAACCATATCTCTTGGGGTAAATAAATTTCCCCTCGATAATCCCGAACCATCAACCCATTTAGGTTTATCTGGTAAAGCTGAAAGGTAGTCTTTTTCAATTCTTGCAATCACTTTAGCCGTATTCATTTCTTCTCCCAGCTTATCTGCATAAGTTAACAACAGTTGTTCGGCTATAAAATTATCGCTCGGTAAAAGCATTTCTTTAAATACAGAATCGCTCTTAAGGTTGTAAATAGTTTTAGCTTCTTTAGGCATTTTCATGTTAATGATGCCAACATACTTATTTAGTGTATCAGATAATAAATTAACCGTATTTGCTGTACTTACTTTATAAGGGATTTGCTGGGCATATTTTGCTATAGTTGCCGTTTGTGGGTAACGAAATGTATTTTGATTAAAATCTCTAATTACCTTAAATGGTTTATTATCGGTACTGTCTTTTAAAAAGCAGCTGTTAAATGTACTAGGAAAAACTTTCATTGATCCTGCAGTTGTAGAAGTAACCAAAACAACATTATCCATTAAGGGCAATTCATTTATTTCTGGCTGATAATAATCGTTATAATCATCCCACTGCCAACCACTACCATAAAAGTCTCCAGTATATCTTCCAGGAGCATAAAATAATTTTTTAGTAGATGATTTCAGAAAATTAAGTGCTTTAACCCCTTTTAACTGCGTTTGCAAAAAAGATGGATCTCCTGTTCCCCAGAAAATTAACGAATCTCCTGTTTCTACATAGCGCAAAGAAGGAATTGAATCTGGTGCGATTTTAAGTCCGGCATAAAAAGTAAAAAGTTTGGTATTTGAAGCTGGAGTAAAATATTTATCTGCGTTTTTCTGATAAATCATTTCTTTCTTGTCTTTATCATATAATGCAAATCCTACATGGTATTTCTTAAGAGTCGCTGCATTTTTAAATTCATTATTCAGCTTTTTACTTATAACTCTGTTTGGAGAACAGGCATATAGTAAGGTGACAAAAACAGCCATCAAATAAATTACCCTATCTACATTGCCTTGATTACCTTTTTGCATTTATAAATTTATTAATGATAAAAATGTGAGCACTAATTTATTAATTTAGTTTTATGAAATATCGGACTAACCAAATAAAAGCCCACCTTCTGATTTTCATTTTAACATTAATTGGATTGCAAATATGCTTTTCGAAGTATGGTTATGCGCAAAAATTTACTTTCAAAAATGGGATTAAAAGAGATGCATTAAATTTTCAAAAAATCAAAAATTTAATTATCATACCCATTTACATAAATGGAAAAGGTCCTTTCAATTTTTTATTAGACACCGGTGTAGATCCATTAATTATAACAGATAGCAAATTATTAGACACACTTCAGTATAAAAATCTGAGGCCAATTAAAATAAATGGCGTCGGAGAAAAAAAAGAAATTGAAGCCCTTTTTTCGATAGAATCTACTGTTTCGATTAGTAATGCATCTATGAATAATATACCAACCGTTATTCTAAAAGAAGATGTTTTTAATCTTTCCGGTTATTTAGGCATGAAGATACATGGTTTAATAGGCTTTCATTTTTTTAATAGTTTTGTTGTTAAAGTAAATTATGTAAATAGCAGAATTAAATTTATACTTCCTGAAGTAAGCAAACAAATTAAAGGATCTAAAATAGAACTGGAGTTTTTAGAAAACAAGCCCTATATCAATACCCTTTTGAAAACCCAACAAATGGGCGAAATACCTGTAAAATTAATTATAGACTGTGGAGCCAGTCATGCATTATCTCTCGAAACCTACAATCAAGATGTATTTCCTCTACCGAACCCTAACATTTCAGGAAACCTTGGAGTGGGGCTAGGGGGAGAAATAAGTGGAAATATCGGTAGAATATCAGGTTTAAAGTTAGGTGTTTATAAGTTCGATAATGTATTAACAAATTTTCCTGATTTTAATGATGTAGCAGGGAAAGCAAAACAAAAAGAGAGAACAGGAAATTTGGGTTCTGATATTTTAAAACGGTTTCATATTACTTATGATTATCAAAATAAAGCAATGTATCTTAAAAAGAACGATTTTTTTAATCAGCCTTTCGAACACGATATGTCTGGCATTGAATTATATACCATTGATGAAGATGGCATGAGGTATTTCATTGGCAGAATAGAAGCTGGATCTCCCGCTGAGAAAGCTGGATTATTGGTTAATGATGAAATAACAGGTATAAATTTTAAGAAAATAGATACTTATAGCCTCAATGAAATAACAAGTGCATTAAAGTCAACAGATGGCCAGGTTTTAGTCATGGAAATTTGGAGAAAAGACCATATAGTAATAAAAATTCTAAAGCTAAAAAGAAGAATATAACAAACAACATCGAGTCTTGTTTTGTAACATTTACAATATATAGTGCTTTTGCCATATCTCTCCCCTAATTTTAGCCTTTAATACCAATTAACTTATATATTATAAAATGATTAAAAATCAAAACTTATTAGCTGCGGCTGGTTTGATTTTTTTATGTGCGATAGGTAGCAATACCGCATTTGCACAGAACAAAAAAAAGACAACTACTCCTGCTGCTACAACAGCTCCAACCACGCCTCCCGCTGGGGCACCTAAGAAAGAGGGCATAAAACCTTTTTCTGAAGTAATTACAGCAAAAGCAAAAAGTAAATCAGGTTTATTTAAAACTCACAAAGTAGATGATAAATGGTTTTTTGAAATTCCAGACTCTATTTTAAACCGCGAAATGCTTGTAGTTACGCGTTTAGCGAAAGTACCATCTGGTGTTAAAGTTGGCAACCAACAATATGGTGGCGAACAATTAAACGAACAGGTTTGGCAATGGGAACGTCGCGGTAAACAAATCTTTATCAGAGTACCTAGCTACGCAGTACGTGCTGCAGAAAACTCTGACATGTATCAGTCTGTTAAAAACTCAAACCTATCTAGCATTTTAGCTTCTTTCGAGATCAAAGCTTACAATAAAGATACTACTGGTGTTGTTATTGATGTTACTGATTTTTACAATGGTGATATTATGGCTATTGGTGCTACGGATGCTTTGAGAAAAGCTTACAAAACCACCATGTATGATGCAACAAGATCATATGTTGATACCATTAAAACCTATCCGTTAAATATTGAAGTGGTTTCTGCTAAAACATACCGTGCTGCAGAATCACCTATTGATAATTCTATTGCAGCAATTACTTTCGAGTTTAATACTTCAATGTTATTATTACCAAAAACACCTGTTAAACCTCGTTTAATGGATGCTAGAGTAGGTTATTTTGGACAAGGACAAACAGATTATGGTACAGATGCTCAAAAAGCAGAACGTACGGCTTATATCCATCGTTGGAATTTAGTCCCAAAAGATACTGTAGCATACAAACGTGGTGAATTAGTTGAGCCGATTAAGCCAATTACCATTTACATCGATCCTGCAACTCCAAAAAAGTGGGTTCCTTATCTAATTGCTGGTATTAATGATTGGCAAGTGGCTTTTGAAGCAGCTGGTTTCAAAAATGCAATTATTGGTAAAGAAGCGCCAACAGCTCAGCAAGATCCTGAGTTTAGTGTAGACGATTCTCGTTATTCTGTAGTTCGTTATTTCGCTTCAGACATCGCAAATGCCTATGGACCACACGTTTCAGATCCTCGTACCGGTCAAATCTTAGAAACGCATATCGGATGGTATCACAATGTGATGAACTTACTTAGAAATTGGTTCTTTGTTCAAACAGCGGCAATTAATCCAGAAGCTCGTAAAGCTAAATTTAGCGATCACCAAATGGGAGAATTGATTCGTTTTGTTTCATCTCACGAAATTGGACATACATTAGGCTTGCCTCACAACTTTGGCTCAAGTTATGCTTATCCAGTAGATTCATTACGTTCTAAAGCATTTACAGATAAATATGCTACAGCTCCATCAATTATGGATTATGCTCGTTTTAATTACGTTGCACAACCTGGAGATGGTGTGGTAAGAATGTTCCCTAGTATTGGAGAATATGATAAATGGGCTGTTAAATGGGGCTACTCTTGGTTTCCTGGAAATTTAACAGAACAACAAGAAAAGCTAAAATTAGATGCTTGGGTTAAAGAAAAAGCAGGAAACCCATTATATTTCTATGGCCGTCAAGGCAACGCTTACGATCCTCGCGACCAAAGCGAAGATTTAGGTGACAATGCAATGAAAGCAAGTACTTATGGTATTGCTAACTTAAAACGCATTTTACCTAACGTAGAAAAATGGACTTACGAAGCGGGTAAAGATTATAGCAATTTAAGTGAAATCTATGGCGAAATAATTGGTCAGTATAACAGGTATATGGGCCATGTTACCTTTAACATTGGTGGTTTAAGCGAAAACTATAAAACTTACGATCAAGCTGGCGCTGTTTACAACTATGTTTCTAAAGCTAAACAAAGAGAAGCTATTGACTTTTTAAACAAACAATTATTTACCTCTCCGCTTTGGTTAATTAATAGCGAGCAGTTAAATAAATTCGATAACGGCTCTATGTTAACCAGAATCAAAGCGGTACAAACCGGAACAATCAACAACATTTTGAGTTCATCAAGATTACTACGTATGATTGATAATGAAGCTAAAAATGGAGCAACCGCTTACACTATGCCAGAATTGTTTACAGATCTGAGAGGCTCTGTATTTGCCGCTGGCAGACCAGATGGATTTAAACGTAACCTACAACGTGGTTATATTGATAGATTAGGAAGTTTAATGGTTGATGCTCCTGCACCAACAGGTTTACCTCCAGGTTTCTCATTTACGCCAGTAAATATCGGTGTTACAGATATCAGACCTTTAGTAAGAGTAGAATTGAAAACTCTATTAGCAACAGCTAAAGCACGTGCGGTAGCTGGCGATGCAATTACTAAAGCACATTTTGATGATTTGGTGATTAGAATAAATGATATTCTAGACCCTAAAAAATAATTTTTGATTAACCCGCTCAAATAAATGAGCGGGTTTTTTTATGCCTATAAGATGTTAAAAAGAGCATTATTTTTATTATTAACACTGTATTGTGGTTATACCCATGCACAAGATGCAGATTCAGTAACGCTTGTTAATGCAACTTGGAAAAAGCAGAAAATAGCACCTAAGGTAAAGCTGATTACCCATCACTTTGATCAAAAAAATCTTTTCTTGGCCAATCAGAATATTTCGTATGTGGAGGTTAAAAACAGAGGTAAATTTCCGTCTTTTGACATCGGTTACGAAGAAAAAGAATTGAAGAAAACCGATGTTTTTGGTATAGAAAATAATGCTCTTGTTGCTTTAAATGGAACTTTTTTCGATATCAAAAATGGGGGCTCAGTAGATTTTATAAAAGTAAATGGTAAAATCATCAATGCAAATCGATTAGAAAAAGGCAACAAAAGAGCTAGGCACCAGGAAGCGGCTGTAGTCATCGCAAATGGCAAACTCAACATCAAAAAGTACGATGGCATCGAAAAATGGGAAGAAAATCTTACAGAAGAGGATGTTATGTTAAGCGGCCCGTTGTTAATATTAAATCAAAAGAATCAGGCATTAGACACTGCCGCATTTAACAGGCTACGCCACCCCAGAAGTGCAATAGGGCTTAAACCAAACGGCAAAGTAATCTTGTTAACAGTAGATGGCAGGCAAGATAATTCAGCAGGAATGAGCCTTTTTGAACTCACAAAGGTGATGCGCTGGCTGGGTTGTACTAGCGCAATTAACTTAGATGGCGGTGGCTCTACTGCATTATGGGTTAAAGGAGCTCCAGAAAATGGAGTGGTAAGTTTTCCATCAGACAATAAGAAATGGGACCACGAAGGCGTTAGAAAGGTAGCCAATGTAATTTTACTGAAAGCTAAAAAAAATAAAAAATTTTAACATGCCTGCTTTGGTATTACAAACAATAATATATTTGCCTTGTTAATTCTCTACTCCCCAAAAACTTAGCATGAAGCTCAATTCCTCCTTATTTTATGTGCTCTTTATAAGCCTTTCTTTATTATTAGCATGTAATGCTGACAATAAAAAAGAAAAGAAGGTTTTAACCCCAGAAGAATTACCTGAAAACAATTTAACTTTTAGAGATGTAAATGGCATTCGTTTTTATGAGGTTAAACGAAGATTTAAAAATGGCCTTTCTTTTAATGATGTTGGGTTTCAACAAGAACCAAATTGGATAATTGAGCATAAGGCCCCAGATACCATGCTAGCTTATAGTCCAGAAATACAGGCAATGGAAGCTTTTTATTTACACCACGACCATGGCAAGATTTACAATTTTGCACGAGAGTTTTTTAGAGTTAAGGTGATTAGCAAAGACAGCTTAATATTGCAGCGCATACAGGTTGATGGAAAGATGATAGCAGGAGATGATGATTTACGTTCTGATGTTTATTGCACCTATTACACTAAAGATTACATTGAAAAAAAACTTAAAACTACTGTAGACGAATTGCGAAAACCGACTCCTGCGGATACCACGTTCATTAAAAAATTATCAGAGCGAACCCATAAAGATCCCTCAAATCCAGCATTTGCTTTTGCCGCTAGAAAACCTGTAGAATTTATACCCACAACACCCTACATTACTGTTGAAAAACAAAGTAGCCAAGATTTAGTTAATCAACATACTGCAGCCTACGATTACATCTATCCTGAATACAGAATTGTAATTTTAAGAGCTTACAAAGACTTTGCCTATCGCATGCATGTAATTGTGGATGCCAATAAAAAAATCTATGTAAAAAGTGTTGATGGGGTACTCGAAGAAAGCCAAGAAGCCCGAAAGAAAATGTTACAGGGTGTGGCTGATGTTTATCTTTCTCACCTACTTAAAATTAATCCCGGCACCACTTTAGGTATCCCGCATTCTAGCGAGATTACCATAAATATTGTAGGCAGAAAAGTGGTTAAATAGCTCATTCTAAATTATATTTGCCAAAAAATGAGGGATTTGCACTTATTAAAATAAAAATACCTACCTTGCACACTTAATTATTAATACATAATACAATGCAAGAAGGAACAGTAAAATTTTTTAATGTAACTAAAGGTTTCGGATTTATCGTACCAGCTAACGGCGATAGCGAAATTTTTGTACATTCAACAGGCCTTATCGATGAAATTCGTGAAAACGACAAAGTTGAATACGATGTTGAAAGCGGTAAAAAAGGCTTGAATGCCGTTAATGTGAAAGTAATCTAATTATTATCATATTTTACCAAAGCCCCGACGAAAATCGGGGCTTTTTTTGTGGCACTATTTCTGAAAAATTCTTACATAATCTATTTTCATTGTTGCTGGGAAAATAGTTTCATCAATTCCCATCTTTCCACCCCAATTTCCACCGATAGCCAAGTTCATCATTAAATGAAAGTCTTGATCAAATGGCCATTCGTTAATTCCATTTTTACTCTTACTAAACGTGAAGTATTTCTGATCGTCAATGAATAAATCAATGCTATCTTCAAACCATTCCATTGCGTAAATATGGTAAGTGTTGTAAACATCTGCAACTTTTAAGGCTTTGCCAACTTGAGTGCCAATGCTGTGATTAAATGATTGCGTGTGCACGGTTCCATAAACACTGTCCGGCTCGTAACCAACATGCTCCATAATATCAATTTCGCCGCTTTTTGGCCAATTTCCATACTTCCAATCTGTAGGAAGCATCCAAATTGCAGACCAAGTCCCCTTTCCTTTTGCTAACATCGCCCTAACTTCAACCCTGCCATATTTCATATCGAATTTTTTACGACTGGCTAACCTTGCAGAAGTAAAAGCCATATTTTCTTTAACTTCTTTTCTAGCAATAATATGCAGGCTTCCTTGGGCAACCATGGCATTAGCGGTATCAGCTTTGGTATAGAATTGTTTTTCATTATTACCCCATCCCGTTCCACCAACATCATAAGTCCATTTGTTTGGATCGGGCAGGCCTTTACCCCCAAACTCATCAGACCATTTCAATTTCCATCCTTTTGCTATAACAGAGTTTTTGATTAAATCAAAAACCAATTCAGGCTCATTTGTAGTGATAAAATCTGCCTCATTGGCAATTAAGTATTCTATTTCTTCAACCTTATTGGCTGTCCATCCATTAATGCTAATACCCAATTTTTTAAATTCAGGTATGTAATTGCTATTTTGCTGATAAACTGAAAAATGGTAATCAACCCCAGTAAATCCATCTTTTTTCATTTGCGCTGGAGTTACGTTTCCTGTTAAATAGGCTACCTTGGCATTTGACATATTTCCGATAATATAGGTACAGATATCATAACCAAAGCTGATATACTCTACCCACGCTTCTGCCTTAAGTTTTTTTACCATTTGCAAAGCTTTTTCGGTAAGCAAAAGATCTCTCTCTTTGCCCATATTCTGCGGTTTAATTTCCAGAATAAGTTTTGTTCCCTTTTGTTTCATCCCTGTTTTTAGGTAATTTTCTAACGTTGGGATAGTCTCACCATTAGCTAACTTTTTTGCCAATAGCTGTTTATAGGTAGATTTTGCGATTGGTGTACCTAAAAATGTAGCATCATGGTTTACCACAATTACACTATCTAAAGTAAGGTGAACATCGAATTCTGAGCCAAAACACTTCAACCTGATAGCCTCCTTTAAAGCAGCGATTGAATTTTCTGGCAAGTTATTTTTCTTCCATGCCCCACGGTGGGCAATCACCTGGTTTTTATTCCATGAAGTAATTTTTCGCTGAGCCATCACGCTGTTGGTTATTAGAATTAATAGCAAAATTGCCAGTGATCGTTTTTTCATTAGAATATATTGATTTTTAATGGTTATAAAGCTAGCAAGCGCATGGTTTGTTGTTAATGCTCTACCAGTTCTTGTACATTTTAATTAGCTAAATTATGGTTTTGAGATAAAACTTATATCGATTTTTTGTTAACTTATCCCTTATATTTTAAAAACCATTAAATACAGCGTATATTGGGGGTTTAAACACACCATTTTATTCTTTTTGTTCGTTAATAAAATATGGGCAATAGCTACGACCTTTTAATTGCAAAAATCAATGAGTTTACTAAAAAGTTTTATTTAAATAAGCTTTTACGTGGAAGCATTTATGCTGCAGCAACAATTTTAGGGTTATATCTATTCATTTTTGTGCTTGTTTATTATACAAATCCAAGTATTACTGCTAAAACTACAATTTTCTTTTCTTTTCTAGTTATAGCTATTGCTGCATTGGTTGTTTGGATTATAAGACCTGCCCTTGCCTATTTTAAACTGAGCAAAACGCTAACTATTGAGCAGGCAGCAAAACTCATTGGAGACCACTTCTTTAACGTTAAAGACAGGCTTTTGAACACCTTACAACTTAAAAGTTTAGCAGATAGCTCTCCTCAAAATAGTCAATTGATATTAGCTGGTATCGACCAAAAAATTGGAGATTTAAGACCAATTCCTTTTGCTAGCGCAATTAATTTGGGCGATAACAAAAAGCATATCAAATACATTTTAATCCCTCTGGCAATTATTTTAGGTATTGGCATTATTGCACCAGCAATTTTAAAAGAAGGAACAAATAGTTTCATGAAATATGACGAGGAAATTCTACCAAAAGCACCATTTAATTTTGATATTTTAAATAAAAATTTAACCGTTACACAGGGCGATGATTTAACAGTCAACCTAAAGCTTACGGGAGATGAATTTCCTCAAGAAGTTTATATCGCCGATGGTGCAAACACCTACAAACTCGAAAAAGAAAATATTAGTCGTTTCAATTACACCTTTAAAAACGTACAAAAGAGCAAATCTATCCGGTTTTTTGGCGGAGGATTTAACTCCGCTTCATTTTTAGTAGAAGTAAAACCTCGTCCTTCATTGCTAAACATGAGCGCTAAGCTGGTCTATCCTACCTATCTGAACAGAAAAGCTGAAGAAGTGAGCAACGTGGGCGATTTGTTAATTCCAGAAGGCACCAAAGTTTTTTGGCAACTACGTACAGAAAACAGCAATGAATTGGCATTTATATTGCAAAATAAAAGCTATAACCTAAAGGTAGAAGATGATTTGGCTAACTTTAATGCTACCCTAACAAAAAACAGTAATTACCGTGTTGTTCCCAAGAACAATTTTGTAACCAACAGCGATTCATTAAACCATCAGATTGCAGTTATTGCAGACCAATTTCCTAGTATAGCTATTACCGAAAAAGCTGATTCTTTAAGTACAAAAACATTATATTTTTCGGGCAATATAGCCGATGATTATGGTTTCTCTTCTCTAAAATTTAAATACGTAATTAAACAAGATGGAAAAACGATAAGCGAACAAAACAAGCCGATTTCTATCAAAAACAATCAGCTAGAAAACACCTTTTTCTATTTATGGAATTTAGCCGCCATCGATATTAAACCCGGACAAATTTTGGAATATTATTTTGAGGTTGCAGATAATGATGGTGTAAATGGTGCAAAACTCAGCCGATCAGAAATAAAAACCTATCAGGCTCCTACCCAACAACAAATCGCAGAGCAATTAGCCGAAGGAAGTGAAGCTTTGAAAAAGAAAATGGAATCCACCATTAAGCTGGCCAATAAAATTGAAAAAGACAGCAAGAAATTAAGCCAAGATTTGTTGGACAAAAAACAGCTTTCTTTTGAAGACAAAAAGCAAATTGAACAACTATTAGACAAACAAAAGCAGCTAGAAGAAGCTGTTAAGGATATTAAAAAACAGAATGAGAAAAACACTTTCCAAAAGGAAGAAAATAATGCCATTGCCGAATCGCTAAAAGAAAAACAAAAACAAATAGATGATTTGTTTAACAACGTGCTCGATGAAAAAACCAAAGAATTGTTGCAGAAACTACAGCAATTAATGGAAATGAATAATAAAGATCTAACCAGAGAAGAATTGTCTAAAATGCAAATGGATAATAAATCTGTAAAAAATGAATTGGATCGCATTTTAGAGCTATATAAACAACTAGAATTTGAGCAAAATCTTCAAAATAAAATAGACAGGTTAGATGAATTGGCGAAGCAGCAAAAATCGCTAAGCGAACAATCTAAAAATAAAAACACACCTGTTTCTGATATTAAAAATAAGCAAGATCAGCTCAATAAAGATTTTAAAGATCTTGAAAAGGAAATGGCAAAACTTGCTGAAAAAAATGAAGCATTAGACCGTCCGAATAATTTTAAAAACCCTGAAAAACAAAGCAAAGAAATTAAACAAAAACAGCAACAAAGTAAAGAGCAATTAGATAAAAACGACACCAAAAAAGCTGCCGAAAGCCAGGAAGATGCCGCTGAAGAAATGGAACAGTTGGCTCAAGAAATGAAAGATGACCAACAAGAAGGAGAAGAAGAAGAATCAAAAACGAATGCTGCAGAACTGCGTAGGTTATTAGAAAATTTGCTTAGCACCTCTTTTGAGCAAGAAAAAGTAATGTTGGGTTTAAGAAGATTAAGCAATAACGACCCTTCTTATGTAGGTAATGTACAAAAGCAAAACACGATTAAGGATAATATGAAAACCATTGCAGACAGCTTGTTTTCATTAAGCAAAAGGGTTCCCCAAATACAGAGCACCGTAAATACCGAAGTAGAAAAGATTAATTTCAATATCGCTAAAGCAATAGACCTATTGGGTGATAGGCGCACTGCAGAAGCTAATCGGTCGCAACAGTTTGCCATGACTTCTTTAAATAATTTGGCATTGATGTTAAATGAATCTTTAGAGCAGATGCAAAAACCTAAAAAGGGTGGCGGAAAAAGCAAAAAACAAAGCATGCAGGATCTGCAAAAAATGCAAGAGCAGTTAAACCAGAATATGCAGAATGCAAAAGAAAAAATGCAAAAAGAAGGTAATCAAGGTACTGTACCAAAAGGACAAATGAGCCAAGAGTTTGCTAAAATGGCACAACAACAGCAAATGATTAGGGAGGCTTTGCAAAAAATAAACAGGGAAGATAATAAAGACGGGAAAGGTGCTTTGGGAAATTTAAATCAGTTGGCACAAGAGATGAAACAAACTGAAATGGATTTGGTGAATAAAAAAATTGCAGAAGAAACCATGAACCGCCAGAAAAATTTGATGACCAAATTATTAGATGCAGATAAAGCACAAAGAGAACAAGATGAGGATTCGAAAAGAGAAAGTAAAGCTGCTAAAGAGTTCCCTCCTTCTTATCAAAAAATGTTAGAGCAGTTTAAAAAGCAACAACAAAGTGAAAGTGAGCTGATCCAGAAGTTACCCCCTAATTTAAACTATTACTACAAAAACAAGATTGCCGAGTATTTTAAATTGCTAAATTCGCCAAATCGTTAATCGTCATTGCGAGTAAGCGAAGCGACGAGAAATCTTTAGCCTAGCTTAATAGATTTCTCTCTGCGTTCGAAATGACGGATAATTTTTAGAATACGCCATGCCAAAAATCAATTTCTTTACCGAAGACATCACCTATACGCTAAAACGTAAAACCATTATCAAAAAATGGATTGAGGCTACCATCATTGCCGAAGGATATCAATTAGCGGAACTTAACTTTATTTTATGTTCTGACGGATATTTATTGCGTATAAACCAAGATTTTCTTCAACACGACGATTATACCGACGTCATCACTTTCGACAACTCAGAAGAGCTTAAAACGATCGTGGGCGATATTTTTATCAGCATAGAAAGGATTAAAGAAAATGCAGTTAATTTTAAATCTACCACTTTAGCTGAATTGTGTAGGGTAATTATCCATGGTACGCTTCATTTATTGGGTTATAAGGATAAAACTAAAGCCGCTAAAACGCTAATGACCGAAAAGGAAGATTTCTATTTAGGAAAGCTCGAGTTAATTTAGCTCGATAGTTATCGTCCTTTCGAGCGGCAGCGCAGCTAGAGCTTGTTCCGAATCTTCGGAAAGAAATCTGTTTTTTTTACTGCACAAATAACAAGCAAATTACTAGTACCCTGAGTTCCATTATTAAATGTAGCTTAAAGCATTTAGATATGCTTTTTGTACGATTTGCTAGCGTTAACGATGGAAGCGGCATCCTTTTTGGCTTTTTCAGCCAAAAAGATATAGCGGACAGCGTGTCAAAACGCCCAAATCATTATTATTTACAGTTTTATTAATAGAACTGAGGTTAGTAGATATCTCTGCTGTTCCGTCCCCGAGTTGGCGCCAAGAAACTAAGGCACAAAAATTACATAAATGAGATAACAAACAATTAAGCCCACAATGGCCGTTATCAAACCTGCCATTCGTTTTTTCTTAATAAAGCAAAGCAGGATTAATCCACTTAATGAGATTAGAATTAAAAATATTGCTGAGATATCGATAATCCAAGCCCAACCTTTCCCAGAATCCCGTCCTTTGTGCAGGTCGTTCATTACCGCAACAATTCCCATTTTCATTTCCGAAAGCTCATAGTTTCCATTCTCACGGTCTATAAAAGCATCGCAAGAATAAGCTGGGCCTTTTAAAGTAAGCGTTATTTCTGTTTCATCAACCCTAAACTCACTTACAGCACCTTTTACTTCATATTTATTACGAAAGAATTCTACAATCTCTAGCTTCGCAATTTTATTGGTATCAGCACTGTTAACCCATTTAACATTGAGTTGCCCTTTATTTCTAATATTGATTTGTTGATCTCCGCCCAACCAACTCGGATGGTTTAAGGTTAAACCTGTTACCGAAAAGAAAAGTACAATCGCAAAACTCACCATAGAAAGGTAAATGTGCAACCATCTGGATACTTTAGCAATATCCTTTTTAGGACTTGAAGATTTTTGAGCTCCTTTCTTCTTTGAAGCTATTGAACTCGGATCGGGGTTATTTTTTACGGAAGTCAAAAGTTACGTTTGAAATTTCTACATTGCCAGCGTTGGTTACCTTTTTAAGCGCTTTTTTCAATTCCATTGGTTGGCGAATAATTTCGTCAGTACCATGCTCCTTTGAGCTCTCGATAATAATCGTATACTTTCCTTGTCGTACATAAGCGCCCTTATCATCTTTCCCATCCCATTTTATGGTATACTTACCAGGATTACGTGTTGCTCCGGTTACAGAAGCATAATTATCTTTATTTTCTTTAAACTTATCGCCATTTATCCTGTACCAGTTTCTCAGATCAGGTACCCATTTGGTTTTATTGTACCACAAAGCTAAATTCCTAACGGCCACTTTGTTTTCATTTTCTACCCAAATCGCAGCAAATGGGCGGTGACTGTTTCCTTCAATTCGCTTTAACTCTAAATCGATTACCAATTCATGTTTCGCATCCCAAGGTTTTTCAGCGCCGTAATTAGGTAGTGTATGATGCTCCACAACTGGTAAAACTGAATTAGGATCTATCAATTTGCTCCATCCTTCGCTCTCTACCCTTTTTCCATCTTTGGTAATTATTAGGTATTCTGCATCAGTTATTGTTGCCGCTAAGGCCTTGCTTTCGGTTAAATTAAGCACGTTAAATGCTGTAGCCAATGCACCAGCATCTGTAGCGCTGGGCGCAACTACTGTAGCGCTAATTACACCTTCTACCGGTTTGCCTGTACGTGGATCAATAATATGCGAATACCACTTGCCTGCAATGTTTTCTCCTCTGCGGTAGTTTCCGCTTGTAGCTACGGCTTTATTTTCGATTAACAGATGCGCTAATGGGGTATCATTTTCTGCGTTAGCTAGAGGGTTAGTTACATTCACTGGGTCTTTAACATTTCCTTTAACCACTAAATCTCCACCAATATTTACCACAACGGCACTTACATTAGCAGTAGCTAATGCCGCATCAGCTGCTAAATTAATGATATAGCTTTTGGCAAAAGTATTCATAACCAAAGGCGAACTACTTAAACGCGTAGCTGTTCCATTGGCTCTATCTAGTTGATAATGTATTTTACCCATAGTAGCAACCGCTTCCTTAATTTCTTTCGTGTTTGGCACCCTTTGATTCTTCGCCGCATCGCTCCATAATTTCCCTGCTACCGCTGCTGAGGCATCTAAGGCCCCATTGCTCTTGGTTTTCCATTGCTCAAACAAACTCAACATATCAAATAACGCTGCAGAAACTTTAACAGGTTTGTTTAAATCTTGTTTCATCCAATGGCTAAACTCACTATTCGCATCATACGCACTAAAAACAGCAGATAATCTATCAATTTCTGCTAGTGCTGCCAGCTCCGCTTTTTCTGCCTGTGCTTCGGTTTCGCTAGTAATTTTAAATTCTAAGGAAGTTCCTAAAACGTTTTCATAATTAGAAACAAACAGCCTTTGCTTCGTCTTGTGGGGTATCTCTGTATTTGGTAGCGCACCCATTAGCAAAAAAGCAGAAAGCACGGTGGTAAATATTTTCATGCGTTATTAAGTTTAAATCTAAATAGCTACAAATGTAAATCTAAATTTGTTTTTATTCCCTTTGTGACTCATTTTTTTAGTCAAAGGATTAATCGCACAATTTTTTTGCAGTGTATTTTTGATTTAAACGTATCCTCAGCAGTATTAAGAAACGAAAAAGAAGCAATTGAGCTAACAAGTAGTCGAAGTCGCAATATTTACCCCTCTTTACCTACCCTTTGCCTATCCTATCCCGCTTCTATCTCCTTAAAATAGGATTTTAGTAAGACTCTAGTATATCACCATAGGATAGAGAGCGGATAGGAAGTGAATAGAGGGTAAGGGAAGGGTGAATGAAACCCCTAGGTACCAACCCACACACCAATCGTTATGGTGAGGTTGGTTTTCTACCAACCTTGACCATCTATTTATGCATCCTTCACAATGTATTAAACAATTATCATTAAGGCAACGTACGGATTTACCTAAATCCACAACCTAAGACTTGCGCTAAAGGGATTGATCCCTGTATATTTGGTTTTCGGATTGCAAATCCGAAAGATAAGGAGTTCGAGATGCGCTGAAAAATCTAACATCTTGAACAGCTGGAATACAAGTCTCCTAACGCTCCTAAACACTACCCTAGAGTTGCGCTAGATAAAAGGCATTTTAGTAATGGGGTCTTAGCGTCTCGCTAAGACCAGATGGTTTTGCTTTCTCACACGTCACAGACGTGCGCCAGCTTAGGGATGCCAAGGCCAAAAAGGCCTACGCATAAAAAAGCCCGGCAATTTTTAAACTGCTGGGCTTATATTTTTTCATCTAAAATATCTAATAGGACTTTGCCAATCGGTAGAAATTCTCCTTTATAATTATCTTATCTTGTTCCAACGGCAGATCTAGATCAGGAACCAATAAGCTCGTAACCGTAAACATTCTCCCATCTTTTAAATGGATATAAGAATGGTTATAACCCTCCCATGGAGCGATGAAAGCTCTGTTGGCCGCTTTATTCCAAGACATGGAGCGCCGCATATAATCTATATCATCCAGACCAAAGGTTGTTGCCAGGTCGTTGTGATAAATCGTAATTTCCTTTTCTTGTACAGCGTATTCCAATATATCGCCTCGGTTGACCAGATAATAATTAATGTGAATGATTAATGCTGGACAGACAAGAACGATAAAGATAAATATCCCCACATCTATAAAAGAGCTTACATTCTCATTTCTAATAAATGACATGGCATAAGGGAAAAATATAGATATTAAACAACCTAATATTATAAGACTTGCATTATTAAGATGTGTTCCCAAGGTTATACTATATCTTTCCATTTTTTATCTTGTCCTCATTATGGCGTTAACCATTGACGATATAAAGTTGTTATATTGACCATTCAACGTCAAAACAGTTTGTTTAGACGTATCATAAGCCATCTCCCCAGATTTGGCAGCCAAGCCAACAGTAGCTCCCGCTGGACCTCCAAAAGAAAAACCAACTCCTGCAGCAGCTCCGAATGAGGCAACGTGATAGCCAAATCTTCCCCCGTCCATTTGCCCATTATACACTTGCTTTCCCTCAACATAAAGAACCCCAACACATACAGCTGTTGCAGTATTTCCTAAAAAACTTCCAAATCCAGCTAATGATTTCGCCGATTGGGCAGTTGCTCCCATTATGCCCGATGTTCCAGAAGTATAACCTTCGATGCCATTTTACCATCGGCAGTCATAGCAGCTCCAGCACTGGCAAAATCCAAACCAGTTCCAGCCCAATCAACAGCATCTTTAGTAGTATTATCTACTTTTGCTAGAATATCTGTCCTACCACTTATAGAGGATGCAACATTCTCCCCTGTTTGCGCATTGGTCGCAGTTCCATCTGCATTCAAATTTACAGAACCAATAGATTTCCCATCAACAGTAGAGGCTACGACGTTTGACGAGCCCAAGCTCGTATATCCTTTCTGATAGTCACTTCCATCAAACCATTGTATTTTCTTTCCATCATCTGACCGATACCAATCAACTGGTGCCATCCCATCAGGATCAATAAATCTGATTGGATTATTAAACCCATAATTATATGGCGAAAACCTCCTCATCTTCTCCGCCAATGGATCTATGACATTCCACCTTCCTATCACCGGGTCATAGAACCTTGCACCGTAACCGAGGCTATGCCGAGCTCATGAACACCAATAAATACAATAAACAACAGGTGAATAATCATCTTCCTGTAACGGTCTAACCGCTCCAGCACCTGCCTATCCGGCAGGCATGTAAATATCGAAACTATAGCTCACATCTCCAATCCCGATGGCTATCGAGAGGTAAACGCATTTATTTAACTTAATTTTCCTTTAAAACAAAAAAGCTCAGCATATCTTTAACAATATACTGAACTTATAAAAATAAAAGTTTTTATCAAGGTAACATTCAGGCTCTCCTTTTATCCAGCACGCTAAGAGTTACGCAACATGTGCTTTCTATTACTATAGTTCGTTAAAATGCTTCAAGCATAATCGAAGTTCTTTTGCTTCTTTTAATAATTTCCGCTCTAATTCATTTTTTGCATTGTAACTGGCAAAATATTCAGCATTCAAATTGATTTCGTCTTTACTTACTTTTGCCATTACCAACCTATTAAGCTGTTTTAAATGTAGCGTTTTTGTTTTATCGTCATAGTCAGGCATTTTTCCATTTTGCAACAGAAAAACAATGACCTCCAAATGGTCTTCTATATTTTCGTATGAAATAGAAATTATCCTTTCTTTATCCTTAAACTCTACATCGTAAAAAGCATTACCATTAATGGTTTCATTTGTCTGGTTAAACCCAAATTCAGCTTCAAGAAATGAATAATACAATTTTACTGTTTCAATATATTTTAAATCTTTTACCCTCATCTGTTGTAAAATCCATTGACGATTATAACTCATCATTTTGCTGGTCACTTGGTCTACTGTGCCTGTGAATTTTGGCATATTATTTAAGATAATTGACCCTGGATGTTTTGCAGTTTCTACGCTAACACGCTTCATTGTTTCTCCTATAATTGTTTGTCCCCCCTTAGCGGCAAACCGCCAGCTAAATTTACCAATTCCTCCAATAAGATCAAATACCTCTCCACCACTCAACAGCAGAGCTGCATCAAAAATTCCTTCCTGGATCTTGTTATCAGTACCCCAGTTTGCATATTTAGCGTAGTTTTCGACCATTGAAGAGATTTCATTACCTCTCCTAGATTTTTTGATCTCATCCCAAGTAAGCCCTTGTGCAACCAGCTTTTCAAAAAGCTCCATCGTGCCAACACGTTTGCCTACAACCTCAACAGTATTCAGTCTATCTTTAGTAACCCAGGTACCATCTTTCATCTCAGCACCCCAGGTTTTCAGTTCACTAAAAAGCCCAACAATTTTAAACTGTTGGGCTTTTTAGTGATAACATTAAGTAACTATTAAACAAGCAAATGGTTGTTTATTTTAGGCACAAGTAACCATCCACTATTGGCCGCTACACAAGACTTTCGCCAGACTGGGTTCAGCTCAATTGCGAGCATTGTTGTATATTAAGCATTATAGTTGAAAAAGTCATCTTCATTTTTCAAAGCTTTTGGTAAAAAATCTTTAGCAGTCGATAAAATATACTCCCACTCTTCCACATCTATTTGAACATCAATACTGGACGCATAAAATTTTAAGAATAATTCTTTATCATCTGAAATCGATACTTCTAAAAAAGGACTCATATTCTCTTTTAAAAAGACTTCTAAATAAGGGTAATCTGAATTAATATCCCCAACTTCTTCAATTCTTATATTTTTCATATTAGTAAATTATTTTATGCCTCTAAATCCAATAAAAACCCCATCTAATCCCCAACTTGCAGCATTTCCATTTGGTAAAGTATAAGTAACCCAACCATTAGGATACCTGCCTCCTATACCTGTTGCTCTAGTCCCATTTCTTAAAACATCTTTTAGGGTTGAAGAACCCAAATTGTTTAATGCACCTGGACTTCTGTAAGCTTTCATTAAAGCTTCAGTAGATTCAAAGCCGAAATATTCAGGGTGTTTTGTTACAGCCCGCCCTGCATTTGTTAAAATCCCACCCTTAAATGGAGATATGGCATTTTTAAAAGCACCTACAGCATTGAAGCCCTCCTTAGCAGCAAACCGCCAGCTAAATTTACCAATTCCTCCTATAAGATCAAATACCTCTCCACCACTCAACAGCAGAGCTGCATCAAAAATTCCTTCCTGGATCTTGTTATCAGCACCCCAGTTTGCATATTTAGCGTAGTTTTCGACATTGAAGAGATTTAATAACCTCTCCTAGATTTTTTGATCTCATCCCAAGTAAGCCCTTGTGCAACCAGCTTTTCAAAAAGCTCCATCGTGCCAACACGTTTGCCTACAACCTCAACAGTATTCAGTCTATCTTTAGTAACCCAGGTACCATCTTTCATCTCAGCACCCCAGGTCTTCAGTTCATCTTCTTCTTCGTCCTCTTCATCACCAGATAGCCCACCCATCTTCATATTGCCCAGTACATACGAAAAGGCCATACCCGCAGCCGCACCGGTAAAATCTAGTGACTCCATGCCATCAGGATCCACGAAACTAATCGGGTTGTCGAAAGCATAAGTGTAAGGGGAATATCTCCTCATTTGCTCCGCCAAGGGATCTACGCTATTCCACCTGCCTATAACAGGATCATAAAGCCTAGCGCCATAACCGAGGCTATGCCGAGCTCATGAACACCAATAAATACAATAAACAACAGGTGAATAATCATATTGACCCAGTTCGTCCTGCAATTCCTTGCCGTTGTACAGCTAATTGTTGGTTCCAGCCCTAGTGTTACGCTTAAGTCCAAAAGCGTAGTAGTCATCTTCCTGTAACTCCTATAAAATACCCGTAGTTGAATGTTGATAAATTGTATCGACCTTTGTTAAACTTCAAAGCCAAAAAATTGATATTTATTAGAAAAGCCCAACAATTTATAAACTGTTGGGCTTTAATAGAATTTTCTATATTATAAAATATAAAGAACTAGTTGATATATAATCAGTAGGTAGTTTATCTTAAGAATAGATCTCCATTGGCTTGCGGTAACATACAAGCTTGCAATAGAGCTTATAGTGATAAATACTGCTTAAGCTAAATCTAATGAAATCCTCACATCTGATGTAATCACCAAGCCGCCCCCGCCTACCTCTTTATTACATATAAATCTAGTCAGACTATCATATACATGTTTTTTCCCATAAATATCATCCACCCCTTTAACATCTAGATAATCTTCATATTCCTCGAATGTCAACCCATTAATTGGAATAAAAAAACTAAAGCTATAAAAGCACTTCCACATTTCGATTATTGCATTAGCAAGGTCTTCTTTCAGTTTAAGTTTCCCAATGGCATCGAAACGTCTTTCATCAATCTTAAAAATATATTTAAACTCGCTTCCCAATGAACCAAATCTTGTAAAGATGCTTTTCTTTAAATCTACAAGCTCCTCGTCAGTAGTTAAATCTTCCTCCCTTCTAAAATAGCAAAAAATTTCATCTTCTGCACTAAACAAGGTGTTTAAGATTTTTTTTAGAGCAATTCTATCATCTATTGAATTATATAAATCGAAAGATTCAATTGTCAGAAAGTTTAATCCGTTCTTATATTCGTTAAATAATTCCATTTATTTCTTCTTGATAGGCTGTCCAAATGTAGCAAAATTAAAGCTTCTATGAGGCGTCGTTGATAAACCGAAATAATTGGTATGAAAATGACTTACCTTTTTACCATCATTTACACCCATTATTTTATGATAATCTATTCTAAAACCTTTACCCGATTTTGCTTTATAAGATAAGATAGTCCCTCCGTCAGCTCTGGGGTTTTTATACATCAATTCAAATCTCCCTAATTGATAACCATACCCAGCATTGGCCTCAAAACTTACAGCTTTTTTTATTTTTACTGGAGACACATATGCCAAAGGAGCTGATGTTGCCGCACCTTCAACAAAACTATTTATTACTTTAGCATCAGCCTTTGCTTGATCCTCAGCAGATAAGGACCGGTATGCCATTTGACCTTCATATAAATTCACATAAGTATCGACATCAAGTAATGAAGCCACTGACCAAAAAGAACTTGAGAGACCATCCAATAAGTCTGAACCTAAAGTTGAATCTTCACTTAACCAACCTCTCCAAGTCTTACCAACATTTCCAAACGGATCCCCTTTTCCTAATTCATCCCACAATGTAGGAAAATAACCTTTTTTCTTTTTCTTTTTATCATCCTCTGGATCATTAAAAGGATCATTCTTCTCCTCATCATCCCAGTCATTCATCTTCATATTGGCCAACACTTGCGAAAAGGCCATACCCGCAGCAGCACCAGTAAAATCTAGTGACTCCATGCCATCAGGATCTATAAATCTAATCGGGTTATTCAATCCGTAATTATATGGACTATACCTCCTAGCACTCTCTGCCAACGGATCTACGCTATTCCATCTCCCAATAATTGGATCATAAAACCTTGCCCCGTAGTCATACTGTCCCAACTCTTCTTGCAACTCCTTGCCGTTATAAAGATATTTATTTACCACCCCAGTTCCAAATCTTTTTCCAAAGGCATAGTAATCATCTTTCTGTAACTCCTGTAAACTACCCGTTGTTGGATGCTGGTTAAAAGTATAGCGCACATTACCCAAATGATCCAAAAGGTTATATTCGTAACTATAAGTACCTGCATTGTTCCTAGCTATCCCCTCTTCAGTCTGTATCAATTCAATCACACCATTGGTGTATTGGATCCCATCAATATAATCGGTAGTGGTAGCCGTAATGCCGTTCACTTTTCTTAATTTTTGCCCGGTAGCATCGTAGGTATAGCTCAAGTTTACGCCCGTTTTCGTAGCTGTTACGGGTAGGTTGAGCAAATTATAGCTCAAGGTTACTCCTGTTCTACCGTCAGTAGTGGCATTGCCGTTGGCATCATAGGCATAGGCACCCGTTGCCAGCCCACCAGCAATACTGTTCAGCCTATTGCCGGTATAGCTATAACTTCCGCTTGCACCATCCCTATTTAAGCTACTAATATTACCCATTACATCATAAGCCATGGTTTCACTCATCATTACGCCAGTACTGATGGCACTGGTTAATCGGTTCAGCTTGTCATAGCTATAATTAAACCTATTACCATAACTGTTACCCCATAACTGGGTACTGATGTTACCATTGTACTGTGGGTTAGCAAGCGTATCATAACCCAGTTTCATACTGAACTGAGGTGATGCACTGTTTTTTAGCCAACCCCTTTCGTTATAGGCATATTTGGTAGACTGTAAAAACGTTGTACCATTGTCTGTACTGTGCAGGCTTTTCTTGGTCAATTGGCCCAACTCGTTGTACTCCAATTTATTCAGCACCACTGCAGGCTGCCCATTGATACTTTCCTGACTACTGATCTTTCTGCCTACGTGATCATGGCTATGGTGGGTAGCAATGGTAGTAGCTGTTGAGCCTACGTGATGTATACGGTTAGAAGACTTCAACTCGCCTATAAAGCTATAGGTGTTGCTGATCTCATCGTAATTTCCGCTTATCTTGGCTCCAGAGAGAAAATGCTGGGCAAAAGTTTTGATTGCCCTGCCATAGCCATCGTAAAAATTAAGGCTCAGCAGCATGGCAGTTGTACCCAACACCTTTACTTTGGTGCCGGTTAGCAGACCTTTGGTTAACTGACTGCCCGCAGCAAAAACATAGGTATTACCTTCTGGGAAAGCATAATTATCGTAATAATTTATGGTTAGTGGTGTAGCACTGGTACGTGGAAAAGCAACATTGGCATAATCAGTGCCTACCAGCCTGGTTTCCCAAATGCTATTGCTCTGCCCGTCTGAAGTTACGGTAGCCTGCAGCGAAATACGGTCTGCAGAACTGGCATAGGTTCCACTGATCACCGAACGACCGAACTGATCGTACTTTTGGTAAGACCACTCTCCCCTTGCCAATTGGTTGGCATCCTGTGTTAAAACAACCTGATCCAGCTCATTATAAACCATCATTTCCCAACCTTTTCCAGGAATTTTTTTCTCAATCAGCCTGTTTTTGGCATCATATCGGTATTGATAGCAAAAATTATCCAATGCGGTTTGCGAAACCGTACCCCCATCTGGGTTTGCTCCTGGAGGCAATACAAAACACAGGTTACCCAGATCGTCATAGATATAATAGGTAGAAAGCATCTGTATATTTCCCAGCCCATCTTTGTTAAAATGCCGCTTCACTACCACCCTGTTATCCCGATCGGTATAACTGATCAACTGACCAGCACGTCCATCACTTTCTTGCCAGTTTTCGTCTTTGGTAACCGTTACAAACAACTCGTTGTATCTAACACCAGCATTATTGAGGTTTCGTTTATAACCCTGCCCAGGAGAAGTATTAACGAGTGCCTGATAATAGGCCACCTCTTCGGTATTGCTGCCAGCATAATGATGCCCTTCGTACTTGGTCTTAACAGTATGTTCCTGCCCTAGCTGCCATGCTAATCCTGGAGCACCCTGTTCTATTGTTCTGGCCAAGGGCGAAGGTTCGATCACACTTTGTGAGAATGCGGTGTTTACAATGGCTTTAACACCCGGTGCATTGTTAGCCGTAGGGTTATTGTAAAAATCTACCTGAGCAGCCAAAGCCCCTGTTTTAAAGCTACCATTACTTATGGTAGCTGCGGCACTATAGGGCAAATGCGAGATAGTTTCCCGTCCAAATTCGTCATAAACGCTAAACTGCACAATATCTCTAAAGGTAGGACTAGCCTGCCACTGCACAGACTGTGAAGTACGGCCTAGTCCATCAATGTAACTTATACTTTCATTCACTTCGCAAACGCTACGGACAGTGTTAAGATTAGTTGTATTAACCCCAGAACGTTTAAATGTCCGAGTGGATACAAAATTCTTGTTCAAGCTAGGAGTGGAATTTGCTGCAACACAGCTTTGGACTGGCAAAGTACCAGCTATGGTAAAAACACGCAGGTTATTACCATTTGGCACGAAAAATCCATTGCCTAGGGTTACGCTAAGTGGGGCACTGATCTCTGCCTGCCCACTATAGGCATTCACCGTGAGGTGTTGGGCACTGCTTATTGAAACTCCCCCCAACAGCAATGCTATTGTTAAAAATAGGTTTCTCATTTTCTTCGGTTAATTAAATTAAATCTTAATCATAAATTCTCGATCGATCTACTGTAGCAATACATGCTACAGCACAGAAAGCCTATTTAACGTTTGCTCTCTTTAGCCAATAGCGCATATTTCTGCTCTAGCTCAACAAGCTTTTTATGTTGTTCTATCAAATGGAGTGTCAATTCTTCGATCTTTAGAAGTAGTTTTCCATTCATCTCTCCTAACGATATGCCTTTTTCGGAAACCGATTTGGCCGAAGGCATATCTGGAAGGTGACCTAGCTGGGCAATTGATTTTTCAATCTCAGGGAGAGGTGTAAGACGATAATCTTTTGTAAATACATAGTCGGGCCAGTTCGCAGACTCTACTTTAATCTCTTGGGCTCTGATATTACCTTTTACCGATAATTTTTCTGTCGGCATGTTGGTGCCAATGCCTACATTACCATTGATATACAGCTTATCTGGAGATTGAAAATTGGGCGGATTAAACCCAATTCCCAAACCCGATCCGTTCAGCTGAAAAATACTTCCACTTTCAGCGCTAGATACATCGATAAATCGGTATTCGCTGGCCCACTCGGCAGAGCCCCAGGTACCATTGTAAAACAACCTCATTGCTTTTTGCTGGTTGCTGACAAAACTCTTCACAATATCAAGTCCAGCACTTGGTGATAAGGTACCCAAACCCACATTACCAGTGGTTGGAAAGGTATTGGTTTGTGCCTTTACGATGGTAAGGCAAAAAAGTAATACGAGCATGATATAATACTTAGTCGAATTAATGTTTGATTTAAATTTCATGATTTTCTATAATTAAGATTTAAGATTTGATAAACTATAACTTCTATTTTTTTCTTTAACACCTAGTAATTAGTCGTTAAAAAGAATAAACATGTATTCTACACCAGCTTGGAAGGTGAAATTGTCTCCAGTTTTTACCCTAACCACCCCAAGTGAAGAATTCACCTGCAGCCAGTTGAGACTTCCATTGTAATTATCTTCGAAACGAATGCTGACTTTATAAGCGCCCGGCTCTACGTAAAGCTCATCGAAATTGAATGGCGGTGTATTTAACGGAATTTCCTTACTTACCACAATATGTCCATCCTTAATTAGATCGAGATAGACCTTCCGGGGAACAATCGAATTACCAGGCCACATGTTAATTAGCATTTTAGAGCTGGCTTCTGGCCTAGTTTGATCCAGATCTCCTGCAATGGAATACCAATTGGAATTGAGGTAACTAGCTGCGTAAACATTGGCATCAACCGACGACAAAGGTTGGTGATAAGTAGCTCCAGGTTGGATGGCATTAGTAGTCCTTCTCACATTGTCGCTGCCAATTTTGTTGTAGGTAAGCATAATTGGATCATTGGGACTTAACAAGGTACCCGCAAAGTTCAAAGGCGTTTTGTTCAGATGGTAATTATAACGGTTTACAATGTGAAGGCTATCATTTTTAACGATGCTCAACCTGCCATACGGCTCGTACTCAAAGTATTTAGATGCCCCATTTGCTTCTGTAATGGAACTTACACCAATCAAGGGTCTATAAGTAAAACTTTTTACCATCGCATACGGCAGTTGCGACCTGATATCATTAGTGGCTGTTAGTATGGTTGATTGCACAGACGAGCCGGCTATTGTGGTTACACTTGATAGATGCCCTGGATAGCTTGCTCCAATAATTTCTGCTACCGGATAGGTTTGGTTATAGCCCCAAACAAAAGATTTAACAAGCTTATTCTTTTCGGTAAGCTGAAGCAAATTCGCTTTGGCATCGTAAAGGTCAAAACTAACTTCGGTAACCAGAGGTTGCCCACCCACCGATTTTTGGATACTTAGCGGCACGTAGCAATAGGCTGAATTATTAATCGCCCCATAATTGGTTTTAGTTCTTGCTGTTTCTACTGCTCCATTGCTATTGTAAACTGAGCTAACCTCTTCCAGAACCGTACTAATTCTATTTAGGGCCAGCATTTGGTTATATACTGCAATCCCCGGAAAGTCATAAGCATACTTGAAGGTTTTGGACACTGAACCATTCGCACCATCTGTAGTAATTTTACTTACCTGCGGATAGGTTGCATTATTGTATTCGTAACTGGTGGTTTTAAAGGTGGTATCTACTCCACTTACCCATTTTTCCTTTTCTGTTGCCAATAGTAACTTTGCTACCTGTATGCCATATTGGCCTGCGTTAAAATCTTCGTAAATATTGCCCCCAGGGCCACTAGCAAATGAACTGTTGTAATTGTAGAGATCACCAGATGAACCACTATATAAGCTATAACTGTTATTTTGGTAAGAATAAATAACCCTTACCTGCTCTGGCTTACTATATTTACTGTAGGTATATTCTTTACTGTGCACAAGTGCATACTTCCCATTGCTAAATTGATAATCCTCTACTGAACGTTCTTTGCCCATCAGCCCATCTGTTTGCAGTACATTGATATTGGTTCCGGGAACCTTAGCATCAATGATAAATGAATAGGGCGAGAATTTTTCTATACTATAATAAGTATATACTTTTTTACCAGTCTGCTTACCGAGGTCTTGATTATATTCACTAACCTTGGTATAATAAATGGGAGCGCCATGTGGGTAAGTATAGTCTGCTGAGGAGGCAGGCAAATAGGTGGTCTTTTTCTCCTGATGGGTAATATGTACACATGACCTGTTTGTACAGGCCGTGCCTCCCGTAGCACCCGTACCGTAAAATACATTTTGAACATAGGAGTATGGTCTAAAAGTACGATTAGCCACATCATATGCTTTAAATGGCGAATTAATGAGCAGCCCTGTCCCATCCTCTGTATCACCATAACGGTAGTATTTGTAAGAAGCTGGTGTAAGGGAAATGCCATCATAATGTGCTATCGATTTTATCCTCACACCCCCAGTCATGGCCAAGAGCTCTAACCTAGAACTTACATCCTGCCGCACCCTATTGGATTCGTATTCAAAATCTACATAGCCTCCAGTAGGGTACACAATCCTTTTTAACATTCCCGCCTGCGTAGGGCTCTCATCAGTAGCTTCGGTATTTCTGGATAGGCTGTTGCCATTACCAATTACAAAATCAACACTATCAACATAATTGGCACAACCATTATCAAGGTTTTTATAATAACGTTGTTTGATATGGTTGATAGAAACTCCAGTATAATCGTAAGAATCACTAATCTCTGTAGTAAACACATTTCGATAGCCCCATGCATCCTTGCCCATAAGATAGTCGCCAAAGCCTGTTTTATTTTTATACAATAATTTGTAGGTCTCGTAAGCAGTATTGCCATTTCTTACCTGAACAGAATCAAGGTAACGGGTAGTAAACTGTGCCTGCACGGCTGGTGGCTGACCCAAAGAGCTGTTAGGTACAACATAAGAATGGAAAAGATTGAAGGTCTTTATTTCTTCATCATATTGATTCTTTACCTGAATAGCATCTATTTCGTCAGTTCCAGTGAACACGACACTTCCTTGGCTAAAATCGATCCTAGTTAAAGCAATTCCATACACTACAGAAGATATGGTATTTGCCACAGTCTTAACGTAACTCAAGTCTACCACATTATTATTTGCATCAAGGTAAGGCAAATGGAAAGTAGACTTGCTGTTCGCAAAATTTTCTACATATTTGGGCGAAGAGAGCCTAAACATTGGATAAAGTGCAGCTAACTGCTCATACGTTGTCATAGATGGATAATCTGCCACCAGACGATCCCCAGTAATATAATTTGGCACATTACATGGATTATCACTAGAGTAAAACTCGATAGACTGCCTATTGGTCCTGTAGGCAACGGGCGATTTGAGCTGATAGGTAAAATCGATAGTTTCAGTTCGGTTGGCGTTATAGATCTTACTACATTTAAATGCAGTACGAACATAATCCGCAGAAGAATTTGAGGTAAGCTCTGAAAAATCTGTTGCCAAATTAGCGACGGTTGTTGAAAATTGACCCCCAAACAAGTATGTGGTACCATCAGTATCTACGATGGTGAACTGACCATTATTAAACGTTATCTTCAAGTTATCGTAAGGAACAGGGACAATGACATAGGAGTTATTGTTAGCATTTTTCCTGAAATAGAAAGACCCAGATTTGTTCAGTAGCTTGTAGTTGAATTTATCTGGCATGCCGTCTAACTCGCCATTTGCCATCATATAGGCATCTCTTACAAACACCCCTGCAAAGGTGTATAGCGGATAATTTAATAAGGCGTCTGTAGGACTAAAATGTTTAATCTTTTCATTAGCGATGTAACCACCCGCAGCAAAATCATCTAATCCATTTACGGTTCTGGTAATTTGGATATCAGAACTTAAAGTCCAGCCTAAACCCACACTGGTAGATTTTTCATGGATTTTAAAACCACCGGCATGGTAATTAAGCGCAATAGGCAGGGAAAGGCCACCACTTTCAATTTGATATAGCGGGAGGGAAATACTCGGTATGCCGGTATTGAAACTCACAGGATAATTGACCATTTTTGTGAGGGCGGCAGCCTCGGGTGATACTGGGATATCAGGTTGAGACTTTGCCCCCATCCCCATTAGTAGCATTCCGATCGTGCCTAGTAATTTTGTAATAGATCTGACCTTCATAATTTTCCGTTTTAGATTAAACTTATTTGAATTAAAGTTCACCAGGAAAGATTTTAAAGAAGAATAAATTTGCCAACGACACGAATGGAGTGACCAACTCTAACTTACTGTTGATGAACCGCTTATTCAGATCCAAATCAGCTTGTAGAAATGGGTCGATTTTGAGCAATAGCAAGTAGTTTTGACTGTATTCGGCGTAAATAAAAAAGAATGATTATTTATTTTGATTTAATAAGAAAATGAGCTGCCAAAACTGATGATGAAAGCCAGAGCTATTAATTACTGTTAAGCTTTAAGAGAGACAGTTTTTTAGTTGATATATGAACCAAAAGGTTAAAACTAAACTCCAAGCCAAAAAATAATAACTAGCGGTTCCAGAAGGCTGCTGATGGCGTTTGTTTGGTATTCCGCTTCTTCGGTATATTGGCTCAGCCAACTGCCCAAAACTACGGTATGCAGAAAAATACACCTATTCCTTTACCCCTAGGCCGACACATTTAACAAGTAAATCGTCCTTTCGAACGAAGTTTTCGTGAGGAGAAATCTATTAAACTAACAACCATAGATTTCTCACATGCATACGAAAGGACCACACATGATTGACCAACTAATTTGCTTTCAGGTTTAATTATTTTACTCCAATCTAAGTTCTGTTTACCTAAATAAATTTATTTGTGCAGTAAAGCTTTGTTTGTTTTTTTGTATATTAGTAATCAAATCTGTAGCTAAGTAATTGTCTAAATTTCTTTTGGCTAATTTCTAAAAGTCCACCTTAACTCCACGTAAAGTCCACCAAAAGTCTACCTAAAGTGCAGCAACACTATAACCGTCTTACGCCCTTGCCGTATCCTTACGCTATACCAACTAGGTATCAAGCCTAGTATTTGGCAAGGTTTTCCCCTCCTTTCCTTAACCCAACCCTTACCTTTTCAAGGTCTTTAGGGTAATTAAAAGGTAAATAAACACTATAGAACACCTCTAAAAAGGGATAAGTTTGGGTTATTCTGGTACGAGCTTGGTACCTTTCAGCGCATCAGTTTTTGAGCGACAATATTAATTCTATCAATGCTGCACCTTCGCTATTTTTTATAAACAGTAACATGACCAGTTTACTGATGTAATGCCGATGGTTTTAATCGCCTACTACAAACCGCTCCTGTTTGTCGCATAATTACAGGCGTTCGTCGAGAGTTAGCATCTGCTGGTATAATACAGCAATTTACGATGCAACCTTTTGCCTTTTGCGCCGTCTTATATACGAAACCAGCCTGAAACGGGGCGGTTAAAAAAAGAAAATAATTAACAAACAAAAAGATTTTAAAAATATAAAGCATATGAAAAACTCTATCAAATCATTAATCGCAGCAGTAGTAACAACAGTAGTTTTAACAGGTTCGGCAGTAGCAAGCAAAGCAGCAGACGGCAATGCAGTAACTGTACTTTCTGAAGTTAAAAAAGTAAACAGCATCAATGTTTCTGGAAACGTGAAACTGATATTGGTACAGAGTGCAGACGAGAGCGTAAAAGTTTACGACAGCTATTTCTCTAAAAATGCATTGGTACAGCAAAAAGATGGCGAATTGCGCATCAGCTCTTTCAACAAAGAAACTTTAACGGTAGTGGTTTATGTAACCAACCTATCTTCAATCTCTGCATCAAACAATGCATCGGTTAGTACTTTTGGAAAGTTCAGCGTACCTAGTTTAATGGTTGATTTGAAAGATCAGGCAACGGCTAATTTAAACACCAACACCATTAGCCTTTATACCAACCTTGGCGGGCAATCTAACCTTACCCTAACTGGTGAAGCTATGGATTACAGTGCGGTATTGGGAAGCATTGCTAAAGTAAACTTGGCAAGCTTTAATGCCCAGAATACTGATATCCAAACCAAGAACATCAGCATCGCTAAAGTTGTTGCTCCAGTAACATTAACAGATTTATACAACCTTTAAAATTCATAATCCATCATAAATTTTAGTTTAGTTTTAGTTTAGTAAAAAGATGCGGGTGGATGTCCGCATTTTTTTATGCCTAAATTTCGGCTCTATAACATCTAATAATTAGGTAATATTTTGCCTCTTTTAAGTCTTGCTTTAAGAGATCATATCATACCAAAATTTTAATCCTTACTTTTGCAGTAATTTTCTTAAACATAATTCGTTAAAAAATACTTTGAGTACATTAATTGCAGCCGAAGGCTTAGGCCATGGATACCATGATGAATGGCTTTTCAAAAATTTAACACTAGGCATTAACCCTGGTCAACGTGTAGCGTTGGTAGGTATAAATGGCGCTGGTAAAAGCACCCTTTTAAAATTATTGGCTGAGCGATTTGCTCCCTTAGAAGGAAAAATCGTGAAAAATAAAGCCGTAAAAATTGGCTTTTTAGATCAAGAACCAAGTTTCCCAGATGGTTATTCTATTAGTGATTTCATCTTTTCTTTAGATAATAAACAGCAACAGCTGATTAAAGAATATGAAGAATTGATTGAAGACCCTAACCCAGACGAGAAAACATTAAACCGTTTATATGAAGAGTTAAGCGAGCACAATGCCTGGGAATACGAGCATGAAATCAAAACGATTTTAAGCAGAATGGGGATTAATCACCTACAGCAAAAAATAGCTACACTTTCTGGTGGCCAGAAAAAACGTTTAGCATTAGCTAAGTTGTTAATCGAAGATCCTGAGATTTATGTATTGGATGAGCCTACCAACCATTTGGATATTGATACGATTGAATGGTTAGAGAAGTTATTAACCTCTGGCAATAAGACCATTCTTTTAGTAACACACGATAGGTACTTTTTAGATAATGTTTGCAACACGATTGTTGAGTTAGATAGAGGGAAAATCTACAACTATAATGGCAATTATGCATTTTTCTTAGAAAAGAAAAGCGAACGCGAAGCTTCAGACGAAAGCACTTTCCAGAAGAACAAAAACCTATTGAAGAAAGAATTAGAATGGATGAGGCGTATGCCAGCTGCTCGTACGGTCAAATCACAGTCTAGGGTTAATGCATTTTATGACCTAGAGGACAAAACTAAGCAACGTTCTGACAATCAAAAAGTTACATTGAATGTTAAAATGGCTCGTCAGGGAAATAAAATTTTAGAATTAAATCATATTGGTCAATCTTTTGATGATAAAAAAATTATTAACGATTTTTCTTATACTTTTAAAAGGGGTGATCGAATTGGCTTAGCGGGAAAAAACGGAACAGGAAAATCAACTTTATTAAATATCATGACAGGATTTTTAAATCCTGAGAGAGGTAAAGTTGATGTGGGAGATACTACAGTTTATGGTTATTACAAACAAGGCGGTTTAGCTTTTGACCCGAAACAAAGGGTAATTGATATTGTAAAATCTGATGCAGAATATATTAAAATGGCAGATGGACAAACCATTTCTGCTTCTGCCCTATTGACACTATTTCTGTTCCCTCCAAAAAAACAACATGGGATGGTAGAGAAATTAAGTGGTGGTGAAAAGAAACGTTTACACCTGATGAAGGTGTTAATGCAAAATCCTAACTTCTTAATTTTAGATGAGCCTACAAATGATTTAGATATTGATACGTTAAATGTATTAGAAGAATTCTTAGAAAACTTCCCTGGTGTATTGATTTTAGTTTCTCACGACAGGTATCTTTTGGATAAAATGAGCGAACAATTATTCATTATGGAAGGCGAAGGAATCGTAAGTATTTATAACGGAAACTATTCTGAATATCGCATTAGTTTAGATACAGCAAAAGACAATCCTGCCCCAAAAAAGGCTGTCATTGAACAGCCAAAAACAACAACAGCTGTAAGGAAGCTATCCTTCAAAGAACAAAAAGAACTAGATGAAATTGAAGAGAAAGTTGCAGAAAAGGAAAATGAGATAGCGGATTTAACAAAATCACTAAATACAATAGCTACTTCAGATTATGTAAAAATTCAAGAAGTATCTCAAAAAATTGAGCTTTACAATAAAGAATTAGAAAGCATCATGGAGCGTTGGGTTGAACTTTCTGAGAAAACAAATTGATAAATGGCACCCTCAGACATCATTGCAACAATCGGTGTAAGCATATTATTGATCGCTTTCTTTCTACAAAATCTAAAGGTTTTAGGGAGTGAGGGCGTTACCTATAATTTGTTAAATATGACTGGGGCCGCCATTGCTGGTATGCTTCATTACTTATTTCTTTCATGCCTTTTGTGATTTTAGAAGGCGTTTGGTGTATGGTAGCCCTATTTGGGATAGTAAAAATATATTGTAAAAGAGAAAAGTTTCACGTGAAACAAGATTAATCGAATATGATTTTGTTGATCATTTCCAGTTGTTCCACGTGAAACATAAATAAAAATAGATGTTTAAAGAGTACGATGTTATTGTTGTAGGCGCAGGTCATGCTGGTTGCGAAGCCGCCGCCGCCGCCGCTAATCTTGGTTCTTCTGTATTATTGATTACCATGAATATGGAGACCATAGCGCAAATGAGTTGTAACCCGGCTATGGGTGGTGTTGCCAAAGGACAAATTGTGAGAGAGATTGACGCCATGGGTGGCTATTCTGGTATTATTGCAGATAAAACAACCTTGCAATTTAGAATGTTGAATAAATCTAAAGGCCCTGCGATGTGGAGTCCGCGAGCTCAAAATGACAGAAAACGTTTTGCAGAAGAATGGCGGTTGGCTTTAGAAGCAACACCAAATGTAGATTTTTGGCAAGAAATGGTGGGTAGCTTATTAATCAAAAACAATACGGTAATTGGCGTTAAAACTGCGCTTGGCGTAGAGATTTTAGGCAAGGCTGTTGTGCTTACGAATGGCACCTTCTTAAACGGAATTATCCATATTGGAGAAAAGAAATTTGGTGGCGGTAGAACTGGAGAAAAATCTGCAACTGGTTTAACGGAACAATTAACTGAACTCGGCTTCGAAGCTGGCAGAATGAAAACCGGAACTCCTCCCCGAGTTGATGGCCGCTCGTTAAATTATAGTTTAATGGAAGAACAATGGGGAGATGAAAATCCGGGCCGCTTCTCTTATACTAATGTAGAAAGACCAACTGATCAACGTTGCTGTTGGATTACCTATACCAACGGAAATGTACACGAAACTTTAAAAGAAGGCTTCGAAAAATCTCCCATGTTCACTGGTCGGATTAAAGGTTTAGGCCCTAGGTACTGCCCGTCTATCGAAGACAAAATCAATCGTTTTGCCGAAAGAGAAAGACATCAAATTTTTGTTGAGCCAGAAGGATGGAACACTTGTGAGATTTATGTAAATGGTTTTTCAACCTCTTTACCTGAAGATGTACAGTATAAAGCATTGACACAAATTCCAGGATTTGAAAATGCCAAGATGTTTCGCCCAGGGTATGCCATAGAGTATGACTATTTTCCACCTACCCAATTGGGATTAACCTTAGAAACTAAATTAATCAGCAATCTATTTTTTGCAGGCCAAATAAATGGCACTACAGGATACGAAGAAGCTGCTAGTCAGGGCTTTATAGCTGGAATTAATGCGCATCAGAAGGTAAAAGATCAGCATGAACTGATAATGAAACGTTCCGAATCATATATAGGTGTATTGATTGATGATTTGGTAACCAAAGGAACAGAAGAACCTTATCGAATGTTTACTTCTAGAGCAGAACATCGTTTGTTGCTCAGACAAGATAATGCAGATATTAGGCTCTCCCCTATTGCGCATAAATTAGGATTGATTAGCGACGAGCGTTTAGCGATTGTCAATGAAAAAGTAGCTAACTCTGATGCCATTGTTGCCTTCACTAAAAAACAAGGTGTGGATATGGAAAGTGCAAACGAGCTCTTAGAAAGTTTAGGTACAGCAGCGCTCAATCAAAATGTAAAATTATTTAATGTATTAAGCAGACCTCAGGTTGGCATTAACGACATTAGAAAAGTTAGTCCTGCTTTTAATGAACTTTTAAATACATTTGATATTGAAACCGTAGAACAAGCAGAAATTAAAATAAAATACGATAGCTATTTTGAAAAGGAAAATGAGATTGTAAATAAAATGCAAAAAATGGAAGACAAAAATATCAATCCAGATTTTGACTATAATAAATTACTTTCTTTATCAAAAGAGGCAAGAGAAAAATTATTGAAAATAAAACCGAGAACTTTAGGGCAAGCTTCCAGGATTTCTGGCGTTTCTCCTTCAGATATCTCAGTTTTAATGGTTCATATTACCAAATAATTTATATTTTTCTGATTATCAATTGATTAACCCACTTAAAAAACAGACTTATTTTTAAGCGTTTTAAGAGCTTATTTCAATTTTTTAATCATACTAATTAGAAAAGACGTTAGATTAATTATATCGCAGCTAAATGTATAAAAACGCAAACCTTAAAAATAGCAAGTTTTTTTTCCTGTCAATTTTAATTATTGGTCTAATTTACGGCTGTGCGAGTATGCGTGCTCCAGAAGGCGGACCAAAAGACACCACGCCTCCCAAGGTTTTAAAAATGGAGCCCAAAAATTTAACCACCAATTTTAAGGCAGAAAAAATTGAAATAGAATTTGACGAGTATTTCAATTTACAAAATGAATTTAAGGAATTTTCTATTTCTCCGGAATTAGACAAGGCTCCAACTTTGAAAAAGAAAAAAAGAACATTAGAGATTACTTTTACTGATAGCTTAGAAAACAATACAACGTATACCCTAAACTTTGGGAATATGATTGTTGATGTAAATGAATCCAATGCACTTAAAAATTTCACCTATGCTTTTTCAACAGGTCCAAAATTAGACTCATTAAGTATTAGTGGTAAAGTAACCAATACCTTAACCGGTAAACCCGAATTAGATGCGGTAGTTTTTATTTTACCATTAAATAGGGATACGCTTTTTGGAAAGAAAAAACCATCAATATTTACCTCTACAGATAGTAGCGGAAATTATAGATTAAACAATTTGAAAAAAGATACCTATAAAATCTATGCGATAAAAGAAAATGCAGGTGGTGATAAAATCTATCAACAAGCTACAGATCAAGTTGGTTTTAATGGAGATTCTATTGTTTTAGATAGCAATATCACCGATCTGAACATTGGCATATTTAAGGAAGTTGCCACCAATTTTAGAATATTAGACAGAAAGTTCAATGCTGATGGTAGTATTTCAATGATTTTTAATCAAAAATTGATTAAACCAGAATTAACAATTCTAGATGCAAAAGCGATAGATGATACCAAAATTACCCGATTTACGAAAACGAATGACAGTGTAAAATTATGGTTAAAAGACTTAAGTTTTGATTCAGTTAGGGTAGCCATTAAAAGCAATGGAGAGGCTTTAGATACACTGACTTTTAATAGAGATAAAAGAGATAAATACACTAGAGTGCTCACTTTTACAGATAATACAGAACAAGGCACTACCATTAACCCCTACCAACCTTATCAATTACTTTTCAATTTCCCAGTAGATAAAGCAGATTTAACAAAAATTAAATTCTTGGAAGATTCTATTCCTAGAACTACTTTTACCATAGAAAAAGACAGTACTGATAGGCTAACTTACCTGTTAAAGTATCCATGGAAAAAAAATAAACCTTATCAAATAACATTTGGCGAGGGTGCTTTTACTGAAATATTTGGTTCAACAAATAAAGAAATAAAAAAAATATTAAAAACAGCTAGTGGAGATGATTACGGTATATTTAAATTAAGAGTACAAGTTCCAGAACCTAATAAAAGTTATGTAGTAGAAATTCTTAATGACAAAAAGGTAGTTATATTAAGTGATGTAGTTACGGGAGATCGCTTATTAAGTTATCCTAATTTTAAAACCGGAACATTCTCTGTTCGTGTGGTTTATGATACCAATAAAAATGGAAAATGGGATACTGGTAGTTTGAAAGATAAGAGTCAGCCAGAAAAAATATGGTACGAACTAAAAGAATTCCCTATTAAACCTAACTGGGAAGTGGAGAATAGTCTTACTATACCGAAAGAATTATAATTATCTAAACCAATCTGAATACATGATATAATTGTCAGGTAATTTATTTAATAAAGCCCGTTGCTCATTAGTAATGGGCTTTATTTTTTTTGCTGGTGTACCTGCATATAAGTAACCTGTTTCGCAAATGGTCTTTTCTAATACCACCGAACCTGCAGCAATAATACAATATTCTTCGATAATGGCATTATCCATTACAATGGCCCCCATACCTATCAATACATGATCTTTTACTTCACAACCATGTACAATGGCATTATGGCCAACAGATACACGATTACCAATATAGGTTGCTGCTTTTAAATAAGTTGCATGTATTACAGCACCATCTTGTATATTGCTATCATTACCAATGGTGATGCTATTTACATCGCCCCTAATCACAGCGTTAAACCAAACCGAACAATTATTGCCCATTACTACATCGCCTACTATAGTGGCATTGGGTGCAATAAAACAATTTTCTCCCCATTTAGGGTGTATATCTTTAACTGGTAATATAATCCCCCTAGCCCCCGAAGGGGGATTTGAGTTTGTTTCGTTAATATCTCGATGCATAAGTTCTAAATTTATTAAAGTCCCCTTTGGGGATTTAAGGGATTAAATAATTGTATCAACTAATTCTTTTGCATGCTTTGGGTAATCTGTTGTAAAGTGTAATCCCCTGCTCTCTTTCCTGGCTTTAGCAGATTTAATTACCATATAGGCAACTTGAATTACATTTCTGAGCTCACATAATTTAACAGATACTTTGTTCTTTTTATAAAAATCTTCTGTCTCTTCATACAATAAAAACAACCTTCGCATTGCTCTATCCAATCTAAAATCAGATCGCACAATACCTACATAATCACTCATTATTTTTTGCGTTTCGCGTAGGTTATGGGTTACCAAAATATCTTCGTTAGATTGGGTAACACCTTGGTCATCCCATTCAGGAATTTCAGTTGGTATGGTATTATTTTGATAACTTTCTAATGCTGATAAATAAATGCGATGTGCAAAAACAGTGGCTTCCAATAAAGAATTTGATGCCAACCTATTGGCACCGTGTAAACCGGTAGAAGAAACTTCGCCACAAGCATATAAATTATTAATGGATGACTTGCCAAATTCATCCACCAAAATACCCCCACACATGTAATGCGAAGCAGGTGTAACTGGTATAAAATCTTTAGTCATATCAATTCCTATTGACAGACATTTAGCATAAATATTAGGAAAGTGAGTTAAAATATCAGCCTTTTTTCTCATCGTAATATCTAAGTAAACAAAATCATCACCAGATTTTTTCATTTCATTATCTACAGCACGAGCTACAATATCGCGTGGTGCTAAAGAGCCACGTTCATCATATTCGTACATAAATTCATCCCCATTTTTTCTTCTTAACACCCCTCCAAAACCTCTAACTGCTTCAGATATTAGAAATGATGGATACTCCCCAGGGTTATATAAAGCGGTTGGATGAAACTGGATAAACTCCATATTTCTAATTTTTCCTTTCGCACGATATACCATTGCCATTCCATCGCCTGTGGCAATAACCGGATTGGTAGTGTTAGCATACACATGCCCAGCACCTCCGCTTGCCATTACAGTAACACTTGCCAAGATCTTTTCCACATCGTTAAGCTCTGTGTTAAAGGCATATATCCCATAACAGTTGATATCTTCGGTACGCTTATCCACATGTTTACCCAAGTGATGTTGAGTAATTAACTCTAAGCAGAAGTAGTGTGTTAATATCTCTATGTTATCATTTTCATGAATCTGCTTCAGTAAAACGCTTTCAATTTCATATCCTGTTACATCTTTATAGTGTAAAACTCGATGTTCTGAATGACCTCCTTCTTTAGCTAAATCGAAAACTCCGGCAGTGTTCTTATCAAAGTTAATCCCGTAGTCTATAATCTCTTGTATTCTTTCGGGGCCTTCTTTTACTACAATTTCAACAATTTTTTCATCACATAATCCATCACCAGCAATGAGCGTATCTTCAATATGTTTCTCAAAAGAATCAGACTTATCCACAACAACCGCTACACCACCTTGGGCATATTTGGTATTGGATTCATCTTCGTTAGATTTCGTAACAATTAACACTTTACCATGTTGGGCAGCCTTTAAAGCAAAACTAAGGCCTGCTATGCCCGATCCTATAACTAAAAAATCAACTTTTCTCATTAAAACTAACGTAAATCACACAATTGTTAACAACATCGTAAATAGTGTGAATAGAATGTATAAATAAAACCAACAACTATTTTAGAATGTTTAAAGCTAAGTTAAAATGGCAATTTGACACAATCTTTTAATTTATTTTTAAGCAACTTTGTATAGTTTATTAACTTTTTACTCCACTACTAACAATACACATTTTGGTATTGGTAAGTTTATAGGTAAAATAGTATAACGTTGTAAATCAGTAGAAGTTTAAAATAAAAACATAAGGTAAATGTTGGTAACTATGTAATAACTCATTTTCTAGCATTAAAATTAAGAACTTGTCCACAATACCAACACCTTAATAAACAATAAGATTCTTTATATTTTAAAATAATTATAATTTATTGTACTGTTGAAACGGAGTATCTTTACAAAAGTTTCGAAGACGAATAAAAGAAAGCGATGATGAACATGGATGTTTTAGAAGAATTAAATAAAAAAGGTTTTGTAGAAGAACACATCGATCCTACACTAGATCTTTTTGAAGAAATTGAAAAATTAAAGCAGCAAAAAAATGCAGTGATTTTAGCTCACTATTATCAAGAACCTGATATACAGGATATTGCTGATTACATTGGAGATAGTTTAGGTTTATCTCAAGAAGCTGCAAAAACAGATGCAGATATTATTGTGTTTGCTGGTGTACATTTTATGGCAGAAACTGCAAAGATTTTATCTCCAAATAAAACAGTTTTGCTGCCTGATGTGAAAGCTGGTTGCTCTTTGGCTGATAGTTGTCCACCTCACTTGTTTAAAAAGTTTAAGGAAAAATATCCAGATCATTTGGTGATCACTTATGTGAATTGCACAGCAGAATTAAAAGCATTGAGTGATATTGTTTGTACATCAACAAATGCGGTACAAATTGTGGAAAGTTTACCAAAAGATCAAAAAATAATCTTCGGACCAGATAAAAACTTAGGTGCTTGGGTAGCAAAAAAAACGGGTAGAGATTTAGTATTGTGGAATGGAGCTTGTATGGTACATGAAATTTTTTCTCGAGAGAAAATTACCAAATTAAAAGAACGCCATCCAGCTGCTAAATTTATTGCACACCCAGAATGTGAAGAAGCTGTTTTAGCAATGGCTGATTATATTGGAAGTACAACAGGATTGTTAAAATATGCCATCAATAACGATGCACAAGAATTTATAGTAGCTACCGAAAGTGGAATTATCCACCAAATGGAAAAAGCTTGTCCAACTAAAACATTTATTCCGGCACCGCCAAATAATAGTTGTGCTTGTAATGATTGTCCTTATATGAAAAGAAACACATTAGAGAAATTATACCTGTGTTTAAAAAATGGTTTGCCTGAAGTTACCGTACCAGAAAATATTATTGTAGCCGCTCGTAAACCGATAGAAAGAATGTTAGCAATATCCGCTAGTTTAGGATTATAATATTTTTAAATGACTAATAATAAATTACTTATAAAAATTATAGCTTATATTTTATTAACAAGTAGTGTAGTTTCATGTACTTCTATAAAAGAGCTTAATTATACTGTTAGTGAGAAAAAACACCAGCCAGAAAACTTAATAAAAGATGTTGATTTTACTTACCAATTGCTAAAAGATGGTCATCCTGGTTTGTATTGGTACATTAATAAAGAGCAATTAGATTATAAATTTGATAGTTTAAAAACCACTTTAACAAACCCTTTAACCACTAAAGAATTTTTTAAAAAGTTAGCACCAGTAGTAGCCCAAGTTAAATGTGGACATACCAAAATGTTGTTGGTAACTAAAAAATTAAATAAAAAGGAACAAGATTCTATTAAAAAGTTAGGTGTTAAACCTATCAATCAATTCAGTTATAAAGTGGTTAACAACAAACTTTATGTTGGTAGTTTTAACTCATCAATAAAAGAGGTTAAAAAAGGAAATGAAATTGTTGCCATAAACGAGATTCCATCTCAAGATATTATAAATCACATCAAACAAAATATTGCTTCAGATGGATATAATCAAACCTTTAAAAGTGCTTCTATAAATAGATCTTTTACCAGTTTTTATACCACATTTTATGATAATATAGATCTGGTTAATTTTAAAATTAAAAATGAAAAGGATTCTATAATTGAGCTAAAGCTAAATACCTATAAAAAACCTCTTGTAAAAGATAGCGTAGCCATAAAGAAAAAGACAAAACAGGAAAAATCTACAGAAAAGAAAATTGCGAAGGCAAAGCAAAAGTTAAATTACAAAGGATATAATGAACTTAAAAATCCGATTTTAGATTTAAAGTTCTTAGAAAAAGACAGTAGTGTAGCTTATTTAAAAGTTAAAAGTTTTTCTTTCCCCTATGCTAACTTCGAAAGATTTTTTAAAGAAAGTTTTATTGCTTTAAAAAAGGGAGAAACTAAATATTTGATATTAGATTTAAGAGATAATGGAGGTGGTTCTTTAAAAGCTTGTAGAAATTTATTTTCTTATCTGGTAGCTAAAGATTTCGTATACCTACAACAGACCGAAGTAGATCGTAAATTTAACCCCTACAGTTATGGAAAAGGTTTTATAAATGGTTATAAATCATTTTCATTTAACTTGTTTTCTTCTGTAATTTTAAAAGGAGAGAAAAATGGAAAGTATAAAGTAAACTACAAGGGAATTAAGCCATTACCTGCAAATGCAAATCATTTTAATGGCAAGGTTTATGTGCTTATCAATGGCTATAGTTTTTCTGCAGCAGCATTATTGGCAGCAAATTTACAGGGAATAAAAAGAGCTACTTTTGTTGGTCAAGAAACTGGTGGTGGTTACAATGGTTGTGTTGCTGGTAGAATACCTGTAATTGACTTACCTAATTCTAAGTTAAAATTAAGGATGGGTTTATATCAAGTTTTACCAAATACTCATACAGATCAAATTGGGAGAGGTATTTTTCCGGATATAGAAATTACAACTACAATTGAAGATATAGTTGCGGGTAAAGACAATGAGTTGGATTGGGTTTTAAAAGAGATTAAAAAGAAAGTATAATGTTTGAAAATAAAGAACGTACAGCAATATCAGAATTAGGAGAATTTGGGTTGATTAAACACTTAACTACTAATTTTAAAATACAGCATGAAAGTAGTATTAAGGGCATTGGAGATGATGCTGCAGTGTTAGAATCTAAAGATAAACAAATACTAATTTCTACTGATCTATTGTTAGAAGGAATTCATTTTGATTTGGCTTATGTGCCTTTAATGCACTTAGGCTACAAAGCAGTACAGGTTAACTTGAGTGATATTTATGCCATGAATGGTATTGCAACTCAAATCACGGTTTCAATAGGTTTATCGAGTAAGTTTCCTTTAGAAGCTGTAGAAGAAATTTACAAAGGAATTGAGTTGGCTTGCAATAAATTTAATATTGATTTAATTGGTGGCGATACCTCTTCTAGTAAACAAGGATTAGTAATTTCTGTAACCAGTATTGGTTATGCAGCTGCAGAAGAAGTTTGTTATAGAAATGGTGCAGAAGAGGGCGATCTATTATGTGTTTCTGGAGATTTAGGAGGTGCTTATGTTGGTCTGCAAATTTTAGAAAGAGAGAAACAGATTTTCTTAGAAAATCCACAATTACAACCAGATTTAGAGGGTAAAGATTATATAATTGAACGTCAGTTAAAACCTGAGGGAAGAAGAGATATTGTAGATTTATTGGCTCAAATGAAGATTAAACCTACATCGATGATTGATGTTTCTGATGGCTTGGCTTCTGAAATTTTACATATCTGTACACAATCTGAAAAAGGCTGTACTTTGTACGAAGAGAAAATTCCTATTGACCCGATGACTTATGAAACAGCACGTGAACTTGGTTTAGACCCTACAGTTTGTGCCTTAAACGGTGGTGAAGATTACGAGTTGTTGTTTACCATTAAACAAAGTGATTATGCTAAGCTTAAAAATGATGTTGATATCAGTATCATTGGTCACATTACGGATAAAAATGCTGGCTGTAACATGATTTCGAAATCTAATGTTTCGCATGAATTGAAAGCACAAGGTTGGAATGCTTTTAAGGTGTAATTTAATTTGTCATGCAGAGCGAAGCGTTGGATCTCAAAATTAACCACAATAGAGATTCTTCGCTATGCTCACAATGACAAAAATTTTAAACTTATGAAATCAATCTATCTTTTTTTCTTTCTAATTTCAGCTTCAATAAATTCTTTCGCACAAGAAAAAGTATCATTAAAAAAATTCGATGAAATAGCTTTGGTTAATGAGATAGCTTTTTTCGATTCTAAGTTTGATCAACCCCGTTTTAGTTGTGGTTTTCTTGTAAAATATGGCAAAGATACACTGGCGATTACTGCAAAACATTTACTGAATGTGATTAAATCTGAGCAAATGAAAGCCGTATCTTTTGAAAACAATATCAAATCTTGGAACTTATACCCTTTGACAAAAAAGACGGAATTTGTAATTACGGATAAGTTACTGAATGAGGATAAGGGAGAATTATTAAAGAATAAATCCACTTATGTAAATGATTTATTGGTATTTTCTATAAAAGAAAACCGCTCTAAAGTGAAACCACTAGAAATAAGAACTGCTCCCCTTGTTCCTGGAGAAAAACTATATGCTATTGGTTGGACGCGTAAAATGGAAAGTGGCGAACAAAGGGTTTATGAATTCGAATTTTATAAAATAATGGGTAATCGTATTTTACTAAAAGATGTGGTTGTGCCAGAATTGTTTGGTGGTTTAAGTGGAGCGCCCGTGGTGGATGAAAATGGAAAATTGGTTGGCATTGTATCTGGTTCAACTACAGATCCGGATACTAAGCAAAGGTATTTCTCTCCTTATTATCTAACTGAACTAAAATCATTTATAGGAAAATAAGATGAGCACAAAATTTAACTGGCATAGCGAACCTTTAAATTTAACACAAAAATAGATAAGGATTATAAAATATCCCAAAATGTAAGAAGGTTTTTTAAGTACCATTTAGGTGATGATTTTCATTTTAATAGGCCTTTTATAGCCTGGATGAAAGCAAATATTGGAAAAACATTGAAAGATGCTATAGAACAGTTTAAACAAGCAAAAATAGCATGAAAAAGATCATATTTCTCTTATTTTGTTCATTTACTTTCATTGGTTTTTGTTTTGCACAAGAGCAATTAGTTTTAGGTAAGACTTATAAGATCCAATCAAAAATATTAAAAGAAGATAGAAAGCTAAATATTTACACACCAGATGGATATCATCCAGATTCTAGCAAAACATATCCAGTAATCTATTTATTAGATGGTTCTGCAAACGAAGATTTTGTTCACATTGTGGGCATTGTTCAATTTTTGACCATGATAGATGCGATGCCAAAATCTATTGTAATTGGTATTGCTAATGTAGATCGAAAAAGAGATTTTACGTTTCCCACAACGATAAAAAAGGACAAAGAAGATTTTCCAACTACTGGGGGCTCAGCAAATTTTATTAATTTTTTAGCAAAAGAAGTACAACCATTTGTAGAGCAAAAATTTAAGACAAATACTTCTAAAACTATCATTGGCCAATCTTTAGGTGGATTATTGGCTACAGAAATTTTACTAAAGCAAAGCAAACTTTTTGACAATTATGTTATGATAAGTCCGAGTTTGTGGTGGGATAAGCAATCTTTATTAAAAGATGTAGAAACAGTTATTAACAATAAAAAGTTAATAAGTACCAAGGTGTATATTGCAGTTGGAGAGGAAGGAAAAGTGATGAAAGAGGATGCTACAAAGCTTGCTGAAGTACTTCAGAAAAACAAAGATTTAAAAGTAAGTTTTGAATTTTTTGGGAAAGAGGATCATGCTACCATTTTGCACAATAGTGTCTATCAAATTTTATTAAAAATGTATACTAAAGGGAAATAGTTTGTTATCAGAATTTGTAATGCTTTTTGATGGAGATTTTTATCAAACTTTTTATTGCTCCTCAGGCTCTTCTAAAAACCTACTATCAATTTGTTTATTAGATTTAGTCTTCGCTCCCAGCTTTTTAATTTTTTCTACTTTTCCAATCAAGTTGCCATTACCATATTGTAACTTTTTAAAAGCATCATCATGGGCTTTTTGGGTCATATCGATATGTTTACCAATCTTCTCCATGTCTTCTAAAAAGCCAACAAACTTATCATACAAAGAGCCTGCTTCTTCTGCAATTTCAAATACGTTTTTATTTTGTCTATCAACTTTCCAAATACTGGCAATGGTGCGTAAAGTAGCTAATAAAGTAGTTGGACTTACAATTACCACTTTTCTATCCCAAGCATAGTTAAACAATTCGTTATCTGCTTGTACGGTTACGCTAAATGAAGATTCGATAGGCATAAAAAGCAATACAAAATCTGGAGAGTTAATTTGATATAGATTTTGATAGTTTTTACCAGCTAAACCATCAATGTGCGCTTTTACAGAAAACAGGTGTTGTTTAAGATTTACTAATTTTTCCTCCTCTATTTCGGCGCTCATCATTCTTTCGTAAGCAACTAAGCTAATTTTAGCATCTATAATCAAATGTTTTTCATCTGGCAGGTCAATGATCACATCAGGCTGTAATCTTGCGCCTTCGGCGTTATTTAAGCTTGCCTGGATGCGATATTCTCTATCCTTGATTAATCCAGATCGTTCTAATACTCTTTCTAAAATAATTTCGCCCCAATTGCCTTGCTTTTTATTATCGCCTTTAAGTGCTTTGGTTAAATTATTTGCATCAGTTTGGATTTGTTTACTCTGATCCATCAATTGAAAAATAACACCTTTTAATTGACTTCTTTCTGCGGCTTCCGTTTGGTAAACCTTATCTACTTTTTCTTCAAAAGATTTGATATTTGCTTTAAGGGGGTTTAAAATAGTATCTAAGTTGGTTTGATTTTGAGCAGTAAACTTTGCTGACTTTTCATCTAGTATTTTATTGGCGATAAGCGAAAACTCTAATGTAAATTTTTGTTGCAGATCGGCAAGGTTTTTTTGTTGCTCGTTTAGTTTATCCTGATAGGAATTTGCCAAAGCTTCAGCTTTAACAAGGTTACTTCGCTCAGCACTAAAACGCTCACGCAAATCGTTTAATTCATCTTCTAATTTTAGCTTTTCTTCCTTTAAATAATTAATGGTATCGTTGTTGGCAACAGGCTTACGCATTAGTACAGCAATAATCAATAATACAACAACAACTAAAAGTACAACAACCGCGATTTCCATTTGCTAAAAATTTTATCAAAAATAATAAATAATGATTATCCAATTTTGCTATACTTGCTAAATCTTATATTTACCTCATGAATAACCTCTTACTACTAATCCAATGTAAGGATAGCGTTGGATTAGTAACTAATATTACCAGAATTTTAGCCGAGCATCAGCTCAATATCATCGCTATGCGAGAGTTTGTAGATGAAGCTGCACAACAGTTTTTTACTAGAATAGAATGCAGCGGCAGCATAGAAGATCATACTGTTTTAACTACAGAATTGCTAAGCCATTTACCTGCAGCAGCTATAGTTAAATTGGTTCCTAAAGCAGAAAAGAGCATTGCCGTATTGGTTACTAAAGAGTTTCATTGTTTATCAGATATTTTAATTAGAGACCATTTTAAAACACTTGGCGCTAATGTAAAATGTGTTATTGGTAACCATACTACTTTAAAAGAATTGGCAGAAAAATTAGGTGTTCCTTTTTATTTCGTATCTCATGAAGAGAAAACCAAGGCAGATTTTGAAAATGAAATCATCACTTTATTAGCTAATTATGAAGTAGATTATATTGTGTTGGCTAAGTTTATGAGAATTTTATCTCCAGAATTCATCAGTAAATACCCAAACAAGATTATTAATATCCACCACTCCTTTTTACCGGCATTTATAGGTGCAAATCCTTATAAACAAGCTTTTGAAAGAGGTGTAAAAATTATTGGAGCTACCGCACATTTTGTGACCAATAACTTAGACGAAGGTCCAATTATTAGTCAGCAGACCATACATGTAAACCATACCTTTGGCGCCAAACAAATGGCTGTATCTGGTAGAGAAATAGAGAAAGCAGTTTTAAGCAAGGCTCTAGAGCAAGTATTGGAAGATAGGGTTTTTGTAACGGGTAATAAAACGATTGTGTTTGAATAGCGCTTACACAGTCCATTGATCGTGGATAATGGCAACTAAAAAGTATTGACCATTTTCCTTTTCAAATACCAAACGAAGGCTGGTCCAATCCATACCCTTATTTTTTTGCTCAAAACCACTAAAATGGTAATCTATAAAATGATGATTTGGATAAACTTCAGCTAGATTATTAATAGAATTTCCTTGTTTCATTATCTCATCAAATCCTACTGCTTCTGCGTTAAGATAATCTGCATTGTAAACAAATTTTTTAAGATAGCCAGTCACCGTCAACTTAATCGGGTCGCCTGTACCATCAAAACTACCCCAAGTAAGCACCCATTTTTTGTTGATGGATTCTAAAAAATCTTCAGGACTTAGCTTTTTAGAGTTTGCAGTATCTATAAATCCATAAGGTGAAAATAGAACGCCATCACTCGAAAAATATTTAATGAGTTCGGGATAATTCTTATTTTTTAAGAAAGTTAAAATTTGTGTTCCTGCAGCTTTAATAGAATCCTGTTGGCTTAAACCACTAGTTGTAGGAACAGTTGTTTTAAGGGTATCATTAACCTTCGATTTTTCTTTGTTTTCAGGTTGATTATTACATCCGTAACTTAGGGCAATCAAGAGTGCAGCTATAGCAAGTAAGCGTTTCATAACAATTTAACGGTACAAGCTAGTCTATTGTTTCAAGTTTTTTATGAATTAAGATATAGATCTAATAAGCCTTCAGGCAAATCAACCAATAGTGTCTTTTCGTCCTCATCAATTTCCACAATCATATCTTCGTTTAAAGGGAACAAAATTTCTTTCTCTTTATACAAAACTGTTGCTACAAACTGTTGGGGATATTCATGAACTTCCAATATTTCTCCAAGTTCACCATGGGTTTCATCAGCTACCGTAAAACCTTTCAGATCTTCGTAGGTAAAATCATCCTCGTCACGTTCTGGCATTTTATTTAGTGGCAAGTAAACCTTCTTTTTTACCAAAGCTTGGGCTTTATCGATGTGATCTAAATCGTCGAAATAAAAAAGACCAGTACTATTTGGGTACAATTTATGGCTCGAAACAAAAAAGGGCACCATTTTACCATTCAGATCAGCAAAAAGCACATCTAAATCTAAATCTTCATAGGCATCAAACTCAAAATACAACTGTATTTCGCCTTTTAATCCTTTAGTTTTGGTAAAATAACCAATGTAAAATGCTTCTTCCTTTTGCATAATAAAAGCCCCTTTAGGGGTGGGGGGTGGGGGTATAAAAATAGCGTCCCGAAAATCGGAACGCTACCATAAGTTAAAACAAATCTATGATTATGCTTCTTCTTTTTTCTCTTCTTCTGTAGTTTCAGCAGCAGGAGTTTCTGCTACTACTTCTTCAGTTGCGGCTTCAGCAGCAGGAGCCTCTTCAGCAACTACTTCTTCTTCAACAACCTCTTCAGCTACAGGTGCATTCTTAGCAGCAATTGCAGCTGCACGGTCAGCATTTTTCTTAGCTTCTGCAGCTAAAGCAGCTTTTTTAGCTTCGCCTTTAGTTGCGCTTAAGTTATCTTTTTTACCTTCGATTTGACCGCCTTTAGTTTCTAACCATTGCGCAAATTTAGCATCTGCTTGTTCTTCAGTTAAAGCGCCTTTTTTAACACCACCTTGTAAGTGTTTTTTGTACAATACACCTTTGTAAGAAAGAATTGCACGAGCCGTATCAGTTGGCTCAGCACCTTTGTTTACCCAGTCTAAAGTTTTTTCGAAGTTAATTTCGATAGTTGCAGGATTGGTGTTTGGGTTGTAAGAACCTAAACGCTCAATAAATTTACCATCTCTTGGAGAGCGAGAATCTGCTACTACCACGTGGAAAAAAGGTTTCCCTTTTTTACCGAATCTTTGCAATCTGATTTTAGTTGCCATTTTCTTTTAAGTTTATGTATTCAACATAGTTCCCGGAGCTTCATGCTTGCGGGGATGCAAAAGTAAGTAAAAACTTAATTATTTGCAAATTAGTTTGATGCTAAATGCTTATAGACCAAAGCCTAATCGTAGAAATGTAAAGTTCTTTACCCACTTTGCTGTTTTGATCTTAGTCTTTTAGCTTTTAATTATCTTTACCAGCATGAAGATAGCCATAGATATGGACGAAGTCCTAGCCGATCCCATTGTTAAATTTATAGAGTTATATAACCGAGATTACGGCATCCCATTAGACCTTAGAATAGAACCTGGCAACGAAATGTTCCAACATGTGCCAGAGCACATCAACAATAAATGGTTCGATTATATTAACGAGAAAGGTTTTTTTAGGAACTTACCACTTATTGAGGGTAGTGTTGAAGCAGTAAAAAAGCTACAAGAAAAATATGAAGTTTATATTGTTTCTGCTGCAATGGAGTTTCCGAATTCGCTCGAAGATAAATACCATTGGCTTGCAGAACATTTTCCTTTTATCAGTTGGAAGAACATTATGTTTTGTGGCGAAAAAATCGTTAAAACAGATATCATGATTGATGATAGAGCAAAAAACTTTATTGATTTTGAAGGCAGAACATTGCTATTTACATCCCCACATAATTTGTTATTAACAGCTTACGAACGTGTAAATAACTGGCAAGAGGTTTTAGATAAGTTGATGTAGGTAGAGAGGTCAGAAGACCGAAAGTCTGAAAGTAAGGTTTGATGAATGGAAAGGCAGATGTGGTTTTTCAATCAAAGTTTGTCGGGCTTTGCGCTAAATCTTTTGTTTTCAGCTTTGACAACTTTCTTTCATTGTGCTATAAAAGTTGTCAAAGCTTAAGAGAAAACAAAAGGATATCGCTTCAATCCCGCTTAGAGTACAAGAGCTTCTGCTACTATTTAGGTTTGCTCCTGGCAAACTTTAAGCGGTTGTCTCAAAAGGAAAACTACGCCATTTCGAACGAGGAGAAATCTTTTGTAAGTAATCTGAATAAGATTGCTCAATCGCTACACTTCGTTTGGAAAGGACGAGAATTTTTGAGATGGTCTCTGGTTTTAAAAACTAAACTCACCAATTAAGCGGGTTCTATCACTATTTCCTTCTAGAGGCATCACTATTATTTTTCGCTGCTGTTTACCAGTAGCATAACGAGTATAAATTTCTGCTGTTACCGTGGTTGGTCCACTTATGGTAAATTGACTATCGCCATAATAATCTACCTCGATTTTGTATTTTCCCTTAGGTGCTTTTTTCAGCATAAACTGCTCAGGACCATAACCAGAAGTAAAATCATTACTTAACCTGCCTCCTATTTGTGTTCTTGGGCTGCTGTAATAACATTTTTCGCCATTGGGATCTGTTAGCCATAAATCGATATCAGTATCATTTTTATTCCAATTCAATACTACCCTAACATCAACAGGCAAAGCTTGTATTAACCTTTTATCTATTGCTTTGGTATTTAATTTTGTGCCATATTTAACAATAAGATTGTTGATTTCAGCAATAATGATCTCTTCAATGCCCTCATCCCTATCTGCCGTTTGGCTATTGTAACTTTGCGTTAATACATTGTATAAATTATCTAATGCTTTCTGATGTTGACCTAAATCAGCTAATGCCAAAGCATAATCTCGGTAACTTTGCGCATCCATTGGTCGCCATTGTAATACTTTTTCTGTAATAAACAAGGCGGTTTGATAATTACCAGTTTGTTTCAACTTATAAGCCATCACTTTATACAAATCGGCGTTCTCTAAATCTAGATCTGCAATATTGCTCAAAATAGTTAATGCTCGTGTACTATCTGCTTGCTGATAAAAATAGTTGGCTACATCGAAGTAAAAAGTTGGCGTACTAATGTATTGTGGTCTAATGGCTAAGTATTTTTGGTAAGCTTCGGCTGGTTTTCCGGTAATAGCTTGCATATAATTCTTATCACTCTTAAATTCTGGGATTACGATTGCTGGTTGTGGTACGGCTGTTTGTCTATTTTGCGACACTTGAACCCCTGCAGCTCTACCAGATAAAGCCTGTGTAATTGGAACTTCTGAAGCAATTGTTGTTGAAGAACCTGTAACAGAACTCTTTTGTTGAGCGGCGTAGCCTGTTACAACAATCTCCTTTAATGCCGATTTATCTGCTTCTCTTTCTGCTCTTGCATTAGCTTCTGCTTGTTGCCTAGGCGGCGATGGTGGCGAAGCTTGTGTTCTTACTGGAGGTGGTGCCGGCATGCGAACAGCATCATAAACAACATTATCTTCCATTACAACAGGCGTTGGATATTCTTCTCTTTTTTGTTTGCCTTTAGTGTAAGTAAAATCTTTGTTCCACCAGGTTTTTAGTTCTTTGCTCATGGCAAAAGCATTGTTAAGCAAGTCTGTTTTACGTTCTGAAATATCAGCTCTGCGTTGTTTTAATACCGCATCGTATTGCGCTCTTAACTCTGCTGGTGCGGCAATATCGTAACGTAAATAGTCCTCTAAATTTTCTAACACAATTAAGCTGGTATTTCTGGTTACAATGCCAAATTGCTTACTCAAATCGCTAATATCTTGTTTGTTTTGCTCATATTGGATATCCATTTCTGCAATTTTCTTTTGTGCCCAAACTCGGCTTACATCAATGGTGGTTAAACCCTGCGCATTTGGATCTAAACGTACGGTTTGCTCGCTAATTACGGTGTTGCCATAGCCAAACTGCAAGATAATGTTGGTGCTAAACTGACTTAAAATACCTGCTACTGATAAATGCCCGTTTACATTTACATGCATAGATGGGTAAGTTTGGCGAACATCTGCCCCATTTTTGATGCCTAAAAACTGCAGCTGTTCTTCGCTAATCTGTTTAAAGGCTTGGTCTACATTACTATTGTTGAGATTGATAAACTGACCTCCTGTTTTTAAACTGATATATTTTAAGTTACTATAGTCTGACTTTAATGAAGAGTTTATGGTATGAACAGGTTTTGCTAAGGCTAAACTATTTTTCCCAAAAGTAGAAAGACCGTCGGTAAAAAATAAATACTCCGCGGCGTTAAATGATTTTGAATTTACCGCACTAAAATTAGTGCCACCATCATAGGTTGTATTTTCTAGCTTTTCTTTTAATGCGGTCCAGTTTCCATTACTAATGTTAAATGTGCCACCATTGCTGAACGTATTATTTAACAAACCCAGTTGTATGGTTAAATTTTGTTTTTGTTGGATAATTAAATCCAAAAGATCCAACTCCTTTTTAGTATCTCTTTGTAAGCCACTTAAAGATGTATCCCAAATCACACCAATTTGGTTTCCCCATTGGCGAGGTCTGTTTTGTACTTTCGGAAAAACATTTACCAAAAAATAATAACCACTACTTGCTTTTTGCATTTGCACTTCGGGCATATCACTACGTTTTGGCAAATTAATGGTTAGGCCATTTTTTGGTTCATAATCCTTTTTCTTCATCTCCCCAATGTAAGTGTTACCCATGTTTTTCAATGTAAAACTGCCATCGGGTTGTTCTTGCATTTCTGGCTTAACCGAGCTTTCAAAAATGGTTGTTTTTAGACTGAAATTGGTAATGCTTTGGTTGTAAGCTAAAGGTAAATGATAATGCAATGTGGTCCTGTTTTTATCTAATTTTAGCTCTTCTTCATAGCCAACAATTATCGTTCTTACACCTTTAGCTGGCATAGGATAGATTCTTGTTCTAAAATTGTTTCCTTCTACTTGTTCAAGGATGCCAGGATCAACCCTACGGCGCTGTATGCTTTCAAAAACTGTTGTCGCTTTAGCCTTTTCTACCGGAACAGCGTCTCTCATTTTACAATTAATATCTAATGCATATCTGCTAACAGTTACACCTTCTGGCATAGGGAATGTTAACTCTCCCTCTAAAACTCTGTTAGTGCTATTATAGAAAGTCATGGTCATGGTCGTTTTCGCAATGTTTCCCATAATCTGAACATCAATAGCTAATTTTTGTAAGTTAACGGATTGTTCTTGCGTGTTTTCTGTTTTAATTTTTAGTACAGGCATTTGCGAATGAGCTGAAATGCCAATAAAAAGAAGCAGACCAAAAAGGATTAGTTTAAATGTTTTCATAATAGTAGGTTTTAACTATTGATGCAAAACAGCTTAAGATTGCATAAAATATTATTTTTTCGTTAGCAAAAAAGTTAAAACTTAGGTAAAAGAGCTTAATGAATGCAAGGGAAAACCAAGCTAAGAACTCCAAACAGCGTACTATAAACCTAAGGGAGAAATGGAGGGGCTGAAACTGCTATTGAATACAAACACTGTTTTTCAAAAAAATGATTTGTGCTAAAGAAACGTGTAACATTTTTTAAAAAATAGCATCGAAATATAAAACCTAAAAATTATGTTAATTACAACCACAAACACAATAGAAGGCAAGCGAATTGTAAAATACATTGGCTTAGTTACTGGCGAAACAATTATTGGCGCCAATATTTTTAAAGACCTATTTGCAGGGATTAGAGATATTGTTGGAGGCAGATCTGGTTCTTATGAACAGGTGCTGCGTGAAGGAAAAAACACTGCAGTTAATGAAATGCAACAATATGCTGCGGCTATGGGAGCTAATGCTATTATTGGGGTAGATTTAGATTACGAAACTGTTGGTAGCGGCGGTAGCATGTTAATGGTTACGGCAAGCGGTACGGCTGTAGTTTTGGAAGATTAATTTAACAATTTTATTACAGCATTAAACTTGCAAAAACCATTAGCTAGCCTTAGTTTGCAGCAAAAATTGATATGGTTATTTTTAGTGATGAGCAGGTAAAAGCCGCTTTAGGATATGATAAGTTGGTAAAGGCCTTAGAGGAGGTTTTTTGTTCAAATTATAAAATGCCATTAAGGCATCATCATTTCTACGAAACAGCAGAAAAAAATGAAAATGCACTAATTTTAATGCCTGCTTGGAATGATGAATTCTTAGGCGTAAAGCAAGTTGTGGTATCACCGTTGAACTATCAAAGAGAATTGCCAGCCATACATGCATTTTACACCCTAATGAACGCTAGTACAGGTGAACAATTGGCAATAATGAATGCTGCAGAATTGACCTCGAGAAGAACAGCTTGTACATCGGCATTGGCAGCAAAGTATCTGGCGCCAATTCAGGCTAAAAATTTATTGATTATTGGAGGCGGTAAAGTTGCCAAACATCTTATTGCTGCACACAAAACAGTAAGGCAATATGAGAAAATATCGATTTGGATGCGAAATGAGGCTAAGTTAAATCAATTTATCAAGGAGCTGGAGTTTGAGGGTCATAAAGTAGAAAAAGTTACCAACTTGGAGCAGGCCGTAAGAGCTTCGGATGTCATCTCATGCGCAACCTTGTCGCCCACTCCTCTTTTCGATGGAAACTGGATTAAAGAAGGAACGCATTTAGACTTAATTGGGTCTCATAAGCCCGATACTAGAGAGGTTGATGATGCGGCGATACTAAAAAGCAATATCTATGTTGACTCTAGATTAGGAGCCCTTCATGAAACAGGAGAGTTGGCCATTCCGATTACCAATGGAATTTTTAAAGAAAATGATGTAAAAGCAGACATTGTAGAACTTTGTAGCGCACAACACCCAGGTAGAGCAAACGAAAATGAAATAACCTTGTTTAAGTCTGCTGGGCTTGCCATTGAAGATTTAGCGGCGGCCTTATTAGTCTATAAAAGCGTAAATTAATATACTTTAAACTGAAATAACTTGATAGAAGTAATTAGACGATTACCTCTATCAATATTTAGAGAGAAAGTATCTCTACCAATCGTAACCAAGCTGGTGTTATTTTTTCTGCGTCGATATGTTTAATGGCATGAGAAAATGGGGTAAAAACAATCTCACGATTAATCTGACCCGCCATAACATCTGTTTTCCCTGCTAATAAACCTTCTACTGCAGCTACGCCTAACCGGCTAGCTAAAACTCTATCCATGCAACTTGGTTTGCCACCACGCTGGATGTGGCCCAATACCGAAATACGAATATCGGCATTAGGAAATTTTTCTTTTAGCGCTTCACCAACAGTATAGGCGCCACCGCCTTCATCGCCTTCGGCAACAATTATAATTTTGGAAGCTTTATCTTTTCTTCCATTTTCAATACGAGAAACCAGATCTGGAACACCCATTTTAGCTTCTGGGATCATAATGGCTTCTGCCCCAACTCCAATACCACTTCTCAAAGCAATAAGGCCAGAATCGCGACCCATTACCTCTACAATAAATAACCTATCATGAGATTCTGCCGTGTCTCTAATTTTATCTACTGCATTAACAACAGTGTTGATTGCTGTATCGTAACCAATGGTAAAATCGGTTCCTTCTAAGTCGTTATCAATTGTTCCAGGTAGGCCAATTACAGGGAAGTCAAACTCTCTCGAGAAAATATCTGCTCCAGTAAAGGTTCCATCACCACCAATAACAACAAGTGCGTCTATATCGCTTTCTACTAAATTTTTATGTGCAAGCGCTCTCCCTTCTTTTGTTCTAAAGGCATCGCATCTGGCTGTTTTTAAGATGGTACCACCACGTTGAATAATGTTACCAACAGATTTTCCATCCATAGGGATAAAATCTGATTGGATTAAGCCTTCGTAACCCCTTAAAATACCTGTAACTCTTAGGTTATGATATAAACTGGCCCTAACCACGGCTCTAATTGCGGCATTCATGCCTGGCGAATCTCCGCCAGAGGTTAATACCCCGATATTTTTTATAGTACTCATCTATTTCTTATTTGTTGGGCTTAAATTGATCAACACCACTTTGCAAAAATGCTGTATATTCTTTTGCGTCAAAAATAGCACCTTGCGGTTTAACTAGTGGATTTAAGTCATGATCAGTTAAAACATAGTATGGTTGCGAATTTGCGCCATATCTAGTTGCCTGTAAATCTTGATTCCACCTGCCTAAATCGTCCGTATCTCCTTTTAAATATTTCGAATAGTGAACTTTATCTGCAGGCATTTTAATCTTTCTTTCATCAACATAAAGTTGAATTAACACATATTTTTCTTTAATTACGCTGGCAACAGCCTCGTCGATCCAAATATCGTCTTCCATTTTACGACAATTTACGCAAGACCAACCCGTAAAATCTAGCATAATTGGTTTATTTACCAATTTAGCATAAGCAACACCTTCATCTAAATCGAAAAACACATTAAACCCTACGGGAGGATGTAATACCTCATCATGTTTTACCTTTTTTGGAAAGTCTAAAGAAGCTTGTGAAGCAGTTCCGCTGCTTTTACTTAAAATAAAGTCTTGTGTATGCATTGGAGGTGCTAAACCACTTAATATTTTAACAGGCGCACCCCATAAACCTGGCACCATGTAAACTGCAAATGAGATAGAAATAATGGCTAACAATAACCTTGGAACACTGATATAATTTAAAGTACTATCGTGTGAGAATTTTAATTTGCCTAATAGATAGAAACCCATCATGGCAAATATTACAATCCATAGTACCAAGAAAACCTCTCTATCAAACCATCTCCAATGCCAAACTAAATCTGCTGATGATAAGAATTTTAAAGCCAAAGCCAATTCTAAAAACCCTAAACATACCTTTACACTATTTAACCATCCGCCAGATTTAGGCATACTGCTTAAAAAGCCAGGGAAAATAGCGGATAAAGTAAAAGGTAAAGCCAAAGCCAATGCAAAACCAAACATGCCTACGGCTGGGCCAAGCAATTCGCCTTTAGAACTCGCCTCTACTAATAACGTTCCGATAATTGGGCCAGTACAAGAGAAAGAAACTAAGGCCAAAGACGCCGCCATGAAAAAAATGCCGCCTAAACCACTGCTCTTATCAGCTTTTTGGTCTATTTTATTAACAAATGAACTTGGTAAAGTAATTTCGAAAGCTCCAAAAAAGGATACTGCGAACACGATGAGGAGAATGAAAAACAAAATATTAAAAGTACCGCTACTGCTCAGTTCATTTAATTTTGATGAGCCGAAAAGAACGGTAATCAATAAACCAACGGCAACATAAATAACAATAATAGACAATCCATAAATAATGGCTTGGGTAATTCCTTTCTTTCTGCTACCCCCCTTTTTCATGAAATAGCTTACCGTTAGTGGAACCATAGGGAAAATACAAGGCATAATAAATGCTAAAAACCCACCTAACAAACCTTTAATAAAAGTTTCCCAAAGTGTTCTTTCTGTTTCCTTTTTTTCTACAGCTACAGCAGCAGCTTTTGTAGTGGCTACAGTGTCTTTTTTTACGGTATCTTTCTGGATATTGTTAGCAATACTGTCTTCCGCAGAACCAATTGTAGTAAATCCATCATCGTCCATTGATGGAACCTGTGTTGTATCTTGCTTTAAAGTTAGTGCAGCACTAGTTGTAGGTTGGAAAAACAAAAAAGTACTGACAAAAAATATCAGTAAGCCTATTTTTTTCATGCGTGTGATTTTAAGAAGCCGTGAAATTAGCGATAATTTTTTATTTAAGCAGGAGGACGAAGTTATAATGGCTTTATTTTACTTTTAATAAAGATAATAGGCCTTATTTTACGACGATACTAAAAGGTATCGTTTCTGCGGGCAAACAAGCCTTATCATTGCAAACCGTAAAATCCACAGCGCCTTTAACCACCGCAGTATTCTTGTTAAGTTTAATTTTTTGAGTAAAAACAACTTCTTTTTCAAAATAAGTTAACTCCGCTTTTAAGTTTTTATCATACTTTTTAGTAGGTTTTGGCTCAATTGGGCTACCAATAAGATAAAAATCTTTAGATGAGCTAAATGAAAATGAAGTTTTGGCAGGGATAGATTTAATAGCTAAGGAATAGATGTGCCAATTGCTATTCATGTTCGCTTTTAAATAGAGCATGGCTTCATTCTTGCCTGTCTTTTTAGCTCGGTACGACCATGTAACAGGTTTTTGTATTTGACCAAAAGCAGTAGCACTAATAAATATAAGTGCGGCTATTATAGAATATCTTTTCATCAGGTGTAGTTTAACAAAAAAGCTCTCAGTTACGAGAGCTTTAAATATCTATTTAACGGGAATGCTGAAACTGACATCCTTAGGAGGCAAACATGATGTATCATTACATAATTGAAAGTTCACTACCCCTTTAACAGTTGTGGCACCCTTATTCAGCTTTACTTTCTGTGTAAAAACAACCTCATCTTGGAAATAAGGAATATCTGCTTTAAACACTTTTTCGTATTTTACAATTGGTTTAGGCTCTGCCGTACTACCTACAAGCGCATAATCTTTAGATTTAGCAAAAGTAAAGGTGGTTTTATTTGGGCCGCCTGGTTTAACATTCTGAGAATATAAATGCCAATTCTCATCTATCGAAGCCTTTATGTATACTGTAGCTTCGGTTTTACTTGTTTTTTTAGCCATATAAGACCATGTTACTGGATCTTCTAATTGTGCAAAAGCGCCAACTGCTGTAAAAAATACTAGGGTTAAGATTAAGCTTATTTTTTTCATTATTTTGTGTTTAAAAATTCTATTTCTTTAAAATTATAGGTTTGTATTTTATTTTCTTTTTCTAGCTGGAGTGAACCTATCTCTGTAACTCCTCTAATTGTACCTTCAAATACCTCGCCATTTTGGCTGAACAAAGCTGGTTTATTTATCTGGTAAAGCTTATCAACGTAACTATCCTTCAAAAAGGTATAATTGCCAGCCTTTAATTGCAAATATAAACTTTCTATTTGACTGCAAATTTCTGCCAATAGCTCAATTAAATTAACATCTTGTTGTAAAATTTGATAAAGTGAGGTTGCTTTATCTACCAAATCTGGAGAAAATATAGCCTGATTAATATTTAAACCTATACCAATAACCGAATTTTTGATGGTTTGCCCAAAAATAGAATTTTCAATTAAAACGCCGCCTAACTTTTTACTTTGATAGTAGATATCGTTTGGCCATTTAATACAGTTATCAATTGGCAGATAAGATTTTAATGCATTATTTATCGCAACACTTATTGCCATATTTAGCAAAAATTGCTTGTTTAGTGGTAAAAAGTTAGGTTTTAGAAAAATGCTAAAGGTTAAATTTTTGCCGGGTTCGGCCTGCCAATTGTTTTGTTGTTGTCCTCTGCCTGCAAACTGATCTTCTGCCATAATTACAGTTCCTTCGGGTAATGGCTCGGATTTTGACAGTAGATCCTTTAAAAAGTTATTAGTAGAATCGACCGCTAATAAATTGATAAGATTTTGACCAACAAATAATGTTGAAAAAGTGTTATTTTGCAAGTGTTGATTTTATATTTGTTGATTATCAAAATTAAAAAAATTTAATGGTAAAAAAGAAATCCGTAAACCTTTCTACATACCTCTCAGAAATAGCTATACAAGGCATACAAGAAAAAAAGGGACATGATATTGTGCGTTTAGATTTAAGAGAATTAAATAGTTCAGTATCCGATTATTTTGTTGTTTGCAATGCCGACTCGTCTACACAAGTTAAAGCAATTGCTGATAGTGTTGAAGATGAGATCTATAAAGTTACCCAAACTAATCCTTGGCGAAAAGAGGGCCAAGAAAATGCTGAGTGGATCATTTTAGACTATTTTGATATAGTAGTACATATTTTCAAAACTGAAAAACGTGAATTTTTTGGTATTGAAGATCTATGGGGAGACGCAGAAACCACAACTTATAAAAGCGCCTAACCAATTATTTAACACACATTTGAACTAACATGGAAGAAAATAAAAATACAAAACCAGGCAAGCGAATTCCAAATATCCCTAAGAAGCCTATAAAGGGCTCTAAATTTAATATATTTTGGGTTTACGCTGCAATTATTGTAGGCTTAATTGTGGTACAACAGTTGTTCAGTGCCGAAACGGTTAAAGAGGTAAATTACGCTGTATTCGAAAAGGATATGCTGCTTCCTGGAGACGTGGAAAAGGTAACATCTTATAAAATTGATGATATTGCAAGGGCAGAAGTAACTATTAAGGCAGCTAAAAGAGAAGACCCGAAGTATAAAAAATACATTTCTAAAAATGCATTTAACCCTTCGGCAAACGGTCCGATGGTGTATTTTAATGCCAGTACTTTAGATGATATTGCTAAACAATTAGAAAAATCTCAAGCTAATTTGCCTGCAGGTTCAGAAATTATCAAGCCAACAGTAATCTCTAAAGCTAGCCCATGGTTAAGCACTTTTATTAGTATTGTATTACCATTATTGCTTTTTGCAGGTCTATGGATTTTTATGATGCGTCGTATGGGCGGCGGTGGAGGTGGTGGCGGTGGCCAAATCTTCAGTATTGGTAAATCTAAAGCCACATTATTTGACAAAGAAAGCCAAGTAAACATAACTTTTAATGATGTTGCAGGTTTAACTGAGGCTAAAGTAGAGGTTATGGAAATTGTAGATTTCCTAAAAAACCCTAAAAAATACACCAATTTAGGGGGTAAAATTCCTAAAGGAGCCTTGTTGGTAGGTTCTCCAGGTACTGGTAAAACCTTATTGGCTAAAGCAGTTGCTGGCGAAGCTCAAGTTCCTTTCTTTTCACTATCAGGATCTGATTTTGTAGAGATGTTTGTTGGTGTTGGCGCTTCTCGTGTTCGTGACTTGTTTAAACAAGCTAAAGATAAAGCTCCTTGTATTATATTTATTGATGAGATTGATGCCATTGGTAGAGCTAGAGGCAAGGGAAGTATGATGGGTGGAAACGATGAGCGTGAAAATACTTTAAATCAATTATTAGTTGAAATGGATGGGTTCGGAACCGATTCTGGCATTATAATAATGGGTGCAACCAATAGAGCAGATGTTTTAGATAGTGCTTTATTAAGGCCGGGTCGTTTTGATAGACAGATTTATGTAGATATGCCCGACATTAACGAGCGTAAAGAAATATTCAACGTACATTTAAAGCCAATTAAGCTAGAAGAAAACATCGATATTAATTTCTTGGCTAAACAAACGCCTGGCTTCTCTGGAGCTGATATTGCAAATTTATGTAATGAAGCTGCATTGATTGCTGCAAGAAAAACACATGAATCTGTGACTAAACAAGATTTTTTAGATGCAGTTGATCGTATTATTGGTGGTTTAGAGAAGAAAAATAAAATCATCACTAAAGAAGAGAAAAAAGCTATTGCTTTTCACGAAGCTGGCCACGCAACAGTCTCATGGCTATTAAAGCATGCGCATCCGCTAATTAAAGTAACAATTGTTCCTCGTGGTCAATCATTAGGTGCAGCATGGTATTTGCCTGAAGAAAGAAGCATTACTACTACAGAGCAAATTTTAGACGAAATGTGTGCAACAATGGGCGGTAGAGCTGCAGAGAAAATAACCTTTGATAAAATTAGTACTGGTGCGTTAAGCGATTTAGAAAAAGTTACGAAGCAGGCTTATGCAATGGTTTCGATGTATGGCCTAAATGAAAAATTAGGTAACATCTCTTATTATGATTCGAGAGGTCAGGAAAGTTTTACTAAGCCCTATTCTGAAGCCACTGCAAGAATTATTGATGAAGAAGCTAGCAAAATTATTGAAGAGCAATACCAAAGAGCTTTACAAATTTTGGCAGACAACCAAGAGAATTTGGTTAAACTTGCCGAAAAGCTATTGGTATCAGAAGTAATTTTTAAAGAAGACTTGGAAGAGATTTTCGGTAAGCGTGATTTTGATTCTGAAGGTACAGAACTGCTTGCGGATATTGTTGTGGTAGGTGATAAAGCCTTAATTAGCCCAGCTGCTGCAGACCCAAGCGCTCCTTTAACACATACTGAAGAAGAAAATAAATAATTAATATAAATATATTAGCAAAAAGCAGTTCTGTTAATAAGAGCTGCTTTTTTGTTTATATGGGCAAGGTTAAGTAATTTTGGTCATCTACTATGAAAGAGAACGTTTCTTCAAAAGAATTGATGCTAAAGAAAATTAGGAAGGCCTTGCTAGAGAAGCGAGATAATCCTTATCCTAATTTAGAAGAAAGTCAACTCTACACCAAAAATACAGAGGAGTTAGAGATTTTGTTCGCCGAGCAGTTAACCGCAGTGGCTGGGAATTTTATATTCTGCGAAAACGGCGTAGATTTTATCGAGAATATCTTAGAGCTGGCAGATCGTTTTAAATGGCGTAAAATTTATTGCTGGGAGCCAGAGTTACAGGCATTGTTAAAACATTACGAATTTCCTTTTTATGAAACTGATAAAGATTTCGAGCAAGCCGAGGTTGGCATCACCCTGTGCGAATCTTTAATTGCCCGTAATGGCTCGGTAATGGTGAGTAACCAAAACGCCGCAGGACGAAGATTAAGTATTTTTCCTCATCAACATATTGTGATCGCCCGAACTGGGCAATTAGTTTTAGACTTAAAAGATGCTTTTGCGATGCTAAAAAACAAATATGGAAGTCAAATACCTTCTATGATTAGTGCCATTACTGGGCCAAGCAGAACGGCCGATATCGAAAAAACATTGGTACTGGGCGCTCATGGTCCAAAGGAGCTATTTGTATTTTTAATTGATGATTTTTCTTAATTATTTTTAATTTCAACTAAAATGTGATAATTTTATACTAAATACCAAACTAGTATACGGTACAAATCTGCAATATGAACAAAATTTATTCTGTTATAACAGGAACTGGGAGTTACATTCCTGAAAATATTATCTCTGGCGACCATTTTATGGATTCTTCCTTTTTTGATAACGGCGTAAAGCTTGATAAAGAAAACACGGAGATTATACACAAGTTTAGTGAAATTACAGAAATTGTTGAACGTAGGTACGTTGACGATAATTTAGAGAACAGTAACATCGCTACTCTAGCTGCTCAGAAAGCATTAACTAACGCCGGCGTAGATAAAGAGACCTTAGACCATATTATCTTTTGCCACAACTTTGGAGACGTTAAAGTGGGCTCTAATCGCATGGATATGTTGCCAGCCTTAGCAGCAAAGGTTAAACAAGAGCTGGAAATTGAGAATCCAGACTGTGTGGCTTATGACATTATTTTTGGCTGCCCAGGATGGGTACAAGGCGCTATTCAGGCTGATTATTTGATTAGGAGTGGGGATGCAAAGAAAGTTTTGGTAATTGGCTCAGAAACTTTATCAAGAATTATTGATCCGCACGATAGAGACAGCATGATTTTTTCTGATGGCGCTGGAGCGGTTATTTTTGAAGCGAAGGAATCAGAAGAGCCAATAGGTATTATTGCACACAAAACCCAAACTTTTGCAGGGCCCTTTGCTTCGCTTTTGGTAATGGGAAATAGTAATAACCCCGACGAAAAGAATGGCAATACCTATTTAAAAATGAATGGGCGTAAATTGTATGAATTTGCGGTTATTAACGTGCCTCAAGTAGTTAAAAAAGCAATAGACAAATCAGGAGTATCATTAGATCAGATCAAAACTGTTTTTATCCATCAGGCTAATGGCAAAATGGATAATGCGATTATGAAACGCTTGTTTAAACTATACGATTTAGACAGTGTTCCTGAAAATTTAGTGCCAATGACCATCTCTTGGTTAGGTAATAGCTCTGTGGCTACCATACCAACTTTAATAGATCTAGTTTTGGCAGGAAAAGTAAAAGGCTATAAAGTAGAGAAAGGACAATATGCTGTATTTGCGTCCGTAGGTGCAGGAATGCATATCAATGCTATCGTATATAAGTTTTAAATTTTTCAACAACCAATATTTTAAGGCAATTTTAATTAAAATGCTTAGGTTTACTCCTATGCATGCTAAATATTAATGAAAATACCTGCCTTATTAAAATTGTCCCTTATTCTATCTCTCATTTGGTTTACTTCCAACCTGTCGGCTCAAGGCCAAACGGTGGGCAAGGTAATAGACGAAGCAGACAGAACACCAATTTCTAATGTAACCATTACTGTTGGCTTGTATAAAACCCGTACAGATTTTATGGGTAAATTCAGTCTCTCTACTCCAAAAGATTCCATAACAAAGTATGGAGTGTTATTCAGTTCTATTGGTTATGCTAAGAAAAAAATAACAACCATAAACGGCCTTAAGCTTGTAAAGTTAAATAAGGAAACCTTGGTCTTAAACGAGCTTGTTTTCTCCGCTGAGAAACCACTTATTAGAAGGGTTATCGATAATATTCCAAAAAACTATATGGCTCAACCATTTATGGTTAAAGGAATTTTAAGAATTTATCATTTAGATAGTGCCGCAGCTACCACCAATAGTTTATATGAAAACAGTGCCATTGTCGACGTTTATCACCCCGGTTATCATTCAAAAAACAAAAAAATAGAAGTAGCCTTGGTACAAAATAAATCTAACACTTATCGCATAGAGCGACAAGATGAAGATAACATGAGATGGGTAAATGGGTATCTGGTTCCAACATATGATTTGGTAAAAAGTAAAAGCTCCGTTTTAGACCTTAAAAAGATTAGAGATTATCATTTTAAGGTAGAGGATACGATTAACTTTAAAGGTTATAAAGCCTTTGTGTTGAACTTTATATCGAAAAAGAATAGTAATTATAAAGGAACTTTATTTATTGATACCAACTCGTTAGCTATTATTGCTGTTAAATTTACTACCATCGACCCAAAACCTTTACTTAGAAATTCGATAAGATATAAAACGAACTATATCGAGTACAAAGCAACAAAAGTAGGTTGGTACATGACACAGCATCATATATTTACACAATACAGAGATGAAAAATATACTTTCAGGGTTGATTATATTGCTAATGAGTTAGATACTGTTAACGTAAACCCATTAAAATATGCTGAAGTTATCCAGCGCTATACACAAGACATTAAAATAAATAATATGGGTACAGACAGCCTGTGGAAAAAGTATGAAGGCAAGTTTAAATCCTTAGAAGATGCGGGCGAGCTAACAAAAATCGAAATCCCGAAGGCTACCATTGCAGATTCGTTAGCGAGTAAGAAAAGAAATAACATGAAAAAGAACCTTGCAAAGGTTATCAATTATTTGTCTAATGACAATATCAGATTAGTCTTACGAATTGGTAAAACTCCGATAACATTTGCAAGTAATCAAACCATCCTTGATAAGGATTTAAAAGACATAAGCAATTATACTCTAGGTGCAACTTACCAATTTAGACTTTATCAAAATCTTTTCTTCAATTTAGCAGGTAATTCAAATTATGGTTTAGGTGGAATACGGAACGCTACTTCAAGCTATCAATTAACTTATGGCATAGAAACCAATAAAAAAGGTCATGTTATCACATTCTGGCCAAGTTTCGGTTACTCAAAAAATGTAATTGCGATTAAAGAGGAGGAATATTTTAATGCCAAATACTTAACTACAGGATTAGATCTCTCTTACGAAATTACTAGGCGTCACAGATTATTTTCTGCTCTCGAATATGCGCATCAGCTTAGTCAAGTAAACAAGGGCTTGGTTTTAAAAGTAGGTAAATTTTATCCAAGTATTGGATTTACTTATAGCATACGTTAATTACGAAGACAAAAAAAAGGCCAGATTTTAATCTAGCCTTTAAAATTATATTTGGTTGATTGTTACGCTTCTGCTAACTCTTGAGTTAGGGCCTCATCAACTAAAATTCTTCCGCAATGTTCGCAAACAATTACTTTTTTACGTTGACGGATATCTAATTGACGTTGAGGTGGAATTTGGTTGAAACAACCTGAACATGAATCTCTATCGATAGTTACTACAGCTAAGCCGTTTACTGCATTGCCTCTTAATCTGTGGTAAGCGGTTAACAAACGCTCTTCAATTTGAGTTTCTGCCTTATCTGCTTTTTTAACCAATGCTTGTTCTTCTTTTTCAGTTTCTGAGGTAATTGTTGCCAATTCGCCTTTTTTAACTTCTAAATCGCCTTTTCTAGCTTCTATGTTAGCTAAAGCCTGATCGTAGATCTCAGTTTTAGAAGTAATCTCGAAACCATGTTCTTTAATTTTCTTCTCAGAAACCTGGATATCTAGATTTTGAATCTCAACCTCTTTAGTTAAAGCATCGTATTCACGGTTGTTTTTTACATCTTCTAATTGTTTTTCGTATTTTTTGATCAAAGCTTGTGCATCTTTAATCATGTTTTTACGGTTAACAATTGCATCTTCAGTATCGTCTAATTCAGCTTTGATTTTTTGTATACGAGTTTCTAATCCAGCTACTTCGTCCTCTAAATCAGCAACTTCCATTGGTAATTCACCTCTTACCTGACGAATTTTATCAATCTTGGTGTGTATGTTTTGTAATTCGTATAAAGCTTTTAGCTTTTGCTCTACTGTTTGTTCCATTAAATGAAATAATTTATGGGGTTTGTATTATGCTCCGTTAAACGGATTGCAAAGTTAGGAAATTTTTCTTGAATATTATCTATCAACAAATTAGATGTAAATTGTTCACTTTCATAATGTCCAATATCACAGATCATCAGTTGCTCTTCTGCATCAAAAAATTCGTGGTATTTAAAGTCGGCAGTAATAAATGCATCTGCACCAGCTGCTATAGCATCTTTTAGTAGAAAACTGCCAGAGCCACCGCAAACAGCCACTTTTTTAATCTTCTTTGCTAAAAGCGATGTGTGTCTAATTACTTTAGCTTGCATTTTATCTTTTACCAAATGCAAAAAGTCAATAGAATCCATTTCTTCTGGTAACCAGCCCACCATACCAGCACCAACGGTAGCTAATTTATTAGACAGCACATAAATATCATACGCAACCTCTTCGTACGGATGGTTTTCTAACAAAGCCAACAATACTTTTCGTTCATCCTGCACCTTGAAAATGGTCTCTATCCTAACCTCAGCTTCATGGTGCTGATTTCCCTTTTCGCCAACAAAAGGATCTGCTGATGCCCCAGCTTTAAATGTTCCAATTCCTGTTGCGTTAAAACTGCAGTCGCTATAATTGCCAATATCACCAGCACCTGCTGCAAATAAGGCATTCCTTACTCCATCAGCATTTGCTATAGGACAAAATGTAACCAGTTTTTTTAATAAGTTATTTTTTGGCGCAAGTATTTTACCATTAATTATCCTTAAACGTTTGCAGATTTCTCCACTTACGCCATTTGCAACATGGTCTAAGTTTGTATGTATAGCGTATAAAGCGATATTATTTTTGATAGCTTTTAATACAACACGTTCTACATAAGTTTTGCCATTAAACTTTTTTAAACCTTTAAATACAATAGGGTGGTGGGTAATAATTAAGTTGCAATTTTTAGCGATGGCTTCGTCAATAATTTGCTCTGTACAATCTAATGCTACTAAAGCTGCGTTTATTTCGTCATTGCCATGGCCAACAATTAAGCCCGAATTATCGTAATCTTCTTGATAATTTAAGGGTGCAATACTTTCTAAAAAATTGGTAATCTCAAATAGCTTCATGGTATAAAAATAGCAAATCCTTACCCGCTTTTAAACAGATAAGGATTATTTATAGTTAGTGCATATGTTTTTAATGGAATGAACCCATTCTTGTCATCTGTAAACTTTCGAAAACCATGCGCTGGTTATGTTCAAAAGCTAGCTCTTTATGATTAATAAGATCGATTATCGAACCAATGAAACATAAACCTGCTGTGAAGAGATAAAGAATACCCATGCCTATTTGGCCAACTATAAATCTTTGTAAGCCTGGAACCAAGAACAATCCGATTACACAGAATAACAACATGTCACTCGGATTTTTTCTTTTTCCAGTATAAATCATTAAAAATGTTCTTACTTGTTGTTCACCTAAGCCGTTTGTGGCAGTTTGTAAGTAACTATACTCTTGTGGGGTAATGCCAGGCAATGCCATAAATTGTGCGTCAAACATAATCAGTCCTCCTTATATTTTAAATTAAATTCCTTTTTTCTATTTGTTAATTGTTTGGTTAGTTCATAAATGCGGTAAGCTATTAACATCAAAGCTGGTATACCAAACCAATGATGGCTAAAACTTGCATTTAAATCTCCGTGAAACAATGCAGTTACCGATCTTCCTAATCCACATCCCGGGCACCAATCTATCCCTAAATTTGCTAGCGGGCATAGGGTAAAATGATGTTCATGTGGGTTCGCAGTTGCTAACAACACCAAAGCCGTAATCCAGAAAAATAATTCTAGCGGAAAGCTTTTAAAGTGTTTCATGTTCCTCGTTTTATATTAATTAGAAACAATGATAAGTCTTTTGTTACTACAAATAAAGTGTTCTCGACAAACTGAAAAAAAATATCGACAAACTCCGACAATCGCTTTATAAAGTTATTTCGAAATTCTATTATACTTTATATAAAGGATACAAAATTATATTTTTACAAATATGAACAAGCTAAAAGTTGGTTTAACTTTATTACTAATGATGAGTGTGCTAGGCAGCGTTGTTTATTTGTATGTTAACAGTGGGCAAGAAGAAGATATGGAGAGGGTTGCAATTGTTCAACGTGGTTATAACTATGGTAAAGGCGTTATTACAAAAATGTTTCACTACAAAGGGCATTCGGTTTATGTTAGCTACAAAATTAACGGTGTTGTTTATGAATATGTTGGAGGCTGGGATGATTCCAAAGGTTTAAATACTGGAGACTCCATTTCATTTAAATATGCAATCAGCGATCCAAGCATGATTATTACCGAGATAGAGAACGAATACAAACAGCATTAAAATTGAAAATCTTAAGATGATTTGGAAACGAATGTTAGTGTGCTTTGGCAGGCAGTAGCCCCGCCATTCGCTGTAGCCCTCATGAAAAATTCGGGGCTGTCGCTATTGTCGGGTTTATAAACTAAGTTATATGCGCTGAAACCGAAAAAATTAGGAAGAAAAAAGCAATATGAAGTATCGGAACAGAATTGCAGCATATTGTTTCTGCATTGTAAATTGCTTATTATTACATTTTTGCTATAATGGATTATCTTGAACAAAAATATCTTTTCCATAAAATAAGAATTGATTTGAAAGACAATGGCATTTTATACACCTATGGAAATATTTTAAATACAAAACAGTTATTTGTAGATTACGAAGAAATTTTATTCTGGAATATCACCAGACAAGTAAAAACGGATAATTTTAACCTTTTTGTCTGTATAGCTTCTGCATTGGTGATGTTGAAATCAATTTTGGGAGTTTATGATAATCCAAATGGAATTTATAAAGGCCTTCTGCCAGTTTCTGCCTTATTCTTTATTGTTTTTCTAATTGTTACCCTATTAGGCAGGGTTAAGTACGTTTATATTGATATGGCGAACGGAGGCGCTATTAAACTGCTAAACCGTAATAAACCCACATTAGATGTTTTTTTAGAAGAACTAACCTGCCGAACTAAAAACTATTTGAGAGAAAAGTACACCGATATTGATAGCGATTTATCTAAGGAAGCGCAGTTAGAAAATTTATTTTGGCTCAAGAAAATCAAAATAATTTCTAAACAAGAATATGATAATTTTAAAAGCCAGTTAATGAAAAATTAAGGTTTTAAAATCATCATATTCTAATAGCCTGTGTTTCTTATCGAACTGATTGGAAATTGAGAACATTTATGCCCGTCCTTGCCCTTTAGCCCCGATTGCAGCATTACCCAGCAGCAAGGAGGTACGACGCAGCGAAGCCTGCCGGCAGGCGTAAAAGCGCACAGTGGGACTGAACCTCATGTTTTGCACTAATTTGCGCTTCTGAAAAGATAAAAGATTTAGATGTTAGACTTGAGAACAATTTTTGTGTTTCAGTGTTTGTGTGATATCTCAATTCTCATATCTCAATACGCAATACTTTTTCTACCTTTACATAGTGAACATTCGCGACCTGATTAATAGATATAAAACAGATGAGCGTGTTGTTGCCACAGCACAATCGTTGAACAAAGGAAAGGGCAGCAAAACCCAATTAAAGGGATTGGTGGGTTCTGCCGATGCCGTTATAGCCGTAGCAAGTTATTTTCTACTGCATAAACCTCAACTATTTATTCTTCCAAATAGAGAAGAAGCAGCTTATTTTCTGTCAGACTTAGAAGGGATTTTAGGAAAGGAAATTTTGCTATTTCCCTCGTCATTTAGAAAAGCTTTTGAGTTTACCCAGATAGATACCGCTAATGTTTTGGCTAGGGCGGAAGTGCTAAACGAGCTTAATCATCAATCTGAATACGGAAAAATTGTAGTTACCTACCCCGAAGCACTGGCTGAGAAAGTAATTGATAGATCCGTTTTAGAGAAAAACACATTAGAGATTAGCCTTGGTACTAGCTTGAGTATCGACTTTATAAATGAGTTTTTATTTGAGTACGATTTTGAACGAGCCGATTTCGTTTACGAACCAGGTCAGTTTTCTATCCGTGGAGGTATTGTAGATATCTTCTCTTTCTCTCACGAACTACCTTACCGAATCGAGTTTTTTGGTGATATTATAGAAAGCATCAGGACGTTCGAAATTGAAAGCCAGCTTTCGGTTGATGATGTAAAAAGCTTAACCATTGTGCCAAACGTGCAGGCAAAGTTTTTAACTGAAAATAATATTAGTCTGTTAGATTATATTGAGAAAGACACTCAGCTTTGGTTTAAAGATGTAGAATATACTGTTGATATTGTTAAAGGAGGTTATAAAAAGGCAGTTGAACTTTGGAAAGCACTAACTTTAGCAGATAAGCAACAAAACCCTAATTGGTTGGATCCGAAGTTCTCTTTTACTGATGAGAAAATGATGTCTGATCTTTTTCAGGACTTTGCGGTAGTAGAGTTTGGCAAGCAATTTTTCTATCAAACAGAAAATATTATCCAATTTGAAACCAAACCTCAACCATCTTTCAATAAGGATTTTGATTTGCTGATCAAGAATTTAAAGGAGAATGAAAAACTAAATATTCATAACTTTATTTTTACTAATTCTACCAAGCAAACGGAGCGGTTATATGCCATTTTAGATGATATAGATAAAACAGCGAAGTTTACACCTGTTAATATCCCTTTAAGAGAAGGCTTTTTAGACGCTGGTCAACAAGTAGCTTTTTATACAGATCATCAGATTTTTGATCGTTTTTATAAATACCAATTAAAAAAAGGTTATCAACGCAGTCAGGCTATAACGCTTAAAGATTTGCGTGAGCTTAAACCTGGTGATTTTGTAACACATATTGATCATGGTATTGGTAAATATGCAGGATTAGAAAAAGTGGAGGTAAACGGACAAATTCAAGAGATGATCCGTTTGGTTTATGCTGATAATGATTTGTTATATGTGAACATTAACTCCCTAAATCGCATTGCGAAGTTTAGCGGAAAAGATGGCACTCAGCCTAAAATGAACAAGTTAGGCACCGAAGCTTGGGATAAACTCAAAAAGACCACAAAAAAAAAAGTTAAAGACATTGCCCGAGATCTAATTAAGCTATATGCGATGAGAAAGGCTCAAGTGGGGACGGCATTTTCACCAGATGGTTATTTAGAGACAGAACTCGAAGCATCATTTATATACGAAGATACGCCAGACCAAGTTAAGGCAACTGCCGATGTTAAAAAAGACATGGAAGCGCCACACCCAATGGATAGACTGGTTTGTGGTGATGTGGGTTTTGGGAAAACAGAAATTGCCATTCGTGCAGCATTTAAAGCTGTTGCAAATGGTAAACAGGCTGCGGTTTTGGTACCTACAACTATTTTGGCGTTACAACATTTTAAGACCTTTTCATCACGTTTAAAAGAGTTTCCTTGCACGGTAGATTATATCAATCGTTTTAAAACAAGTAAACAAATAAAAGATACTTTAGAGCGTGTTGCGCAAGGAAAGGTTGATATTGTAATTGGCACGCACCGCTTGCTTAGTAAAGATGTTAAGTTTAAGGATCTCGGCATCATGATTATTGATGAAGAACAAAAATTCGGCGTAGCAGCTAAAGAAAAATTACGTGCTTTACGTGTAAACGTAGATACACTAACCTTAACAGCTACTCCAATTCCTAGAACCTTGCATTTCTCTTTAATGGGTGCTCGAGATTTATCGATTATGAGTACACCGCCACCGAATAGGCAAGCGGTAAATACTGAGTTACATGTTTTTAATGATAAACTGATACAAGAAGCAGTACAGTTTGAACTAGATAGAGGTGGTCAGGTTTTCTTTATCCATAACCGGGTTAATGATTTGCCCCAATTAGGCGGATTGATACAAAAACTAGTGCCGAAAGCAAGGATTGGTATTGCGCACGGTCAATTAGATGGCGATCAGTTAGAAGATGTAATGCTAGATTTTATTAATGGTGAAAAGGATGTTTTGGTAGCCACCACAATTATCGAAGCTGGTTTGGACATTCCTAATGCAAACACCATCATCATTAACCATGCACACATGTTTGGCTTAAGCGATTTGCACCAGATGCGTGGTCGCGTTGGGCGTTCTAATAAAAAAGCCTTCTGTTATTTGTTAAGCTTGCCTTTATCAACCCTAACTAACGAAGCAAGAAAAAGACTAAGTGCTATTGAAGAGTTTTCTGATTTGGGCAGTGGTTTTAACATCGCCATGCGTGATTTGGATATACGTGGAAGCGGAAACCTATTAGGGGGCGAACAAAGTGGATTTATTGCAGAAATTGGCTTCGAAATGTACAATAAAATCTTAGATGAAGCTATCCAAGAATTGAAGGATGCAGAGTTTAAAGATCTATTTAAAGACGAGCCAGCACGTGCTTTCGTAAACTTTACTCAAGTAGATACTGATTTAGAAATGCATATTCCAGATGACTATGTGACGAGCATTACCGAGCGATATAACCTTTACACCGAATTATCTAAATTAGAAAATGACAGCCAGTTGATGGCTTTTGAACAAGAGTTGAAAGATCGTTTTGGTTCGGTACCGCAACAGGTTAAGGCCATGCTAAAAGTATTACGTTTGCAATGGGTAGGTAAGCGTTTAGGTTTTGAGAAGCTCAGTTTTAAGAAAAATATTTTACGTGGTTATTTTGTGAGCGATAAACAATCAAGGTTTTTTGATTCGGAAGTTTTCAATAAAATATTAGCATTTGCACAAATACACCCTCGTTTGTGTAACTTAAAAGAAGTTAAAGATAGTCTCAGAATTTCTTTTGATAACATTAACAATGTTGATGAAGCAATAGAAATGTTAGAAATGGTTTTGTAATAATAGCTCATGGTTGATGGTTCATAACTAATCAACCTAGCCATGTGCTATTGTCTATCAACTATTAACCAATCTTACTCAAAAATAATGGATCCTCAAATATTAAACGAATTGATTACCATGCAAATGCCTTTTGGCAAGTACAAGGGCTGGATAATTTCAAGATTGCCAGAAAGTTATCTGGTGTGGTTTCATAGCAAAGGTTTCCCGCCAGGTAGGTTAGGGCATCTATTGGGAACCATGTACGAGATTAAATTAAATGGTTTAGAGTATTTGTTGCAGGGGTTGAAGAAGTAATCCTCTATGCCTTGCCGTCCTTTCGATCCCGATTTTCTTCGAGAGAGAAATGTTTACGTCTCATTTGCAAAAGTCAATGTTCTGGAAGTGCTAGGCAAAAACAGATCTCTCGTCGCTTCGCTCCGTCGAGGACGACTTTGCCAACTAAATCTCACAACCATTCTCATCACAAATTGCATCATCATTTTTATTTAATGATTTAAGCCGTGTTTGAGGTTGCTTAGCTTGCCATTCGGTAAAACTTTGCACAATTGCCTGTTCGAAAGCTGGAACTGGTTGTGCGCCAGATAAGGCATATTTTCTATCAAATACAAAATAAGGAACACCTCTAACGCCCAATTGTTGACTTTCATAAACATCATGACGTACTTCTTCGGCAAAATCTTCACCTTGCAAAACCTTTAAAGTTTCGGCTGTATCTAAACCTAGATCTTCAGCCATGCTGATTAGCGTTTCATGTTTCGCAATGTCTTTCGCTCCCATGAAATGGGCATCAAATAAAGCTTCTTCAGCTTCATCTTGCAAGCCTTTACTTTTGGCGAAATGTAAAAATCTGTGCGCATCAAATGAATTTGCAGGAATATTGGTTGCAAAGTTTAAATCTAAGCCAACATTTGAGGCCATATCTACCACCTGTCTTGTCATTTGTTTGGCTTGTTCAACAGACATTCCTTTAGCTCTAGCTAGATACGTATACAAATCTTCGTTTGTTGTGTTATGATATTCTGGATTAAGCTGAAAGCTTTTCCATTCAATTTCGACATCACTTTTAAAGGGTAACTTCTCAATCGCTTTTTCAAAATGCCTTTTGCCGATATAACAAAAAGGACACATCACATCAGACCAAATTTCTACTTTCATCATACAAAGGTAAGTGTGATTTATTTTTGTATGGTAAGCTAAAAGTAAAAACCCAACTAACTTTTTTGTCCGTTGGGTTTTTGTAGCAATCTCCTTTCTTGGTTAATAGCAAAGAGATTGCTTCACTGCTTGCGATGATAAGTTGTTCTTACTTATACAGCTGGTTAAACATCCATTTAAAAGTTCCGTGAGTTTGTGCTCTAAAAGTAATTTCTGGACCAAAGGCGAACAGTTTTCCCTTGCCATAATCCGCTTCAAAAGCCGCAACTCCATCTTGTAAATAGCTCTGGCCCCAAGCCCAACCGCTACGTAATGGTGTAGCATTAGGGAACCACGCCAAAGGTTTAATTTTTCCACTAGAAACGGCATCAGCACTTAATTTAAATACAGGGCTATTGTCAAAATATACATCTGCTGTATTTTCCAAGCCCCAGTTTGCACTCTTTGTTTTATCTACAGCAATGTTTAATACGCTACCAGGCACGTAATATTTTTCTGCAGGAAGTCTTCTTTCCGTTCCATTTACCAATTCAACCATCGCATTGCGAACAGGTAAACCTAAATGTGCAGCCAAATTAGTTGCAGTACCTATGGTTATCACTTCTCCACCTGCTTCTAAAAATGCTTTTAGTTGAGGGATAGATTTATCTTGGCTCATCCTGCCAATACGAGCTCTATATTCTTCAGGGATGGTCTCTGGAGCAGGACCGCCAAATCCGCCTCTTGCGCCAGCAGCTGTTGCAGTAACATTTGGATTATAAGCAGGTATAGAACCATCTACAAAAACAATCACATCATATTTGCTCTTTAAGTTTCCAGCATCAATATCTGGAGGATAAATTACCGTAGCATCAAAATGGTATTGTTCCATAATAAAACGGATCCAACCAGAATCCATAGAGCCACCATAAGTATCCCAAATGGCAATACGAGAAGGCGTAATTTTAACCGCTTTTGCTGGTTTAGATGCTGCAGTAACCCTCATGCCAAAGCCATGCTCTGCTTTGTCTAATATGCTTTTCGCTTTTGCAGAAGCTGGCACATAGAAAGAACCGTCTGCTGCATTTCTGAAAACTTCAGCACCACCTTTTAATAGTTCATTTACTGCTAGGAAACTTTCATTTGCAGCTGCGCTCAATACATATCCACTACCAGAAGGAAGTGGTTTTGGGGTAGCTTTTAATAACTCGCCATGAGGCAATTTTTCAAAAGGGCCATCAAATTTATCTTGTATTCTATCAAACTTAACATGCATTAAATAAGCCAAGGTCCAACCTGCAGCATCATATGGCGCTACTGGAGGACCGCCTTCATATTTAAAATCGTTAGGGTGATCCTGTGGCTCAAACATATCTAAAACATGTGGTCGGAATGCCTGATCAGTTTTTACAACATAGCTTCCAGAAGGATAATTTTTACCAGCAACGGTAAATGCTGAACTTGCTTTATGCACTACCACACCTGTTCTAATTAATGCATTTAGAAAACGAATAGCTGTAGTAAAATCAGGTTGATCTGCAGATAAAATGTAACCTCTTGGATCTCTATTCTTCGGCGCTTTCATTACCGTATCTAAATATTTTACAGACATGCCTCTTGCGCCAGCAAAATTGCCACCAGGCGTTGTTGTTGCACTTGTATTTCTATCTTTTTGGTAAGCATCATTTATGGCATCTATCTTTTTAGGAGAGAAAGACCAAGTGTCTTTGCTACCTCTATCGATAGAGTTTTTACCCATTTGATAGATGTTGAACAATAACTCATCACTGTAGCGCTGTGCATAATTTAGCACCGCATAGTTTAATGAAACTGAGTAATCTATAGAATTTTTAAAATACCATTTTTGTGGTAAAACAGGATTAGGAGAATCTCCATTTGGCAGTAAACGAGATGGTACCAAAGGAATATCTGATGGGGTTGGGCTACCTACAATCTCGGTTAATAAACCAATCATGTTATGGAAATAGGTTGTGGTACGTAAACCACCATTGTACCAAGTAGAAAATACCGAGCCACCACGTTGTGTATATCCAGGTTTGCCTTCTACGTTCATTCTGTTGTGCATGGCAGCACCAACAGCATCTAAACTGGTTAATACCATTGGGTCGAAAACATAATTATATGGATCGCGATATGGAGGACCAGCAACTACGGTACCTGCAGGACCAGCTTGATGGTGATTATACATAATTTGAGGGATCCACTCTACAAAAAGTTGGCGTCCCATATTTTGGGTTTCTTTAAGGTTGAGCATAAAGAAATCTCTATTGTTATCATGCCCTGCATACTTCTCGTACAAACGAGGAAGTCCGCTTAAGGATCTTTTCTTTGGATCTTTCTCCCTCATATACCAATCGCTCTGTAATTCTTGTCCATCTGGATTGGCATGTGTCATTAACACAATCACATTATCCAAAATCTTAGTTGTTTCAGCATCGGTTCTACTAATTAGATTATAAGCAGTTTCAATTAATTGGTGTGCACCAACAGTCTCGTTAGCATGCAAGCCCCCATCAATCCAAACTACGGCTTTGCCTTCTGCAGCTAAAGCTTTCGCTTGTTCTTTGCTTAGGTCTTCTGCACGACCTAGTTTTTGCGAAATCTCTTTATACTTGGCCAGATTTTTATGGTTCTCTGGCGAAGTAATGATCAGCATGTATTGTGATCTGCCTTCTTCAGTTTTGCCAATATCAACCAATTTTACACGGTTAGAGGCGGCAGCTAGTTTTTTAAAATAAGCTTCGGTTTGAGTATAATTAGCAAGTTGGTAATCGTCGCCGATATTAAAGCCAAAATGCGATTTAGGGGAGGGCACTTCTTGGGCTAGCGCAGCAAAACTGCTCGCTAATAAAAAGGCTACTCCTAAAGACTTTAAGTAGTTTTTGATCATAATCTGGAATGTTTGATGGTTATATCAAATATATAACAGAAAATGAATTGAATTAAGCTTGCTGTAAATTTGTTACAAGGCTTAAAGCAAGATCGATAGTTGATAATTATTGTTAAAAAGCCCCAAATGCCTAAGAAATGTTACTTTTACAGAAAATTACAAGCCTCAAATTTACAATATTGCGCACTTAAAGAATTTATCCCTGCAAAATGACATTAGAAGAAAGAATCATCGCTTCAAAGACCAGTATTTTCAAAGCCGTTTTCCCAAATACTACTAACCACTATGATACTTTGTTTGGTGGTACAGCCATGCACATGATGGATGAAGTTGCCTTTATTACCGCAACAAGATTTAGCAGGCAAATTATGGTTACCGTAAGTAGCGATAGGATTGATTTTAAAAAAGCCATCCCTGCAGGTACTATTGTAGAACTGATTGGTAAAGTAACCAAAGTGGGTAACACTAGTTTAAAGGTTAACGTAGAAATTTATATAGAACAAATGTATGCTGAAGGCAGGGAACTAGCCGTACATGGCGACTTCACTTTTGTAGCTATTGATGAACATAAAAAGCCAGTACAGGTAATTAAATAGCTGCTAATAAAGAATCAAATACAAATACACATATACAACAGGCGCAGCAATTAACAAACCATCAAATCGATCTAAAAAACCACCGTGTCCAGGTAAGAAACTGCCAGAGTCTTTTGCGTCTAGGCTACGCTTTAACATTGATTCTACTAAATCGCCAAGCGTACCAAAACATACAATCAGAATAGCCATCCCACCCCATATTAATGGGTTCATTTCTGTAAACTGTAAGGAGATTAAATAAGAAACGACAACGCTGGTAAACATTCCTCCAAAAAAGCCTTCCCAAGATTTTTTTGGCGAATGGCGTTCAAATAAGCGGGTTTTTCCAAACTTTACTCCAAATAAGTAAGCGCCTGTATCACTAGCCCAAAGCAATAATAAAAAAGCTAGGGGTAAATGGTAGTTGTAATTGCTAAAATCTACTAAAAAGCCCAACGAGAAAAAGAAGCAGAAAGGTACTGTAACATAGATAAAACCAACAAAAGTGTAGGAAATATTAGCAAATGGGATTTTGTTCTTTTTGTATAACTCTAAAATAAATACCGAGAAAATGAGTGGAATAATTAACAACAGGTATTTAAGTTCGTATTCAAAAAAATGATAACCAGCTGTAAGTAAAAAGATAATAGCTGCTGCGGCAACTCCCACATTTCTATGTGGACGAATACCTCCCATTTTTACCATTTTATAAAACTCCAATAGAGAGATAATGCTTAATGCAAGGTAAAAGAACGTAAAGGTGTAAGCACCTAAAAAAATAGAACCAAGCATTACTATGGTAAAAAAGAATGCGGTTATTGCTCTGGTTTTCATTATTAGATTTGAGATGTGAGTATTGAGATGTGAAACATGATTTATAACGGGACCTCTTTTTTAGGGTTTGTTTTTTCTTTTAAAATCCAGAACAAAGCTAGGGTTAATATTGCACTAATTAAATAGCCATACCATGCCATGTTCATGTCGTCCGCTTTGTCGATTGGTAAATTGTTTCTTTGCATGTACCACGCTACTGTAACCGCATAACCATTGTTTAAAAAATGGGCAAATGCAGCATACCAAAGGCTGCCGGTCCAAAAATAGATGTAGCCAAAGGCTGCACCTAAAAACAACCTCGGAAAGAAGCCGAAAAACTGAAAGTGTATGGTGCTAAAAATAATTGCTGATGTCCAGATGGCTATATGAGGGTTTTTGATCCATCTTAAAAAAGTTCTCTGCAGGCCGCCCCTAAATATAATTTCTTCGCAAATGGCGGGTGTTACAGCAATCACCAATAAATTAATGATTAATGCTCCAATAGAACTTCCTGCTAAAATAGCTTTAGTAGTAACCATGCCATCATCTTCTAGTTTGCGCATCCATTTTTCCAATCCGCTTAAAAACTCAGGTAAATGCATTTGCATGTTCCATTCGTTAATAAGTCGCATTAATGGGGTAGAACAAAGCATTATTAAAAACACCATTAGTAAAAGATTAAGCTTGGGTGCTTTCATCCCATAAAAATGTTGCGGCGCTTTGCCTTCAAAAATGGACAATACAATTGCCGGTACCAAAAATAAACCGATCTGTTGGGCAGTAACTAAAATTTTTAGTGCACCAATATTTTTCAAATCTTTACCCGTCATCCAATCCATATTACGAATCAAGTCCAATCCATAAATAGCTAAACAGAGTACAAAACCAATAATTACAAAAATTATTAAGCCGATAAATGCGCTTACTCCTAATATTAAAAGCTGTAAAAATGGATGGTTTTCTTCCTTAACTGGCTGTGTATATTGCATTGTTTGTAATTTCCGTACCTTTGTACAATTAATTTTGGTTTGAAGATAGAAAAATGTCTGTAAAGATAGGAAATATAGATTTAGGGGAGTTCCCTTTGTTGTTGGCGCCAATGGAAGATGTGAGCGATCCACCTTTCCGTTATGTGTGTAAACAAGGTGGCGCAGATTTAATGTATACGGAGTTTATTTCTTCTGAAGGATTGATCCGGGATGCCGCAAAAAGCCGTAAAAAACTTGATATTTTTGAATATGAGAGACCAATCGGAATCCAAATTTTTGGTAGCGACATCGAAAGCATGCGTGAGGCAACCGAGATTGCAACACTTGCCGGCCCAGATTTAATGGACATTAACTATGGTTGCCCAGTTAAAAATGTGGCTTGCCGTGGAGCAGGTTCTGCATTATTGCAAGACATTGATAAAATGGTAAAAATGACAGAAGCCGTTGTAAAAGCAACACATCTGCCAGTTACCGTTAAAACTCGTTTAGGTTGGGATGATAATACCAAAAATGTTGAAGAAGTTGCAGAGAGATTACAGGATATCGGTATTCAAGCCCTAACTATTCATGGCCGTACAAGGGCTCAATTATACAAAGGTGAAGCCGACTGGACTTTAATTCGAGAAATTAAACGTAATCCACGTATTAAAATTCCAATTTTTGGCAATGGCGATGTAGATAGTGTAGAAAAGGCAGCCAACTGGCGATTGGAATATGAAGTTGATGGAATTATGATAGGAAGAGCGGCAATTGGTTATCCATGGATTTTCCGTGAAGTAAAACATTTCTTCAAAACAGGCCAAATTTTGCCTGGACCAACATTAGACGAACGTATTACCGCTTGCCGTACCCATTTAGATAAATCTATACAATGGAAAGGGCCAAAAGTGGGCATATTTGAAATGAGGCGCCATTATTCTAATTATTTTAAAGGCTTGCCAGATTTTAAGCAGTACAGAATGCTATTGGTTAAAGAAGAACATATAGAAAACATCCATCAGATCTTGGCAGAAGTGGCAGAAAAATACGAGCATGTTTTGCCATTTTCAGAAATGGCTTGATTATTGAAAAGCATTTAATAAATTTATCAAATGGTTACAGCAATTACAGAAGGTGTAAAAATTTCGGTAGAAACTATTTACCAAGATGAACACTCTAATCCTGCAAACGAACATTATATGTTTGCTTACCGCATCGAAGTAGAAAATTTATCAGACTATACAGTACAATTGATGCGCCGCAAATGGTTCATCTTTGATAGCAATGGAACCGTAAGAGAAGTTGAGGGCGAAGGTGTAGTGGGTATTCAGCCTGTAATAGAGCCTGGAGAAAGTTATTCGTATGTTTCTGGCTGTAACTTAAAAACAGATATTGGCAGCATGCGAGGAAATTATACCATGCACAATCTGGTTCTAGAGAATAGTTTTAAGGTAGAAATTCCAGATTTTCAGTTAGTTGTTCCTTATAGATTGAATTAACTTCATCTGTCATCCTAAATATATTTTGTCATTCTGACGAAGGAAGAATACTACATTTTATTTCTTTTGTCGAAAACAAATATCAGTAGCTTTTGGCATGTGTAGCCCTGTCCCAAAGGGACTCTTTTGGAGCTGCCCGCTTTACTTCTGGGTAGCCGGCAAGGGCAAACCTACCAGCTCGCTACCATAAGATTTATATTACTTATGAAAGAAGCTCTTTTGCCCCATTAGCACCCACCATTGTTCATAATCACAGTAGCAATAATATGCTTTTAACATATAAACAATAAGCCGTGCAACGTTTTTTGAAATTGTTTGTCTTTTTAGTAAAAAATTAATGACGATGAAAGGACTTATACTTCAACTCTGCATTTTAACTGGCACCCTTTTTACTACTAGTGCGCAACAAGTAAAAAAAATAAAAATGGCTGATACCGTTGATGCCTCGACCAAGCTTTATAGTCTTTCTACCCTTTGGAAAGAGACAAGCTATAACTTTGTATGGTTTGATAAGCAGCCTAAATTAAATTGGGATAGCGTCTATCAATCGTATATTCCAAAAGTGCTTAAAGCCGCAAATGTTTTTGAATTAAACCGTGTGTTAACCAAATTTTTAGAAGAGCTAAAAGATGGGCACACTGCGGTTTGGACAAACCAGGGCTTTTGGGACGAAATTGATCAGCCTCCTCTTTCTATGGTTAGGTTTGAGGGCAAGCTACTTGTGCTTAAGCTAGATTTTAAACTAAAAGAAAAAGTACCCATCAAAAGCGAAATATTAAAAATTAACGGTAGAGAGGCACAGGAATTTCTCGAAAATGATTCATGGTTAGGGTTTAAAGAAACCGAAGTTAAGTTGGTTTATAAAAAACCTGCAGGCGATATAGATTCTGTTACACTGAAAAGAAATTTAAATACTCTTCATAAACAAGGCGGGTTTAGCTACTTTCCCGTGGCTCTAAATACTGCGGCTCCAAAATTTAAACACAGCGTTCTGCCAGAAAAAATTTCCCTTATACAAATTAATACTTTTGCCGATCCAGCAGTTGTTGATAGCTTTAAACAAGTACTTCCACAACTAAAACAGGCTAAGGCACTTATTATAGATTTAAGAAACAATGGCGGTGGCAATAGCGATTATGCATTAGAAATTGCCAAATTTATTACAGACCAACCCTATTTAGTTGGGCCTTCTTGGAAAACAAGAATACATCATGCAGCCAATAAGGCTTGGGGTTCATTTAACAAATTATCCAGTAAATCTGAAAATTATGCTTTTAAAGAATACATAGAAATGGATGCTTGGGAAAGTCATCATGGAGATACTGTAATTGCCAATCTGACAGAAGATAGGCTCAACAAACCCGTTATTTTGCTTACTTCTAAAAACACCTATTCTGCAGCCGAAGACTTTTTGATTTACTTGTTGAAAAGCAAAAATATTGTGCGCATTGGGCAAGCCAGTGCCGGTAGTTCAGGTCAGCCACTACGTATACAACTACCTTTGGGAATGACAGCAAGAATTTGTGCCAAAAGAGATGCCTTGCCTGATGGAAAAGATTACATTGGCAAAGGTATTTTGCCAAATATCGAAATTCCTGAAAAGCCTCTTTTTTCTTCATTAAGCGAAGACGTTGAACTTAAATCAGCGATCGATTATTTGTTAAAGAAAAGGTAAGACAAAAACTTACTAAATCTGCTAGCAAGCGAAAAAGAGACTTAATAAGTTTGCCACTAATCTCTGCTCCTACCAAATAACATAGAAGCATAGTATAGCAAGTTAGCCAAAGCGCCCAATGCAGCAACCACATAAGTCATTGCGGCCCACCATAAAGCATCTTTAGCTTGTACATTTTCCTCGTCGGTATACATAATGCTTCTATTGTTTTTTAACCAAACTAAAGCTCTTTTACTGGCATCAAATTCTACTGGTAATGTAATGAAACTGAAAATAGTTACCAAAGCTAAACCAGCAACTCCAATTGCTAAGACAATAGGTGGACCATTAAATATAATCAGCATTACCCCAATTAAAAGTACCCATTGTAGAAGGTTGGAGGATATGCTTACCACAGGTACCATGCTAGAGCGCAATTGTAACCAACTATAAGCTTTTGCATGTTGTACGGCGTGGCCACATTCGTGTGCAGCAACGGCAGCTGCGGCAACACTTCGGCCATAATATACGTCTGTGCTTAGGTTTACCGTTAAATCTGTTGGATTGTAATGGTCGGTTAGTTGGCCTTCCATACTCATTACTTTTACATTATATATGCCGTTATCTTGTAGCATTTTTTCAGCTACTTCTTTTCCTGATAAGCCAGAGTTGAGTTGCATTTCTGCGTATTTTGAGAATTTATTTCTAAATCGCCACTGCACAAACATGCTCAACAATAGTACCGGAATGATTAAAATTAAATAGGTTCCCATATCAATCGTGTATGTTTTTCTTTTGTTTTATTATTTTAATTAATATGAAATAGTGTGATAAAAATCTTTAGGTAGCAAAGACAATATGCTTATTTCGCTTTGATTAAATCAAAAAGTGTTCCCATATTTAACAGACATAAAAAAATTACAAAAAATTCAATTATGCAGGATAACTTATCTTACTGGGAAAGGAAAAATTTCTTTAAGGCTGATGTAATTATCATTGGCAGTGGAATAGTTGGTTTAAATGCTGCAATTACCATTAAAACTACCAATCCAAAATTAGCGGTTTTAGTGTTAGAAAGAGGGTTTTTGCCAGCTGGAGCGAGTACAAAGAACGCAGGTTTTGCTTGCTTTGGCAGCATATCCGAATTAATTGAGCAAGAAAAATTAACAGGAACGGATGGTCTACATCAATTAATTTCTAAACGTTGGCAAGGCCTTTTAAAACTTAGAGGTTTATTAGGGGATGAGAAAATAGAGTATCAAAATTGGAGTGGTTATGAATTATTCAAACCAGAACAAGATATTTTAGCAGAAGAATGTGTATCAAAAATGAGCCATTTTAACACTTTAATTGAAGATATTGTACTACAAAAGAATGTTTTTAAGCAAAGCAGCTCCAAAATAAACAAGTTCGGATTTGCAGGGGTTGATGTTTTAATTGAAAATGACCTAGAGTCGCAAATTGACCCAGGCAGGATGATGAAGGCGCTCTTAACAAAAGCACTTTCTTTAGGTGTTCAACTTTTAAATAGTTGCAGAGTAGAGGCAATTTTCGCAGAAGATTCTGAAGTGAATATACGTACAGATCAAGGTGTGTTTAGCTGTAGAAAGGTTTTGTTAACTACCAATGCCTTTATTAATGAACTCTTTCCAGATTTATCCGTTGTGCCAGGTCGTGGGCAAGTGGTGGTAACGAAACCTATACCCGATTTAAAACTGAAAGGAACTTTTCATTATGATAAGGGATACTACTATTTCAGGAATATTGATGATAGGGTACTTTTGGGAGGTGGAAGAAATTTAAATATTAAAGCAGAAGAAACGACCACGTTTGGCGAAACATTATTGGTTCAAAAAGCACTGGAAAACTTATTGAAGGAAATAATCCTTCCATACACTACATTCGAAATTGAACATAAGTGGAGTGGTATTATGGCTTTTGGGCCAAAATTAAGCCCGATTATCAAAGAAGTAAAGCCAAACATTTTTTGTGCAGTTCGTTGTAATGGAATGGGTATTGCAATTGGCAGCCATACTGGCCAAGAGGCTGCAGAGTTAGTATTGCGTAGTCTTTGATTTTAGCAAATATTATTCTTTGAAATTTATGTTGCGGGGTGCATCTCATTTCTTATAATTAACGTCTGTTTGACCATTAATTTTTAATCATTATATTGTTCACTTAAACCAAATATGATGAAGAAACTATTCTTAATGACGTTTGCGATATTATCGCTTTCTGTAATCTCTAATACTCTGTTTGCACAAATCCCTAACCTTGTTGGCACTTGGGAATTTATGATTTTTCCTCCACCAAATACCGAAAAACCATGTTACACGCTATTAAGAACTTTTGACGAGAAAGGAAACTATACACAGATTGAAGCATCACCAAAAGGGGTATATATTGTGGGAAAAGCAAGTTTTGAATTATCTGCTGCTGGAAGGGTTAAAGAAGTGATCAGTTTTGCCGCTAACCCAGATCGTATTGGAAAGACATTTAACTTTACCTATAAATTTATGACCGACAATGGCGTTAAATTATTAATAACCGAGGGTGGAACAAAGATCGTTAATGGTGTTGAAACAGTAGAATGGAGAGAGATTTGGAGAAGGGTAGAGGATTTTAAAGAATAATAGCCAATAAATTACTAACCTTATAAAGAATGAAAAAAAAATTAAAACTATCCTTTGCGATCCTGTATCTTTCTTTACTAACCCACATTGCATTTTCACAACAAGCTTCCGAAATGGATAAATTTTCTGGAGCATGGGAATTTGTAAAACCACCTTTAAAAGATGCGGTGGTGCAACAACCTTTTTTGACCACACTTAAAGTTTTTGATAAGGAGGGAAGTTGCTTGCAATTAAAAGTTACTGATAAAGGTACTGTGGTATGGCAAAAGGCTAAAATCGAGTTAAAAGCAGATCAATTTTTAATAGAGACGATAAATTACTCTATAAATCCAAGCTTAAACAACACCTCTTTAACCATCAAATATAAATTTTTATCGGATCAAAGCGGAAACCAGTTTTTTGTAATCCAGGGTGGATATAAACTCATCGATGGAAAGGAAACATTTGATTGGGCTGAATTATGGAGAAAAGTAGAAACAATAAAACAGAACTAATCCCATGGCAATGTAAAAACGAAACGCAATACTTATCTTTGCATCATGCGTTTTGATATCATTTCAGTTTTACCAGATCTATTAACCAGTCCTTTTGCTCATTCCATTTTACAGCGGGCGCAAAAAAAAGGGGTTGCAGAAATTGTAGTTCATAATTTAAGAGATTATGCTACAAATAAGCAAAAAAGTGTTGATGATTATCCTTATGGCGGTGGTAGCGGAATGGTAATGTCTATTGAGCCTTTTGCACTTTGTATCGAAAAATTGCAGAGCGAAAGAACTTACGACGAGGTTATTTTTATGAGCCCCGATGGAGAAACTTTAAATCAGGGTATTGCAAATGAACTATCTATCCAAAAAAACATCATCATTCTATGTGGCCATTATAAAGGAATAGACCAACGAATCCGTGATATTTATGTAACCCGAGAAATTTCTATAGGAGATTATGTATTATCTGGCGGAGAATTGCCCGCTGCAGTAGTGGTTGATGCAGTTGTTCGTTTAGTACCAGGTGTATTGAATGATGAAACTTCAGCATTATCAGATAGTTTTCAAGGAGACCTGCTAGATTCACCGCTGTACACCCGTCCTGCCGAGTGGAGAGGACATAAGGTTCCTGATGTGTTGCTAAGTGGCCATGAGGCAAAAATAAATGACTGGCGCCATGATGAGGCTGTTAAGCGAACACAAGAACGTAGACCAGACCTTTTAAAGTAAGGCTGTCTGTCAAAAAGTTAGAAAGCAAGACAATCAAAATCTTTAAAAGAGGTGTGGAAAAAGTAGCTTTTGTTAAAAAATAAATTTATTTTAAACTTCACTTTTATTTCTAAAAAAAAATTCCTAATATTGCAGTCCGATTTTAGACAGAAAAAAATCGGCTTAATAGCTTAAAATCATGGATTTAGTAAAATTTGTAGAAGAGCAGGTAATCGCGAAAAATGAGTTTCCTTCTTTCAAATCAGGAGATACAATTAGTGTACACTATAAAATTCGCGAAGGTAATAAAGAACGTATTCAGATTTACCAAGGTGTGGTTATTCAACGTAACAGCGCTGGTGCAAACGAAACGTTTACTGTTCGTAAGATGAGTAATGGAGTTGGAGTAGAGCGTATCTTCCCAATCAATTCTCCAAATATTGATAAAGTAGAGGTTAACAGCCACGGTAAAGTTCGTAGAGCTAAATTGTTCTATTTACGTGAGTTAACTGGTAAAGCTGCTCGTATTAAATCTTTAAGAAAATAATTTTCTTTAATAAAAGATATATAACCTTCACGATTAACTTCGTGGAGGTTTTTTTGTTTATATCTTTGCGCCACCAAATATCAAATTTACTAATGGGCTCTATTTTAAAATAGTGGCTTTAAGTTATTTTTTGCTTTATAAAACCGAACAAAATGAAAGACTTATTAAAGAAGTATGAAGAAAAGCAACCCGAAATTGTTTTTGAATGGAAAGACAAAGAATCTGAAGCCGAAGGTTGGGTCGTTATCAATTCTTTGCGTGGCGGAGCTGCTGGCGGCGGTACACGTATGCGTAAGGGCTTAGATAAACGTGAGGTAGAATCGTTAGCCAAAACAATGGAGGTTAAGTTTACCGTTTCTGGCCCACCAATTGGTGGTGCAAAATCTGGTATAAATTTCGACCCTGCAGATCCTCGTAAAAAGGAAGTTTTAGAACGGTGGTACAAAGCTGTTATGCCCTTGTTAAAAAGTTATTATGGTACGGGTGGTGATTTAAATATAGACGAAATACACGAAGTTATTCCAATTACTGAAAGTTACGGCTTGTGGCATCCACAAGAAGGCGTGATTAGTGGTCACTACCAAGCTAGAGAAAACGAGCGTATCCACCAAATTGGGCAATTGCGTTATGGGGTTTCTAAAGTATTGGAAGATTTAGATTATACCCCAGATATCAAAAGAAAGTACAAAGTAGCCGATATGATTACCGGCTACGGCGTTTCTGAATCTATCAGGCATTTTTACAATATCTGGGGTGGAGAGTTGGCTGGCAAGAAAGCAATTATCCAAGGTTGGGGTAATGTGGCTGCTGCTGCGGGATATTATTTAGCACAACATGGCGTTAAAATTGTAGGTATTATTGATCGTGTTGGTGGTTTAATTAACCCAGATGGGTTTTCTGTAGAAGAAATTAAAGACTTATTTAATAAAAGAGAAAATAACACTTTGGTTGCAGCTAATTTAATTCCTTTTGCTGAAGCAAGTGAACAGATTTGGGAGGTTGGTGCAGAAATTTTTGTACCTGCCGCTTCTTCTAGATTAGTAAAACAGGATGAAGTAGATATGATGATTAAAGGTGGTTTAGAGGTAATTGCTTGTGGTGCCAATGTACCTTTTGCAGATAAAGAAATTTTTTTCGGCAGCATTATGGAGCATGCAGACAATCACGTTGCGGTTATTCCAGATTTTATAGCTAATTGTGGCATGGCCCGGGTATTTGCCTATTTAATGCAACGCAATGTAGAAATGAGCGACGATGCCATTTTTTCTGATGCCTCTAGCATTATTAATAATGCATTAAAAGCTGTTTACGTAGCATCGACAAGTAAAACAAATCTATCAAGTACCGCATTTGAAATTGCACTGAAACAATTGGTATAATAATGAATAATGAATTTTTTGAACAAGTTTTTTGGGGGAATACAGTAAAGGCTTACTGTCTGTTTTTAGGGATTATTTTTATCGGACTATTGCTAAAAAGGTTTGTTTCTAAAGGTATAAGTCAGCTTCTTTTTAAACTGTTCAAAAAATTTGCCGATGAAGTTAAGATTGATACTTTCATTGCCTTGTTATTAAAACCATTTGAGTTCTTTATTAGTATTGCCTCATTGTATCTGGCAATTAACCAACTCAAGCATCCTTTTGAAGTTGGAGTTTTTACCTACACCAAACTGGTTGAAAAAGTTAAGGTTAAGGAGGTTTTTACACTTGGCGAGCTATTCGATAAGATTTTCCTTTTTCTCATTATCCTTTCCTTTTTCTGGATCATTTTAAGGATTATCGATTTTGTGGCCCATGTTTTTATGTATAAAGCATTTAAGTCGGCAAATAAAGCAGATGATCAATTGGTTCCGTTTCTGAAAGAACTTTTTAAGTTTATTATCTATTTTATTGGGTTTTTTGTACTGCTAGGCTATGTTTTCGAAGTAAATGCACTAAGCTTAATTACAGGTTTAGGTATTGGAGGTATTGCTATTGCATTGGCGGCAAAAGAGAGTTTAGAAAACTTAATAGGATCGTTTACCATATTTATTGATAAGCCTTTTACTGTAGGCGATCTAGTTAAGGTTGATGGTGTAGAAGGAACAATAGAAAAGGTTGGTTTTAGGAGTACGGTTTTGCGCAGTACAGACAAAACCACTATCATCATCCCAAATAGGGCGATGATAGATGGTGTTTTGGAGAATATGACGCGTAGAAACTTCCGTAGGGTTAAGTTTAATATTGGCATTACCTATGAAACAGATTCAGAAAACATTAAAAAAATAATAGCGGATATTGATACATTTTTAACCAATAATCCGCATACAACTGATAGTTCAGTTACGTTTGATAGTTTTGCAGATTCTGCGCTAAATATTCAGATTTTATACTTGGTAGAAAATATCGAGTTTAATAATTATCTTAAGGTTAAAGAGGATGTTAACTTTAAAATTATTGAAATTGTAGAGCAACATGGTTCAGATTTTGCCTACCCAACGCAAAGAACTGTGGGTGGGGAGAAGCCGTTAGAAAGATAACTGGCAAAGTCTAGCAAGGATTGCGTTTTGGAAAAATTAGCTATCTCATTAAGAAAAGCAAGGTTTAGGCACTTTTTGAAGGTTAGTCGGGCTATCCATTTCAATCTTTTAAGCCTAAAATCCCTTTAGGGGATTTTGCTAAAGGGATTTCCATTACTATCCCGCCTGCCTGCCGGACAGGAAGGTTTAAATAACTCTGGTTTTTGCTGCTATTTACGGCTGCATACCACCATAACCCACTGGTTTTGTGCTATAAACCCGATTGAAGTGTAAAGCTTTTTGTCCCTGAGCTTGTAGAAGGACAAAAACTTGAAACAAAAAGCGGGACTGAAATCGCCAAGAATTACTGACAATATTCTTAAAATAAAAAGCTTGTATCAATTCTGCAGGTGAGATACCAACCGATAGTATAATTTTTATTCTTTCTATAACTCTCCTAAAACGGTAATGCCACCTTTTACAACCTGATCTAATTGCAAGTTAACTTTTGTGCCAATTGGCAAGAAAATGTCTACTCTAGAGCCAAATTTAATGAAACCGAATTGTTCTGTTTGCACAACTTGATCGCCTTCCTTAATATACCATACAATTCTGCGTGCTAAGGCACCAGCAATTTGTCTGAATAATACCGGAGTACCATTTGAATGTTCTACCACAGTAGTTGTACGTTCGTTTTCGGTACTCGACTTGGGGTTCCAAGCAGCTAAATATTTCCCTGGATGGTATTTGAAAAATTTAACCACACCAGAAATTGGATTTCTATTGATATGTACATTTACAGGAGACATAAAAATGGAAACTTGTAAACGTTTATCTTTAAAATATTCCCCTTCTTCAGTTTCTTCAATTACTACAACTTTGCCGTCTGCAGGGCAGATGATTAAATTATCCCCATTGGTAAACTTTCTACTTGGGTTTCTAAAAAATTGTAAAACTATTACAAAAAGGGCAAAAGAAATAATGTAAACCAACCAGCGTAACCAAGCGATATCAGCAAATTTATAGTCTATAACAGAGTTAAGCACCAAAATAAATAAAACTGTAAGCGCAATAGTGGTGTAACCTTCTTTATGTATGGTCATTGGGGTTTAATTTTTAGTTTTCGCAAAATTGGGAAAAAAATCTGATAGATTTACGATTTGAGCTCATTTTGCAATAAGGTTAAACCTATCGTAATCATAAAATTATACAGCTCTATAAATGTCGTTAAGGTTCCTGCCCAAGCCGTCGTAATCTAAGCCATAACCTACTACAAACTCATTTGGTATTTCGAAACCTACATAAGTTAACTCTGCAATAGGTTGTTTAAGGGCGGTGGGTTTAAATAATAAGCTACAAACTGTTACCGACGCGGGTTGTTGTTCGTATACTTTACTTAAAATATACTTTAAAGTTAGGCCGGTGTCAACAATGTCTTCAACTAATATTACATCTTTGTTGCGGAGGTCTGTGGGTAAGCCAAAAGCTTCTTTAACCTGACCAGAACTTTCTGTGCCATGGTAAGATGCTACTCGAATAAAGCCAACTTCGCATGGAATATCTACTTCCTTAAGCAAATCTGCCATAAAGAGAAAGCTGCCATTTAAAACTCCTATAAATATAGGGCATCGATTTTCGTAATCGACATTTAATTGTACACCAATTAACCTGGTACGTTTACTGATGCTTTCGTTTTCTAAAAAAAGCTCGAAATCCTTTTCATGTATCTGAATATTATTCATGTATTCTTAACTCCCGTTTTCTTTTTCTTTTCTACGTTCTTCTCTTTTTTCTTGGCGAAGCTGTTTTCTGGTTTTTACAGTATCGGCTTTGGGCACAATTTTGGTTGTAGTATCCTTTTTAGGGCCAAACAAACGTTCAAATAAATTCTTAGACGCCTCTGGCATTCCAACTGGAGGTGCAATATCCTCATCCATTTCAATAGCTGCGGTATCTATAATTGTAGAGTCTGGTAACAAGTATTGTCTTAAGCCTTCTCTTAATCTTACTCCATAAAAACCATAGCCGCTAGAATCTGCAGGCGTTAGGCCTCTTCTGGCCATTGTATTGCCGATAAAATTAAAATAAGGATATAGGTAGCTCTTTAAACTTCCATCGCTCATAAATTTATAGAGTGCGGCCTTAGGTTTAGGGACAATGTTGGCTAAAAAGATGCCCTCGCCCACCGTTAATTCTGATGGGTACTTGCCAAAATAGTATCTTGATGCTTCGCCAATTCCATATACATTAGGTCCCATTTCTATAATGTTAAAGTAAACCTCTAACATTCTTTTTTTAGTAATTAAGCTATTGTTTTCGATAAGCCAAACAATTAAAATTTCTTCGGCTTTACGAGCCATTGTTTTTTGCCTGCTTAAAAACACATTCTTAACCAATTGCATAGAGATTGTACTGCCACCACGTTTAAATCTTTTTTCTTTAAAATTAACCGCTATAGATTTTCTGATAGATTCTTCAACAAAACCGTGATGCCTAAAAAAAGAAGGATCTTCTGAAGTTAGCAGGGCATTTCTATAATTAAAGGAGATGTCTTCTAGCGGTGTAAAATTGGGGTTCTCTGGGCCTATGGTAATATCCCGCATAGGTTTTCCATATTCATATGGGGTATAAACGAAGGTAGAATTGATTTTTTGCAAATCGGTTTTTCCCCATTTAACAATTTTAAAATCAGTAGGTGTTAATGTAGAATTGAACCTCACACTATCTGGGATAGAGGTGTCTAAATGAAAATCTAGGTTATATTTTAGCTTTCCACTAACTTTAATTCCTTCTAGCGATTCGAACAACCCTAATGGAAAAGAGTCGAAGATAGCTTGAGCATCCTGTTCATCGGCATTAACCTTCATCTCATAAATTTTATGGGGAGATAAAGTATATTTTAAATAGGGATGCATAGTTGCATTTTTGAGATATACCGTTGATGTACTATCTAAACAGATAAAATTTTCTCCAATCAACATATCTGCTTCGATTTTTGCATCAGGCACAATAATATCTGCAGATGATATTCTGCCTTGGTTAATAGAGAGATTTTTTACAGACCAAGAGCCTGAAATTTTATAATCATCTCCACTGTAATCTGCATCTTTCATTTCTGTTCTAACCGTATCAAAGCTAACTTTTGTATGCAGTTTGTTTTGTACGTAAGATGGCAATTCAACCTTTTTACCATCAGCAAACAAGATTACATCCAGCTGTTTTTTTCCAGGTTTTACCATACCTTTCAAATGCCAGGTTGCAAGCGTATCGTTTACAACAATGCTTGAGTTTAATTCTCCATCGTCTATGGTTGCGCTAGTAGTATAGAACTTTAATGAGGCAGTGTCGTTATCATTCAACTTCATCATAAAGTTTTTAATTACCATGTCATCTGGTATTTTATACAAAACTTCGTTAACCAAATTATTTGCTAAATCGCTAAGTGTAGTTTTTTTTGAGGTATTTGTTACGCTATCTTTCTTTTTTCTTTTTAAAATAAAATCTAAATTGGTTAAAGAGTCTTTTAAAACGATGTTTAGCATTCCCTCGTTTAGATTAATTTCGGATAGCTTTACGTTGCCAAATAACAATGGGAAAAGTTTTACACCTACAGTAATGTCATTAATTGTAGTTAAAGTATCTCTATCTTTTGGTACCACAGAGATATTTTGCATGTGTACAGAACTTAATCCGCTAAAGCCGGCAGAGCCAATCTTTATTTCAAGCCCGTAATCCTTGTCTGCTTTTGCGATAGCTTTTGCTACCATTTTTTTGAGTAAAGCCTCTCTTTTACTATAGGCGTAAACCCCAACTGATACAAATAAGATTAAAAAAACACCTAAAACCCAAGCGCCAATCTTTAAATATTTTTTAGGGATTTTAATTTTCGGTAGCTGCATAAAATGAAGTAGAAATTATTGTTAAACAAACGCTTAGCACAAATGTTTATTTCGTGTGAATTTAGTTATTGTTTTTCCTCGGTCACACCGAGTTCGATGAGAGGTTTAATAGTTATTGGCCTCGTCTCAGTTCGTGTGAATTTAGTCATTGTTTTTCCTCGGTCACACGGAGTTCGATGAGAAGTTTAATTAGTTATTAGTCTCATCTCAGTTCGTGCGAATTTAGTCATTGTTTTTCATCGGTCACACGGAGTTCGATGAGAAGTTTAATTAGTTATTAGTCTCATCTCAGTTCGTGTGAATTTAGTCACTGTTTTTCATCTGTCCCAAAAGACAAAAAATTGTCAGTTTTGACTTAGTTGGCGTTAAAATTACAACAAAAACATGGATAGAAAATTTTTTATGGCTATGTTTTGTTAATTTTGAGGAATGATAATTACCAATGAGCAGGTTTTAGCAGCTTTACGTAATGTTGAGGATCCAGATTTGAAGAAAGATTTGGTAACCTTAAACATGATTAAGGATCTAAAAATCGATAATAAAACAATAGGCTTTACTTTAGAACTGACTACACCAGCCTGTCCGATGAAGGACATGTTGAAAAATGCATGTACTAATGCCATTAAACATTTCGTGGCTGCAGATGCGGAGATCAACATCAATATTACATCAAGAGTAACTAAACCACTAGATACCACACAGCTTAAAGCGATTAAGAATATTATTTTGGTTTCTTCTGGCAAGGGAGGCGTAGGTAAGTCTACTGTGTCTAGCAACTTGGCGGTAACATTAGCGGCAGATGGTGCTAAAGTGGGTTTAATTGATGCCGATATTTATGGCCCATCCGTGCCAATTATGTTTGATTTAGTTGGAGCTAAACCAAGCGCAAGGGAAACTGAAGATGGTAAAACTTTGATTTTACCCATAGAAAAATATGGTATTAAATTGCTCTCATTGGGCTTTTTTGCAGATCCAGACCAGCCTGTGCCATGGAGAGGTCCAATGGCATCAAATGCTATCAAACAATTGTTTAATGATGCAGATTGGGGCGAATTAGATTATTTAATTGTTGATCTTCCTCCAGGAACTGGCGATATACATATTACCATTAGTCAGAGTTTCCCAATTGCAGGCGCTGTAATTGTAACTACACCACAACAAGTAGCATTAGCTGATACTAGAAAAGGTTTGGCCATGTTCAGGATGCAAGGAATTAATATTCCGGTTTTGGGCGTGGTAGAAAACATGTCGTATTTTACACCCGAAGAATTACCAAATAACAAATACTATATTTTTGGTAAAGACGGCGGTAAAGCTTTGGCCGGCCAGTATGATGTACCTTTTTTAGGAGAAATACCATTGGTGCAAAGCATTACTGCGGCTGGCGATAGCGGCAAACCAGTTTCTTTGGAACCAGGTGTATTGGCAAATGCGTTTAAAGAAATTGCAGGGAAAATAGCTCAGCAGATTTCCATAAATAATGTACAAACTGCTAATTACTAAAATTTTACTATTTTTATACTTTAAAAAATATAAATCATGGATTTAAGAGCACAAGTAGAGCAAGCTTTAGAAACTATCAGACCTTATTTGATAGCTGATGGTGGAAATGTAGCTATTGAAGAAATTACTGCCGAAAACATTGTTAAGGTGAAATTGTTAGGCAATTGTGGTTCTTGTAAAATGAGCTTTATGACAATGAAAGCCGGCATTGAACAAGCGATTATTAAGGCAGTTCCGGAAATTAAAGGCGTAGAAGCCGTTGATTTGGCTGAGCAATTGTAGATTTTAACACAATTTAACAAGTCGACTAAGCATTTACCAGTATTTTTGTAGGATGAGATTTAGCTTAACCATCATATTGCTATTGTTTGTTACTGCTGCTTTTGCGCAAGAGCCAACCAAAAGTAACAAATTGGTGCAGTTTTCGGGTATAATTACCGATACTGACAGCAACTCTGTAGTGCCCTATGTTACCATTACTAATATCAGTAACAAAGCACAAAAATACGCTGCAAATTATCAAGGTTATTTCTCCATTATCGTTAATCCTGGAGATACCTTAACCTTCTCTGCAGTTGGTTTTTTCAATAAAACTGTTGTTTTGCCAAATCAGATTACGGCGCATCAGTATACTCAAATGATCCAAATTAAGCCTGAGGTTGTTTACCTTAAAGCAGTAACCATCTATCCATGGGCAACTGTTGAGGAATTTAATAGAGATTTTTTAACGATGAAGATTGCAGATGATGATTTAGCCATAGCAAAGAAAAACCTCTCTAGACAAAGTATTAATGGTATGGCCTTAACTTTACCTAGAAATAGCAGTGAAATTAGCAATAGCAATTATCGCTACAATTTCGATAGAATGATGAATGTCAACATGCGTCAAACTAATCCGTTACTTAATCCATTTGCTTGGGGTAAGCTAATGCAGCAAATTTTTAGTGGCGATAAAATTCGTAGCGAGGACCAATAAATTTACAATTTTTGATCGACGAGTTACGATTGGCAATATCTAGATCTTAAATCCAATTGTTATAAGATCTATAATTCATTAATCAAGATTATCTTTTCTTATTCTGTTTCATAAAACGCATTCTATAATCAGTATGTACTTTACCTTTTGTAATTGCGTCTAATTTCCCTTTAATTAACTGTTTACGTAGCAAGCTTAGCTTGTCTGTAAATAATTTACCTTCAATATGATCGTATTCATGTTGGATAACTCTCGCGGCAAATCCAGAAACCTTTTCTTCGTGCTTTAGCCAATTTTCATCATAATAACTTATTAAAATGTTTGGTTTGCGCATTACATCTTCTCTAACTTCAGGAATACTCAAGCAACCTTCGTTAAAAGCCCAAAGCTCGCCTGTTTCTTCCAAGATCTGAGCATTGATAAATACCTTTTTAAAAACTTCTTCATCTTCATCAGCCTTGGTATCTACAATAAATAAGCGAATGGGCAAACCAATTTGAGGAGCAGCTAAACCAACACCACTTGCATTGTACATGGTGTCAAACATGTTAGTAATGAGTTGTTGTAAATCAGGATAAGTGTTGTCAATATCAGCACAAACCTTTTTTAAAACTGGGTCGCCGTAAGCTACAATTGGTAATTTCATCGATTTTTATTTCTTGTAATGCCTGCAAAAGTACAAATTATTGGCTTAAATGGGAAATTCAACTCCAAAGCTCAAGGGCGTTTAAAAAAGTTAATTGTTTAATATCACTATTCTATTTTGAAAAACAATGTCAGTAATGCTTGGCTAAGTAAGCCCCACATTTTGCTACTGCCGATGAAGCCTGTAGAACAAGCAAGCACACCGTATAAACTACTACCAATAGTGCTTAAATCGGCATCCACTTCACTCGGGTTTATAATACAAAGATTGTAGTTCTTGGCAGTTTGCAACCTCAAATAATTGTAAAAACCTGCATTATTTAAACCTGCCTATCTGGCAGGCAAGCGAGATTGTTGCGGCATCACCCGATTCTTCATCGGGGATAAAGTATAAAAGCCCGACTAACTTTAACCGAGCTTCTGCATTTGCTTTTTAAAATAATGAAAATATGTTTTGGCTGTTGATTAAACCTTTAATCTTCTACTGGATAAAAAGTTAATGAGCTCAACTTGCTTTCGTCTAAAATTTCGTTAGCAATATTAGCCATATCAGCCGTGCTAACCGCTCTAATCTTATTGAAAACAGTTTCCAAATCATCAATCCTATTGTAATCAATTAGACTTTTTGCCATCGAAATGATTAATCCAATTCTGTTTTCTTCTCCTAAAGCAATTTGTCCAATAAATTTGTTTTTTGCTTTCTGTAACTGAATTTCTGTTAGCGGATTATCCTTTATCTTTTTAAATTCCTTACTAATTAAGCTGAATGCCTTACCTAGTTTTTCTTGGTCAGTACCAAAATAAAGCGCAAAAATTCCAGTATCACTCAGCGGACTATAATTAGATTCTATAGTATAGGCAATGCCATACTTTTCTCTAATTTGTAGGTTTAAAATGGAACTCATTCCTGTTCCACCAAGCATGTTGTTTAACAATAATAAACCGGCTTTATAAGGATGATGAAGAGAGTAAGCTTGCGTGCCCATCATTACATGTGCCTGCGAGATCTGTTTGTTTACAACTACCTTTTGAGCGGCATTAATAATCGGAGTAACCCTAGTTTTTACAGTTAAATTAGCTGGAACTGATTCGAAGTGTTTAGCACTAATCTTTACAAATTTATTCAAAGAATAATTGCCTATAACCGCAACTACAATTTCATCAGTTTTGTAATTGGCTTTTATGAAATTTAAAATATCAGTTCTGTTTAAAGCATTTACTGTTTCAGGAGTGCCTAAAATATTTCTTCCAAAGGGATGCCCTGCAAAAAGCTGGTCTTCAAAATCATCGTTTATAGCTTCTTCAGGCTGATCTAAATAAGAAGTAATCTCATCTAAAATCACACCTTTTTCCTTTTCCATTTCATCTTCGGGGAAAATAGAATGGAAAACGATATCATTGAAAAGTTCTAATGTTCTATCTAAATATGGATTTAAAAAAGATGCATGAATGCAGGTGTATTCTTTAGTGGTGTAAGCATTTAAATCTGCCCCAATACTTTCTAAACGTGTTAAAATCTGATTGGTATTTCGCTTTTCTGTACGTTTAAAAATCAAATGCTCAATAAAGTGAGCCAAGCCCATTTGCTTTTCATCCTCATCTCTAGAACCACTATTAATGATAATGCAGGCATGAGAAATTGCTGAAGCTGAAGGTACGTGCAACAGCCTAATACCATTGCTTAAAGTATGAACGTTGTATTCCATTAATTAGCAAAGGTAAGCAAAACAAGACATGAAAGTTGAAGCACTGTTTTTAATGACAAAGGCTTTACTTGCTAATTCCTTCCAAAGAGAATAAAAACGCCCATCGTAGTGCGTAATCTTTCAAATAATCAAACCTGCCAGATGCACCACCATGACCAAATTCCATGTTTGTTTTTAACAACAAAACGTTTTTATCTGTTTTAGTTGCTCTTAATTTTGCAACCCATTTGGCAGGCTCAAAATACTGTACTTGACTGTCGTGTAAACCTGTGGTAACCAGCATATTTGGGTAGGATTTCTTCTCCACCTTTTCGTATGGAGAATAGCTTTTCATATAATCGTAAGCAGCTTTTTGTTTTGGATTTCCCCACTCATCAAATTCATTTGTGGTTAGTGGAATGCTCTCGTCTAACATGGTGTTTACAACATCAACAAAAGGAACATCTGCAATAATGCCATTCCATAAATCTGGCGCTAAGTTTACAATGGCGCCCATCAATAATCCTCCGGCACTGCCACCATGTGCATATAAATGACCTATAGAAGTATATTTTTGGTCGATCAGGTATTCGCCAGCGGCAATAAAATCGGTAAATGTATTTTGCTTTTTCATCAATTTTCCATCCTCATACCATTGTCTGCCCATTTCTTGTCCGCCACGAATATTGGCAATAGCAAAAACAAAACCGCGCTCTAACAAACTTAACCTTAATGATGAAAATGTAGCATTTGATGATGAACCATAAGAACCATAGCCATACAGTAAAAGAGGCGCATTTCCATCTTTTTCTAATCCTTTTTTATAGACTAAGGCTATAGGAACTTTGGCACCATCTTTAGCTGTTGCAAATACGCGTTCGGTTACATAATCTTTCGCATCATAACCACCAACAACTTCTGTTTGCTTTAATAGTTTTTGGTCTTTTGTTGCCAAATCATAATCGTAAGTAGAGTTTGGCGTTGTTAACGAAGTATAATTATAACGCAGTTTTTTGGTGTTGTATTCTGGATTGGCGCCAACTGATGCTGTGTAAACTGGTTCATCAAACTTCATGTAATAATCGCTGCCATCTTTTTTAAGAACACGCAACTCATTTAATCCATTTTTACGTTCCGATAAAATTACGTAATCTTTAAATTCTTCGATATTTTCTAGCAAAACATCCGCACGGTGTGGAACAACTTCTTTCCAATTTTCTTTTGCAGTTTTATCTAATGGACACTCCATCATTCTAAAGTTTTTGGCGTTCCAGTTTGTGCGAATTAAGAATTTTCCATCAACTGGATAAACATCATATAAAACATCTTTAGAGCGAGCAGCAAAAACTACAAATGGCATTTCGGGTTTGTTTGCATCAATCATTCTATATTCTGATGTTAATGTTCCTTGCGAACCTATAAAAATGTAATTATCGTTTTTAGATTTAATGACACCGATATAGTTTGTGTTATCCTTCTCATCGTAAACTACAGCATCGCTTTTTGCATCGGCACCGAGGATATGTTTCTTGATTTTTTCGCTTAATAAAGTAACCGCATTTTTAGAAGTATAGAATATCGTTTTGTTATCATTAGCCCAAATTGGATCACCTTCTGTATTAGTGATTGCATCTTTATAGACTTCGCCAGTTTCTAGATTTTTAATATTAATGGTGTATTGTCTACGAGAAACTTTATCAACACCAAATGCTAAAAGTTTATTATCAGGACTTACACTAAAACCTGTAGCACTATAGTAAGAATGACCTTTTGCTAAATCATCAACATCTAAAAGAATTTCTTCTTTAGCAGTTAAGCTACCCTTTTTACGACAATATTTGTAGTATTCTTTACCATCATCAGTTCTAGTGTAATAAAAATAACCATTCCTAAAAACAGGAACCGATTCATCTTTTTCTTTAATCCTACCCTTCATTTCTTTGAATAGATCATCTTGAAATTGTTTGGTAGATTTCATCATCGTGTCGAGATAAGCATTTTCAGCTTTCAAATAATCAACAACTTTTGTGCTATCAGGTCCCTTTTTAAAATAATCAATCATCCAATAGTAATTATCTACCACTGTATCACCGTGTATAATTCTATTGTGAGGAACAATTGCAGCTACTGGAGCTTTAGCATCTGGCCATTGTATTGGAGTTCTTTTTTCTTGAGGATTTTTACAGGCCATGATTACGCTTGATAGTAAAATGAAAGTATAGAAACGTTTCATAATGATTGAGTTAGGGTTTTAATGCAAATTAGACAACTGAAATGGCAAATGCAATAATATTTTTTTGTAACGCTGTCATTTTGACCTATAAAAACTTTTGGAACAGCCATTGATAAGCATAGGTATAATCAAAAAATTATAAATTAATTATGACAACAGAAAAAGGAAGTATTTCCATACACACTGAAAACATTTTCCCAATCATCAAGAAATTCCTGTATTCGGATAATGAAATCTTTTTAAGGGAACTAGTTTCTAACGCAGTTGATGCGGTTCAAAAAATAAAACGTTTAGGAGCATTAGGTCAATACAATGGCGAGGTTGGCGAACCATTAGTTGAAGTGAGCTTGGATGCAGCAGCAAAAACCATTGCCATTAGCGATAATGGATTGGGTATGACTGCCGAAGAAATCAAAAAATACATCAATCAGGTTGCTTTCTCTGGCGCAAGCGAGTTTGTTGAGAAATTTAAAGATGCTAAAGACGCTAATGAAATCATCGGTAAATTCGGTTTAGGTTTCTATTCTGCGTTTATGGTTGCAGATTTGGTAGAAATCCAAACTTTATCTTATCAAGAAGGTGCTGAGTCAGCAAAATGGACTTGCGATGGTAGTACCTCTTTTGAAATTTCTGAAGGAAGCAGAACTACACGTGGTACAAGCATTATTTTACATGTTAATTCAGAATCTGAAGAGTTTTTAAGCGAAGGTAAACTTCAAGAAATTTTAGATAAATACGCTAAATTCTTACCTGTTCCAATTAAGTTTGGTACTAAAACAGAACAAGAAGAAGATGGTGTAGATGCAGAAGGTAAACCCAAATATAAATCAGTTGAGGTTAATAATATCGTTAACACCACTAACCCAATCTGGACCAAAGCACCTGCAGATTTGTCAGACGCTGATTATTTAGATTTCTACAAACAATTATATCCATTTTCAGAAGACCCTTTATTCTGGATCCACTTAAATGTTGATTATCCTTTTAACTTAACTGGAGTTTTATACTTCCCTAAAGTGAAAGATGATTTTGATATGCAACGCAACAAAATCAAATTATTCTCTCGCCAAGTATTTATTACTGATGAAGTAAAAGACATCGTTCCAGAATTTTTGATGTTATTACATGGGGTGATTGATTCTCCGGATATTCCTCTAAACGTATCTAGAAGTTTCTTACAAGCAGATAGTAACGTTAAAAAAATCAACAGTTACATCACAAAAAAAGTAGCTGATAAATTAGCAGAGTTATTTAACAAAGACCGTAAAGCTTACGAAGAAAAATGGAGTAATATTGGTTTATTTGTTAAATACGGAATGATTAGCGAAGAGAAATTCTACGACAAAGGAAAAGATTTCGCTTTGTTAACCAATACCAAAGGCGAAAATTTCACTTTCGAAGAGTATAAAGTAAAAGTTGCCCCAGTTCAGACTGATAAAAACGGAACGGTTATTTATTTATATACAACTGACCCCGATAAACAAGATGGATTTATCCAATCTGCCGAGAAAAAAGGTTATGATGTTTTGGTAATGAATACGCCAATCGACAATCACTTTGTGAGTAGTTTAGAGCAAAAATTAGAGAAAACACAATTGAAACGTGTTGACGCTAGTGTTGCAAATCAGCTAATTGAAAAAGACGAGGTTTTAGAATCTGTTTTAAGTGAAGAGCAATCTACAAGCGTTAAAGCAATCTTTGAAAAAGCAATTGCTAAACCTAATTTCAGCATAGAAGTTGTGGGCTTAAATCCGGATGATTCTCCGGTAACAGTTACCATGGATGAATTCATGCGTCGCATGAAAGACATGGCTAAAATGGGTGGTGGAATGAGTTTTTACGGAAACATGCCAGATAGTTATAAAGTTGCCATAAACGGAAATCACAAATTGGTAAGCAAAATTTTGGCTTCTGAAAACGAAGAAGAACAAAGCAAATTTGCTAAACAAGCAGTTGATTTAGCTTTGCTTTCGCAAGGCATGCTAACAGGTGCAGAATTAACAGCTTTTGTAAGTAGAAGTGTTGAGTTGATCTAACCCCAAACCCCTAAAGGGGCTTCAGGTTATCAAAGTTCTATCGGTTAGTGTCTCACCGACCGAAAAATCCAAACCTCGTAGGTTTTTAAAACCTACGAGGTTTTTTAATCTTAATAAAATGAGAAGATTACAATTACTACCATTAGTGCTTTTTAGCCTATTCTTTTTTTTAATGAATTGGTATGTACTTGGAGGTTTGCGGGTTATTGCACCACATAATTATATTCCTGTTGTATTTTGGGTGGTAATTATTTTAAGTGCATTTTCTGTTTTATATGCCATTCAAGGTATACAGAGCAGAGGTATGGGAAGGTTTTTTAAAATTTCCACACATGCCTTTTTAATGCTTTTTGTAAGCGAAATTTTATTCTTGTTGGTTTTGCTATCGGATGATGTCTATCGGCTTTTTGCAGGAACTTTCCATCTAATTAGTGACCATCAATTTTTAGCGCCAGCTAGAAGTTTGATATGGGTTAGTATTGGCTTGGCTGTATTTTGCTTTTCGATTTTAATGTTTTTGTACGGCATGTTAAAAGGTAAATATGCGTACAGGGTAATTAAACATACATTAACGTTTAAAGATTTACCAAAAGCATTTGATGAATTTACCATCACCCAAATTTCTGATGTACATGCAGGAAGTTTTACAAATGCCAGAGCGGTGCAAAAAGGTATAGATATGATCAATGACCAAAAGTCTGATATATTTGTTTTCACTGGTGATTTGGTTAACAACAAGGCAGAAGAAATTAAGCCTTGGATTTCTCAATTCTCTCAAATTAAAGCAAAATATGGTCAGTTTTCTATCTTGGGCAACCACGATTATGGTGATTATGTAAAATGGGAAAATGATTTAATTAAGAAAGGAAATTTGCAACAGCTTAAAAAATACCATGCAGAATTAGGTTTCCGTTTATTGCTAGATGAACATGTAGAGCTGAACAAAGACGGAGAAAAAATAATTCTAGCAGGTATCGAAAATTGGGGTTTAGGTTTTGGCGAAAGAGGAGATTTACAGAAAGCATTGCAAGGAACAACTGCAGAAGAATTTAAGATTTTACTTTCACACGATCCATCACATTGGGATGCACAGGTAAAAAATAATCCATCAAAAATTCATATAACATTGGCTGGCCATACACATGGAATGCAATTTGGCATTGAAGCGTTTGGTATAAAATGGAGTCCTGTTAAATTAAGATACAAACATTGGGCAGGTATTAAAGAAGAAAATGGCAGATTTTTAAATGTAAATCGTGGTTTCGGCTTCATTGGTTTTTCTGGTAGAGTTGGCATTTGGCCAGAAATTACAGTTATTGAATTAAAGAAAGGATAAAACTATCATTAAATTTCCGTTATTGCTTGATTGCTATTTAGTTAGAGAATAATAAATGCTATTTTTACAATTATTTTGTGGTGGGTGTAGCGTTTCCTTAACAATTCTCGTTTTGAGGTTTAGAAAGTGTTGACGCACATTGACATAGTGTTTTTTTATATTTTAATTTAATCATGAAAATATCAGTGAATATTAAACCAATAATGTTTGCCTTAGTTTTGGCTATTGGTTTACTTTCATGTAAAAAAGACGATGCTCCTTTAAGAGATTTATCGGGTCTTAGTATCGTAAATGCTGCTCCAAGTACAGAAAAGTTCGACTTATTTGTAGATAATACCAAAGTAACTACATCAGATTTTACTTTTGGAAGCAAGATAGATTACCTTACAGCTTACTCGGGTACACGTAGGTTTACCGTAACTAAAAAAGGATCTGACCAAGCGCTTAAGACAGAGACTTATGTTTTAGAACCTCAATATGGTTACACTTTATTTTTATTAGATAGGGTTGAAACTTTAAAGTTTATGCTCTTACCAGATAATTTAACCAAACCACCAAAAGGTAAGGGATCGGTACGTTTTGCTAACTTAAGTCCTGATTCAGATCCATTAACCCTATCAATTGAAGGCAACCCGGCTTTAATTACTAATATATCATTCCAGAATTATTCTAATGCTATATTTATTGATGCAGGAGATAATGTTACTTTCCAGATAAGAGATCACATCAATGGGAATTTAATTGTAAGCTTGTCAAACATTAAAATTGAAGAAGAAAAAATCTATACTATATATGTTAGCGGCTTAAAATCTGCTACTGATGCAACCAAATTAGGCGCTGCTATTTATACACACAAGTAGTTTTCGCCAAAAGCCATTAGCTATATGTTGATGGCTTTTTAATTTTTTTTATTGAACCACTTATCATTTATATGATTAAAAAAAATACAAAGGACCTATAATAAGGATGCTCAATTTTGAGGACATTATTGTAGGCTGTCTACATAACGAAAACAAGAGTAAAGAAATGGTTTATAAATCATTCTATGGCTATTTAATTGCCATTGTTTTGCGTTATGTTAACGATAGAAATGATGCTGAAGAATTGGTTAATGATGTATTCATCAAGGTTTTTAAAGCCATTCCTCAGTTTAAGTTTCCCGAAAATAAAGAAGAACACGAAAAGGCATTTAAGGGATGGATTTCTAAAATAGCCTCACGTACTTCAATAGATTTTTTACGTACTAAAAAAAACCTAATGTCTATTGATGATATTGTTGAAGAACAAGAACCATTAATAGAATTAAATATAATATCGGCATTAAATGTTAAAGACATTCTGAAACTACTTGATGCCTTGCCGGATACACAAAAAATGATTTTTAACTTATTTGAAGTAGAGGGTTTTTCTCATGATGAGATATCTAAATTACTAAATATCCCAGAAAGCTCAAGTAGAGTATACTTAACTAGAGCGAAGAACAAATTGAGGACACTTTACGGAAAAACAATAATTAATTCATATGCAACCAACTGAAGATAAGCAACCAGCTAAAGAAGAGTTAATCGCTCATATCAGGGAAAGTTTAAAAACTCACCAAGAGCCATATAAGTTAGGCGCTTGGGAGAAATTTAATGAAAAACAAGCAACTAAAAGAACTCCAATTTTTTGGATAAGCAGATTAGGTGGCGTTGCTGCAGTTCTTGCTTTATGTTTTTCATTATTGCTTTTTAACAATAACGATACGCAGAAATTGGAAGATAAGGTAGTGAAAACTAATCCATCAAAAATTACTCAAGATGAGACAGAAACCAATGGTGGCGATAATGTAACAACTGATGAAGAGGCTGCGGTGGAAAACGAAATTGTTGGAGATAAAGCTGTTGTTGTAGCAAGTTCTTCTAAAAATAGTACTAAAACATTTAACGAAGAGGCGATTATAAAGTCGAATAGCATAGTTGTAAATGAACAGGCACTAACTAATAACAATCAAGCAGCCACGAATGTAGCTCCAAGTAAACAAGTAAATCAAAATGCTATAATTGATAAAACGATTGACCAGCAAATTGCGACAGTAGCCGAACCAAAAACGAAGGCAAGTCTTGAAGAGTTTCTGGCAAATGAAACCAAAAATGGCGAGAAAAATCCTGAGAAATTTGCAAAAAGTACCAAAAGCAAATGGGCAGTAAGTTTAATGGTAGCTCCATCGTTTGGTAATTCTAAAGATTTGAATATGGGTTATGGTGTAAGCATGGGCTACAATTTCTCAGATAAACTATCTTTAATTACAGGTATTTCCTATAACCAAATGACTGCTAGTAAAGATTTCCCTACAACTGTTGGTATGTCTTCTATATTATTAGGCAATAACAGAAGCTTGGCAGAAATTAGTCAGAAAGTATCTGGCTTAGATATTCCTTTAGAACTAAAATATAGCTTCAATAAGAGCATCTATGCCAATATAGGGGTATCTGCATTTGCTGTTTTGGGACAAAGTAGAAACAATACATTTATCCAAGAAGTGGTTATTAAAGGAACTGCAAATAATACAACTTCACCTACAGGTGGTGCAGCTGGCGCAAGTGGCTCATCAAGTAACGATGCTTCTGCATCTAAAGGCCAGTTTGCTAACTCTTACATCGTAAATCAAAAAACGGTAGAAAAAGCAGCCTTGGAAGATCAGAACAGCGTAAATTATTTAGGTTTTTATAACCTTTCGGTAGGTTTTAAAAGAAAGGTTTTAAAAAATCATTTTTTGGCCATAGAACCATTTGTTAAGTTGCCAATAAGACAAGTTACACAAGATAATTTAAATCTTTTAGGTACAGGAGTGAGACTAAAGGTTGATTTTTAGACATAATTGTAATATTTATAAATGTGTTTCATTTCGTTAAAACTAAACATTAAGTTTGTTGGTAGATTTTAGCGAACAAATTGAAATTCATTTCTAGACCAAGCACGATTTTATTTTTATTATTTAGCCTTTTCAATTCGCTAAATTTATCAGCGCAAACCAATCGAAAGATTTTTGGTACAGTAGTAGATTCTACTCGAACTACCTTGTCTAACTCTAATATTCTTCTGGTAAGTGGCAAAGATTCATTACGTACTACTACCGATAAACAAGGTAATTTTTTGTTTAAAGGAATCAAGACCAGCACTTTTTCTATCAATATTACCAATGTAGGTTATTTGCCTTATACAAGAGAGGTTAATTTGGCGAAGGAAGATAAACAACTTCAGTTAGACACCATAATACTTCAGGTATCGGGTATGATGTTGAAAGAGGTTACTGTGAAGGGTAAAATTAATCCGGTAAGGGTAATGACAGATACCGTTGAGTACAATGCAGCAGCATACCAGGTTTTAGAAGGAGATAAAGTAAGCGATCTATTGAAACAGCTACCAGGTGTAGAGGTAGACGATGAAGATAACGCCACAACTCTCGGTAAAGAAATGATCAAATTGAGGGTTAATGGGAAGGATTTTTTCACTAATAATGTAAAAGATTTCATCAGTAAATTACCAGCAAGTATTGTAGCCAAAATACAAGTAATAGATGATTACGGAGACGATGCCAAGTTTACGGGCATTAAGGTTGGAGAACCTCGTAAGATGTTAAATATTGTAACTAAAGACGATATCAACAAAGGTTATTTTGGAAATATAGGTTTAAACGGAGGAACAAGTAATCAGGTTTCTTTAAATGAGAATTTAAATATTTGGAGAAAGGAAGAACAAATAGGATCCAACTTAAATTTAAATAGAGCAGATAATGGAGCTGGGCAAAATAGGAATTTGAACGGATCTGTTAACTTACGTAAATCTTTTGGCGAAAACAACAGCCTAGGCATTAACTATAGCATAAATACAAATTGCAGTGATAGCGAGAATATCTCTTTTATTGAAACCGTAAATACATTGGGCACTATTTTTAATGAAAACCAAAGTAAGGGGAATAATAAAGGCAGATATCACAATTTAGGGCTTGATTTCCAAAAAAGTGGAAAAAAGGATTTTATGAATGCTACATTGGGCTTGGGTTATGGGGACAATAGCGGTATAAATAGTTCAAGTTCTAAGCAACAAGGCATCATTAAACAAGACCTTATTAATCGAAGTAGTTCTTCTGGTAATTCTCCAAATATAAATGGCAATTTTAACTGGTATAGGCGTTTGGCAAAAAAAGGGAGTAATTTATCTATCAACATGAATTTGCGTGCCGGGCTTAATAAAAATGATCAAAATATAATTAGTAACACGCTTTATTATGATGATTTATCGGGAGCTATGGTTAAAGATTCGCTACTTAATAGAAGGATAAATTCAAATACTAACAATAATAATTTCGGGGCGAGTATTTCTTACAACTACCCTTTAAAAAAAACTAAAGATTCGCTGATTACAAGAAGCATTAATAGCACTTATAGCTTTTCTATTGGAAATAACAATAATGATATTTTAACTTACGTAACTGATAGCCTAAATAATATACGTTATGTTGATTCATTGAGTACTCAATACTCATCGCTCTTTTTTTCCCAGAATATTGGAACGAGCTACAATTACAACAGCAAAAAAATTAGCTACGTACTTGGCGCCACCATTAGGCCCAATACATTAATAGGTAATTATGAAAATTTGAATGTTAAGATTAAAAACACGAATATCAACTATGCTCCAAATTTTAATTTCAACTATAAATTAAAGCCAACACGAACATTATCTATGCGCTATAATGGAAATAGCAATAGCCCAAGTCCGAACCAATTACAACCAGTTCGAAATACGCAAAACTTGCAGAATGTAATTGTCGGTAATCCGAATTTAAAACCTTCATTTAACCATAGTCTTAGTATAAATTATAATACCAATGATGTAAAAAGTGGAAGGTCATTGCAGTTGTCTATTGGTACTTCTACCACTCAAAATCAAATTGTGAGCAATGTAGTGCTGTTGCGTGATACCTTAAATGGTTTAAAACAAGAAACGAGGTATGAGAATGCAAATGGCGCCTATAACATCAATGCAAATTACTTTTACAATATTCCTTTAGTTAAGAATAAATTTACCATATCTGCTAGAGGAAATGCAAGTTATGGTAACAATATTGTATTTACCGATAATATCAAATCGATGAACAGAGCCATCAATCTATCCCAAACTTTTTCATCAAATTTGATATTTAAAAAAGGGTCTGTTACAAGCGGTTTTACATATGGACTTAACAGCAATAATTATAGCCTTATTAAAGGGAATTCCAGAGATGTACAAACTTTTTCATTTAATTTAAGCGGTAGGGCAACTGTTTTAAAAACGTATAAAGTTTCAACAAATCTATCGAAGAGAATAAATACTGGATATACCTTAGCCAATACAAATCCGTTTTTAATTGGGGCGACATTGAATAAAACGTTCTTAAAAAGCAAAACAATTATGGCTAGCTTATCTGTAGTAGATTTGTTAAACCAAGGGAATAATTTATCGAGGTATGTAACTGGAAATACAACTATTGATAGCAGGAGCAACCAAATTACGCGTTATTTTATGCTAGGTATAAGCTATAATTTGCAGAAATTTGGTGGTGGTAATGGCAATGTAGTTACCTACAATTAAAATGGAACTGAAAAAAATGTTTACTAAAAAGAATATTACAAATGGGCTATTTATTGCCATGTTAATGGTGGTTTTACTAGTGCCATCTGTAAAAGCATTGGTGATGCAAGGCCTAATGGAAGTTGGGCTTTTTAAGCCCTCTACAAACCATCAAAAGATAGAAATAGCCCAAGACCTATCAACCATAAAGTTTAAAGACGCCAAAGGTAATGTAGTAAGTTTAGCAGATTTAAGAGGTAAAGTTGTATTTGTTAATTTTTGGGCTACTTGGTGCCCGCCTTGTTTAGCAGAAATGCCATCGGTAAATAAATTATACCAACAGTTTGAAAAAGATGCTGAAGTTGTTTTTATCATGGTAGATGCGGATAGCAATTTTACCAAAGCACAGGCCTATATGGATAGGAAAAAATATAAATTGCCAATATATGCAGTTGCGAGTACAATACCCGAAATTATGTTTAGAGGATCTTTACCTACTACTATCGTTTTTGATAAAAAAGGAAGGATATCTTATAACGACGAAGGTGCAGCAAACTATTCTAACCCGAAGTTTATTGCATTTATTAAACAGTTAAAAGAGCTAGAGTATTAAAGTGACAAGTAATTTTGGTTAACTTTGTAACTTCAAAAAATAGATTTATATGGAACCTTTTGATATTAGCGTTGGAAAAATAGATTATGCGGTTTTTCCGGAAGGGGATGATACCTATACCATTTTTAAAGATGGAAAAGAATATGTACAGATACAAAAAGATACAGCTTCTATCTGGTTAAAATTAGATTATAAAACAGAAATGCCCATATTCGAAGAAAACGAAGAGGTTAATGCTATCGGGCAACAAATAGAGGCCTATAAAGAAATTCCTCAAGAAGAGGAGGATGAAGAAGGGTAATTAGCTTGAAGTTAATTATGGTCGCTCAAAGGTGTAACGTTGTGATATACTTTCTATAGCTACTACCAACTTTTTATTGCTTAATTCTAAAATATCCATTAGGTTTCCATCAATAATTTTGATTTTCTTTCCACTATCGGTAAAAGTCCAAGTTCCATAATTGCTAACTTGAGCATTACTAGGCTCTTTTGTTGGGCCCTCATCAATAATATACTCTCCAGTGCCATAAAATATCAATAAATCATCAGCAGATGTAGACGTACGTGTTCCTGTAACATCAACCCATGTACCTGTTACCGAATTTTGTTCAACCTTTGTAGTTCTCCAGCCACCAGCTGTTAATAGGGCCATTTTTTCCCTTCTTAAATTGTCTTCCTTTTTACAAGAAGAAATAAAGATAATCAAGGCAAGAGCAAATAATTTAAGCGTTAGTTTCATTTTTCTATTTTTGTAATGCTAAAATACTGCAATGAAGTACAATCTCCAAAGATCCCATCAAATAGCATCATAATCATTTGGTTTACTAATATGAATACGAGTTGTTGACCTAAAACGCTACATCTTTTAAGAATAATTTAAAAAATGTTATCCTGCCCAGTTCTCTCGATCCAAACTTCTGTAGTGGATAGCTTCTGCAAGGTGCTCTGATTCTATATTTTCACTTTCGGCCAAATCTGCAATAGTTCTGGCAACTTTTAAAATCCGATCGTATGCACGAGCAGATAGGCCAAGTTTTTCCATAGCTCTTTTAATTAAAACCTGTCCAGTTTCATCAATCTCACAAATCTGCCTTACCATATTTGGGCTCATTTGCGCATTAAAATGTAAAGCCTCGTTTGTTTCAAAACGTTTATCCTGTACAGCTCTCGCCTTCATTACTCGCTCTCTAATGAAGCTGCTTTTTTCTGCTTCGCGAGATGATGATAGCTCCGTAAAATTAACTGGTGTTACTTCTACATGTAAGTCTATCCGATCTAATAATGGCCCAGATATTTTGCTTAGATATTTTTGCACTATGCCTGGGCCACATAAACATTCTTTTTCTGGATGGTTAAAAAAGCCACAGGGACATTAATGCGTCGACAATTCTTTTTCAAGAAAAAACCCACCCATTACCAGTTAAACAAGGATATCCAAAAAACCCTGTGACCATTGGCGACCATATCAAAAAGCGGAGAATGGATTTGAGGTTGTTGCAAAAGGACATAGCCAAACGGTGGAATGTTACCGAAGAGACCATTACTAATTGGGAGAACGGTTATAGTATTCCCATGATTAGTTATTATCCTCTCATTATTGAGTTCCTAGGCTATTCGTTATGGCAGTTCGATACAAACACCTTGAGCGGAAAAATTCTTGAATACAGGCATAGATACGGTCTAAGTGCTAAACAGCTTGGGAGATTACTCGGAGTTAATTTAAGCACGGTGAGGTCTTGGGAGCTGAACGAAAGTACTCCATCTAAACAAAAGATAAAGAAACTGGAATTACTCCTAGCAAATAAGCCACTCGATTGAGTGGCTTGTATTATATTGTAGTTCAATAATTATCAATTACGACACATTGTACTTTTTCATCTGATTGGCAAATAAATCGTATGATAATATGCCTAGCCCAAGAAGTGTAATATATGCGCCATAGCCTATAAAATCTGTTACTTTAATTATGCCACCATTGTTATAGATGATTAGTCCGATAGCGGTTAGTAACAGAAGTATGGAAATTGTCTCAGTAAAAGCGATAATAATGTCGGTCAGAATGCTTTGTTTTTGATTACAAATCAGAGTAACGACACTAACCATTAACACTGCATATAAAGAATATACAAGAGGATTATTTATCTCATTTGCATGTCCAACAATTTGCATGGCTGAAAGATTTTGCCCAAATAAAGGAATAGATAGCCACGGCAGAAAAAAACAAATTGCCATGACTATACAGGTGATGTTTAAAAATAGTTTGAAGTTCATGTTGAATACTCATTAGAAAGCATGTGTAAAAATCCAAATCATTCCATTTATTTCCTACTGATGAGATTGATAAAGCATCGGTATAATTGATAACTTTTATATATTTGTGTATGGATGGTTTGAAAATAAAAATGGTTCGAGACTTGCGAGGGTATTCACAGGATTATGTGGCAACTAAACTAGGCATATCTCAAAATACCTATTCGGGCTATGAAACTAACCAAACAAATATTTCTGTGAAGACCTTAGAGAAGATTGCAGAAATTTTGGAAGTTCCTGCAAGCGATTTAATGAACACCTCGGGCATTGCGAATTTTGAAATTAACAATGGGACTGTATTTGGAAATATTGAAACCGTTATATTAAGTCAGAAAGAACTCTACGAGCAAATCATTGCTTCTAAGGATGCAGAAATTGCAAGGTTAGAAAAAATAGTTGATAGCCTATTGAGTAAAAAATAAAACAAGAAGAAGGTTCGTTTAGAACACGCAACCATTGCTAAAATATTTAGTAATGGTTGCGTATATTTGTTATGTGATAAACAATTATCACATCAAATAATATGAACACAGAAAATACATCAAAAAGAGTGGCAGGCATTGCCGCCAAAATCATGAACATGGACAAGCCTCCATTGATTATCACAGCCGAGTTTTGGGATGAAATTAAAAGCCTAGCAGGGTCAGCATTAACCCAAACAGCAGACAAGGTAAGCCAAGAGAACAGTAAAACGCCTTTTGGACTACCTCAGATTGGAGGATTTGGTAGGTTTGGTTCACTTCTCGATTTGGGAAAATCCAATGGTTTGCGTAGAAGACCTATACTAAAGAAGTAAGTCTCTACAGATCATGAAAAAGCATTTATAGCCCTCTGTGTGAACAGAGGGCTTATTACACTAGGATAGTCTGTTTTATTTTCCTGTTTTATAATCATCTTTCAATTTTAGTAGCATTTTTTCGAATAGACTTCCTTCTCCATGCGGTTCTTTCATCCAACCATACTTGCCCACTTCCAAATCATACTCAGCCGAAGGCTCACCTAAAAAGCCTTCCTCATCAGCATAACCATTTTTCATTTCATTTATAGTATTGTATCTTTTGCTATAAATTGTACCTTGGTAAATCTTGAATAGAACAAATTGATTTTTCATATTTAGTTTTTACTAAATATAATAATATTTACTCTGATATTTATCTCTTCCTCCCACCCTTAACAATACTCTCAATAATCGCCCGTTTGGTATTGGCTTCATCACTCGATATTGGTCTATGCTGAACATTGACCCGATAGCCTTTCATCCTTGTTTCTGTTTGTTCGGGTTGGATTTGAGTTTGTAGCAATGCTAACAATTCTTCGGTAGTGCCAATCGTAACATTCGTTGGAATTGGGGTAAGTGTGTCAATTAGTTTTTGCAACACATGCCGTGTTTTCGGTTCTGTAACACAGGCATAAATTTGCGTGTAGTTTGCGGTGATGCATTTTTCGATATTGTGCAATTCCCAAACTGCTTCTGTGGTGTCCGATACTTCAACAGCAATCGTTTTGCCGTCTCGTTCAAGCAACACGTCAACTTTGCCTTTGCAGTCAGGTGTGGGAACTTCCAAACTTGCCTTATACCCATTGGCTTCAGCCATTTTCTTTATCAAAACTTGATAATAGCGATGGTGGGTTTGTTGCTTAGGTGTGGATAACGATTTTAACTTTTCTTCATCTTCCTTTATCGTTTCTTTATCTTCTATTGGTGCAGGAAATGCAATATTTGGTTTTGGTGTTTCCTCATGAATTGGTGCAGGTGCTTCCTCTATTGGAACTTCGATTTTAGCACCATATTGTGAACGAGAATGTTGTATTATTTCATCCGTAAATCCTTTCTCGTGAGACGGTCTAAGTGATGAGGCATTAAGGGAAAAATCATCCTCACTTTTGCCCGTTCGGGCAATGGCAACGCCAGCCGAAAGGTTTTGCAAGTCCTCTGCCTCAAAAGAAGCAAAGCCGTCTGCCAGACGTTTCGCATCGGCATCGACCAACCTAAAACATATCCTCGTACCTGCATTTAATAACGAATTGGGAAGTTCGGTGTCATACTTCGCCACCTGTTGCATGGTCTGATGCGCCAAAATTAGCCCTAGATTGTACTTGCGGACTCCTGTTAACATATTTGCCATGCTTGCGGTGATATAGTGCTGAAATTCGTCGATATAGAGATAAAAGGGTGTCCTCTCGTCAACTGCAATAGCTTGCCGTGCCATTGCCGCTTGTTGAATTTTGGAAACAATAAACGCACCCAAAAGAAAACTATTTTCTTCACCTATCATTCCCTCCGAAAGCTTCACAAGAATAATTTTTTTGCTGTCCATCAGCTCTTGAAAGTTCAAGCTATTCTTTTGGGACACCATGTTCCTGATAAGTTTTGGACGCAAGAACGTATCTAATCTGGTGAGGATAGGTGCAATAGAACCGCCTTTTAACAAGGGAAATTCTTTTCGCCAGTAATAGACAATATCGGGGTCGGTGACGGTTAACAGCATTTGTTCCCGAAATTCCTTTTCAATCAGAAACCGCCTCAAATCAAGCAATGTGCCAACTTTGGTATTGTCCAAAAATGCGATGATGGCATTGGCAAACACGCTGTTCATTTGGTCGCCCCATGAAGTGCTAAAGCGTTTAAAGAGTGCCACCAAGTCACTTGCCAACACCTCTTTTTCTATTTCAGAATGAGCGGAGAGAATGTTAAAGGCAACGGGAAACTTACGGTCATTGGGATCAATTATCACCACATCTTTTATTCGCTCTTTAGGAATATAGGGCAAGATGTTTTCTATCAAGTCCCCATGGGGGTCTAATACCGCCACACCTTCACCATTACAGATGTCTTGATTGATAAGATGCAGGAGCATGCTTGATTTTCGTGTTCCCGTTGCCCCGATGATATGGAGGTGTGCGCTTCGTTGTTCGGAACTTAACGTTGCCAATTGTTCTATTCCTTGGTGAACGTTTGTTCCCAATACATAACGATGTCCAATAACGGAAGACGGCAATGCCTTTGTTCGCTTTATATCACGCACCAGTCTGCTTGAAACCATTGTGGGATTAGGGAAATGTGCGAGTGTCGCCAATTCTCGGCTATTTAGAAGCATGCCGAAACGATGACTTTGCCGAAGTTCAATATCGAACAATCTGTTTTCTATGCTGTATTCCTCATCCGAAAGGGGGTGTAGTTGGTTGGTTCTTGATTTACTCACTGCCACAAGGCTTGCGTTGAGGGACTGTAACAAATCTTGGGCGTTGTTGGGTTGGTGTGCTTGCGTTAGCAACCTCACCGCAACACCAAACAACGGTTTAGCAACCTTTTCATTTGCCAATTGTGGCATGTCGGGAGCATCAAGAAAAAATGAGCCCTTGTAGCCATCCGTTACGGATTTGTGTACGCTTTTCGCCCAGGAATTTTGAGTATTTTGAAAGAGGATTTGCAATACCGCACGCTCTCCGTTTTTCATCTGCTCAAATATGCCAAAGAGGCTTTGGTACGGGTCGTGGTCAATGCTTTGTACCATGTTTAGCGGACGCATGAACTCTTCTTTCAAGCAATAGTCCACCGTCTGAGAACAAAGCGTATAGTCTATAATTCCTTCAACTACACTGCTCTCTTCTTGAATGCTTGCATCGGGAAAGAACACTTTGAGTTGGCTGAACACAAACCCCTTGTCCGTTATTCTGCAAATGAGATACGTCCGTATTTCATTATCACTTGCCACGATTTCCAAACTCAAGGGAAACGTGCAGAATGACGAGAGGACATATAACTGTTCTATGCTTTCAATGCGTGGCTTATGATGCTTGGAAAAGACAATGCTAAATGCCACCAATTCCGTATCTTCTTCAAAGGGATAGACGAGGTATTCAGGTGGCTCATAGGGATAGATTGTTGGAATTTTTGGAGTACCTCGGAACAGATTTAAAAAATCTCCAACAATAGTATTTCTCTTGCCATCATCAATATACGGTTCGGGAACATGATGCTCAAAAAACGGATGGAATGGCGGCTCTAAGTCCACGGGCGTATTAGCGACAAGCACACCACGCCCCCGAAGTTCCCAATCATAGAATTGAGAAAGCAAAACATCCGTTTTTGAGAGACCCATTAGTTCTTATTAAGAAACCCTTTATCCATTGTTACTTTATGTACCATAGCCTCAACATTCTTCTTAATGCTTTGCATAAACAAGTCTTCGCTGTCTTGTTGATAGAGGGTTTTCCTCATGCTGTTTCTTGCTAAGCTTTCGCCAAAAAAAGGGATACAGCTCAATAATATTGCCCATGCGCTTGGTTGTTGTTTTAGCCACCATGAGATGAAGTAACTGCGTCCAAATGGAGCGGCACAGATATAAAAACGGTATTCTTTAAATTCTACGCAAAGATACTCACGACCTGTGAAAATGCCGCTTGTTGAAAGATTAATACGTGAAATAGATAGTTGCGGATATTCGTAATACTTTAATTGGTCTTCTAAGGATTGATAGAATTCTTTGCTAGAGAGTTGCAGGTCTTCAAAGTGCCATGAAGAGTGTGCAACGATTGAGGTGTCTGTTGCCATTGTTTGAGAGATTAGTTTAGACTATTAAATTTCTCAAATTTAAACGAAAATTTGTCAGGTGATTCTACGGTATTTTTTCAGGTGATTCTACGCTAGAGCGTTAAACTCTTTTACCCTAATTTGGAGTATAAATTTAATTTTATGGAGCAACCAAATACAGTTGCTTTGACATTAACAATCTCATTCACTATGAAAAATCTTTACTTCTTCTGTTTAACCGTGTTTATCATCGGCTCTGCACAGGCTCAGGAACGAGCGAAATCTTTAATTGGCAAATACTTTTGGCATGATGAAGCTTTTATTATTACATGCGATATAGATGGTGCTAATGATGGCGAAAAAATTAGAGTTCCCATCGGACAACGATTTAGTGTAATAGAAGAAATTCCAGATACTGAGTTTGTAATTATTAGGATTTATGACTACAGTGAAGAACACAATGGTCAGAACTTCTATAAATATAATTATACTGGAACAAAAAGCGATTACGATACCGAGAAAATCAAAAATGCTCAAAACGCTCAAAAATATTTCAAAGTTTCTAAGGAAACATTATCTGCAAGCGCAACTCCTTATAGCAATATTAGCGGTGCGCTGACGGGAGGCGTTATTAGCTTTCCATTTAAATTGAGACTTCAGAAAAATGCTAATGATTTTTCAAGCGCATTCAATTTAGGAGCAGCTGTTGGCTACAAAATACCTCACAAAAGCTATCGAAAGTTTACTTATTCACTACTAGCTGCAGGTTCGCTTACTACCATAAATTTAGATGCATCCTCGGTACAACAAAATTCAGATAAGCTTAAAGAAACTAACAACTTTTCAGCTCTTTCTTTTGCGCTCGGCGCCTTAGTGGAATACGAAAGATTTCAAGCAGGAATGTTTTTAGGACTTGACCGTTTGGGTAAGATAAACAACGATACCTTTTTATGGAGATATCATAATAAACCTTGGTTGAGTTTTGGCTTCGGCTATTCTATATTTTCTGTGGATAAAGAAAACTCGACTGCAGGTGGGAGTAACTAACGCATTAAAAAGACCCAATAATTGGGTCTTAAAATTACTCTTCAACTAATTGTCGAACATTCAGAATATAATCGGTCGCTTTTTGCGCTTGTCCGCCTGCTTTTATAATCAGTTTCTTGTCGTTTTTCAGCGCCTTTAACCACCCCTTGATATAGGAAACGCTTTGATCAAAATTGTTCGCTCCAAGTCCACAAAGAGAACCGAGGAAGCAAGAGCCAATTTCTGCGGTCAATTCCTCCAAGGAATAGGTATAATCTCCGAACCGTGAAGTAGTCACAACACCATCCCTACCTAACCTAGAAGCATGTCCAGTTGAATGCACAAGTTCATGAAAAAGTACTGAATAGAAATCTTCGTTAGTTACAAACGTTTCGGGTTTGGGCATGTTAATGTAATCCGAAACAGGTTCATAAAATGCTTGTTGTGCTTCATAAATTATCTTGGGACAATGCTCCATTTCCTCCAGTATCTGCTCACAATAACTAATTGGCGAAAAAGGAATTTCTGTTGTTTCTTCGATTACATGAGGGGGAATACTTTCGCATTGAGCGACATTGAATACTTTGTAGTATCGAAGCACAAATGACATTTCTAAATCTTCTTTGTCATTTTCCTTAATTGTTTTTACGGTGGGTTTCCAAAAAATGATTAAATGCCCCTTTTCACCTTTCTTAACAGAACCTCCAATTTCCTTTAATTGGTTAAAAGTGAGAAATAAATTTTGGTCATATCTTAGCGTTCCGAGAAGCAATAGGTTGATGCCACGATAAGGTTTTCCTGTGCTGAGGTTTTGGGGAATGCTATTGTCTTTCCACGGTTGTTGCCACGGTACAATGTTATTTTCCAGTTGCTCGATGATTTTGTCCGTTACGAGAGAATATACATCTACTCGTTCTTTTACTTGTGCCATATCCTATTTGTTTAAATGAAAGTTTCATTTAAGGATATAGCAAGTTGTAGAGTTGGTGTAGAGGGGTGATTATAAGGTTTGACTTAAAAATCCGTATGGAATTTTAAAAGTATTAGAGGGGACCTAACGATTTGTTGCAATCTCATGTAAGTGAAAACAGGATGATCCAAAAATTTATTTAACTGTAAATTAGGCGTTTAAAAAAATATTTTTATCTTTAATTAAAATAAAGCATAGATATAACTCATCACTAACTTTACTATATATGAATACAAAAGATGATGATGGAGAAAAGCAAATAGAAGCAGGTTTTTCATTAAAATTTTGGGTGAAAAAAATAAAAGAAGCTATTGTAGCGGCTTTAGTTTCAAAAAAAATCATAGCTTTAATAATTGCGAGCTTTTTAGGGCTTTTCATAACATTATTTGTAAACTGGCGTCAGCATGTAGGTAACCTCGAGTCGGAAAAGAGAAGATTAAGAGCGGAAATTTTACTTAAAGTAGTTGAGGGGCAGAATATTGCGGAGACAAAGAAAAGAATGATATTTTTTATGGATACGAAAATTCTTCAAGATGATGAAGATAGTACTCTTAGGAAGATAGCCAACACTCCAGATTTATTGCCTTCTTTTAATGTAGATAGTCCCATACCAACTGTAACAATTACAAATGCTAGTTTAAATCCCTGTAATAAAGGAGAAATTGATGGTTGCTGGCAAACTAGTGTTTTAGGAAGACCAGGTGATGTTATTGCAGTTCAAATATTTTTTTCGAATACTTCTAACATCCCTTCAATGGACACTAAAATTTTTATTAGGCCACGTAGAACAACAGTATTTAATCAATTAGTCTTTTCAGGTGGGGTTTCCTCCAGCACTGTAAATAAATCAATTAGCGAAACAACACTAAAAATTACAAGTTCGAAGCTGCATGGGGTTGCACCTATGTTAAATCAAGCAAAATGGTATTCAAGTCTGGAGCAAGATGATGGACATGTAGTAAACGAAAATGATCTATACGATGAGAGGTCTGGTGGATTTTCTGTTGGCACAATCCCTCCATGGGGGCAGGGAGTTCTAATTGCAAAATTCTTAATATCAAATTAGCAAATAATAAAGTATTGACAAATTAGAAATATATCTATACAATATCATCTAACATATGGGTTTATGGGAGGTTTTTTATGAAATCTCCCATAAACCCATATGTTATGAAAGAAATACTTAAAAATAAACAGAATTCTATCTCTGACTTGATTGCAGTTTTTATAATAAGCTTGCCCGTAATTATGTTCATTATTTTGTTCGGTAACATAATCGCTTATGAAATAGAAGAATATAAAACTGCACATAGAACAAACAAAATTGCGAGTGAAATTGAAGTTCCTTATAATAAATCCTGTTGTAAAAAGTTTTAGCAGGACAAAATATGTTTGGGAAGATTCTACTTTAAAGCCTCAACATTGGGGGCTTTTTTTTATTATTACCACTACACAGTATGGTCTCAGCACTAAACCCTCGTCTAGTTTCCCCATCAATCAACAACTTTATATAAATATTATATCTCGGTAGATTAATAAAATCTTCAAAATCAAAGGCAGGGTAAAACTCTTTTTCCATAACTTTTGCATCATTTAGCCCTAAGCGAAAACATATAATCGTTCCCACATTTCCCAATATTGCATCCCGAACGTCACTTTCTAACTGCTCCAAATGTTGGTGGGTTAAAAACAAACCAATAGCATATTTACGCACCTCAGATAGCATAGTTGCAAATGAACTTGAAAGAAAGCTATGTGCCTCGTCTATGTATAAATAAAACGGTATTCTTTCATTCGCTTGTATGCGTGCTCTTCGCATTGCGCAAGTTTGAATGCTTGTGGTTAGGAAGCTTCCTAGAATGGTTGAAATATCATCTCCAATTGCTCCTTTAGATAGATTACAAAGCAATATCTTATTTTCATTCATACATTGTTCAATAGAGATGCTTTCTTGCTGTCCAACAATTCCACGCAACGTATCATTGGCAAGAAATACCCCAATCTTATTAAGAATTGGCATTATGGCACTTGCTTGAATACTGGGTGTATACAAAGCATATTCAGTTACCCAAAATGAAGTTATATACGGATTAGTGACGTATATTAATACCCTAGAACGAAATTCTTTATCAACCAATAAAGCATGAATGTCGAGAAGCGTTGCTGATGGATAATCAAGCAATGTAAGAACACAAAAACGTAATATATATTCCAATTTATTACCCCAATTCTCATGGAAGATTTTTTTGAAAATCAAGACTATTTCAGAAGCAACTAATTGTCTTTGGCTTTGAGGTATGTTGTATAAGGGATTGTATGCAGTGAGAGCAGATTGGTTCGTTGCATCAAAGTAAATAACATCTTGTTTCCTATGCTCGGGAATAAGTTTCATTAGTTTCTCCACCGTATCGGCATGAGGGTCTATAACACATACTCCATGCCCTTTGTATATGTCATCAAAAGCCATGTTTATCAGCAAGGTGCTTTTTCCAGTTCCTGTTTTTCCAAGGCAATAGATATGTTGTAATCGGTCTAATGGTTTAATGCCAAATAACTGGTTTCTATTTCGCCAGTTAGTTCGTGCTATAGGAGTGAATGATTTGAGTTCATACATCGATACAGCATACTGGAAAGCAACTACGAATATCAGCATCGAGAATTTAAAGTAAAGTTTGTAATGTCGGGGGTTATATCTTTTGGTGTGGTATGGGAAGATGGAGATATGAAAATAACCGAAGACCAATTAAGGTCTTTCATCAAGCTCTATCAACAAGAATTTTTTGTATTACTTTCAAAAAGTGAGGCTCGACAAAAAGCTACCGTGTTACTAAGCTATGTGCTTTTGGGTTTAGAACCACTTGCGAAAGTTGATGAAGGTGGTATAAATGATATGCCTGACTAAATGAATAGCTATATATTTTGTACCCAATGAGGGGCAACTATTTCATTTAGTCAGGCGACAAAATGCTCTTATAGTTGTCCCTCTTTGCGTTTTATGAATAAAGAAAAAATTATCTATTTTGAATATGCTAGAAAATCAACCGAAGGAGACTCTCGGCAGGTTTTATCTATTGAGGGTCAATTGCAAGATACTAGTAAAGTTATACAAAGAGAGGGGTTAACTGTTGTCGAAACATTTACTGATAAAAAATCTGCCTCAATTCCTTTCAATAGACCCGCTTACACCGAAATGATAAGCAGAATAAAGAAAGGTGAAGCAAATGGAATTGTTGTATGGCATGTTGATAGATTGCTCCGTAATTATATGGAAGAGGGCGAATTTAAATGGCTTTTGCAAAATGGAATTATAAAATCAATTTGGACACCATATTGCGAATATCGTAGCGAGGATAATGGATTACTTTTTAGTATTGAAGTGAGTGTCGCTACACAATTTAGCCGTGATTTAGCAGTAAAAGTACGTCGAGGACAGAAGCAGAAGTGTGAACAGGGGCAACCGCCCATTTTTGCTCCGATAGGGTACTTAAATACTAAATTTGCAACGCACGGAACAAATCAAATCATCGAAGACCCTGAGAGATTTAGTATCATAAGAAAAGGGTTTGACTTGCTGTTGTCTCGGCGATATAACATTCCTGAAATAGCCGATATTCTGAACCAAAAATATAACCTGCGTTCAAGACCTAATGGTAGTCGAGGGAATAGACCAATACATAAAAGTGTTCTGTATAGAATTTTTACTGACCCCTTTTATTATGGCTATTTTAACTATAGTGGTGCTTTATATAAGGGGTCGTATAAGTCAATGATTTCTATAAACGAGTTTGATCAAATACAGCAAATTCTTGGAAGAAAGGGTAAGGCTAGGAGGCGCAAGTTTGAGTTTGCCTTTACGGGCTTTATTAAGTGCGGACATTGTGGTTGTGCCATAACTGCTTCTAGTAAAACAAAAATAATAAAGACAACGGGAGACTATAAAACTTTCGTCTTTTACCATTGCACGAAAAGAAAAGGCAAGGAAAAATGCCCATCAAAGAGTTATACAACATTATCTCAAATGGTAAATTTAATCGAACGAGAGTTGATTTGCTATGACCTCAACCCAAAGTTAAGAGATTGGGCAATACAAGCAATTGTTGAAGACCACGAAGCAACAATTGAAGGTCAAAAAAAGCAATTAGATGAAATCAGTCAACAAGAGCAAAAGATAGTTGCGGAGTTGGACACACTTTTAGATTTGCGGATTAATGGCACAATAACGGATGAAAAATATATTGAAAAGAAATCTGAAAAGGAAGCTAAAATTATTTTTCTAAAACATAACAAGGAAACCTTAGAGAAAGGAATAGAGGGATGGATAGAATTGTTTACTGATAAAGTTGATTTTGCCGTTAATATTGCCAAACGTTTTAGGGATGGCGATGTAAAAACACAAAAAAAGATTTGTTTAACATTCGGTTGGAACTGGGTTTTAAAAGACCAAAAACTTATAATTGATAAGCTAGAATGGTTTACAGTCATTCAAGAATTATGGAAACTCTATGAAGCCGAAAAAGAACGGTTAGAACTAGTAGAAACCTTTGAAGAATTCAAGAATAATCGCTCTTTTGAAGCTTTCATTCTCGCCCTGCGGAGACTACGAGGCTTTAACGGAACTACATAAGCTTTACTTTATGGTTACCCTAGTGCGGAGTTTAAGAGACTAAACATAATTAACTACATTTTTTAGAAATGTTGAGAAAAAGTCTCTCCTATTAGTGTAATAGGAATAGTTTTTCTATTTACAATTTATAGCTTTGGGTTAAAACGCTTTTTATGATAGAAGAATTTAAATCAGAGGAGATTAGCTTTCCTTTCAAGGAAATAAAAAACGATATCGAAATGCGGGACTTTCTACTTTCTCAAACAGAAGAATTTAAATTTTTAAGCATTCATTTCAAAGCAGACATCGATTTACATAGCGTCTTATCGAAATATCCAATTGAAGGAATTTCATTATTGAAAAAACCAGAACAGGAGGGAAAGCCAAATATATTAAAGCAGTTAAATCCTTCGCTCAACATTTCTTATATTCAATTTAACAAAAAAGTCTCATTTATTGGCTGTGAGTTTCATATCCCCGTAGAGATAAGTAAGGTTGATTTTCAGCTTGGTCTCGATATAAGGCATTCCAATTTTCATAAAAACTTAGAAATATTTGATACAGTATCAAGAGGGCATTCTACTTTAGGACTAAAATCGGGAGGATCCTTAATTATAATGAGGTCATTATTTGAGAAAATCAATGATTTTTATTCTGGGGTTGAAATTGAAAATCTTTTTCATATTGAGGGAACAGTAATCAAATCAGGCCTAAATCTAAGTAGAAGCAAGATAAAGGGACAATTAAACATAAACAATTCAAAGTTACAGGGCTCTCTTATAATATGCGGAGCTTCAATTGGCGCGTTAAATCTCGGGCACCGAACAAAAAATTTGGAAGTAAATATGGACATCCAGGGGTTGGATATATCTGATGCTGAATTTTTAGGACAGGTTCAGGTTTATAACGTGAATATTAACGGGGTATTAAATGCGCATCGAGCCACTTTCAACGAGCTATCATTTTTTACAAAAGTTAATTTTTTCGATAATGTTTATTTTTCCGAAGCTGCATTTCACAAGAGTATGCATTTAGAGTTTTCTTCTGCAAAAAAGATTTTCAGTTTTTCCAATTCAACCATTAATTCTCAAATGTACTTTCATGAAATAGATTTATCATGTGCAAATGTTTACTTCACAGGTACTCAGATTAACGCTAACTTATGGCTTGGAAATCTACTTCACAAGGAGCCTGTGATTTTTAACGGAAAATTAAGTTTTCAGGGGGCGTCTATTTCAAGTACAAGTATTGTAAGGCTATTTAACATAAACAATAAGAAATCATTAGTTGGAGAATTAGATTTTTCAAATTCTTTAATAAAGGGATTTCTCGATATTAGAAATGTATATGTTCGAGAGGTAAGTTTTGACGGCGCTCTTGTACTTGGTAATATCCAAGATAACAATACTCTATTAAGAGCAATAAAAGACCGTAATACTGCGAGAGTATTAAAGCATGAAGCCAAAAGAATTAATAACACTATATCTTCCTTGAATTACAACAAAATGGAAATGAAGTTGCATTCCAAAACATTGGAACTAAGGTCATTTTCCGATTGGTCAATTTTGCGATTGAATTATATCTCTAATAATTATGGCGCAGACTGGATATGGGGCAGCCTTTTTACTATAACTATGGGATTAGTATTTTATTCGATATTTAATATGTGTGTTTATGGGTTCGGAGTACCATGGAATGACCACTTTAATTTTTTATTAAATGATAAAGACTTTTGGATCGGTTTTATAAATTATTTTTGGCTACCGACGGGGTTCGGTGAACTTACAAAGAACGATGAATTGGCTGGTGGCTGGGGAGGCGCAATATCCTTCATTTTAGGCAAAATCCTAATTGCCTACGGCATATACCAAACTATAGCGGCTTTTAGGAAATATATTTAATAATTACTATTGAACCAACTAGTTACAAAGATAAAGAGCAACCTGCATCTAGTAAATGTTGTCCATTGTTTCTTTGGACATCCATAGATTATCATTAAAGGTTTCAAACCATGTTGATACGCTCATAATTTATATTTTTATAATAGGGCTACAAATTCCATAGCCCTATTTTGGTATTTACTTTATTTTATGTCAAATCACTAATTTTATAATCCTCTGCTCTACAGGCAAAGAAACGTTCAAGTGTTCCTCCATGCTGTTTTACGCTAGCCTTTAAATCATCTACCGCCTGTTCAGAAGTTATTCCTGATTTTGTTAAACATGTATTAGGAAGCTGATAGCCTTTTGCAGGGCTTTTATCGGAGTATTTATAATTATTTATCATTGTGCTTTTCACTTTCATGTGAATGCCTGATGGTGTTTCTTTTAAATCGTATGTTATTAATATTAAAGCCATTTTGTTTTCTTGTTAGTAATAATTAAAACAGCCCTGTTACGGGCTGCTCTTTTTAAAGCTCTTGTCCTACAATAGCGTAGTATTTATCAGTTTTTACAGCAATCGCACGTTCAATCTCAACCAAGCCAGACGCGGAGTCCTTTAGATCTTTTATAGCGTCACTTGGTTCATCAATTTGCTTGTATAAAGTTGTGTTGGGTAAGTTGTAAGTATATTGTCCAGTCACTGTTTTAGAATAGCCTTTGGCTATCATTCTTTTTTTTAATTCCGTGTGCGAATGAGGCACATCATAAGTAATAATCACTCCCATAATAAGGTTTTATTGATTAAGGTTAAATTTTAATAATACCTATTCTTTATTTCTACGACCTAGAATAGTTTGTCGTTGAGAAGGGATTATTGATTTGCAATTGTGTTTGCATATATCAATCTGTACTTATATGTTTGTGGTTCTCAAGCATCAACACATAAGCCCTTTGGGTTTTGACCCATTAGCTCTACAAGCGCTTTATTTTGTTCTCTTTTTTTTGACCTCCTTTAGGTTTAATAAGACAAAACTTACGCCAATGTTGCTAATGGGTTTTTTATATAAATAATGACTATGTTTTAACAATGGAGAAAGAGATTTTTACGGGAATCCGTAAATATTGATGACAATTTGTCAGTATATAAAGCCGCCTGGTGTTATTTAGAACTATTTTTCTCTCATTTGTCCACTTTGTCACTGTCAAAAACTACTTAGTTTCTTAAACTAACAATTAGGGTCTAAACCTTATGTAAATATAACAACGAGATGTACCCGAGTATTTCCAGCAACTCTTAATTGGTTGTCTCGATAGCACAACATTGTTTCCTACGCGAGCATACGTTCCCATACTGTGGGACAACGTTATTTTCTTACTGTTCGATGATTTTGTCCGTAACGATTGAATACACAGCCGCCCGTTCTTTTACTTGTGTCATTTAGAGCGGAACAAAGACTAGTAAGTATAAAGTTTTTCTTACAATTCAGTTCACTTTAATTTTAAATGATCCTCGCTTTTGTTTACTAATCTAGCAACCCTTCTTTTAAACAATCTGAATTGTAAGAATTCTTTTATGGCAATTAAATTTGTGTTAATGTGGGTTGCTGTTATATATATTATAAGCTAAATTTAAAGAGCTATTGTAATCAACCAAGTAACTAATAGATCAATAATGAGAAAAAATATCATAATTAATTCATTAAATGATATTGCTGATAAGACATTTGTCTGCATCAACTACATTCCATTGATATCAGAATTGAGTAGGTTTTGTAGAAATAACACTTTACTAATCGAAGCGCTGTCTTATTTTGGTGAGTACGAGATTTTAATGGAAGCGAATTTGATCACAGAAAAAAATATTCTAAATGGTAAAATTTTCGAAAAAAGCAAAGTCCCATCATTTTTTTTAATAACTGCGCAAAATGTTTTAAGAAATAAAATTAAACTAAAGTCTTTCAAAGAATTTAATAATCTAACTCTCGCTTCTCCAATTGAAGATCTTTTGGAGATTGCTGATGTTGACATTGATTATTTGAGGAGTGAGAAATTTTCAGATACTCCTTTGTATGAAAAGTTAAATCGCGCTGAAAACGTGATTGAAAAAATGAAAATGTCTCTGGATCTTGGGAACTTTGAAAAGTTTATACTTCATGCTAAATATTTCAAATTTGTTATAGAAAATGAAAACGATCAGCAAAATAAGATGTTGCTAAATGGGATACTTTTACAGCTTAAAGCAAATATGTTTTTCAATAGAGGTAAATTAAATATAGCCCTTAAGCACGTGAGAACAAGCATAAAGCTATTTGAAAGTACAACGGATACCAATTATTCATTTTTGGCCTCAAATTATAATCTATTAGCCACAATTGACGTAAATCAAGGACGAACAATTGAAGGTATGAAGCTCTTCGAAAAAAACTTGGACAATCTATATGAGATAAAGAAGGATGGGGACAATTACTATGGAATTGATGAAGTGATTAAGGAGGCCGAAATTAGCGCCTTTATGTTTAGAAGTAATACTTCATATCCGAAATTAGATCATATCATTTCAAAAGTATTTTCAGACGACGATATTAGTGATGATAGGTTGGTATACAACCTTTATGCTAGAGCTTATCTTTTAATTGATAATAACCTATCCGAAAAAGCTATTAAAATGTTAGATGATATCCATACTAAAGTCACAAATGTTAAAAAATTTACGGCCAACCTGAATTTGGTTAGGTATCTTATTTGTGAAGCTGAAGCACTAACTTGTAGTTTTAAGAACAGCTCACGGGTCGACTTGGATAAAGCTTTAAAAAATGTTATCGAAGCAAAAGAGCTGAATAAAGTATTTGATAACAATTATTTTCATGGAATGATCAACATTCTTGAAGGTTACATTACAGAAAATAATGCATTGATTGTTAATGGATTAAATATATTAAAGTACCATAACTATAATCATTATCACGATTGGTATCAAAAAAAAACTGAACAAGCCACAAAAAAAGGTAAATAATATCATCATTCCTTACATATACCATTGAACAATTAAAATTTTAAGGTATGAAAACGATATTGAAAACAGATGTGTATTATGATAATGTTGCAAATTTCTATGATGACTTATATTTGGATGACATTAGTATTTATGAGAATGAAGCCATAAGAAAAATGCTTGTAGAATTTATTAAAGACTTAGATAGGCCAAAGATATTAGATCTTGGCTGTGGAACAGGTCTAGGTTATGAGTTACTTAGTAAGTCAATTCCTCATGGTTTTTTCTATTCAGGTATTGATATTGCACCACAGATGATTTATAAAGCTAAACGTCAATATGGGGAAGATCAGTATATAAATTTTTATATTGAAGATATGACAGATTTATCTATGTTTGACGATAATTCATTTTCTGTTGTTATGTCATTATTTGGCTCATTTTCGCATGTTATAGACTATGAAAGGGGGTTGTCTGAAATCTATAGGATACTGAAGCCTGGTGGCAAATTATTTTTAATGACGTATTCAAAATACTCAATAAGCTCCATTATAAGTACAAGCATTCGTTTAAACTGTTCAATGGCATTTAAAAGGCCATATAATATTAGAAATAGTAAAGAACAAATGGCATGTGATGCATTGTTTTACAGCCCATCTATTTTGAATAATGCGCTTTCAGCCATTGGATTTCGAAATGTAAAGTATAGAGGGTTGAACTATTTTATGGAAATAGATATGCTTAAAAAGCTTCTTTTGAAATTTCCCTTACTTATAAAGGGCTGGGCGGATATTGAAAATAAGGTGTTGTCTGGATTCCCTAAGTTTGCCCATTCATTAATAACGATTGGAGAGAAACAAAATGATATATAATAAAATAATATCCGCACTTAAAAAGTACAATCTTCCATACAGGGAGATTGTACATAAGCCTATGAAAACAATTGCTGATGCAATAAGAATTTTAGGAATAAATGTAGGTGAAGGAACAAAATCGATTGCCGTAAAAAGTAAAAGCGATTTTTTTGTAATAACTGTTTTAGATAACGAAAGAGTAGATTTAAAAAACTTCAGAAATTCGATTGTGCTTGGGAAGTTATCACTAATTAATCAACAAGAATTAAAAAATATAATAGGAGTTGATGAGGGAGGTCTTTCTCCGTTAGGGTATCAAGAACCAATTAAGACATATATTGCAAATAACGTATTCAATTGTAATGGCCTTTTTATAAATCCTGGTAGGAATGATAGAACCATTGAGATTTCTGGAAGTACCTTAAAGATTCTAGCAGAACATTTCGAGACTAATATATTCCAAAATTAAAATTCTTGAGAAAAACTCACATAAACATGAAACGTAAGTCACAAAGAGTATCGGGATTTTGCTGTCTCTTCCACAGCTTCAAGAGTTTACATTGTGTTTGCACCAGCCCCTCTTTGTCTCTCCATTTATCAGCGACTTTATATAAATATTGTATCTGGATATAAAGCGACCGAGGAGAAAAACAATCACTCCACGCGAACTCAAGACTTTTGTGCGAAGCATATAATCTCCTTGTCGAGAACGGACAGGTTACTTTTCCGTTGACAGATGAGAGTGTTTCCAAGATTGATTCAGTAGTTAAAACCGTTTATTCTCATTATCAAAGACCATCCTTTCACAGATGGAAACAAGCGTACTGCCACATTATGGTTGGAATCGTATTGTCGAGCCAATGACTTAGCTATAGGGGAGGATGTGCCAATTGATGTGTTGGCGGTATCAGTTGAAAAGGCACAGAGCCCAACCCTTTACAACATCATTCAGACGGTTAAGACCATTTTATTTAAATAAGGGTTCCCTTATAATCACCCCTCTATTTTCTAAAATGGCGAATGGTTAGAATAGAAAAAGCCCCAATAGGAGTCTTTTTCTTAGTGTGCGCAATGAGTATCTGGAATGGAACACCATTCAAAAAATTATTATTAAGTGGATTAAAGTATTTAAGGATATTGAAATGAATAAATTCTTAGTTGATGATAACTAAGTTACTCATCCTTCTCTCTCTTTTCTACTTTCCATATCTCATAGAGTACACCCACCATTCGATCTTGTAAATCTCTTAATTTCAGAATATCTGCTTTCTTCATTTTTTCTTTGCAGATTTCCCTAATGATTTCTTGAATTCTTCTATTGATAGCATAGTGCTTCCGTCATATAACTTGATACTTAAACTTTAGTCTATACCTATACTCTCGATATTATATTATTCGTTAACTGATCCCTATAATTTCCTATATGAAGTTACACAAGAATGATATTTTTTATGCCATCACCTGAAAATCTACAATCTATAGCCTGAAATCACACAGATTTCTGTTGGTCGAGCCATAAACATTAAATAATATTCAGAAAATGGTAAAATAATTACCAGATTTAATTTGGTTTTTCGAAAACAAAAAATTATTTTTATCATAGATGACAGTTTTTAGGAAGTTTTATCTAAAAAACGTGAATCTGCGCACCAGTTTATCTATTTATCCATATGAAAACAAAATCAACGCCTCATTTTCTTGCAATAATCGTTCATCCCACGAGAACATTCATTGAAATTTTTAAGGAACAATCTGGACTAAAACATATTGTTCCATTGTTGCTTTTAGGAAGCATAGGTCAGGTTTGCTACAGGTTTTGGGATATTAAAAACGAAACATATCTCTTTTCTTCATTTTTAACATCATCTTTCCTTGCACTACTAGTTGGCTGGATTGGATTTGTGATATTTTCATGGATATTGCATTACAGCTGTAAGTTTTTAGGTGGAAGTGCGTCGTTGGACAAATCCATTACCATAGTGGCGTGGTCATTAGTTCCGAGTATCGCTGGGTTACTATTTTTTTTGCTTTACATAACAGTTGTTGATGTGAGTTTTCTTAATAGCATCGGTGACCTTGGATTGACAACGGTTAAAACAATAATCGTTACTATTCGATCAGTCTTAGGTTTGACGTCTCTTTTTATACTCATTGGTGGCATCTCTTCTGCTTATAAACTCACCTTTTTTAAAAGCTTTTTAGCACTAATATTCCCTATATTATTGTTTCTAACCCTAACATTTTTTCTCACCCTAATCTAAATTAATGAAAAGTAAACAAACGTTCTATCACATGCTATTTTTAATAGCAGGCCTTTTTTTGGTCACCACTCTATCATCTTGCTCGAAAGAAGAAGCAAAAATTACTGATAATTTCAGTGTCTCTAATTCCAAAAGTGGATTTTATTTAATACAATCCTTAAACAAGATTTCTGACGCCGAAGTGAAGAAAACAGCTTACTCTACTTTGGATAATCAAAGCAAATACAATTACTGGCATTCTAGGTTAGCAATCGAATTATCTAAAGCGGAATATAATTCCAAGCAACTAATTAAAATTGGGGAGTTGGCAAGTTCTTTAACTATCGAATATTTTAGTAATGCCGATAAAAAGGCAATTTTCAAAGCACATTTCTTGTCAAAGTGGCTAAATGAAGCGAAAGATGTCTTTTCAAACGAGCAGATTTATCTTTTAATATTCACTTTAGACAATTCGGCTTTAACGTCCTCAGCAAATCGTGATGGTGGTTCTGAAGATGATGAGGCTAATCCCACAGCCTGTATTTGTGCGTTGAACTCTTCATGGACATGCCCTCAAGTGTTGAGTAATCCGGTTGTCATTAGATGGGGTGAGTGCCAAAAATTAGGGAAAGGCTGCACTGAGGCAACTACTGGTTGTGGTGCATTCGCCGACGATGCTTGTGATGGAAACGTTTGCTTTCCTGCTTAATCTAAATTATTCAGCTATCAAATTCTATTTTTATGAAACTTGTTTTAAAAATTTTTCTTATTGTAATATCTACAATATTTGGGCTCTCATGTAAGAAACTCAATTCAGAGGTGCTTAGCCAAGATTTATCTAATGATGCTATATTATTGCTTTCAAATTTGAATAAAATACAAAAGGTTGACGAGGCAAAACTTGCATACTCATTACTTTCTAGCGAGCAACGTTATGCCGTGTGGGCTCTAAAACTCGCAAATAGCCTTGATGATGCTAGTTATTCGTCTGCGCAAAAAACTAAGATCAAGGAGATTAAAGATTACATAACTGTAGATGTCTTTAAAGAAGGAGATATGAGGGAGGTTTTTTATACACATTGGTTTCCCAATTGGGTAAAACGTTCCGAGGGCATACTAACGTCTTTTCAGGTAGAAAATTTGGTGTTCTCCTTGAGAGGGATAGATTTGACTTCGATAAGCACTTTATCGAAGTCAAAAACAAAAAAATCACAGATTTCTGATACCCCCTCCCCAAAGGGATGCATTTGCGCACTGAACTCAAATTTCACATGCCCCTCCTATACCGTATCTTGGCCACCTTCAGTGAGTTATGGAAAATGTGAGAAATCATCAGGGGGATGTGTAGCTACAACTACTGGCTGTGGAGCCTTATGGGATCAGGAATGTGATGGTGACACCTGCCCAAGCACTGTAGATGAAAGCTAGTTATGAGGCCTATTTTTATAATTAGCTGTTTATTCCTTGCGCTATTAGCATGTAAAAACACAAAAAAGATTGATAAAGAAACAAAGACAAGTGCTAAAATTTTGTTTAATGAAAAAAGCCACGATTTCGGGTTTATATCACTTAAAGACTCAATTGAACATGATTTTGTGATTGAAAATATTGGAGAGGTTCCTCTCATTATCCAATCCGTAAAGGCAAGCTGTGGTTGTACTGTGCCTGGATGGTCTAGTAAGCCTATCTTACCTCTTGCCAAATCAGTTGTTAAAGTTAAATTTAAACCCAAGGATAAAGGGGTTGTTAACAAGTCTATTGTATTACAAGCTAATACAGATAGTATGTTCCACGTTTTTTATCTGAAAGGTAATGTGAGATAGCGGTAATATTTATTTGAGCAATCAGAGAAATTTATGCAATGAATATCTCATTAACATAAGAGGCTGTATCATTAACAAATGACCAGCCTCTTTTTATATACTTATTTCTATAGGTACTATTTCGTTGATTCCGTTTTACAAGATCATATGTAAAAAAAGCTTTCATAGGCTGATTTTTATCTTTATATTCTAGGGCAATGCAGATAACTCTTTCCATTTCCACTTTGCTATTTCTGTACGTGGGTCGTCGGAGCAGTTTATTTATGGGCTAGCAATGGCTTGATAAACTTTATCTTTACCTCTCTATTTTATACTGTACGCAATTAGTATTCTGATGAGCGTGGATAAACACAGTCGTATATATCCCAATAAGTTGCAAACATTTCGGCGTAGTGCGGGCTTGCAACAGCAGCACGTTGCCACTCTCATTGGATGATGTGTTGGCAGTTTCTGTTGAAAAGGCTCAAAGTCCTAATCTCTATAACATTATTCAGACCGTTAAGACTATTTTGTTTAAATAAAGTTTTCCTAGCTGTTCTCAACATAAAACAAGTCCGCCACGGTAGGCACATATTTGGCCTCTTTTTGAGATCTTGCATATCCCATTAGTCCAGCCCATTCAGTGGAAGACATTCTTTTCTTGGCTTCTGAAAAAAACACTTTTCTTTGATCCGAAGTCTTAGTATATGCCTCTTCTAGTATCTTTCGATAAGGCTCAACATATCCTTCCCCAGCATTTTTTAAATCATTCATGAGAGATTGACCCGTTTCGCTATTGAAGAACGCTTCGATTTCTTTTCTATACTGCCATGCGACAAACGCTGCGCCGCCAGCAGCTAAAGCCCAAATTAAAACAGGAATTGGCATAGTCTATTTTTTTTAAGTTGAACAATAAAGACGTAAATTACTCTAAATTAAGTTTTTAATAATAAAAATCAAACTCTCAACTGTATTAATTTTTCCATACAGCATACTTGCTAGGCAGGAGATAAAATATATTTTTATAAAGCCGAGATTAAGAACTTCAATGGCAAGTTTTAAAATGTCTTTACTTATATCGTTGAGATGTTATAAAAATCACTAAATTTATAGATAGTGATTTAGTTTGATTTATATACCAGAATATATCGATGATAGATAGTACAAAAGACATAATAGAGATAATGATGGGTTGCATTATGCTTGCTGTTATTATTGGCGTGCTTATAAGAAGCCTACGTAAAACTGGTATAGCAGGCAAACCTTCTGGAATAGGTGCAAGGGTTATTCAGTTTACTTGTGTTTCACTTATTATCCCAGGGATAATTATTCTTGGTATCGAGGATATTCTAAAAGGAGAAACAATCGCAACTATTATCGGGGGTCTTATCGGATATGTATTGTCTGGAGTTGGTAATTATGAAAGCACAGACAACAAGAATAATCAAAGCTAGCTAACAATTTAGATTATTCAATTTCTGTGATGATGCTAATACCTATAGATGTTTAAGTCCGACAATCTATAGGTCATAGCTGGTACACTTACTTCAAAAACTTTTGCTAATTCTTCAATTAAATTAGTCTCATGTAATCCCTTATACTTTTGGTCTCGCATCTCCTCTAGTATGAATTTTTTAGGCATTAGGATAGCTGCAGCGAATGCATTAGCTTGTCTTTCTTGAGTGATTTCTTTAGGGCTATACTGTTTATCACTTCTAAACTTCACTATGAAGTCTTTATCGACAAAAAATTCTCGCTCATTATTTAGGTTTACATGTTGAGTAAGATGCCCTAATTCATGCGCTATGGTGAATCGCTGTCTTACTCTTGAATTAGCAGTATTAAATCCAATCGTGCCACTATTTCCTTCTACAACAAGTACTCCAGAAATTTCTTCTCCAAAATCATAGCCAACAACATTTGCGCCACACATTCTTGCAATTTGCTTTATCGGGACTGGTGCCTCAATAACACCTGCATCAAGTAATAACTTATCAACAGTGATAGAGAGATTTTTATAGTAGTCAATATTTGCTTTATAAAAAGACATTAATGCTTTTTGATTTGAGTGATTGTAATGAAATGCTTTAACTTCTCCATTGCTCGATCAAGATTGTCTACTTTCTGTTCAACCTCCTTTGAAAGAGAACTTTCTGACTTTTTGCTTAAATTAAATATATTTAAGCTGTTCATCGTAGGAAGCAGTTCTATCATTTCAACCTCAAGTATCCTAGCAAGGTCTAACAGTATATGTAACGGTATTTTTTGATTGCCATGTTCTATATTAACTAAAGATGTTCGAGTAAGACCCAATTCCAACGCTAAAATTTCTTGCTTGTACTTAGCATTTTTTCTAGCAATACGAATTTGCAAGCCTAGTTTTTTATAAAAATTTTCTTGTTCTTCTTTTGTTAACACAATTTACGGTTTTCCATAATTATATACAAATAACAACATAATTTTGTTTTAATCCAAAAAATGTCTGGATTTCGGACATAATTTTATTTAAAAAAGTCAAAAAATATTTGCGCTATTAATTTTAAACTCTACATTTGTATTGTTGATTATGCAATGAAGTAGGCAAGTTTAAAGTCAATTTTTAAATGCATAAAAAAAGCCAAACCATCAATAAGAAAAGAGGTTTGGCGTTTAACAGAAATAAGTTTCCTGCGTCTTGGTACACGAATGTAGCTTTTATCTTTTGAACTACAAAATTTTCTTAGAGGGGTTCATATGTTCCACCCTTATAAACAATGGAGAGTTAAATCTTTTAGACTAAATGAAAAGTCCAATTGGTACAACAGCAAGCACAGGTCACTCTTGTCCAGAGAGTGGTGTGTGGAGAGTAGTAGGTACGCCTACAACAACTGCGCCTATTGCGAAAGGTAATACTATGCCTCCTTATGGTGGTAAATCAGTTACTTGGAGATTAGAAGCGTATGCTTAATTAACTTAAGGACGACAGTGAATATTGTCGTCCTATTTATTGTTCACCCCCTATAATTTAAGAAATGGGAAAAAATCAACATGTAGTGCCGCACAACGGAAGTTGGGCAGTACGGGGCGCTGGTAACGATAGAGTTACAAGAACCGCAGAAACGCAAGCTCAAGCAACTAGAATTGCTAGAGAGATTGCAATTAATCAACAGTCTGAAATGATTATTCACAGACCTAATGGGCAAATCCGTGGCAGTAATTCTTACGGGAATGACCCTCATCCTCCAAAAGGATAATTTTAACAAAGAGCCATGTTTATCATGGCTCTTTGTAGTTATAATTTAATATTATTTATTTAAAAAATGGCAAAAACAAACTACTTTATAACAGGTATTTGGGAGACTACTTATAACAACTCAAAATTCATATCCCACGTTTTATTACACAAAAATACCGATGCGGGTTTTGAACGTGGAGTAAAGACTAGCCGAGAGGATGTTGTAAAACTAATAGATGGTAAGCATAACGTTATGACATTAAGGTGGGACTATAATACTGCCAGTTATAAATCGGGCGCATATGTCGAAGTTATCGAAATTAGCAGCATACGGTATTTAAGAACTCATAAAGACGCAACAGTAAATGACAATTTAGATAATATGATTAAGATGGATTGGTTAATTTAGCCCTTTCATAGCCCATCCTCAATTTATCTATGTAAAATTGAGGATGGGTTGTATGTTTTGGGAAACCGAATTTACTCAATACTTACATCGCATTAGGAGCACTATATAATGAATAAAACTAAATAATGTCACAGAATTTTACAGACTTACAAGACATAGTTTTGATTTCAAAGCTTAAAAGCCTATTTAAATATATGTCATTTGATAAAGGTTTTCATGCACTAGAACATGAAATGGTCAGTTTCAGCACTCCTTTAGAATTCAATGATCCTTATGATTGTAGTTCATCACTTGTAGATGTTTCTGATGAATTAGTTCTAAAAATGCTCAGCATAAGTGAAAACTTAAAGTTTTTGCCGAGTGGATTTGATAAAAGTGCTGATGGTTTAAGCTTTATAAAGCACATGAAAGATGTACCCATGAAAAATGCGATAGATAAGGTATTAAAACGTGTAAAGATTGCTTGCTTTAGTGAGAAAAAACATAATCTATTAATGTGGTCTCATTATTCACGAAATCATACAGGAATATGTATAGAGTTTGATGTAGCTAAGCTAATAGCTCATCTAAAGAGGACAGAAAACACACCTTTCTTTTTGAAAGTTAGATACAGCTCTAAAAGGGATAGCTTCTCTTGGAGTGAGATAGGAGATGCCGACAATTTAGTAAAATGGTTGAAGACAAAATCAATAGATTGGAAATATGAAAAAGAGGTGCGTTTGTTAAAAATTACTACTGAAGATTATTCTTTGCCCATTAGGCAAGATTTGATAAAGCATATTTATTTAGGCTCGAGAATTGATGATAAAAATGAAAAGCGAATCCTCGAGATATGTAAAAATAAATTCTCCAATGTGATGATATCTAAAACCTCGCTTTCAAAAAAAGAGTACATATTAGAGGATAACCGCATCTTGTAAGAAAATGGATAAACCTAAATATATTAAGAGCGTTTCTGAATATCTTTACCAATTTGATCTCTTGGATATGGTCTATGGACAGACTGAGATTCTTTTCAGGGGTCAAAGTATCGATATGCCACTCATTCCTAAACTTGGAAGATTACCATTGAGGTCTAAATATTCCATACAAGAGGCTGAAAATTTATTGATAACAGAATTCAAACGTGGAATATTGCCACTATCAGAATTTAAACCCGACAATAATTGGGACTTATTAGCACTTGCTCAACATCATGGCTTACCAACGAGGTTATTGGACTGGTCTACTAATGCATTGATTGGTTTATGGTTCGCTATTTGTAAGCGTCCAAAAAAAGATAGTTCGGCTAAACTAGCTGACGGCGTTGTTTGGGTTTTCTTACCCAGTAAAGAGGATTACATAACCGATATAGATAAAACTTCCAATCCATTTAGTAATACTTACGCAACAAGAATATTTAAATCTTCAATTATAAGCAGACGAATAGCAGCGCAGGCGGGAGTTTTTACAGCACATAAAATAATCACTGCTACGAATAAGTTTATATCTCTTCAATCCAATAAAAAGTATAAAGAAAAACTCTTTCCTATATATATAAAAGGAGAGCATTTCGCAAACGTTCGGAGAGAATTAGCACAACTTGGTATAAACCACTTCTCTGTTTTCCCGGACTTAGATGGCTTTTGTAAACATTTGGAATGGAAGTATTCGAAGCTTGAAGATGAAAAAAGTTAATTTATTGAAATGGAAAAATATCAGAAGGTTCTATGGAACAATTTACAGGATCTCTTAAGAGAAGGCAGTATTTATAAATACTCGAACATAGAAAATGGTATTTTGTGCATTGAAAACTCTACATTATATTTCAAGTCGCCGTTAGATTTCTATGATAAGTTTGATTGTAACCCCTCCTTAATTTCTCCAAGTGACAGTTATATTAAAAGAACTTTGAAGGAAGATGGGAATCTAGATGAAGTAAGTATGCGTACTCATCCAAAGCAATATTCGAGTATGAGAAAGATGCTGTATGATGACTTAAAGAGCATGCTCCTCCCAAAAATGAAAATCACTTGTTTTAGCAAAATGAATGATAGACGAAGAATGTGGGATGAATATGGCGCTAGTCATACAGGGGTATGTATTGAGTTTAATGTAAATGAATTAATAAAGTGTTTGCCTGATGCATTCAGAGAAAATGTAACAAACGGCGGTTATTTCTTGGCAGTAGATTACTCAAAAGATATAAAACGATTTTCTTACAATAAAAATGGGGATTATGAAACTCTTTTGAAATGGACAAAAGTTAAGACCCTAAATTATGCACATGAAGACGAAATAAGATTTGTGTTACCAAATTGGAACGGAAATACATTTAAAATCTCTCCTAAAGTCATCCAAGCAGTTTATTTGGGAGAAAAAATATCCAAAGCAAATGAAGCTTTAATAAGAGAATTACTCGAAATTAATTTTAAAAACTCAAACATAATTAAGATGCACTCAACCGATTTGGTGGATTAACAAAAGCCCTCTAGCTTTTACTCGAAGGTTTTGGCGTTCACATATCCATACTTACTGCTTAAAACAATAATATAAAAGTACAATCAAATAACAGTGGTGTACACAATTAAAGATAAAATAATTCTAAAATTCCATTTAAACTTTATCTTAAATTTACCTCTCTATTTTATAATATGCTCATGAAGTATCGTTATGAGCGTGGATAAAGTAAGTCGAACATATCCCAATAGGTTGCAAACATTTCGGCACAGTGCGGGCTTGCAACAAAAGCACGCCGCCGTTCTCTTAGGACTGAATAATCAGAACTCGCTGTGCGAGTGGGAGCGAGAGATACAGATGCCAAGCGGTACCAATCTGATAAAGCTCTGTATCTTGTACAATGCTACCCCACAAGAGCTATATCCTGAATATTTCAGGCAACTAGCGTTTCTCCTTTCTATCGACAGATAGCGTAGAAAAACTAAATAGAACCCTATTCTCATTCCCTAAGAGCGAATGCGGCTCTTTCTTGCGCCCACTTTTCGGAAAATTTGCAACGTAACGTTCGCATAAAAATTCATAAAAAATTTTTCGCGCGAACGATGAATTGTTAGCTAAAAACTGTTCATTATGAAAAAAATATTAAGTGGCATTTATTTGCCCAACGAAATCCAATTGGCGCACGACCTCGCAGATGCGCTCGAAGATCACAAGTCTTTAGCATTTTATCTGCATTGTGCCAAGAAGTACCCGAAGGACTATTTGTTGTCGACGCTTACGCATGTCGTAACCATTCCGCAACATTCAATCCGTACTACCCGTGCAAGATTGTTCACGAGCATCATTACCAATTCTATCTTCAATACCGATGACGATATTAGGGATTAGTCTTGGCACTACAGAAACGGGAGTATGCGTAATGCAAAACGGTGTGTTATTGGACTGGAAAATTCACCAGTTCAAACCGATGTGGTCACCACACAAGTTGCATCTCATCATTCAGCAGTACAGACGATATATTGTTAGACACAATGTAAACGCAGTAATGGTGAAGATACCGCAACTAACCAAACCCTCTAAGGAACTCACCGCTATTCAAAACAAGTTGGTCGCTCTTTCCAAGAAACACAACTTTAAAATTGATTTTATCTTGAAGAGCGAGGTCAAAGAAAGACTAGCGCTAAAAAACACCAATGAAATAATTGAGATCGCAGTCCGCTATTATCCCGTTCTACAGCATGTGTATGAAAAGGGAATATCTAACAACCACTCATACTACACAAAACTGTATGAAGCGGTGTTAGCGGCACACCTGTACCCAATACTGCACCCAAAAACTTAATAGCATAATCAAAACGGAGCAACTGCTCCGTTTTTTAATTCCTTTCAATATTTCTGAACTTAAACTTTCTCTTAAAAATACAACTCTGTTTTTCGTATCTTCAATTGAGTATTCTGAAATAAATAGCAATCCCTCAGAGGATATTTTTTCACAATTAAATACTTACACAATGGAAACAATCAAACACGTTGGCATTTGGATTAGGGTATCAACCGACATGCAGGTAAAGGACGAAAGCCCTGAACACCATGAACAGCGAGCGAGAAACTATGCACAACTAAGAGACTGGAATGTAGTGGAGGTATATCGTCTGGAAGCGGTGTCGGGTAAAACGGTCATGCACCATCCCGAGACACAGCGGATGCTCAAAGACATTCAAAGCGGACACATCGAAGGATTGGTATTCTCCAAGCTTGCCCGTCTTGCAAGAAGTACAAAAGAGTTATTAGAGTTTGCCGACATCTTTAGAAAGGAGGGGGCGCACCTGATTTCTCTTGCCGAACAAATCGACACCAGTTCACCAGCAGGAAGGCTGTTCTTCACCATCATTTCAGCAATGGCAGAATGGGAGCGTGAAGAGATTTCTAGCAGGGTTGCCGCATCCGTTCCGATACGGGCAAAGATGGGCAAACCATTAGGCGGACAAGCAAGCTTCGGATACAAATGGCTTGATAAGGAACTGGTGATAGATGAAAAGGAAGCACCTGTACGCAAGCTGATGTATGAGATATTCCTCAAGACCAAGCGAAAGAAGACCACGGCAGATGAACTCAACAAGTTAGGCTATCGAACACGTAACGGCTCATTATTTTCTGATAACACGGTTAACAGGCTATTGCTCGACACCACAGCCAAAGGACAGCGCCTTGCCAACTATACAAAGAGCTTGGGAGACAAAAAGCAATGGATCATGAAGCCTGAAAACGAATGGATAGTTACTCCTTGTCCTGCAATCGTAACGGAAGACCTATGGAACCAAGCCAACAGCATTCTCATCCAACAGGCACAGGCTAACAAGCGCACAGGCAAGAAAGCAACCTATCTGTTATCGGGCTACGTGAGCTGTGAGTGTGGGAAGACGATGTATGTAGCTCATAGTTCAAAGATATTCTATTGCAAACCCTGCAAGACAAGAATTTCTGTTGATGACATCGATGAAATCTATCAGCAGTATCTAACCGAGTATCTTGACGGCATTAATGCCACTCACTTCCTCAATCAATCTGATACCATCCTCAAAGAGAAGCAGGCATTGTTAGAGCAAACGGTGAGCGAGCGCAAGAAATTATTCAAGAAAGTGGAAACCTTTTTAGAGATGCGGTTTAGCGGAGAGTTCACCAAAGAACAGTTTGCAGAACACGCACAACCCTTAAACGAAAGACTAACGCAACTGGACGAGAGTATTCCCGAACTACTTGCCGAAGTTGACTTTCTCTCCATTCAAATGGTCTCAAGTGATGTTGTGCTAGACGAAGCAAAAGAGTTGTCCAATGAATGGCAGAATATGTCATTTGAGAAAAAGCGAGCAATGGTTGAGACTATCACTGATAGCGTGACCGTTGGAAAAGAGGACATCAACATTGCGCTGTGCTTCCTTCCATCTTCTTTCCTAAATGCGAAGAATTCTCGACACAACCTCACGGATTCATTGAGGCGATTAACATAAAGCTTGATGGATATTCTACTGAAAATCGAGCCCTCGAGATGCTCACCTTTCTATCTTCTAAAGGCTGTCTCATCACTTCTAAAACGGTTCTCTTAAATTCAGGTAGCTCATCTAAAAACAAAACTCCGTTGTGGGCTAAAGATATTTCTCCTGGTTGTGGATTGATGCCGCCCCCAACTAAAGCCACATCAGAAATAGTGTGATGCGGAGAGCGAAAGGGTCTTTCGGTCATCAATGCATTGGCAGTTGGTAATTTGCCAGACACAGAATATATTTTTGTGCTTTCTAAAGCCTCATGTAAATTTAATGGAGGTAAAATGGTTGGCAAGCGCTTAGCTAGCATAGTTTTTCCGGCACCCGGTGGGCCAATTAAAATTACATTGTGACCGCCAGCTGCAGCAATTTCTAATGCTCTTTTGATGTTTTCCTGTCCTTTTACATCAGAAAAATCTTGCTCATAGTTATTGATTTGTTTTTCGAACTCGACAATAGTATCAACTATTACAGGCTGTGGTTTTTGTGGCGATTTAAAGAAGGCGATTACTTCTGATAAAGTCTCCATACCATAAACTGCTATGTCGTTTACAATACCCGCTTCTCTAGAATTTACTTTAGGTAAAATAAAGCCCCTAAAGCCAGTATTTCTGGCTTGTATAGAAATTGGTAATGCTCCTTTAATACTCTGTAAACCGCCGTCTAAGGAGAGTTCGCCCATAATAAAGTAATCTTGTAGTTCTGCTGAATCTATTTGCCCAGAAGCTGCTAAAATCCCAATTGCGATTGGTAGGTCATAAGCCGAACCTTCTTTTCTAATGTCGGCAGGTGCAAGGTTTACCACTATTTTTTGCCTTGGCATTCTGTAGCCAACAGCGTTTAATGCACTTTCTACCCTTTGCAAACTTTCCTTTACGGCATTGTCTGGCAAGCCTACCATAAGGTATTTGGGATTACCGCCACTAATGTTTACTTCAATTGTGATGGTTAAAGCATCAACGCCATAAACAGCACTTCCATAGGTTTTTACAAGCATATCTTAAATGTATGCAAAGCAAAATGGATTTGATGATTTGTTTTTTAAAATGAAACTATAGGCTAATTTTGTTAATCAATACGGTTGATTTTTTCCTTTATAGAAAGATTTGGCGGAGACAATTAAATTTCATCTGAATTATCTGGCAGTTTTTCATACTCTCCCGCTAATGCGTATTTGCCAAAAATAACCAGCCCAATTGCTATGGGGATAAAAATTAACAAGATAATTCCCCATTGCAGAGCCGTATTTGTGGTATCAATTCCTGCTTTAGCAATGCTGATTTTATCCCAAGCTTGCCAAGCCATAAATATCATTGATATTGGACCCATTGCAATCCAAATAACACCTAAATATTTTTTTAATGCGTTCATTTTTTGTGTATTAGTTGTTAACCAATTAATCGTTAATGGTTTCGTCTTTTTTGTTAGATAAGTACACAGCGCCGATAACAAAACTTAATGCTGCTATCCCAATAGGATACCATAAACCTGAAAGTGGCGTAGAGCCTGCAAAACTTGCAATTAACGTCGCTACAAATGGTACCAAACCACCAAATACGCCATTACCCACATGATAAGGTAGTGACATAGATGTATATCTAATTTTGGTTGGAAATAGCTCTACCAAAAATGCAGCGATAGGCCCATAAACCATGGTTACCAGTAAAATTTGGAAGAAAACTAAACCGACAAAAAGCCAAAATGTAGGCGTTGGTAACACTTTATCTTTAAAAACTTCAGCATGCCCAACAGGTAAATTTTTCGAAGCTGCATAAACTGTATCTATAGAAACTACATTAAATGATGCTCCGTTTACTAAGCTGATTTTAGAGGATGATGTAATTATACTATCTCCTTCTGTATGAAATGCATGCCTAGTAATTATTGGTGAGTCTTCTTTTTTAACTGGTGATGTATTCCAAGCGGTAACATCACTTTTATCTAAGAACATTTGATAAATTGGTCTGTAAAATATAATTCCTAAGAGCATTCCCGTTAGCATAATCCATTTTCTACCCACCTTATCACTCCACGAACCAAAAATCACAAAAAATGGCGTTGCGAATGCAATTCCCCAAAGAAGAATATACCTTGAATCGTTAAAATCTATTTTACAGGTATTTTCAATAAACGATTGCGCATAAAACTGCCCAGTGTACCAAATTACGCCTTGGCCCATTGTTGCGCCAAACAAGGCCAACAATACCATTTTAAAATTGCCTTTTTTGTTAAAGCTTTCTGCAAGAGGATTCTTAGAAATATTACCTTCTGTTTTAAGCTTGGTAAACATTGGCGATTCGTGCATCTTTAGACGGATGTAAATAGAAACACCAACTAATAAAATTGATAGTAAAAATGGAATTCTCCAACCCCAATCTGCGAACGCTTCTGCACCAATAATATTTTTTGAAAGTACAATGATACCTAATGATAAGAACAGACCAAGCGTTGCTGTCGTCTGGATCCAACTTGTAAAAAAGCCTCTTTTGCCTTTAGGCGCATGTTCTGCTACATAAGTTGCAGCACCCCCATATTCTCCGCCCAAAGCTAAACCTTGTACTAATCTTAGAATTAGAACTAGTATTGGTGCTGCATAACCAATAGTTTCATAAGATGGTATTAAACCGATTAGAAAAGTAGAGCCTCCCATTAAAACAAGCGTTAATAGGAAAGTATATTTCCTTCCGATTAAATCGCCCAATCTACCAAAAACCAAAGCACCAAAAGGGCGAACAATAAATCCGGCAGCAAAAATGGCCAACGTATTAATTAGTGCCGAAGCGCCTGCATCTGCTGGGAATAGTTGTGCACCAATAATGGTAGCCAAACTACCGAAGATGTAAAAATCATACCATTCAATTAATGTACCTAGGGAGGAAGCTCCAATTACTTTGAAGATACTATTTGGTTTTGTAGAGTCGTTCATAATTCTTAAAACTAATGGTTTAAAAATTAAATTACAAGAGTTACAATAAAATGCTGGCAACCTTTGCGTTACATTAACGCTTATAATTAAGGAAACCATCGTTATTGATGGTTTCTTTGGTGTTTTATGTAAACTAAATAAGTTGAGGTTTACTGTTCGTCTCTAAAAAATACTTTGTAATAGTTCATAGAACGGTCATCATCAAAACCTTTTTCTATTAGATCTTTATTGCCGTGAATATAGATATGGAAGTTTTTATCCAGCTTTAAAATGTTTTTGTAGGCTTTTGCTTGCTTTTTAACTGCGGCATCAGAAATATCGAAATTATCGGAGATTGGGCTATCAAATTCTTCTTCGTAGTTTTTCTTGTAGCTTTTAAAAGATTCGATTCCTTCCTTATTAGCGATAACTTCGTTGGCAAATTCATCAATATCAAAGGTTTCTTTTTCCTTAAAATATTTCATCGATTTATTTAACAAATCAATTTTATCGGTTCTTGAGATTTCAAAATCCTCATCTAGTTTTTCAGTAACGAAGCTTTTGTAAACGCCTAAAACATTTTGTGTTTGACTATAATTGTCGTTTCTAACTTTAAGTTTTAGAAATTCATCTTTCCAATAAACGGCTTCGGCACTACGATTGGTTTGATCGATAACTGCAACTTTATAGCCTTCCATAGCCTCGGTATTAAATATCAAACAACCTTTATCTAATTTGCTTATATTAATGGCTTCTTGCTCATATTTTAAGCCAAACCCACCTTGCTCTGGGTAAACCGTTAGGTAACTTTCTTTAGTTTCTGATTTAAAAATCCCAATAGCATCATGCAAATCGCCCTCAATTTGTACATTCTCAAAATAGGCAACATACAATTCTCCAGACTTGATTTTAGGATGATTAGAAATCTCGAAAAGATAGGTGGCTAACTTTCTAGTGTTGTCATGAAATACGCCACCATCGGCAAAAATTTCTGCAGCAAAATGATAAACTTCATTTAAATTGAGGTCGTTATTTGGATGCATGAAGCGGTAGATTTCATTTACTTTTTCGTAGGGTGATAAAAAATATTGCAGCAACAATTGTTTTAACATTTCATCTTCCAAATGCATAGATTGATCTGATAGCACATAAAATTCATCTTGAAGTTTATTGCCAATGCGATGGATAGAAAGTTCTGAAAGTGTTGCTTGAGAAAAAGTAATCATATTTTAAAAATTAAACTGCTCCAAAGGAGTCTCTTTGCGACAAAGAAACGAAGATTTTATGGAACAGCGTAAAAAGAAAATCCATTAAAACGCTTCGCTAACTAATTCTTTATTCAATATTGCACCAGCTGAATTACCATCAGCTACTGAGCTAGCAACTGATCTCATCATGGTAGTGCAATCGCCAGCTGCGTAAACACCTGCTACATTGGTTTGCTTAAATGTATTTATAGCAATATAACCTTGTTCGCTGAGCTCAATATTTAAATCGGTTATAACTTTTGTGTTGTGCTCCACTCCTACTCTTGCATAAATTGCATCTAGTTTCTGGTTGCTGCCATCTTTAAATTTGAGGTATTTTACAATTCCATTCTGATGGATAATTTCCTCAATTTCTTTCTCCACGATGTTAATGTTTTTGGTAAATAATTTCGCTTGATCATCCGGATTAATATCAGTAGCACCATTGGTAAAAAGTGTTAGATCCTTTGTCCAATTGCTGATTAGTTTTGTAAACTCAAAGCCAATTTCTCCATTTGCAATTACGCCTGTCGCCTTGCCTTTAACTTCATAACCATGGCAATAAGGGCAATGTAAAACTGAAATTCCCCAGCATTCAGCAAAACCTTTTATTGACGGGAAAATGTCTTTAACTCCGGCTGCTATAATTAATTTCTTAGCATTAAATATTTGTTGGTCTGCGGTTGTAATGGAAAAACCATTGCCAGTTTTTTTGGCGCTCTCTGCCAATCCATCTAAAAATTTTAAAGTAGGATAAGCCGATACTTGTGCTTTTGAAATTGCCGCTAGGTTTGCTGGAGTTTCTCCATCTCTTGTTAAAAAGTTATGAGAATGTGGTGTTTGGCGATTGCACGGTTTGCCGCTATCTATAATTAAAACATTTTTTAATGAACGACCTAAAGCCATCGCTGCTGATAGACCTGCGTAACTACCGCCGACGATAATTACATCAAATAATTCTTCCTTTTGCATGAGATTGATTTTTTGTAAAAGTAAAAATTAATTATCAGATGCAATATTGTTGCAATAAATAATTTGTCAAAAGAAATACATGTTTTAACGATACCATATTCTCGCAGATGTGCATAGATTTAAGGCGCAGAAAAGAGCAGGTTATAATGTTTAGGGAATTTGTAGGAAACTGACCTTTAAAAAGAACTTCAGTATTTTGTTATATAAACCTTATTGAAGTGAAATGGCTTTAAGCCGAAGGCAAAGCTTTGAAACGAAAAGAAGGGCTACCGTTACCGACGCCCTTTTGACATTGTTTTTCAAAATTTTTCTTTCTCAGTTTCTTCTTTTGGTACGTTGCGAAGTTTAACTGGTTTTCTGTTATTCTTTTTCATTTTAAGGTTCAACATTTCTACCAATACAGAGAATGCCATGGCGAAATAAACATAACCTTTAGGGATGTGTTGGTCTAAACCTTCGGCCAATAGCGATACACCAATTAGCAATAAAAACGATAATGCCAACATTTTAACGGTTGGGTGTTTGTTTACAAAGTTGCTAATGGCACTTGCCGAGAACATCATCACTATAACAGCGATAATCACAGCTGCAATCATAATTTCGATGTGTTCTGCCATACCAACTGCTGTAATTACAGAGTCTAAAGAGAAAACGATATCTAATATTAAAATTTGCACAATGGTGCCTGCAAATGAATGTACTTTTCCTTTTACGCCATCTTCTTCATCGCCTTCTAATTTGTTGTGTATTTCGTGGGTACTTTTGTAGATTAAAAATAAACCTCCAACTAATAAGATCATATCTCTACCAGATATAGCCAATTTATCTAACCATTCTTTGCTGGTTACGCCAATCCAATCGCCAATGTTAAACCAAGTTGCAGTTAAACCCATTACCCAGCTTAAAGAAAGCAGCAATAAAACACGGGTTATCATGGCTAAGCCTAAACCCAATTGACGGGCTTTTTTCTGTTGATTTTGTGGCAGCTTACCTGATAAGATGGAGATGAAAACGATATTATCAATCCCTAGTACAATTTCTAAAACGGTTAGGGTTAAGAGAGAGATCCAGGCTTCTGGTGTGGCTAAAAATTCCATAGTTAATGTTATAAAGGCGAAGATAAAAAAAGCCTGTCGATTTACATCAACAGGCTTCCGGTTTATTTGTTTGCTAAAAGAAAAATATACTACTTCGTTTTAAAATTTACAGGAAGTTCTGCTAGTGGATAACCATCTGTTGACCTAAAACCGCGACCTGTAATTACAAAATTGTAGGTTTGGTTGGGCTTCAATTCTATTAAAAATTTAATGCTTTTTCCATCTTCGGCATAACCTAAAGATTTTTTAATAGGATAACTTTTCTCGCCACCTTCGCCCAAGTTTATAGACATTCTATTTTTATCCATCGGTTTAGAAAAATAGAATGTAATTTCAGTTAATGAAGCGTCTACATTGTTATCGCCATTGGCAAAAGCACCTAAATGTGTAACTATGGGCTTTTTACTTTCGTAGCTTTTTAGAATCTCGGGTTTGTTAAAGCCTTCTTTAAAATAGCCTGTTTTGGCAAGAAATTTTTCTACAGTTTCATCATTAGCATAATCTAACTCAATCATCTCTTTTATTGCTGCTTTTTTATCTTTAGCCTGTTGATAATAACTTTTACAAATTGCATAACCCATGTAATAACCTAAATCGGCCACGCCAAAATTGTTTGATGCGCCATTGTATAGCCAATTGCCATAGCTATCTAAAAACATTTCTTCTTTAAACTTCTTTTTAAGCTCCATTTCATTTTGCTTACCATAACTCATGTAAGCCATCGCTGGTACTTTACCGGTAATTAACTCGGCTACGAAATCTGCGGTTCCCTCTAAAATAGTTTGGGTTAAAAGCGTATTGCCTCTACCCTTTTGTTGTGTGTGTACAAACTCATGCATATTTAGCAGTACAACATCTTTAAAAGGATAAGTGCCGAAATAGGTTTTTAACCAATTTTGTGTATTTGTTGGCAGTTCAGAAATATTCACCTCAGGATCGCCTGTTGCTAGCTCTGCACCTATCAAGACTTTATCGTCCTGCGTAGTACCACCAGAACGCATAGCACCAATGGTAAAGTAGATATTTGCAGGTTTAAATACCGGATACATTTTTTTAAACTTTGCGATATAAGGATCTAGTTCTTGATTAACCGCTTTAATTTTTAAGGTTTTTGGCCTAATTGAAGCCCAATATTTCGGATAACTTCTAATGCAAGCTAACCATGCCTCGGTGGTGTAACCTTTAGTCTCCATAAAAGCTTTTAAGCCTGGCGTGCCTTTATCAACGTACAGTTGTTGTAAAATATTAAGTTGTTTTAAGCTGTCTGTAGTGGTTTGTAAACTATCGAAAGCTATCCAGAAATTATCTATATCTGTATAAACTATGGTTTGTTGTTTATTTTGCGCTTTGCTGTTTGTAATAAAAACAAAGTTGATGAGAATTAAAGTAAATAATCTGGTAAGGGTTTTCATTATAGTGTTTCGGTTAGTTTTTTGCAGTTTTTAAATAACTTAATGCTTTTGCTAAAGTAGCATCTTTATTTTGCAGGTAATCATTTAATGTGGGCACAACCTCTATATCAGGTTTAATGCCATAACCTACAAATTCTCTCCCATCTGGATACGTGTCTTTTTTAGTGCAAACTCTTGCCATTCCGCCACCAGGCAATGCAAATAGATAAGGCTGGCCAGTACTGCCAAATGTGTTTTGCCCCATCTTTTTCATGTGTTTTTGATTGTCTGCATGAATTAAAAAATCTTCTGCAGCAGATGCAGTGTTATGGCCTGTTAAAATAACTATAGGAACTATAATTCTTTTAGCATCTAACTTTACTTTTAATGGATTATAATCAAATTCATAAATGTAATTATCCTCGTAAGTTAGTAATGCTTTTTTGTTCCAATTGCTGTTTGTGGTGTCCTTTGTTTTTGTATAATAACCCCAAGCTTTAAATGCAGATGTATTTTGACGGGTTGAATTTTTTGCTCCATAAAGCAAAGAATCTGTAGTAAAATACTTTAAAATATCTGTTCCGATAGATGTACTACCGCCACCATTTTTCCTTAAATCTATAATTACAGACTTTGCTTTGTATAGTTCTGGTAATCTCTCTAAAAATTGTTGGTTTATTTTGTCATCTCCAAAAGAATTAAGTGCTAAATAAGCAACATCGTTTGGGTACCATTTAAAATCCAATAATTTTGTTTCCGTTTCTAAAGCAGGATAGGTTTCTTTCTCTGCAGTTGGCTTATGGGTTAATGTTAAGTTAATAACCTCACCTTTTGGTTTCTTAATTTTTACTATAAAACTATCTCCATCTCTGCCTTGCAGCAATTTACTTCTACTCCAATCATTTAACACATAATCTGTAGATGATGAAATATAAGGCACAATATCTTCAGCAATGTATTTTTCGGTAGGCTTTCCATTCACTTCAATTACTTCGCTACCCAAGGGGATTTCATTTTTCTTACTTAGATTTACTCTAACAATTACAGCTTTACCCTCAATGTTTTCAATAAAAAACCTGTAATCACCAAACATAGTATTCATTAACTCGAAGTCTTTTGTAGCAGGCATAAACACATTGGTGTGCCCATCTTTTAATAGCGCACAAAATTTTTGCAACTCTTTAAAATATTCGAAATCGTTTTTAGTTTCTGGTATAGTTGTAAGTAAAACTTTGTAGGTACTGTCCCACTTTGGTCTATCAACTTTGTTTAAATAAACGAAATTGTAATTAACCTCTTGCCAAAATTTAGATAGACCATATATTTTATCAGCCTTGCTTAAATTATTGGTTTGTGCAAATGTTAATGCAGGAAACAATAAAACAAAAAATAAAAGTTTCTTCATAAAAAAGGAAAATAATTAAAGCCCACTAATTTTCATTAATGGGCTAGGTTTATGTTTGTTTGGTTTTTGTTTACTTGAAAGTTACGCCATTATATTGGACCTTAATACTAACTCTTGCGCTTCCGCCTTTGCCAATTTGCCCACTGTAGTTTTTGCTAGAGCTGTAACTTCTATCATCTCCGCCTTCTCTTTTTGCTGTTACATTAGAAGAATAATTGAAACTTGCGTATTGTGTTTTTACCTCAAAATCTGCATTGTAATTAGCCGCAAAACCTAAGGTTACAGTTGTGTATTGAGCATCTACATCTACATCTTTACCAGCTTCAATTTCATCAATAATAACTTTGCCGTATTGCGCTTTTGCAGTTAAATTTCCTTTAAGATTACCAATTTTAATTGGAGCATATTGGGTAGTAACACTCATAGCGCCGTTTACATTGCCAATTGTTGTACCACCTCCATACTGATGTTTAATAGTTGCGGTACCTTTTACACTATTAATATTGGCAGCAGTATACTGGGCATTTAGATCTAAATTGCCAACATTACCTATGGTAATACCGCCACCATATTGATGCTTAATGGTTGCTCCTCCCATATCCTTAACACTACCTTTGCCGTACTGTATAGAGATGTAATTATTGGCATTTGATAAGTTACCTGCTGTTAAATTTCCATATTGTACTTTTATAGAAGTCGGACCTTCAAAGTCATCCATTATAATATTGCCATATTGTTGCAATGCGGTTAATGCGTTTGATGCAGGCATATATACAATGTAATGGGTTTTAACTTCTCTCCTCCAAATTATTTTGCCATTTCTAACATTGCTCCCCCAATTTCCATTTCTTTCGCCCATGGTTGTTTTATAAGTTACTAAATCTCCGGTTTTAGTAGCTGTAACTGCAACGTCATCTAATAGTTTTTGGGCTTCATCGTCAGTTTTTGCATAGGCTTTAATGTCTGCATCAACCTTTATTTCATTTTTATTCCATATTTTAATGGTTATAGAACCATATTGGTTACTAAGATTAATTTTATCGCTACGGTCTACCGTAAAAGATTTACTAAAGGTTTTGGAGCGCATTGGGCCATCTTCTTTAAGATCTTGATTGCCGCCACCACTGCTATACCTAACATTAGTACTGTTTTTTACATCATTAACCGTATAGGCATATGATACATTTTTTGTTTCGTTGGTGTTACTATTAACTGTAACACTTGATTGTTGTGCGTTTACTTGAGCAGCGAGCAATAACAAACTCGACAAGCTTAATACTAAATTCTTCATATTGAACTCTCCTTTTTATATTGATTGACTTGGTTTATAATCATCAATTGCTGTTGTAGAACTTGCAATTGCATTTCGCGGTTTTTAACCATTGCTTTAACTACAAATAATTGGTTTGGCGTTTTTTGTAGTTCGGCTTTCAGTTTATCGTATTCCGCATCTAAGTTTTTTAAGTCTGAGGTAAACTGCTGGTATAACTCCGGATTATCCTTGCCATAAATGGCCAAACTATCTAACTTCTCCTCAATTTCGTTCACAAAACGCACTTCTTTTTGCCCAAATTCTGGACTTACCTGTGCTATTTCTATGGTTGCGTTGTGCTTGTGTTTATAGTCGTAGGTGAAATAAACACCAACACTAATTAATAACATCGCGGCAATACTCATCCATTGGTATAACTTAATCGACTTTTTTGGCTGTTGTTTTTTATCTAGCTCTGCTTCAATTTTTGCCCATAATTTATCTGATGGACCTTTTACTTCAAACTCTTTTTTGTTGTCTTTTACAAACCCCTCTAATTTATTGCTCATCTTACTACTCCTTTCGTTTCTAATAAACTATTTAACTTTCTTTTTGCCCGCATATATTGCGAGCGTGATGTATTTTCTGTTATTTTTAATATATGTGCTATTTCTTCGTGGTCATAACCTTCAAACAAATACAGGGTTAAAACTACTCTATAACCATCTGGTAACTCATTCATTGCAGTTTTAATAGCTTCAACTTTTAGCACCGTCTCACTTTCATCGTAATTTGGTTCGTCCGCAACCTCAACTTCATCTAAACTTATTAAGTCTAGTTTTCTTTTGCGCAGGTAATTGATTGCTCTATTAATTACAATCTGTTTTAGCCAAAGCCCAAAAGTGGTTTCTTGCCTAAAATCCTTAATTCGGTTAAAAGCATCTAAAAAAGCTTCTTGTAAAACATCTTCAGCTTCTGCATCGTCATTTACAATACGCAACGCCACATTATACATCGCACTAGCATACAATTTGTACAATTCAAATTGTGCTTTGCGACTACCAGTTCGGCATTCGTTTACCAGCTCTACGTGTTTATCTATGTATACAGTTTCCAAATTCTAAAGCGTTCTGATTAAAAGACATCGTAATTTTTAAAACGTTGCATCAAGGTAGAAAAAAAGTTTAGAACGCCTAAATCCCCTAAAGGGAACTTGCCTTTCCACAGGATATACTGGGTGAAATATAAGAAGTCCCCTTTAGGGGAATTAGGGGTTAGAAAAGCAATGGCAGAAGATTTTATGAATGTTAGTCCCGCTATACTTTCTGCCATAAAGAATGGCATTCATCCTATCGGGTTTAGTTAACACAGGTTTGCAGCAATGGAAAAAGAGCAAGAAGCAAACAACAAAGTCGGGTACATGAGGTAATTTTTAGGCTTTTATCTTAAACAATCAATCTCAATTCGCAATACTCATATCTAAACTTTAAAACAAAATCGGTATTTTTGCGGCTCAAAATATATTTTAAACATGTTAAGAACAATAACTTGCGGTGCTTTAACACTGCAAAATTTAGGCGAAAATGTAACACTCTGCGGTTGGATGCAGAATTCTAGAGATTTAGGCGGGATGACTTTTATAGACATTCGCGATCGTTATGGCATTACGCAATTGGTTTTTAATATGAATGACAATGCAGATTTATGCGAAGGAGCCCGTAAGCTAGGTCGTGAATTTGTAATCAAAGTAAGCGGAACCGTTGTAGAACGTTCAAATAAAAATCTAGAAATCCCAACTGGAGAGGTGGAGATTAAAGTTACTGCATTAGAAATTTTAAACTCGGCCAAACTTCCTCCTTTTTTAATTGAAGATAAAACAGACGGCGGCGACGATTTACGCATGAAATATCGTTACCTAGATTTACGTCGTAACCCGATTAGGAATAATATGATTTTACGTCATAGAATGGCTCAATCTGTTCGTCGTTATTTAGATGCTTTAGATTTTATAGAAGTAGAAACTCCAGTTTTAATTAAATCTACTCCAGAAGGTGCCAGAGATTTTGTGGTGCCTAGTCGTATGAATGGTGGCGAGTTTTACGCTTTGCCTCAATCGCCACAAACATTTAAACAATTGTTAATGGTTTCTGGTTTCGACCGCTATTTTCAGATTGTAAAATGTTTTAGAGATGAAGATTTACGTGCAGATAGACAACCAGAATTTACGCAAATAGACTGTGAAATGTCTTTCATCGAACAGGAAGATATTTTAAACACTTTTGAAGGTTTAATTCGTACTTTATTTAAAGAAGTTCGCAATTACGATTTACCTGAAGTGCCTCGTATGCAATATGCAGATGCGATGAAATTTTATGGTTCTGATAAACCAGATACTCGTTTTGATATGAAATTTATCGAAATGAATGATATCGTTAAAGGCAAGGGTTTCCCTGTTTTTGACAATGCAGAGTTAGTAATTGCTATTAATGCAAAAGGTTGCGCACATTATACGCGAAAACAATTAGATGAGTTAACAGACTTTATCAAACGCCCACAGATTGGTGCTACTGGCCTCATCTATTTACGTCACAATGAAGATGGTTCTTTAAAATCTTCTGTAGATAAATTTTATAACGAAGAAGAATTGGCAAAATGGTCTGCCGCTTGCCAAACTGAGCTAGGAGATTTAGTTTTGGTAATGGCTGGCGCAACAGATAAGGTTCGCAAGCAATTAAGTGAATTGCGTTTAGAAATAGGTTCTCGTTTAGGTTTACGCGATAAAGATAAATTTGCAGCACTTTGGGTTTTAGATTTCCCTCTTTTAGAGTGGGATGAAGAAACTGAACGTTACCATGCCATGCACCATCCATTTACTTCACCCAAGCCAGAAGATATTGCAATGTTAGATACCGACCCTAAAAATGTTCGTGCTAATGCTTATGATATGGTAGTGAATGGTACTGAAATTGGTGGTGGTTCCATTCGTATCCACGATAGGACATTACAATCGCTAATGTTTAAACATTTAGGTTTTAGTTCAGAAGAAGCTCAAAAACAGTTTGGTTTCTTATTAGATGCTTTTGAGTTTGGTGCACCTCCACATGGTGGTATTGCCTTTGGTTTCGACAGGTTATGTTCCATTTTTGCTGGTTTAGATTCTATTAGAGATGTAATTGCATTCCCTAAAAATAACTCTGGTAGAGATGTGATGATTGATAGCCCAAGTACAATTGATAATAAACAATTGAAGGAATTGAAGATAAAAACTGATTTATAATTAGTTCACTAGCACATTGGTTGATTAGTATCATTGGTTTACAAGCCTACAAAAAAGTCTCAGCAAATTGTTGAGACTTTTTTATTGAAAGATTGATATGAGTTAATTTACTAAGAACAGTGCATTCGTAAATAGCTGTTTTCCATTCTCCCAAAATGAGCGGAATAGCACATCTGTAGCCAAATAAACAATACTACCTCTACCGGATTGTTGTACCCCATAAAGTAAGCCAGTTTCCAATTTCTTTTTAACCTTGCTTCCAGCTACACCAGCCATGTAGCTGTTGGCTTTTAAAGTACCAACATTCCATCCATTTTCTAATGGCTCATAAATTCTCTCGTCGGTTTTTAGGGTGTAATAAAACTTGCCTAAACCTAAGGCCAAAGGATGACTTTGATCTAAACTCACTTTATAAATAGCCCCAGGTATAGAGTTCTGCAAATCGTCTTTATCTTTTTCGGCATATTTACGTTCATTAGTTTCTTTTTCGTCTTTTTTAGGATATTCTTTCTTTTTAATATCTAAAGGCCTTTTGCCTACTAAAGAAGTAATGGCATCTTCCATTAAGATCAGTTTTCCTCCGGCGCCAATCCAGCCATTTAATTGTTCACCTAATTTGTCACTATAAGACCCATCAGGAAGTATCAATACATTAATTTTATTGATATCAAGATAGGCAGCGCTTTGTGTACTAATCATAGTAATTGGGTAGTTTAGCTCTTGCTCAAAAAAGTGCCAAATTTCTCCAACCCCTTGTGATGAAACTTCCTGACCAGTAACGACAGCAATTTTTGGAGCAGTTAACAATCTATAAACAGAAGAACCAAAGTCCTTACCTTTCTCAACATATCCGCTAGATATCGGATAGAATGAGGTGTTGTAATCTTTAGCCACTTCGCTCAATAGTTTAGCAATGTCTTTATTTATTTTTTCATTTTCAGTACGATAAATTAAAAGGGATCCAGCTCTATAAACTTTACCCCCTATGGTAAAACCTTCTTCAGCGATGCGTATTTTCACTTTGTGCTCTTGTAGTTTCACTAAAGTTTTAGCATCATCTACCGCATTCCAAGGTATTACCCAAGCATAAGGTTTGGCAACCGCTGGTATACTTTCTTTTTTCTCTTCAATAAAAGTAAAACTTCCAGTAATGGCCTCTTTAACCGCATATGCATTTAAGCCATAGGCATAAGGTAAAGCCCAAGCCGTAATATCGTAAGTATTAGAATCGGTAACTACTGTTTGTGGTTCAAAAAGCACATTTGCCAATACAGATCGTGGCTGTTGAAGGTTAACAATTAAATCATTTCGCTCTGCTTTAAAACTTTCTTGTTTTTGGGTTTCGTAATTATAGCCAGTTAAAGTTCTGTCAGATCCAAATGCAAAAGCAATATGGTTTTTCTTTAGTAAATCTGCCATTTTGCGCAGGCGCTCAATGTTTTGTGCTTTTACAATATAAGATTTATATAGTCCGGGAGGATTTGTAGTGCTCTGTTCAAAATATTTCTTATACTCAGTTATCAACTTTTCTGCATGATTAGATACCGTTTCTAAAGTTGCCATCGAGGTGGTAAAATGATGCTCAATTCTATCTTTCAAAGTCAGTGTATCTCCATCAGCGGTAACTACTGCTAAGCCAGCTCTAATTCCACCCTGTTCATAGGTCATACCAATTGCACCATTGTACAAAGGATAAGTATCACCATAAGATGGATATAAAAGATCGAAGCGCTCTTTTGTAAAATATTGCCAACCATTTTCGTCGAAATATTTGGCGTTGTTTTTACCAACAATAACTTGAAATTCTCTTTGCCAAGCAGTAATGTCTTGGTGAACAGGTTCTGCTGCAGGTGCAAAATAATAAGGCTCATTGTAGCTCTGCTCATGAAAATCGACATGTACCTGTGGCATCCATTTATGGTATGCTACCAACCTTTGTTGAGTTTCAATTTGCGTTTGCCAAGCCCAATCGCGGTTTAAATCATAATAATAATGGTTTGGTCTACCTCCTGGCCAAGGCTCACTATGCTCTCGTGCAGTAGGATCTGGATTTGGAACTTTTCCGCTTACCATATTAAAATTGTTCACATATCTATCCCTACCATCTGGATTTAAACAAGGGTCGATAATTACCACTGTGTTTTTTAACCACTCTTTAGTTTTGCCTTCAGTTGCCTGAGCCAAAGTATAAAGCACACGCATAGATGTTTCTGTAGAGTTGGCCTCGTTACCATGTACATTATAACTTAACCATAAAATAGCTGGCTGCTTGGTCGTTTTAGACGTAGATTTATCATTATTAGAGAAGCTGAGGTTATTTGTTCTAATCTGTTCAATCCTTTCCATATTTGCTGCATCAGATATTACAGCCAATAATAATTCTCTTCCTTCATAGGTTTTGCCATAAACCTGTAACTGGATATTTTTATTAGTAGAGGCTACCTTTTTAAAATAATCTACCACTTTTTGGTGAGGTGTAAAACGGCTTCCTAATGGATAACCCAAAAATTCATCTGGCGATGGTGTTTGTGCCAAGGCAGAAATTGCAAAACTTAGGCAAAATAGAAATAGTAGGGATCTTTTCATAAAATCATAATATTTATCAATAATACTGAAAAGGATTTTGTATTTATCTAGGCATTTGTAATTTTACCAAACAAAATTTTATCAGCTGCACAGCATGGCAAATATCGAAACCTTATATCAATCTTACCTAAAACACCCTGTAATTTGTACAGATACCAGAACAATAAGTAAAGGTTGCTTATTTTTTGCCTTAAAAGGAGATAATTTTGATGCCAATACTTTCGCAGAGCAGGCTCTAAAAGATGGTGCGGCATTTGTGATCATCGATAATGCTCAATATCAATTAAATGAACAATGCATTTTGGTAGATGATGTGCTAACAACCTTGCAAGATCTAGCAAAATACCATCGAAATCAATTAAATATTCCTGTAATTGGTTTAACTGGAAGTAACGGAAAAACCACCACAAAAGAATTAATCAAAGCAGTTCTGGCAGAGAAATATCGTGTATTTGCCACTAAGGGTAATTTAAATAATCATATTGGCGTTCCTTTATCAATCCTTTCCATGCAAAGCGATGTAGAAATTGCGGTAATTGAAATGGGGGCCAATCATCAGAAAGAGATTGAGTTTTTATGCGAAATAGCACAGCCTACCCATGGTTTAATTACCAATATTGGGATGGCACATTTAGATGGTTTTGGTGGTTTTGAGGGTGTTAAAAAAGGCAAGGCCGAATTGTATGCTTATTTAAAAGCTTATCAAGGCATCACGTTTATTTATAAAAATAATCCTTACTTGATGGAAATGAGTGAGGTTGCCGCTTTAGATAAGGTTATTTATTATGGAAGTGAAGAAGGAAACGCAATAAGCGGTAAGCTAAAAAATAGTGATCCATTGATAGAATTTGAATGGAAAAAAAATGGGGCTGAAAGCTACGAAGCCAAAGCCAACCTTACAGGAACATACAATTTCGAAAATATTCTAGCAGCCATTTGTATTGGTAATTTCTTCAAGCTATTGCCAAATGAAATCAATAATGGATTGGGAAATTATCATCCTAACAATAATAGATCTCAATTGACAAAAACAGCAAATAATACCGTAATCTGCGATTTCTATAACGCCAACCCAAGTAGCATGGCAGCAGCATTAAACAATTTAAAGGTCTTAAATGCTGAATATAAATTAGCCATTATTGGAGATATGTTCGAACTAGGAGCAGAGGCGCCTGAACAACATGAAAATATCGTTAAACAAGCTGCAGATCACGCTTTATCTACACTATTTATTGGTAGTAATTTTTATGCTTTTAAAGATCAATATCCTGGGCAATTTTTTAATGCGCCAGCAGACGCTGCGGATTATTTAAAAGAAAATCCGATAAAAGACCAACTGGTTTTGTTAAAAGGTAGCCGAGGTATGGCTTTAGAACAATTATTGCCCCTGCTTTAATTGTTCTTCTATTTGGTCGATTGCCTGTTTTAAATCAGCTTTTACATTTTCGGGCGTTTTTGGATTTTTAATAAGCTCGGAGGCTACTGCTTTAAACTTATCATATTCCTTAAGTTTAATATGGATAATTCCTTTTACAAAATTTTTCATATAGCCTAATTCAGCCTCTTTTGCAGGAATTTCTATAGTTTCGAACTTTGCCATAATTGGTGCCAATTTACCTTCTTGTGCCAAGGTGGGACCGAAGCTCATTAGCGCATTGCACAATTGCTCAAAATCAACTTTGCTAGGAGTATTATCAATAATTAGATCGAATTCTTTGATAGCATCTTCAGTTTTCTTTTCTTCTAAAAAGTATTGAATTCTGAAAAAATGATAAACAAAGAATGATTTTTCGGGAACGTATTTATCTAGTAAAGCTTTAATGCCATCAAAGTCAATACTGGTTTCATCTTTTTGTGCACTTTGGTAAATTCCATAACCTAAGGTTAAACTAATTAAACGCTGATCTACTTCTGCTGTGGTGTAATTTTGGGCATTAAGTATTTTCGCTTTATTGGCAACGATATAGGCTAAAGTCTTCTCATCATTTAAGGAATTGATATCATTCATGATGAGGTTTATCAAATCGGCATTGCCTAAAACGTCTGGCTGTTTAGCTAAATAATCTCTACTTAAATCATCAATATCTTCATCGTTAAAAGCATTTGCTAAACTTGCAAAGTGGGTAAATTGAGCAGGGCTTAAGCTTAAGGCTTTCTTCTTTAACGTGTAGTATTGGGTTTCTGGATTTTGAGCGTTTTTACCTAACTCCACAAATTCTGAGGCTTCTATAAAACCAATACCTTTGTGCAGCATTACACCTTCAGTATCTATAAACATAAGGTTTGGATATGCCGTTACCAGATACCTTTCTGCTAACATTGGGCCTTCGCCCTTTTCCATATCGTACTTTACGTTTATGAAGTTAGCGTTGTAATAATCAGCAACTGCTTGATTTTTATAGGTTTCTGCATCCATTGTTTTACATGGGCCACACCAGGTTGCATAACCATCTAAGAAGATTATTTTCTTTTCTTTTTTGGCTTTTTCTAAAACACTGCTCCAGGTAGGATTATCTAAAAATGTAATTTCTGCCGCTGCTACGGTAGAGGTTATAATAAAAAGGCACAAAGCCAATATTAAGTTCTTCATGGTGATATTAATTGATAGAATTGGAAGACTTAGTAGCCAATTTTTGGTTTTAAAGCCGCTTTATTCGTCAGTTTTTACAGTTATGCCAACATCGCTGATACCAGTTAATGGATTATCACGCATGTTTTGCTCTATTTCCATTTCATATTTGCCAGCTTTCGCAAAGCGATAATCTTGTAATAACGTAAAATTATAGGTAAAAATATCTCCAGAACCATTACCGAGCCATTCGCCGGTTGGTTTGGCTAACTTAAACTGATATCGAATATTTTTATTTACTCCTTGGCCTTTTAAATGCATAATTACAAAAAGATTGGCATATCTATAATCTGCCGTGTGGCGAAGCTTAAAATAAACTTGATAAGGCTTTGTGATATCTTTAATCTCAATGCTTGCCTTCGCACTTTTAGCATAAGTCCAGCTGTTATCTGGCACAGTATCATTGGTGTCAACCAAATTATTGTTGATACAGCCAGCCATAAACAACACCAACATTGGAAATATGAATTTCAATTTATTCATTTGTAGGATTACAATACTGTTTATGGAGTTGGTGTACCGTCTGTAGGTTTATTTCTATTACGGTTTTTGTTTCTGTTTTTATTTTTATTAGGTCTCGGCGCTGGGGCGTTTGCAGGCTCTGCACCTTCAGCAGACTTTGCCACATTTGGGTTTGGCCTAGGCATTTGCGGTTTTTGCTGAGGTTTTGGCCCCTGTGAAGGTTTATTTTGTTGTATAGGTTTGTTTGGCTGTGCAGCTTTGTTTTGATTTGGTTGGGCAGGTTTATTTGCCTGATGTGGCCTAGGCTGTTGAGCAGGCCTCGGTTGTGTTGAGCTAGCTTGAGACTGAGTTTTACTTCTATCGTTTCTGTTGTTTTTATTACGATTATTGTTGTTGCGGTTTCTAGATTTATCATCTAAACGCGTTAAACTATCCTGACCAACCACATTTTCGTAATCATGTACTTTTTCTACAATTGCAGTTGTTTTCAACTCAACAGCTTCGTCTTTTAAGTTCACTGGTTTTTCACCTTTTTTATTCATTGCCATGATCTCTTTTACACGGTCAACCTTTAAAGGAATCCAATCTTCTTGATTGGCGTAACTAAACCACATTAATTTTTTAAAAATGTCTGTTTTTTGGTGACGAGCAACACCAACTTCGGTTTGTAAAGCTTCAATACGATCTGGAATATCTTTTAAAGCATCCAAATAAGTATCTAATTCATAATTTAAACAGCATTTTAACTTACCACATTGGCCAGCAAGTTTCAACGTGTTTAAAGAAAGATTTTGATACCGAGCTGCAGCTGTAGAAACTGTTTTAAAATTGGTTAGCCAAGTAGAGCAGCACAATTCGCGACCGCAAGAACCAATACCGCCTAAACGACCAGCTTCTTGACGCATCCCAATTTGGCGCATTTCAATCCTGATGCGGAAAGTTTCGGCCATCTTTTTAATCAGCTCTCTAAAATCTACACGACCCTCTGCTGTATAAAAAAACGTAGCTTTTGTTTTATCACCTTGGTAATCTACATCACTAATTTTCATAGATAAACGTAGATCTAATGCTAAAGTACGAGCTTTATGCATGGTTTCCCATTCCATATCTTTAGCTAATTTCCATTTATCTACATCAGCTTCTGTAGCCTTACGGTAAATTTTACGAGTAACCTGATCTAATGGAGTTTTGCGGCGTTTCATCTGCATACGTACCAACTCTCCAGTTAAGGAAACATGACCAACATCGTATCCTCCCGTTGGACCTTCAACAGCAACCAACTCGCCAATTTCTAAGTAAATGTTCTCGTGATTTAAAAAGAATTCTTTTCTAGCACCTTTAAATTTTACTTCAACAACCTGAAAAGGTATATAATTAGATGGCATATCCAAATTTGATAGCCAATCGTGAACTTCCATTTTTTGGCATCCGCCAGTAAGACATGAGCCATTACTTTTGCAGCCAGAGGGGGCACAACCGCCTCCTGTTGAACAACTTCCACATCCCATATTAATTGTATATATATTGAGTCCCCTTGGGGAGCGTTTTAAACTTAATTATTTTAACCAATTGTAAAGATACGTCTAAAAAAAGAATTTTCGGATTCGCATTACGTTCGATGTGATAATGAGCCTTTTCCAACTCATTAATTAATGCCTCTACCATAGCCAAATTTAGCACGTGGGTAGTTAGCTTTTTGGCAACTTCTAAAGTTTGGTGTGGCAATTTTACCAAGTCATCAGCTCCGCTTAACAACAAACTACATTCACGCAAAAAGTTGATACCATATTTTAAAAAATTCTTCTGATTTTCTCTGCCCCAACTTGCAGCTGTATCTGTAAAAGCAATCATTGCGGGTACTTTATTACCAAAGCCCATGCGCAGCCATTCAGCGAAATAACCAGCATTATTGTTTGGTGTGTCTTGCAATAAGGCTTTGGCCGCTATCAAATTTCCATCAGCTAAGAAGCTAAATTCTTTAGCCTGTATTTCCGATAGCTGAGATTTATCGATTAAATAATTTTCTATATCGGCATCTATAAGCTTAGGTATTTTAATAATTTGCGTCCGCGATAAAATTGTAGATAAAATTTGTTCTTGGTTGTTGGCCACCAAAATAAACAGCGTATTTGCAGGTGGTTCTTCAATAATTTTTAAGAGTGCATTCCCTTCTCTATCCAAAAATTCGGGCAGCCACATAATTAAAACTTTTGTTTCGGCCTCAAAAGCCTTGTAACTTAATTTTTTAATGATATCGTGTGCTTCCGCAATCGGAATATTTGCCTGTTTGTTTTCTGCATTTAGTTTCGATCTCCAAATATCTAGATCAAAATACGGATCTTCTAAAAGCATATTTCGCCATTCTTCCAATACATCTACTGCAATTTTTACATCTTTTGATGCAAAAAATGGATAAGAGAAATGTAGATCGGGATGGATGTATTTTTCATACTTACGACAGGAAGAACATTGGCCACAACTATCGGTTGAAGTTCTGTTTTGGCAGTTTATATATTGAGCGTAAGCAATGGCTAAAGGTAAAGCACCGCTCCCTTCAGAAGATAAAAACAGTTGCGCATGGCTAACTCTATTCTCCAAAACGGTTTGAATGAGCTGATGCTTAATGGTTTCCTGTCCGATGATTTCTTTAAACTGCATTGGTGCAAAATAAGAAATAGTTTGGAGATATGAGATGGCAGATTTAGAAATTAGATTTTATAGACTATAAGGTGTATGCAGAATAATTTTTAGAAAAGTAGGGTTCAGTGTTTATCTGTTATTAAAGTCCTGCTATACACTTTATTCCGCCATGCTAAAAAATGACAAGAGGAGGTCAAGATGTAATATGAGGTTTTCAATGTAAAGTAGCAGCTTTCTTATGAAGATAAAAATCGGTTAGAGTTAGCTTTTCCTTACTTTTTCCTGTCTGATGATCTCTTATTGATATAAAAGAAGATGTGAGATGTGATTTGGCGGATTGGTCGTAGCAATTGGTTTACGTATGGTTGTAAAATCCCATTCTTCCAACCTTACACACTCACATTTAACTACTTAACTATTAGTACTTATCTAGTTCGTAAATTGCTTTACAAATAGTCGGATATTACACGGATAAAATTCGCTTGATATACGGATTTTAATCGCATTGATCCGAAGTTGATCCGAACAAACTCCGAAGAACAACCGAAGAATATGCGAATAATAATTGAACATGATACGAATGTCCTATACTGGAATAAGTTTACAATTAGAAAGTGTTTTACTGGTTGTTGTTTACAATTAATTTTGTTTTACTGGGTGTTGTTTACAATGTTAGTTTTTCTTGCTGATATATGTTTACATAATCG